>SAMEA3663297__coassemble_318_pt1 | contig 29168 bp, 21 predicted proteins | sample SAMEA3663297__metabat2_high_PE_016 | metagenome-assembled genome bin SAMEA3663297 (sample SAMEA3663297) | pig gut metagenome | biome: pig gut; feature: pig-associated habitat; material: faeces | place: China | collected 2013
AGCCAGGTAAAGCCAAGTCAAGCCGACGGAATGGGAATGACACTGAAGGTCAGAATGATTATCATCTGGGCAAATTTACCCACGCTATGCCTATGCATTTGGCAATTATTTTGTGAGTCTTGCCTATTAATTTGGAAAGTTTTGTATATTTGTCTCTGTAACAGGAGCAATTATGTACAAACGTGAAATCATGGCCCAGCTCAGGGGATGGGCCGGGCGCAAGAAAAGAAAGCCGCTGGTTCTCAGAGGTGCCAGACAGGTCGGGAAGACCACCCTCGTGGAGGAGTTCGGAAAGGAATTCGACACCTTCATCAGCCTTAACCTTGAGAAGGATGATGCCGAGGTGTTCCGCAGGTTCAAGACCGCTCCCGAAGTGTGGCAGTACGTGTGTCTCAAGCATCACATCACCCAGGACCGTGAAAGTAGGACTCTGCTTTTCATTGATGAGATTCAGGAAGTGCCGGAAGCGGTGGCGATGCTCAGGTACTTCTATGAGGACCTTCCTTGGGTCTATGTGATAGCGGCCGGAAGCCGGTTGCAGGTGCTCACGAGGAAACGCATCTCCTTTCCGGTAGGCAGGGTGGAATATCTCACCCTGCGCCCGTTCTCGTTCGTGGAGTATCTCGAAGCCAAGGGGTATGATGACTGGGCGGAGTCGGTACGGGGCCTCAATGCGCACACGCTTCTTCATGAAGACCTCACTTCGGAATTCAACAGGTATGCGCTGATCGGAGGGATGCCGGAGGCAGTTTCGGAGTATGTGGAGACCGGTGACATAGAACGCCTTTCGCCTATCTTCAATTCCCTGGTCAAGGGCTATACGGAGGATGCGGGCAAGTTCGTCAGGAAGGAGGAGCAGTCACGCATTCTTCAGCATATACTCTCTACGGCATGGAAGAGTGCGGCACAGACTATCACCTTCGACAAGTTCGGTGAGAGCAGCTACTCTTCAAAGCAGATACACGGGGCGATGAACATACTCGAGAAGGCCTATCTGCTTTCCCTCGACTATCCTGTCACTTCCACTTCTTTGCCTGCCTTGCCTGCAAAGAGGAGAAGCCCCAAGCTCATCATGCTGGACAGCGGGCTGACCAACTATGTGGCCGGAATCCAGCTGGAGTATTTGCAGAACAAGGACCTGCAGGATACATGGAGGGGGAGGGCTGCCGAGCAGATAGTGGCTCAGGAACTCAAGCCGGTACTCGACAGGCATTACAAGGAGGAACAGTGCTTCTGGATGCGGGACAAGGCAGGAACTACTGCGGAAGTGGACTTCATCTGGCCGTCAATGACCGGCATAGTTCCGATTGAGGTCAAGTCAGGCACGAATGCACATCTGAGGTCGATTCATTCTTTCGTGAACAACAGCGACCAGGATGTCGTTGCCGTCAGGGTGTGGAGCGGGGGCTTCTTCATCCAGGACCTGCATACTCCCGCCCCTGAGAACAAGCAGTTCAAGCTGATTAACCTGCCGTTCTATTATGTCGGTCAGCTGGACAGGGTTCTTGAGCATATTGAAACTATACCGGTCGTCTCATAATTTAAAAAATTTGCACATCGGCAATTGGGATGCCCATGTGCAAAAAGAATGACAAAACGGCAGCAGCTATGGAGGTTAAAAAGATTCATCCTTCATTTCTTGAAAGCAACTGACTTCAATATCTCTGATATTGCTATCCATGAAGAGGAAGTGAGCATTGCCCCTGAGATGGAACTAGTGATTAAGAAGACCTCGGGTATGCCGGAAAAGGCAAAGGAAGAGATCCTAAAAAAGGCACTTTGCATTCGAACGAAATGTTCTTTGTGCATCATACCAGTAACGGGGATAAAGAACTTGACGAGGAACTGGAGTCGCGAGGGACCAAGAGATACATGGGGCTTGCTACGATTCTTTATGACCTGTTGGTTCACGGAAGCATCTCTCTTCTTGAATGGAAGCATATAGGCACTCATCTTGTAATACCTCACATTGGAAAGATGCCTTTTGGTCCTTGCCCTGTCATTGATAAGCAGACCTCGATTTTCAAGAATCTGCATCTGCTCATCGATAGTCTTTGGCGGTTTATAACGCAGGTATGGGATATGACTATAATAATCCTTTACTATGTTTTTGCGTGGTAGTCATATAAGCATCATTTTTACGCAAGTAACGATTTGCAGGTAGCTTGTAATACCAAACTTATCGAAATGGAGCTTCCACAGATACGAATCATAAAAACGGAGAGTTATAGCCCTCCGTCCGTATAAGATATTAACTCTTTGACACTCTTGCCATTATTTTACCAATCACACGAGCAACTTCACTAGGTACTTCATCAGGACTAAAATAAGGGACAAGCTGCCTTGCACTTATAGTCATATTAAAAAAATCTTGAGTCCATCTAGAAAGACGGTTAAAGAAATTTTTCCCTGAAATAATATTGTAAGGAGAAGTCCATCTTTGATTCAGTTCTTCAATAGCGTGTTCAATAGCTATCGTTTGGTCCACATCTTCTGTCTTATGAATACATGCTGTCAAACCATTCAAGGTGTCTACTTTCATGTCAGAAATAATCTCATCTATCTTATTAGAAACCATATCGAGAGATATCTCTCCTCTTCGTTTATTCTTGCAAATAAACCGATAGATAACCTCAGGATTAATCGCAAAATTCTCAATCTCATTTTTACTCCAGACATGCAAATCTACATTATTAGATTTTGCCTGCGACTTCAACTGTTCTATATCGTGTAAAGTATGGAAGCCCGAATCAAAGATACAATACAAGTCCACTGGCATATCGCTTTTAGCAAATATCTCGGATAATGAGGTAACAGTACTCCAACTTTCCCAACCACTAACAAATGCTTTTGGAAGAGTCGTTAATGGATGCAAATCCTCAGGATATAATAAAGCCTGGAAGGCAGACAAAATCTTTCTTGATATTTCATCACTATCCCAAACAATGAAACTCTTTGAAACATACATTCTCGCCAAATCAATATTCAATGAACCACTTAATTCCTTAGTCAAAAGTTGTAGAGTAGACTCGTCCCCAATAGGTCGAAGCTCTGATTTTCTTGAATCTATCGGAATAATACAATCAGACGGGACCTCTTCAATAATCTCGAGAGAATGGGTAGCAACAATCACCTGTTCAAACTTTGGCATTAATAACCTGATAAGTCTTCGCTGAAGATCTGCATGCATATACACATCTGGCTCATCCAGTACTATGATCGATTCATGGGGGCATTGCGAGACAAACCACATAGTTTGAATCCACATCTGCAAACCATGTCCCATCCAAGCAATCTCAGCCTCAAAATTATTTACTCGAACAAAGAACTCAAGCATTCGACCATCATCAAGGAAATATGATTCAACGGGCTTCACTTGAAGACGCTCCCAAGTAGATTCAACTAATTCTTTGAACAAAGGGAATGCATCATCGTAGTAAAATAGTTGATTTCTGAAATTTCTTGATGCCAAGCGTGTAAATCTATTGTTATCCACAGTTGACTTTTGGATAACTTTCTCATTATCAAGCACTGCTGATATTTGTGGTAACACCTCAATTATTGGTATATCAACACGTTTTGCCTCAGCATTACTCTTAACTGCTATACCATTTTCATCATATACTAGAGCAAAAATCGACAGCTCTTCTCCAACATAAACTTTAATTGAAGTGCCATTAACAAAAACAGCATCTATAATTGCAGGAGGATTACCATACAAGTAAAATATGCCACGATCGGCAATATTCATATTTACTAGATTTGGGGAGATACCTCTATCTCTCTCATCTTCAACCCAATCTGGAGGAACAATAAACCTTGCGGTCTTATACTTTCTACTTACTGTAGATAAGATTTTCAAGGCCTCAATTAATGTTGACTTTCCTGCATTATTTTTGCCAACAAGTATAGACGATCCGTTAAAGTTGATTATAGTCTTCTCGTAACAACGAAAATTCGAAATAGTAATTCTCTCTAGCATAATGGCTTCCGTTAATAATTTACCTCAAATAATTATCTATTAATGTACTCTTGAGGACATTACGACTCTGCTCGTTTCTCATCAAAGTGTATAAGTCTTCATCAAAATATGCGAACTTAATTACTGATCTCATCTTCCCGATAGACGGAGTACCTCCGAAAGCAAGTAACATTTCAAGTTTATCGCTTGAGTCTCGCGATTGAAAATGCCAAAATGACTCTCCTTTCAAATGGTAAAATGGAGTCCAGACGCATGGTGATTTAGTGTTAAAGTACCTATCCCATGTTCTGGCAAAGGCATCCGCTATATTATTATCAAGAGGGATCATATTATTTATCACATTTCCTGCATCAATTAAGTGCAAAATACTTAAAAGCAGAATTGCTTTATGGGGACGTTTTTTCCCTTTAGAAACAGCTACTGACAAGGATGCAAAAGCACTAACATAATCGGCTAAACTCTTTTTATCGTTATCCTCTTTTTGAGTCATTCCGACAATCACCTCATTTGAAGAAGCTCTCAAGTGTACATATTCATTTTCTTTCTCCTGAATAGCGTACTCAAGAATTGGGCTGAGAGGCAAATTATGTTTCTGAATAAGATCAAGTATTAGATGCAACTCGGATATCCTATCCATATCAAATTACCTCTCAGATGATACAATCTCTACTTTCCATTTTAGCCCAAGAGCCTTGAAAATCTTTTCCAGATGATATTTTTTTCTTTCGGTTGAGCTATGAGAATTTAGACAATATCCTCCGCCTAAAGAATATTGTTGTGAAAGGTATGGCATATTCTCTTCAATAAGGATAAGATTCATCCCATCCAATGATATATTCAAACTTCTTACCCGTTCTACTCCTATCTCTTGAATCGTCTGTGCAAATGTTACTACTGCTATGCTATCTTCAATCGTAGAACCATCAGACCTTGTGACCCTCAGAATAGTTTTCTTCCGATTCTTACGAGTTGTATCTAACAATCGAGGTAAAGCCACATTATTTTCGCCTGAAATAACATTGCTATGGTGAATAGGCTTCCCTATTGGGGATGTCTCTGAGGAAGGCACAGAATCTGTATCAGAACCTATAGATCCAACCACGGGAATAAACGTATCATCACCAGAGGAATCATCCATTTTACTTCTAATGGCAAACTCCAAGATAGGACTAACTGGAAGATCGTATTTCCTCATAATTTCCAAAAGGAGAGTTAATTCTTCATTCCTTGTCATAGCAATGTATTTCTTTATTATATCATCTTTGAGGTTCAGAAATAAGGCTCTTCTAATTACTTTCCGGTGGACTCTTCTTAGCATTTGTTCTTGTATGGTGAACGGTAATAGGACTCCAAATCACTCCTCACGAAACACTAAGCACTTTAACATTAAAGTCCAACAACTCTATAATCAGGCATAGGTTTAGAGAATGACTTCTCTGCATCAATATTACTACACTGTTGACGAACAATATCCCTTCTTCGAATTGCCGGTTGTAGACACAACATATTGAAATCATTCTTATCAATTTGGTCGGCAGAAGTGATATGTGGGAACAAAAGCTTCAAATAAGCGGTTGCAGTACGCTTTATCGCTTTCGTATGTCGCATATCCGCACCGTTTGGTATCTCAACCAAGTCATCAACAATATTAGAGTATATAGACTCAGTTCTCATCTGATGAAGGACTTCAGAAAAGAATTCAACATTAAGAGTCCAATCATGTAGTGCCATGTCAACATTTACGCGCGGCAACAACCAGCCCTCTATCATTCCGTGGAAACGATCCAATAAAGCGGAATCCCTAAAGACATCTGGTAAAGACTCAAAATAATTATGACAAAGGGGCTCATTACTATCGCTCAGCAAAATATTCCCTAGAAGCATCAACCCACACTCTGACATAAACTCATAATTATCAATTGTGGCCCGTCCATACTCCAAATAATTCTTGAGGAAAGATTGCATTTCTGAATTATCAGAGAAAGTTATAGTCTGTATTTCATCAAAAGCAACCATATCATAGAATCTCATAATTCCTGGAGTCTTAATAGCCTTATCATATACCAGTTTAGCTCTGGAAACCTTGCCACCACTAACAAGCCACACGAACTTAGACAAGTTCCCAAATACATAGCTCTTTCCTGTCCCTTTAGGCGCCAACTCAATAAAGTTCAACCTCGGTTCAATAAATGGTAGTAAGCGGGTCAAGAATTCCAACTTCTGAGTCATACTAGCAAAGGCAGATGGTGTATACTCCATAGCAGATATAAGGACATCAACCCACTCATCAAGTGTAAAACGTGAGCGGCAAGAACGAAAATAATTGATATCTAGTTTCTCCATTGGACGAAAAGGCTTAAACTTAACCATTTCAACATACCCAGGAGTACCTTCTGAAGGAGCAATATAAACAATCTTCATTATGCCCCATTTTTCGCCATCAATCAAATCGTCAGGATACTCTTCAATAAGATAATCCGGGATGAGAGTATCTGCTGCTTTGATTCCCATATCAGGGATCTGAAAACTTGTCTTATTCTGAGCTAGACTTGTCGAAACCACAAAACGAGTAAGCAAAGTCAATGTCTCACCTCTTCTAAGGCGAGCCAATATTGCACTATTATCCTTAGGGATATGTGCATCAAGGAACTTTGTCAAAGCCTCTCGCCTGAAAGACCCATCAGGAGCAATATGCGTGGAAATCAAATAATCCTTGACAAAGGATGGCAGATTTCTTCCATTAAATACCTCGTAATTTGCAGGATCCTTATAAACGGCAGCTGAGCCGAACACCTCCTTAATTTTATTTCCTATATCACTCATATCCTATAAGTCAAACATATCATCTATATCCATATTACCACTGACTCCCACGACATTGATTTTCATTTCCTTGCCGCCAGCCCCCTCAGGTTTCACTTCAATAAAATGCGAACCTTCTGTAATTCTCTCAAGTTCAGCAGTCCAATGTGTGCCGATTCGATTCATCTTGTATGTCTTACCTTCGCAAGTGAGTGAAACTCCAGCAGGCTCAGGTATAATAGACAACTTCACAAGCGGATTGGACAGCATAATATCCTCACCAACGGCATCAATCTTATAACTAACATTAGAAGCCACATCCTTATTAGAGAGCAGTATAAACGGTACAAGCACCTCCTCGGGAGTGCATCCACCATGTACCTGATGAGTAGGGATCTTAGAAAGAGATGAATGTGTCAGTGCAACCTTATACTTCTGTCCATCACTCTCGTTCAAGTGAACCAGATAATCTGAATCAGAAATAGCATCATCACTTGTCTTTATGTATCTTCCCTCGTGTTCAAATTTTCCGTCATACTTCTTCGACGGCGCTTTACGAGAAAGACAACTTAATCCGTGGTCAGACACAATCGCTACAGTACATTTCTCTTTCTTGCTCGTGCTGACAATTTCCTGTACAATCTTCCTAATTACCTGCAATTCTTCTCTTAAAGTATCAAAATGCCTGTATCCGTGAGAATCGTGGCCCAACTCATCCAACTCACTAAATTTAGCCACATTCTCTCCTTCAAATCTATTATGGTGCGTTGATGATGGCAGGTCGGACCGTGTTATCTGCGATCGCACTACCTTAAGATTGCTCTTTTCCTGTTCTATGACATACAAAATATATGACAAAAATTCCACGCCAAGCCCATCAATCCAAAATACTTTGTCTGGTCGATAAACCGGGTTGCTTTGCATCTCTGCCAACAAATTATGAGAACTGTCAAATTCATAATACCATTGGTAGAACGAAGAGGCAGAAGCATTTTTAGTCTTTATAATATCATTAATACTAGGCAGATATTTATCTTCCATCTTGGCCTGCTTATATTGCTTGATATATTCTATCACCCATTGATTAGAAGAATCAAAGTGAGAAGGTATTTTCGTCAAACAATAAGCATCGAAATCAGGATAGAAATCCTTAATTGCTTTCTGAAGTCGCTTATTTTCAGGATGATAAACATACCATCCCATCAAAAGTTTCTTCTCAAAATCAAATATGCCGGTACAGATGTCAATTGCCTGATGCAAGTCGCCTGATTCCTGGAATATTTCCTTGGTTCTCTCAAACAACCAATCCTGTTCACTGCGAACCAATACGTTTTCAAAAATCATTCGGTTGTAAACAATAACTCTTCTTCTCTCTTCGGCGTATTGTTCACGTAGATTTGCAGGTAGACCATACACGATACGAGTCGCTATCATTTTAATCAACTCGTTCGCATCAGTAAGATCCATTATAGCATCCACACACAAACGTATGTAGGGGTTTTCTTCTCCGAATTCCGTATGTAAGATATAATTCATTAACAACCAACGGTTAAATGCACTGTTCTTGACATCCGACCACTCCTGAATTATATCTCCAGCATCGAACTTCACACGATTGAAGTACTCCGGAACAAAGGTCCTGAAAGAGAATGATGATAACGCAGATTTGTCAATATGTTTCAGCATCTCCTCCCAAAAGACCTTGTCAGCATCCTTGTACTCGAATGGGAAATTCAGGTCCAAAAAGCAAGTCATAAACTTGTGAGCGTTTTCAATCCTAGTAAAGTTGAAAATGTTGTCTGGCCTTGAATACTTGTATTTTGCAGCAATCGGCCCCGATGTACATACGATTCTCTCTTGAGGGGCCTGAACTTTCCAGAACTTGAGCCATTCTCTTAAGGAATCCAACTGACACTGAACCGCACCATTCGGCAATGTAAAATCCTTATACTTTGCAAAGAACACTTCCACAGACTGTGGTTCTGCATCATATCGCCATATTGGAGCACTTTCTTTTATGCGCGCAAAATGATTCAAGAAATCGGTAAAACGATTCTGCAGGCCAATCAGCGGCACATAAATACGTTTCTGAGGATTATGGATATCCTCCAAAAGCATTATTTCATTAAAGAATCCTCTGAAGTCATCATCATTATAAAAACGCACCAATTCAGAGAATGGAGTTACAAAAGTGGACTCTTTACACGATTTTATGGCATCTTTCAATGTATCCTTTGTAATCCACTCGTCATCCTCTCCCTCGCTAATAAGGTTCTCTAAATCCATCGACTCAACATCTATATCGGCCATAAACTTTGCCAACTTCTTGAACTCGTTGAAGTTGTTGAGCATTATGAAGCGTACAGCATAACGCTGTGCCAGCATATCACGAGTATCCCTATCACAGAGTATCTCATGTTTCAGATCTTCAAACGAATTGAATACAAGTATTTTTTCCGCTGAATCCATATGCTTTGACTTTTAACTGCCAAGATAATCAATCACAAACTGAGAAACTTCAGGATGGCTCTCAATCATATCCAGAACCACCTTCTGCCACATCATGCTTGGCATAGTCTGCTCCCTTACAAGATTCTTCGCCTTTCTTATCTGGTCCTGAGCTGGAACAAATACCGGTGTCACAGGAACTACAGGCTGATCCGGATCGAATGGATCAACTGGTGGAGATACAGGATGCGCTGGAGTTCTAATCTTATTGATGTAGAATGACATTACACGAGACTTCACATCCTCTTCCCTTCGGAATGCTATTTCCGACTGCATATGAGATAAGTCTTCCTCTAGTTCATCAAGCCACTCTTCTTTTAGTTCAACCTCCTCAATACTATGTATGAAATTATTGAAACCATTCTTGTAATTCTGATTGTTCGTCAGAAGAACATATAAGTCAATCTGATCATTTTTAATCTCCTTAAGCAATTCCTTTATCTTCGGAAGAGAATAACTATCTTGATTGAACAATGATATCAGGTCACTTATAGCCTTCTTGCAATTTTCTTTTTCCTTGATCTTATCGCAATACAGGAGTGACCATAGCGGATATCTAGCAACCTGCTTGCAAAACTCTGTAATACACCATTTTGCGTATGTAAGACTCTTCAAATCACTCATGCTTACGCCTCTGACTATACTCAAGTTAAAGACCTCGCCCAGAAGGCTTGTCAGATTACGTTCTTCCACAGAACCGAAACGAAGAAGAAGTTTGTTACTTGGTTCGCTTACTCCTCCATCCCACATCTTGAGCAGAATTTCAATCATATCATTGAGTTTCTCATCACCGACAGGCTGAGATGTACTTGGATTGAAAAGGTCGTCTTTGTGTTTTCTAAGAGCAAATCCGAGAATCGCGTAATTAGCAGGGTTGGCAAACATTCCAAATGGAGGGCGCATTAACGGTGCAAGTATGTCACTCAACGAAAACCTATCTGCATATTTCTTCTTCGCTGATTCAATAAGAAGATCCAATTCTTTGCACACTAGATTAAGCCATGAGTTACCGGCTTTTGCGGCATCTGTCAATTCACATGTTTCGGTAATGAGATTATTCTCTCCTTCTAGGAAAATTTGTTTTGTAGGTCGCACAGAGCCTCCAAACAACAATAATTCATCCCTAGTTCGCTTCTGCAACATTTGAAGAGAAAGAGCCTTAAAGTTTTTATTTGCAAAATAAGTCATTGCCTCACTCTGCAAGGTCCTGACGCTCTCCATTCCACAAGGGAATACCTGGACACTGAACTTCTTATTTATAACATTATAAATATTGCTAAAAATCCCCTCACTTGAACGCTTACCATTAAAATACATAGTATATGTACCACCATTCAGACGATTCTTCCACTTGGCCACATATTCCTTGGCAGCATTTTCAAACTGGCTTGCATCATCGGTATTGAAATGTGAACGACTAACATTGGACTGCGCTACTGCATCGATGAAATGAGTCTGAGCAGTTGGCGTAAACACTTCCGAAGGAATTATAAACATCGTGTTTTCAAACTCTTCCGAAAAGGCCTTCACCCTATTCTCCATAATATCCCTTGCTTCATCTGTAATAGAGAAGAACAAGGCAACATGAAGGTAGTTAGGTTTCTCACGAGTGTACTTATTCAGCTTACTACGAAGAACAGCCTCCGCTTCTTCACATGCATAGAACTGAGGCTCACACTTACGCATCAGGCGTTCTCCTACTAAGAAAATTCTCTCAATCTCCTGCCTGCTCTTATCATTATATCTGAGATATTCAACAGCGGTCTTATATGTGCTGGCAACTGCATTCTTTTCTTTCGTAATCTCAGCAGGATTGTAAGAAGAGACTGAAATCTTAAACTCTCCAAAAATATCCCGCGCAATGATTTTTGTCTCGTCCAGCCAATTAAGAATCACATCCATCTTCTCCTCACAGCGGTCTCCAGAGAAAATATACTTGAGATTTTTGTCATTCGGAGCATATTTTTCAGGCGAACTCTTGAACTTTACGCTAAGAGCATTGAGCAAAAGGATGACCTTGAAAACACGTTTATAATCATCACCCATTGCATCTACTTTGCTTCCGTGTGATGAATACACATTAGTAAAAGCGGCACAAAGCGGCTCGTTTATAAACTCGGAATAGAAGAAATCCCATAGCCAGTCCGCAGTAAGCATCATCCTCTGGTCATAATTCGTCGGCTCATTGATAAACTGCTTAAAACCGTGTTGTTCATCATTCATGAATTTCAGGACACTTCTGTTCGCTGACCCCATGATATTTGCCATCTTTGAGCAAAGGAAGGCAGTATACGGGTGCAGAGGGAATAGGTTCTGAATATGTTCCTTCTCGTCCTGGTTATTGCTCTCACAAAGATAATTATAGAGACTCTTATCAATCTTCTCCTTGATACCCCAAGTTGAGATATTCATTTTCATCATATCCGGAATGCTGAACGTATGACGAAGGATCAGATAAGTTGAGATTTCATCCATCTGATAATCAACACTATCATAACGATCACTCATCTTCGTGATATCCTTACCTTTAGCATCAAGGCTCGAACTTTCAGTACGATGAGAAATTAGATAAAGGAAGACATTATTATTCTGTGATTTCTCCGCAATATTCTGAAGCACATTGATTCTATCACTCTTCAGGGTGTCCATCACACTGGTGAACTCATCCCAGAAGATAATCAATCCGTCTGCGATACCAGCCTTCTCAATCTCTTTCTCTACTTCAACCAACCATTCACTTATACTATCACTTGTCAGATAAGTCTTATCCGCCGCCAATGCCTCTTCAAGATGCATGAACACATCAATATCATTATTCCTGAGCTTAATCAGCAACTTTGTATAATTTGATGCTTCTGAAGCAAGTTCATCATTGTTCTCCAACAACTCAGGAATACGATTCTCGTGACTCTCCACCCAACGGATGGCTTCATCAAAATCCGAACGCACAATAAGATCTGGATATCCCGCAGCAACAAGAGCCTTCTTTGTCTCACGCTGGATTGACAATGAGAAACGAGGAATATTATATGCACCTTCAACGCCTTTCAATACAACCGGAAAATACCTCTTTTGTTTGCGGATGGCCGTCAACTGTGCACGTGTAGCCTCGTTAGGGATACTCTGAATATAACCGTCAATCTCCTCTGATGGGTCACAAAGCAAGTGTCGCACAACACTACTTGCGTGACTCTTACCCGTACCGAAAGTACCGCGCACCCACATCGAGCGACGTTTGCTTATATCGCTTGAAGTAATGGCTGTTACACTGCGTTGAAGCAAGTCACAGAACTGTTTGGTTGGGATAAATGTACGCCACATATCTGGCGTTTCATCAGTCATGTCATAGACCGGCAGGAAATCCTGCATCTTTATATAGTCAGAATACTTGGTTGCCATAGTTATTAAGTTTTAGTATGTATTTTAGAGCATCATCTTAAGAATATCAATCGACTTAAGGTCTTCACGAAGAATGATATTGTCAAGACCCATATTTAATTCAGCACGAAGTACGTGATTGCCCTCCTCCTGAAGACTCAACAACAGTCTCTCAAAGGAATCCCTATTTACACCGAACTGGCGATAGATACCTTCTTTTTGATTTTCGTCGTAGAACTCAGAAACAGTCAACATATAACGGTTTTGACGTTCAGCATAACGGAATAGAGAATAAGCAACAGCTACAAGGGAAATGTCAGAATGAGGGTAACGAGTGAGTATCACCTTATTTTTATCCTTAGATAAAACACCTACAGGAATAGTTGAACCCAATGGGCTTTCCTTAAATGTATTCAAAAGAGAATTAAATGGATTCCTCAGTGTTCTATCCTTCAAATCAGGATAACTATCTTGCAGAATAATATCCATCTCATCTCGCGAATAACTCTGATTGAAATTAATAGTGCTATGGAACCACGAACATATTTCAGAGTTTTCGCAAAGACCTACGAAAATTATTTCCCAAACGGATTGAGGAGTTATAGTATATGCTTTAGCCATACATAGTCCAAAATCAGATATACTCTTTCCATCTGCATCTAGAATCAAAGACTCTCTTAACCAATTAATAAAAGGAGGTAACTGATATTTTGGATTTAATCCATGTTCAGTGTTATCAAAGAACGTATCGTAGGTATCGAAATACTTCTCAACCCACTTCTCACGCATTCCCATTCCGTCGTTATAACGGTTAATACCAGATTTAGAACCTTGTACCATATTTTTAATTTGATTAGTCATTATGCTTGTATCTGACGTACTTATTGAACTTGCAGCGTGACATCCCTTCCCATCAAAATCAAGACACTTCATACAATGAATACACTTGTCCTTGTTTATTGTTACAATCGGAACGACAGATAATGCTCCAGTAGGACATTCAACCTCACAGACTTCACAGTGAACACAGTAGGTTGCTTTGTAACACACTTTTTTTAAGTGACTTACAAACGCCACATCTTTAGGATCTATACCTATGACTTCTAATACCAGAGTATTGCCGTTCTCTTGGAGTGTACATTTATAAATCTGCTTTTGATGATTCAATTCTATATATGTAGTACCACCAACTTGATTTACACTCATCTTCCCTAATACTCTAAGCCACATAATCAGATTCTCTTTAGGAGTCGTAATTATGGCTTTAAAGTCAGGGGTGGAACTCATAAAACAAACATTCGAATCACAATGCATATATCGTCCTCCTGCACGCATTTTCCACCGACCTGTCCGAATATAGTTATCAATACCAGCTGTCTTACTATTCTCAAGACTTTCACGGATTTTATCGACGAAGGGAGTAAGTGTTTCAGGGTATAATTGTCCACATAAATCCTCGCTCCAACTCGAAGAATACGGGCAAATGACGCACCCGACACGCGAAAGCCCCCTTCTATAAGCCTTGTTGACTGGAAGACTATTCAACAAGATGTATAGGTATATCTCTGTGGCATTCCACTCTAATATTGGACTCACATTGATAATCTTATTGTGCTTTACATTCTTGCCTATTTTCGACCGTGATGCACGTGCTATACTTTCTTCTGCTCGCACACCATCAAATAGCACAACGTTCGGCTGTTGTCCTTTTCCTACAATATCCTTCAATAATCTACTCAGAGGTGCAGACTTCATTATGCTACAGCACCATCTATGTATTCGACTTGGAGCACCTATCTCATCCCAATAATACAGGACAGGTTGATGATTTTTTGCCGTATAGAATCTTAAGTTCGGATACTTCTGAGTATAACTTGCCCTTACTTTTTCATATAATTCCAGAGATGGAGGTAATTCATATCCAGTATCAGAATATATAACAATGAAATCTTCAGCAGGGACAACTCTAGAAACCAAATCTAAAACCACTTGAGAGTCTTTTCCTCCACTAAAGGATGTAATAAATATATCTGTATTTGTTGCAAATATTGGAGACTTACCCAACTCTTCGGCCCTGCTCAAAGGCATAATATCAAATGAGTCACAATCTTCCTTAACTACAACATGCTCCTGTTTTGTTTTCTTACCAAGATTGCTAGCTAATCGTTGAAAATCAATATCTGGATTATTTCTTGAGACTTCTTTTATGTTTCTATATCGACGATATGTCTGATTAATGAAATCCATTGCCTCGTGCTCAATAATGAACATCGTATCTTCATTAAGCGAGCGCAAACGTCCCATATCTACAGGAGATAGAATCAATACTTCATAACCTTCTTGCTGGATAACTATCGGAGGATCAAAGATATTTCCACCTTTAACCTCAAGAACAAACTCTCCTCTATAGAAATATCTCCTGTCACAAGCCCACAAAAGTGGTTCTTCGACATGAGGGTAAATCCATCCCTTTTTATTGAGTTCAAGAAGATCTAATTCTTCCCAAAAGACTGGTCTAGGCGATACGTTCAACGCATCACCTTTTGATGATATCGTCAATTGAACTCCATTTCCTTGGGCATCCCATATTACTTTAAACATATTGGTCAGGTCGTTTATGGAGTCTCTTTTACTTCAAGAGGCTACTCAAAAGGCGCAGTCCAACTTGTGTTATCCAAGGTATCCCCATACCCAATCAACGACAAGAAGAACCACGCCAACCGACGCGGTCTTCTCTTACCCGTTGATTTTTGAAATTGGGGATTTCTGGATAACGGTAAAAGAAAACTCAATTATGTTTCTTAATATGTCCTACGCTGCAAATTCTTGCTCACATTGCATTTATTTCAACGCACTTACAAAGGTAACAAAAAAATCAAACAACCGAATAACAATTATAATAACATAACCAACAGCGAAATCACGTTTCATATTTGCTCTACTTTGATACATCTCAATTACTATTTACTCTGGATTCCATCTTAAAGTGCAACTCTAAAGTATTATTGCTGAGATGTACGCAGAATGTCAGGAGATAAACTATAATAAATGAAAAGAGTATGCCCGAACCAGTCCCAGTGGCAGAGAACTTATCCTTACCGTTTTAAGAACTACCACCTCCCTCCCTCACAATTTCCCGAAAAAAAATTTGCAAGTCCACGGAATCCTGCTTAAATTCGTGTCCGATTTTTTTCAAACCAAGGCGTAGGAAAATGTCGGCAAAAAGACTCACATCACGAGATACAAGGAGAATAGACAGCATCCTGTCGAAGTTTCCGTCAGCAATAGCCCCCGAAGGTGACGATAGTCCCTCCGGGGGTCTTCTTTTTTATCTCGCTCGGGGTCATTTCCCAAACTGCGTCAAGAGCGATAGCAATCTGTAATTGTAACAATAGTAGTGTATGGAGACCATAAAACACGAGTGCGGCGTTGCACTTATCCGCCTTTTGAAGCCGCTTTCCTATTATAAGGAGAAGTACGGGACCTGGGGTTACGGGTTCAACAAGCTGTATCTGCTTATGGAGAAGCAGCATAACCGGGGCCAGGAGGCTGCGGGCTTTGCGGCACTCAAGATGCAGGCGGCGCCCGGGGAGGAATTCCTCTTCAGGGAAAGGGCTCAGGGTTCGGATGCGATTAGCAAGGTGTTCGAGTCGGCGAACCGGCAGATAGCAGAATTCCTCTCTGACAATTCTGCCGCAGGAATCGCGTCGTCAGGCGCGCAGGTAGGTGTGCAGGCAGGCACGCAGGCTGGCACGCAGGCTGGAGCGCAGGCAGGAGCACAGGCAGGAGCACAGGCAGGTGAGGGTGAAGATCCGGACTATTTCGAGAAGCGGGTGCCGTTCGCGGGGGAAGTTTATCTCGGGCATCTGAGGTACAGTACGACTGGCCGGTCGGGGATGGAGTATGTGCATCCGTTCATCAGGCGCAGCAATTTCCGGTCAAGGTCGCTTTGTCTGTGCGGGAACTTCAACCTTACCAATGTCCAGGAGATTTTCCGCGATGTGACGGGCAGCGGGCAGCATCCCCGCAAGTATGCCGATACCTACCTTCTGCTCGAGCAGCTGGGTTTCAGGCTGGACCGCGAGGTCGAGAGGCTTTTCCGGCAGTTCGACGGCGATGGCAGGACAGGTTGCGAAATCACCCGCCTGATCGAAGACAATATGGTGATTGAGAACGTTCTGCGCAGTTCGGCACCCTCCTGGGATGGAGGCTACTGCATCTGCGGCATGACCGGCAGCGGCGAAAGCTTTGCTGTGAGAGACCCTTGGGGCATAAGGCCTGCGTTCTACTACAGAGATGACGAGATTGTTGTCCTGGCCAGCGAAAGACCTGTGATTCAGACGGTTCTGCGGGTAAGCGGAGATGCCGTAAAGGAGCTTGAACCGGGACAGGCACTTGTTGTAAGCCGCAGCGGAGAGGTGAGGCTGTCGCAGATTATGCCGGCAAAGACCGTTGCAAAGTGTTCATTCGAAAGAATCTATTTTTCGCGCGGCAACGACGCGGACATATACAGGGAGCGCAAGATGCTCGGCAGGCTTTTGACTGACAAGGTGTTCAAAGCCTGCGACGAAGACCTGGAACACAGCGTGATTTCGTTCATTCCCAACACTGCGGAAGTGGCTTATCTTGGACTTGTTGACGGACTTCGCAAACTCGGCAAAGGCGAGGTGCGTGCCGAAAAGCTTGTTGCAAAGGACATCAAGCTCCGCACTTTCATCTCCGAAGGCGAAAGCCGCAACGACCTTGCAGCCCACGTGTACGACGTGACCTACGGAGTGGTGAAGGAAGGAGTCGATACATTGGTCGTCATAGATGACAGCATAGTAAGAGGCACCACGCTGCGCCAGAGCATCATCAAGATTCTGGACACGCTGCACCCGCGCAAGATAGTGGTGGTGTCCTCGTCGCCTCAGGTACGCTACCCCGACTGCTACGGGATAGATATGAGCCGCATGGGAGAATTCGCCGCTTTCCGGGCGGTTATCGATCTTCTTCGCAGCCGCGGAATGGAGGACGTGATCACCGAGACCTACCGCAAGTGCAAGGCACAGGAGAATCTGCCGAAGGAGCAGGTAATCAATTATGTCAAAGACCTTTACGCGCCTTTCAGCGACGAGGAGTTATCCGAACGCATGGCCTTGATGCTCAAGGACGCGGACGTTAAGGCGGAGGTCAAGCTGATTTTCCAGGACATAGAAGGTCTGCACAGGGCATGCCCTGGTCACAGCGGAGACTGGTACTTTACGGGAGACTACCCTACCCCCGGAGGAAACAGGGTGGTCAACAATGCCTTTGTCAACTGGTACGAGGGCAACGACAACAGGAGAATAGACTAGAAAACAGACTGATACATATATGGCTAAACACATTTTCGTTACAGGCGGCGTAGTGTCGTCACTGGGGAAAGGTATCATTTCCTCTTCAATTGGCAAGCTCCTTCAGGCAAGGGGCTACAGCGTGACCATACAGAAGTTCGACCCTTACATCAACATCGATCCGGGCACGCTCAACCCTTACGAGCACGGCGAGTGCTACGTTACCGTCGATGGCACTGAAACCGACCTCGATCTCGGTCATTATGAGAGGTTTACCGGGATCAGGACCACACGGGCCAATTCTCTTACCACGGGACGTATCTTCAAGACCGTCATCGAACGCGAGCGCAAGGGTGACTATCTTGGCAAGACCATACAGATAGTGCCTCACGTCACCGACGAAATCAAGCGCAACATCAGAGTGCTCGCCGAGCAGAGCGGCTGCGACTTTGTCATCACCGAGATAGGGGGCACCATAGGAGACATCGAAAGCGCTCCTTTTATGGAGGCTATACGCCAATTCAAATGGGAAAAGGGTCGCGACGCCATCTTTGTCCACCTGACCTACGTGCCATATCTTTCAGCAGCAGGCGAGCTCAAGACCAAGCCGACACAGCACTCCGTAAAGGAGCTTCAGGGCGAAGGAATTCAGCCGGACATCCTTGTCCTGCGTACCGAGAAGCACCTCAGCCAGTCAATCCTGCACAAGGTTGCTTCATTCTGCAACGTCGAGGAAGATTGCGTGATACAGAGCGAGGACCTGCCATCCATCTACGAAGTGCCTCTGAATATGCAGGCTCAGGGACTGGATGCCGCCATACTCCGCAAAGTCGGGCTCGAAGTTGGGCCGGTGCCTGAGATGAAGCCGTGGAGGAACTTCGTTTCGAGATACAAGAATGCATCGGAGAGCGTCAGAATAGGGCTTGTGGGCAAATACAACCTTCAGGATGCCTACAAGAGCATACGCGAGGCTCTGATCCAGGCGGGAGCATATCACGACCGCAAGGCCGACATACGATTCATCGACTCGGAGCGCATAGGCAGGGACAATGCAGCAGAGACGCTTGCGGGCTTTGACGGACTGGTCATCTGCCCGGGATTCGGCGCCAGGGGTACCGAGGGCAAAATAGAGGCGATCCGCTACGCCAGGGAGCACGACATACCTACGTTCGGAATATGTCTCGGAATGCAGATGATGGTGATAGAATTTGCCCGTAACGTGCTGGGTTACAGCGATGCGAACAGTACCGAACTTGAGCCGGGGACAACGCACAACGTAATAGACCTGATGGAAGAGCAGAAGAGCATCACCGATATGGGAGGCACTATGCGTCTGGGCGCCTACGCCTGCCAGCTGCAGGAGGGGTCACGGGTGCTGAAAATCTACGGAACACCGCAGATAGAGGAAAGGCACAGGCACAGGTACGAATTCAACAACAGCTACCTGTCCCGCTATGAGGCCGCCGGGATGAAGTGCACCGGTCGCAATCCGGAGAGCGGACTGGTGGAAATAGTAGAAATTCCGGACAAACGCTGGTTCATAGGAACACAGTTTCATCCGGAATATCAGAGTACCGTACTCAAGCCGCACCCGCTGTTTATGGACTTTGTCAGATGCGCTGCCGGTATAGAGGATTAGCGCAGTTCAAACGAGGCCGTTGACCTGATGTCATCGGAAGCTGAGCCCACCTGCACGGTAAACTGCCCCTTTTCGGCAACCCAGCGGTGGGCTTGCTCGTCGAAATACTGCAATGCGCTTTCATCGAGCGCAATCTTTACGACAGTGCTTTCGCCCGGCTGGAGAAATACCTTTTCAAAACCTTTGAGCTCCTTTTCCGGACGGTCCACGCTGCATTCGTCATCGGTGACGTAAAGCTGCACGACTTCCGCTCCGGCGCATTTTCCGGTATTGGTGACCGGGATGCTGACGGTAATGGAGCCGCCTCTCTTCATCGTCGAAGAAGAAAGTTTGGCGTCTCCGTACTGGAACGAGGTGTAGCTGAGGCCGTGGCCGAATGCGAACAGAGGCTTGATGTCCTTGTGCTCGAACCAGCGGTAGCCTACGTATATGCCTTCCTTGTAATATACCTTGTCAGGGTTAGGGAACTGCATTCCCTCCTGATGTGCAGGGCTGTCAGCAAGGGCTGCAGGGAAAGTGAAAGGAAGCTTTCCGGAAGGGCACACGTCGCCGAAGAGTACGTCTGCCAGGGAGTTGCCGGCTTCCGAACCGCAGTACCAGGCCTGGACTACGGAAGGAACTGCATCGAGCCAAGGCATGGTGACGGCATTGCCCGATACCAGACAGACAACTATGTTCGGATTGACTGCAGCAAGTGCCGCAACAAGTTCGCTCTGATTGTAAGGGAGGTCAAGAAACTCTCTGTCACAGCCCTCGCAATCCTGTCTTTCATTCTTGTTGAGACCTCCGACAAAAATCACGAGGTCCGACTCGCGGGCAAGCGCAAGAGCTTCGTAAGCAAGGGTTTGCGCGTCCCTGTCCTCGTTGATTTTGACACCGGCGGTGATTCCGTCCTGCGAGCCGTCCGTACTTCCCACGTAAGCCCGCGCATATTTCACTTCGATTCCGGCTGCGGCTGCACGGTCGCTGATTCCCTTGAGAGGAGAGACTTCGTGCTGAGCCTTGAGCGATGAGGAGCCTCCTCCCACAGTCATCATCTTGATGGCATTTTCGCCCATAACGGCAATCTTGCGTACTCCCGGCTGCACCGGAAGCAGGCCGTTGTCGTTTTTAAGAAGGACAATTCCTTCAGCACCTATTTTCCTTGCTGCTGCATAATGCGCTTCGGAGCACATCTCTCCCAGGGAGTTGTTTCCGCTCATCGAGGTGCGCATCATCAGTCGGAGCACCCTGCGGCACTTGTCGTTGAGTTCTTCCTCGCTTGCCCGACCGTCACGCAGACGCTCAAGATAAGGATTTGCAAGGTGATATTGGGCGTACACATTGCTCGGACCGGTGAAAAGGCCGTCCGTCCAGGTGCCGAATTCGAGATCAAGCCCGTTTGCAATGGCTTCGTCGGAGTCGTGGGCACCGCCCCAGTCTGAGACTACGGCTCCGTCAAAGCCCCATTCTCCCTTGAGTATATCCTTGAGCATCCTCTTGTTATGGCAGAGATGCTGTCCGCGGTAAAGGTTGTACGCGCCCATTATGCTCCAGGCTCCACCTTCCTGGACCGCAGCCTTGAAGGCAGGAAGATAAATCTCATAGAGAGCGCGGTCGGAAAGATCGACGTCGGTCGTATGGCGGCATTCTTCCTCGTTGTTGAGGGCGTAATGCTTTACGCAGGCTGCCACGTTGTTGGACTGCACGCCCTTGACGTAAGGAACGACCATCTGCGAAGCAAGATAAGGGTCTTCGCCCATATACTCGAAATTGCGTCCGTTGAGAGGCGTGCGATAGATGTTTACGCCTGGGCCGAGAAGAACGTGCTTGTTGCGGTACTTGGCTTCCTCACCGATCGAACGGCCGTAAAGGGCTGCCAGTTCGCGGTCCCAGCTGGCTGCAAGGCAGGTAAGAGCCGGAAAGGCAACGCAGGAGTCATTGGTCCACTTGGCCTGCGACCACTTGTCCCAGAGCACCTCGGCGCGGACTCCGTGAGGGCCGTCGCTGGTCCAGAGCGTAGGGATCCCCAGGCGTGGCACTCCGGCAGAAGAGAACTTGCTCTGCGCGTGGACGATAGCCACCTTCTCCTCGAGGGTCATGCGGGAAAGGGCATCTTCCACCCTCTCCTCTATTGGAGCTTCATAATCAAGATAAACGGCTTTGGCCTTGTTGCCTCCCGAGCAACAAGCCGACAGCAGCAGGGACGCTGTCGCAAGGATTGTCAGAATGTTATGCATCTCTTATCTGTTTTTACTGTTGTTTCTCCATCGGTTCGAACCACTCGGCGCGGGCCTTGTGCCATTCCTTTTCTGCCCACTGGTTATGACCGGCAAGCGGCGAGCAGTACCAATGCTTGTCCGAAGTGATGATGTTGTACCCGGCAAAGTTTGTATGCGGCGGACAGGTCGCATCCTGCAGGCCGAAGGACATGAACACAGGGCACTTGATCCTGTCGGTGAAATTCTTAATGTCGAAGTACCTGAGCATGTCGAAGAGCTGCTCTTCGCTTATGCCCTGCTTGCGCGCCTGCTCCTTGACTCCGTTCAGAGGCCACGGAACTATGCGGGCATAATCAGGATAGTCGTTGAGGAAAGGCACCGCAGGCGCACAGGCCTTGATTCGGTGGTCGAGACTCACGCTCACGAGGGTGAATGCTCCTCCCTGACTCTCACCGCGCGCAAAAATGTAGTTGGTATCGACATGTTCGAGTCTGCAGACAAAATCGATGGCCCTGATTACGTCGCAGAAGGCTCCGCGATAGTAGAAATTCTCTTTCGAGTCGAGGCCGCGGTGCATCCAGTTGCGGTTTTTGAACTTGAAGATGCCCTGGTCGCGGACGCTCAGACGAAACTCCACTGCATCGGGATCCGCGGACGGGTCATACCAGTCCGGGTTGGCGCCGTAACCCATGTAATCTATGTATGTCGTATATTTTCCCGGTTTGTTCGGAACACAGAGTATGCCGCCTATCGTTGCTCCGCCCAGGGACTTCATCTTGACCGTATAGGTGGTACGCAGCCCGTTGGAATGGCCAGGGACCAGGGTAAATTCGGGATCCATAGGCACTGCAGCGAGCTCTTCGAGCGTAGATGCCCAGAAACTGTCAAAGTCCTCAGGCTTGTCCTGAGGCGAGACGATCTGCTCGGGAGAGACTCCTATGTTGAATACCCTGAAAGGCGCATATTTCGCTTCGGCTCCCTTTACGGAAAGGTTGACCTGATAGAAGCCCGGCTGGAGCTTGCCCAGATTGAAGCTCAGCTTTTTCTGCTTCTTTCCCGCCTTGAAGGTCTTTGTAACGCTGGCAACCGTGTCCTTTACAGGGCTCATAAGCGAGAGGTCCGTTACGAGATCGACTGTGACGCTGACCCTGGCTCCCGGCTGGTTGGCATCCAGAAGCACGTCCAGGCGGCTGTTGGACTTGCTCTCATACAACCACTGGTGCTCGACCGGAACGCTGACGCTGACGGTATCGCCGGCAGGAGCCGACATAAGTGCGGCTACAAGAGGAAGAAGATGAAGAAAATTCATAAAACAAAAATATGATTGGTTATCTCTACAAATATACTCATTCTTTGGCAAGCGGAAAAGAACTTAGCCTATCTTCAGCTCGGAAGGTGCAATCTTGGGCACGAAATGCACTCCGTCACGCCGGTAGTAGTCGAGGCTGTCGCCCCGGTGCACCTCGACCAGTTCCACCTTTTCCGCAGGCTTGCCAACTGCGAGCACCGCTATGGGCTCAAGGGGCAGGTCAAGAGCCTGCTGCAGAGCCTTATGGTCGAAATTCCTGACTATCAGTCCTCCCAGTCCCATCTCCACGGCCTTGAGCAGCATGCTCTGAAGGGAGATTCCAAGGTCTATGAGCACAGTCTGATTCTCCCCCACGCTGGAGCAAACGACTATGAATGCCTGCGGCTCGGTCCCGGGCAGGGGCAGGGACAATTCCTTGAGCGCTGCGCCCATCCTGATGAGTCCCAGCACCTTGGCAGATTCTGCCTCATCGGTAACGCAGCGGAAGCGCAGTCTTTGGGCATTCATCCCGGAAGCGATCCTGGCATTTACCGCAATCATCGCGTCAAGCTGAATCTGATGCACCTTGTACTGGGAATCATAAGCCCTGTAGCTGCGGTTCTTGAGCAGAAGGGTGTCGAGCGATGGTCTGTGCACCGCCTTTCGGGGAGCGGATTGCAATTGCTCGTATCGCTTTTCCAGATAATTGTCAGCCATTATTTCAAAAAAATCTTTATATTCGCAAAATTTTAAAACTATGAACAAAAAACTTTACAGAACTGACTACAACAAAATGATCGGCGGAGTCTGCAACGGCATCGCCGAGTATCTTGACATTGATCCTACCATCATAAGGCTTCTTTTCGTTTGTCTTGCTTTTGCAGGAGGCTGCGGCGTTGTCGCCTACATCATAGCCATGCTCATAATGCCTCTCAAAACCGTCCGATAGACTCCAGACAACGGCGCGTGCCCTCAACGTCATGCACCCTCAGTATCGCTGCCCCGTGAAGGGCGGCAATTTGGTGTGCACGGTCATTGTCTCCACCGGTAAAGCGCTTGTCTGCGGCACCAATCAGTATAGGATGACCCGGCATATCAAGTTCTTCCAGCCTTTCTAGAATCTCCCAGCACTGCGCGGGGCTCTTGGCAAAGCCAAGTCCCGGGTCTAGTATCCATCCTTCAACGCCGGCTTCCGCTGCGCGCTGCCCGAACTGCTTGAAATAACGCTTGAGTTCCTCAACGATATCGTCCCCGTAAGTGCACAGCGAGTCCATCGTGCGGGGATTGCCCCTCTTGTGCATAGCTATGTATGGAAGTCCCAGCCGACCGACCGTCGGCAGCATTTCATCATCCTCCCCTGCGGATATGTCATTGACAATGAAACGGCCTATGGTATCATAACAGCGTCCGACAATCTCGGATCGGAATGTATCGACGGATATTTCCATACCGAAACGGGATGAAGGGTCGGCAATGCTCTCGAGCAGGGGACGCAGCCTGGCCCATTCTTCCTCGATGCTCACGTCAGGGGCCCCCGGACGGGTCGATACGGCGCCTATGTCAATTATGGAAGCCCCTTCCTCTGCCATTGTTTCAATCGTGGAAAGAGCCCTGAATGCATCGTAGCGGCTCGGTGCAAAAAAAGAATCGGGAGTCAGATTGATTATTCCCATCAACTGTATCATAGCAGCAACATTACGGCAAAGGTAAACAGAAGGAAGGCCTGCAACTTGAGTCGGGATGAGGAAGCGGTTTCCACCATCACGGCAGAAGAATCGTTGTCCTGAAGGTATGAAGGCAAGCTGCTGTCCGGGTAAGCCCTGGACGACCATTTACGCACTATCATACCGTCCTCGACAAAAGTGAGTCCGCCATTGGAGCGGTTAAAGGTCATAAGGTCCTTTCTGTCAGCAAAATAAATATTTGACAGTATCACAGGGTCCGTAAGCCTCCCGGAAAGATCATCGGAAAGATCGGGGACAAGCACAATCACCGGTATGCCATATTCGGCTGCATCCGCAGCAAGGGCGGAAACGGCTTCCCATCTCTTCGCCGGCATCCTGTCAGCATCATAAGCGCTGACAAGCAAGGTCTTGCCACTAAACAGCAGGCTGTCGCAATACTCGCCGTCAGCGTCACTGAAAGACAATCCGGAACTGTCGTCCTGTAGCATGGTTCCGGGCTTGTATGGAGTAAAATCGACCGGAGGGACGGAGAGATGTGACCAGAACGTAAAAAGAAGCATTGCAAGGGTCACGATGGCCTGGGCGACATAGCGGAGAGGCGGAGCATCGTGATGGCGATTGAACGGCAGAAAAGCCCCGGTCCAGAGGAGGCAGAGTGCAAGATTCTTTATAAATGTCTGCAGATGAGTAAGATGCAGGGCTTCACCGAAGCAACCGCAATCCATTTCAGGATTAAAAATGAGCAGCAGTCCGGTGACGAGAGTAAAGAAAGCAAGCAAGACGGCGCTTATCCAGGCTATTATGCGGCGCCACACTCCGGTAATGACGGCTGTGCCGAGCAGGGTTTCCAGCAAAGCCAGAATGACCGCCAGAGCTTTGGATGCAGGAAACAGGAAATAAAGGCCTGCAAGCTTGAAATACTCCTGCACAACGAGTCCCGCTCCGACCGGGTCCATAAGCTTTAGGAATCCGGCCGCAAACAGCACAAAGCCAAGCAGCAACGAACAAAGGCGGTTAACGAAGCGCATACGAATCGACAATAATCTTTATCCTCTCAAAAATCGAGTCTGCAGGCTGCATATTTCCCGCTGCATCGGCACAGTCAACCCTTACGAACGAAGGGTCCCTTTCAGCCTGCGAACGGTAAATATCCCTTACACGCGTCTGGAAGGCAATGTCAGCCTCGTGGATGTCGCGTGAGCCCTGAAGGTATTCCCTGTCATCGCCGTCACGCCCCGAAGAGAGGCTACGGCTGACAAAACTTATCGGGACGTCAAGAAAAACATTGACGTCGGGACGAGGCAGTCCGAAGCGGCCATACTCTGTATCGAGTATCCAGTCACGCAGTCTTTCCGCTTCCGAAGCATCTGAGAGCTTGGCGCACTGGTATGCAATGTTGGAATAGACGTAACGGTCGAGAAGCACGGTGCGACCCCCGTCGAGCGCAGCCCGCATCTGAGGCAGTGCCGCGTGCCTGTCCTCCGCGAAGAGCAGCGCAACAAGCTGCGGATGCACACTGTCGTTGGAGCCAAATTCGCCCCTGAGAAAGCGGCTGATGAGATCTCCGTAAACCGGCGCGTCGTAGCGCGGGAAGTGTATGTATTCCAACCCGCCCGGCATTGCGCCGAGATATTCCCTGAGTTTTGCGGTCTGCGTGGACTTGCCGGCTCCGTCGAGCCCCTCGAGTACAACTAGCATACTATTCCATTATATAAACGTCATCGCCGGGAGCGGCAAAGCCGAAATGCTCCCTTGCATATTTTTCCAGGGTATCCTTGTCATCGGACATCATCCTGATGCGCTTGTCGAGTTCCTCGTTCTGGCGCGTGAGCATCTCGATCTGCTTCTGCTGCGAACGCTTTTCAAAGCCGGCCTGTATCCACCTGATCACGTTGTCCTTTGTCAGGAACACGACGAAGCACACGCACACGCTGACAGCGATGACAGCAAAGCGGAGGAAGGACCTCTGGTTTTCGTAAGCCCCGTCCTTGTCCCTGTTCCAAAGATTGCTGAACCTGCCCATCCGCTACTCACTGAAAACTGCATCCACCTTGTCAAAGGATCCTGATGCCGAAACCGGTTTTATCTTGCCGAATGCATACACGGTCGCGCAGACGAAGAGCGCACAGGCGGCAACCAGTATCCAATACTGCGGAGAAGGTATCACCTCGCTCCACGAATCCATATCGGCAAGCGAGTCTATCCTGCTGACAACCAGAGAGAAGGTATTGTTGACAAAATGCATGAGCATAGTCAGCCTGAGCGAACCGGTACGGTAATATACGTATCCGAACAGCATTCCGAAAAGAAAAGCCGGAATGGCCTGCCAAGGATTGAGGTGAATGAAAGCGAAGAAAAGCGCCGAGCAGGCAATGGCCCATATCGGTCTAACCCCTTTTCCAAGTAGTCCGCGAAGCACCATTCCCCGACAGAGCCACTCTTCGAAGAACGGGGCAAATATGCTCACGCACAGGAAGTTAACCCAGAATCTTCCCCCTGTCATACTCTTCAGCACCTGCTCCAGCCACGCCGGCATAGGAGGCAGCAGGGACGAAAGCGGCTCGCTGCACAGTCCGAGTGCAAGGGTGGAGAATATGACAAGCAGCACGCACACGACAGCGCCCAGCGGGCTGAAGTGGCTGTTGTCAAGTTTGAGTCCCGCCTCGTTGTACGAATGGGAACGGCTCACCGTCATCGCGTAAATCATAGGCGGGATGAACATCAGGGGATAAGATACCAGAGTGCTGTATTCCACCGCATCCTCGGGTTCGAGGAAAAGCGGGAAGAGCATCGATACGAGATTGCCCAGCAACGCGCCTATAAGGAGCATCAGCAGCAGCATAAACAAGCCGCCGAAGCCAGGAACATAGTGCGCGAAGCCGGCAAAAAGCTTATAATTTCCTCTGCGTCTTGCCATAATGCATCAATACAGAGGTGAAGGATAAACTCCCTCCTCGACCAATGCTGCCAGACGGGCAACCACGCCCGGACGGTCCTCCTTGAAGGTCACGCCGAACCAGCGCGAAGGCGTCGCAAGCACATCGCAATTGCCGCTGCCGTCCTTAATCATGCAGTCGATGGCGTAAGGGATGTAGAATTCTTTCTTGAGCTCGCTGATATTCTCGTCGAGGAAGCGCTCGAAGATGACGGCGCTCTTTTCGAAGTAGTCAGGGGTGAAGCACCACATGTTCATCGAGCAGAGATCCTTGGCATTGAGCACCACGTGCTCGCCGCTGACGTTGTTGTCTCCGCGCAGCACGCCGTCGGACTCTATCATCACGTTGTGATGCTCGACAACCGAGGTGAGGTGTCCCTGCTCGTCATAGTGGCAGATTCCGCGTGATACGCCGCCGCTTTCGCTGAGGGTGTTGTCGAGCTCGAAGCCCACGATGGCATAGGTTCCCCTGCTGGTTTCGTGAGCGCGGCACCAGTCGCCCGCGATGCGGAAGGAGTCGCGTCCGTAGAAGTCGTCACCGTTGATGACCACGAACGGCTCGTGAATGACCTCCCTGGCCATCAGGACTGCGTGCGCGGTACCCCAAGGTTTCTGCCTGTCAGGGCTGAGGGTAAAGCGTTCAGGAATCTTGTAGAGTTCCTGGGTTACGAACACAAACTCGAGCGGAGTGCCGTCCAGACACTTCACATTGCCGTATTTGCGGGCTACGGTCTCCTGGAACTGTGCAAGGAAATACTCCCTGACGATGTAAACGACCTTGCCGAATCCGGCATTTACCGCATCATAGATCGAATAGTCAATTATCGTTTCTTCGTGAGGTCCTAGTCCGTCCATCTGTTTCAGACCGCCATAACGGCTGCCCATTCCGGCAGCGAGTACTAAAAGTGTAGGTTTCATATCTGTGGTTTTTGTCAACATGCAAAATTAGCAAATTATCGGACATTGTTCAAGCACAAAACGCATTTGTTTTTACAAAGCGAAAAGGCCCTGAGAAACAGCCCTTTCTGCCTCCGCAAGGGTCTCGGGGCTGCCTATGTCGATGATATTCAGCCTGTCGGCGACCACCCCGCGTATGAGCTGAGTGGAGCACGCGTCAAGATAAAAGTCCATTATGCCGAAGCGCTCCGGCCAGCCGTCCATCAGGGGGAAAGCCTTTTCCGCCGAGATAATGTGTATGCCGCAGAACGCGTAGCGGCGGAACTTCGAGATATCCTTCCCCGCAGCCGGGCCCTTTACCTGACCGGTCAGGACATTGGTCCAGCCGACCAGCCTCATATCATCGTCAAACAGAAGATAACGGTCTGATGGTCTGTCATTTACCAGCAGCGTCGCAAGCGAGTCAGGGTCATCTCGGGAGACGAATTGTCTTATATCGAGATCGCTCAGCATATCCACGTTGTGCAGCAGGAAACGG
>SAMEA3663297__coassemble_334_pt1 | contig 28233 bp, 24 predicted proteins | sample SAMEA3663297__metabat2_high_PE_016 | metagenome-assembled genome bin SAMEA3663297 (sample SAMEA3663297) | pig gut metagenome | biome: pig gut; feature: pig-associated habitat; material: faeces | place: China | collected 2013
CAGATTGCAGGCAAGACAGGAACCACCAACGACAACTCCGACGGCTGGTTCATAGGATATACCCCTGAAATTACCGCAGGTGTCTGGGTTGGCGGCGAAGACCGCAACGTGCATTTCCAGAGCCTTGCCCAGGGCGGAGGCTCCAATATGGCCCTGCCTATCTGGGGAATATGGTACAAGAAATGTCTTGCCGACCCTTCAACCGGCCTGAGCGACCTTACAAGCTTTGCCGAACCGCCTTCAGGAGCAATCACCTTTGACTGTGAAACCGAGGGCCGCTTCCTGGGAGGCTATGGCGGAGACGGTGGCGACGGCGGCAACAAGGGCAGTCACGACGATGAGGAAGATTATTATTTCAACTAAGTATCACAATGAGTTACAGCAATATTGCAGTAATTTACGGCAGCGATTCTTCCGAGTCGGAAGTATCGTGCAGGAGCGGCGAATTTGTCGCATCCAGAATTGACGGCAGCGTTTACGGCATTTACGAGATTTACGCCCGTTTCGGCAAATGGCAGCTCGTCGCCTGCAAGGATAAAAATTCCATGAGAATCACCTTCCCGGAAGGCTCACGTCCCGAAGTTGACAAGAACGAATTTGCCGTTAGCGTGCTCGGCCGCAAGGTGCGCTTCGACTACGCCTACATCGTCCAGCACGGTGCCCCGGGCGAGAGCGGTCAGATGGAGGGCTACCTCGAAATGCTGGGCATCCCGTTCAGCACCTGCAGTTCGCAGGTCAGCGCGGTCGCCTTTGACAAATTCTCCTGCAAGTGTCAGGTCCGCGACTTCAACGTGGTCAAATGTGCCCCCGACGCATACATACGCAAGGGCGCCGATTTGGAACAATTCTGCCGCAAGGTCAACTCCAGCCTGCGTTATCCCGTATTCGTCAAGCCTACCCAGGCCGGCAGCAGTTTCGGAGTGACCCGCGTGACCGACCCGTCCGCGCTTGCCTCGAGCATCACCTACGCCTTTTCCGAGTGTCCCGGCGTGCTCGTCGAGCAGTCCGTCAGCGGTCGCGAACTCACCTGCGCAGCCTATTTCGATGGCAGCAAGGTAGTTGCGCTCCCGCTTATCGAGATTGTGACCGAAAACGAATACTTCGACTACGATGCAAAATACAACGGCCACAGCAGCGAAATCTGCCCTGCCCCGGTAGATGACAGCGTGCGTCAACTCGTCCAGCAGACGACCACCGCCATCTACTCCAGCATGGGTTGCAAGGGCGTGGTCAGGATGGACTTCATTCTCGCCGAGGACGGACTTTACTTCCTCGAAATCAACACTATACCGGGAATGACCAGCGCGTCGCTCGTACCAAAGATGGTCCGCACCGCCGGCATCGACATGACCCAGTTCCTCACTACTATCATCGAGAACAGCTAGCTCCCGCGATGGCAATCCCGCCGGAAAAGAACACCCGCCCCGAGCCGGTCTGTCCCGAACTGTCATGCCACCTGGATTCTGCGGGGTCACGGGCTGCTCTTTTTGCCGGGACGGGGGATTCTGCGGCCCGGTTCAGTCTGGGACAATTCTACATTGAGGCTACCGACTCCCTTTGCGCGCTGTACCCGCGTCAGGAGGCGGCTGCCATCGTCTCTGTCCTGCTTCAGGAACGTCTCGGCGTGCCCGCCTACCTGCATATTACAGAACCTACAACGCCCTTATCTCCAGATAATTACGAAAGTCTTACTGCTGACCTGGGACGACTTCTGGCTGCCGAGCCCCTGCAATATGTGCTCGGTTACGCCTGGTTCTATGGACGCCGCTTCAATGTAAACAGCAATGTCCTCATACCGCGTCCGGAAACGGAACTGCTTGTGGAACAGGCACTTGCCCTGCTGAAAGGCCGCACTGCCGCACCGTACCGCGTCCTGGATCTCTGCACCGGCTCAGGCTGTATCGCATGGACTCTCGCACTCGAACTCAGAGATCGCGGCACCTCCGGCACCGGCATCTCCAGTCCTGGTATTTCTGCTCCCGACTACCTCGCCCCCGATGTCCTCGCCCTTGACATCTCGCCGGCCGCCCTCGCCGTCGCCTCGTCGCAGTTCCCCGAAGCCACCGTCCGGCCCCGTTTCACAATTTCCGACATTTTACAGGAGAATTGTCAAAATTCCGTCCTTGGACCGTCATCCTCCTGGGACCTGATAGTCTCGAATCCGCCTTATATTATGGACTCCGAACGCGCTTCGATGCGCCCGAATGTGCTGGACCACGAGCCCGGACTTGCGCTTTTTGTGCCGGACGATGACCCTCTGCGTTTTTACCGTGCAATTGCCCGAATAGCAGCACAAAGGCTTTCTGAACGGGGTGCAGGCGTGGTTGAGATTAACGAAAGGCTTCCGGAGCAGACAGCGGCGCTCTTTTCGGAAGCGGGATTGCACGAAGTCCGCATCCATAATGACCTTGCAGGAAAGCCGAGACTCGTAAGTTTCTGCAGATAATTAGCCGATTCATTCTTTTTGAATCGGCTGATTCGGCTTAACTTTGCACTCGGACCAAAACTATAAAACTATGAACAGACCTTGTATTTTGGCAATGCTGATGCTGACGGCGTCACTTGCAATCAGTTCCTGCAATTATTATCACACCGAGTATCCTGAACCCGGAAAGGAGGAGACGGATGAATTGTCCCTGCGCAATGTTGCCCGCATACTGTCGGAATTGCCCCTGGGCAGTGAGCAGTTGCGTGAGGTTGCGGATGCGGTAAGCAGTTCATCAGTAAATGGTTATGATGAAGAATATATGATGTCCGACCTTTTTGCCGAGCCTGGCAGGGGAGTGGGGGACAGCCTGAGGATTGCTGCCGGAAAGAGCCGTAGGACTGCCCGCAGGTATGACAGGCCGCTTAGGGAACTCTTTTCGGAATATTTCAACGACCGATATGTAAAAGGCAAGTCCGGGCTTACCGCCCAGCAGTTTTCCGAAGCGCTGAGTAGGTCGGATATGCAGATTTATTGGCCTTACAGCGAGTCCTGGGATGGAGAAACCATGCCTCTGATAACCTTTGACCCGGGGTATGGAGCGGAGTCGAACTACGCATATCGAATCAGTACTGACGACAGCGGAAACAGGGTTATCGATTCTGTGCTGGTTGACGAAAGCGTGGCTCTCAGCTGCCCCGTATGGGTTATCAACCGCAACGATGACAGTGAGTTTACTCCTTTGGACCTTATCAGAAGGGAGCGGGATTCATCGTGTTCCGCGGTGAGTTTGAGCGAGGGTGAGCTGCCGAGTGCCCGGAGTACATCCAATAAACAATTGATGATCAAGAGTTTCGAGATGCTCAGGCATTATGACAGTTGGTTTGGAGGCGCGTCTGAATTTATGATCAAGTGCGGCGGTGCGGACGGATTCTATGCCACCTGCGAGGAAGAAGTCAATCTTTACCGACCGAGCATAACAGACTTTATGGTGGTCGTAAAACGCAGTCAGCTCAAGGTTCCAGTACCTTTCGAGGCCCTTATACTGACGGATTTTACAGATCAGATAGACCGTCTCGTATTTATGATAACCGAAGATGACGGCGGGACCGTAACCTCCTGGAAATGTGCCGCAACCGTCAAATACAACTCCAAGTCCTTCGGATTTGACGTTGAGATACCATACCGTGACAAGGACGATATAGTCTGGCGTGGCCAGCTCTCGACCAACTTCTTCAAGGGAAACAATGTAGTGACAGGAAGGTTCGGCGACGTGCGCATCACCTTTGAGACACTTTAACTCCCCGGAAATGGCAGGGCATAGCGTTCCTGAGCCTTTTCGTCAGCAGAACCTTCTGGTTGTCAGAATTTTTGTGTATGTTTGTTGCCGTTATGGCAAATACTTATGCAGACAGAGTTGAAGCGTTGAGGCGCATTATGCGCGAACGCGATTGGGATGCTATCATTATCCCCGGGGCTGACCCGCATTTGAGCGAATACCTTGCGCCGCGCTGGAAGCAGGTAGAGTGGGTTTCCGGTTTTACTGCAGAAACCGCAGATCTGGTGATTACCCTTGACCACGCGGGTTTGTGGACCGATTCGCGCTATTTCATACAGGCGCGCAAGCAGTTGTCGGACACGGGCATTGAACTTCATAAGACCCGAGTTCCCGAACAGGTGCTCATCCCTGAGTGGCTTGCCGACCATTTCGGCCGGCAGCAGGAAATAGTGATAGCCCTCGATTCTCTCTGTGTATCATCCGCTTTTGTTGACTCGATTGTTTCGCGCCTTGCTGAAGAAGGTACACAGTGCAGCATCGCCGGTATCCCTAACCTTCTCGATTCTATCTGGAAAGACAGACCGGCGGTCCCTCGGACCAGAATTTTCCAGGTGGAAACAGGGGAGAGCCGCGGCGACAAGATTGACTGGCTGCGTTCGTTCCTCAGCGAGCAGTGCAGTGCCGCCATACTTATTTCCGCTTTGGACGAAATCGCCTGGATGCTCAATGTCCGTGCTTCGGACATTGAATATAACCCTCTGGTTATCAGTTATCTGCTTGTTACGGAGGATCGCGTCTGCTGGTATGTGCTGAAGGACGGTTACGACTATGACGAAGAGCGGGAACTGTTTTCTGAACTTGCCTCGGAGGGTGTCGAGATACTGCCATACGGGGATATAGAGCTGGACCTTTCAGGCTTTGACCTGCCGGTTTGCCTTGATCCTGATGCGGTAAGTTATGAACTGAGCAAGTGCATCACTTCCAGCGTTATACCGGTACAGAGTCCCGTAGCTGCCAGAAAAGCTGTCAAGAATGTGTTTGAAGTCAATAACATACGCAAGGCTCACCTGCTTGACGGAGTGGTGATGGAACGCTTCCTCTATTGGTTGGAACATAGCGTTGAGGCTCAGACCGGAGTCACCGAATACGATGCTGCCCGCAAACTCTATGAGCTGCGCAGCGAGGTGGAAGGATTCTGTGGAGAGAGTTTCGAGACCATTTCGGCTTATGGAGAGGGCGCTGCCCTGCCTCATTATGTTACGCCTCACGTCAATGCTCCCGTGCTCTTCCCGGAGGGGCTTTACCTCTGCGACTCGGGCGCGCAGTACGAATTTGGAACCACCGACATTACCCGCACCGTGCCTCTCGGGCGTTGCACAAGGACTCAGCAGGAAGACTATACACTCGTGTTGAAATGTCATATCGATCTTGCAATGGCAATATGGCCTGCAGGTACTCCGGGCTGCCGTCTGGATGCCCTTGCCCGCGAGCCGCTATGGCGCTACAAACGCAACTTCGGTCACGGTACCGGCCACGGTGTAGGCTACTTCCTCGGTGTTCACGAGGGCCCGCACGACATACGACAGAATCTCAATCCCGTTCCTCTCACGCCCGGAATGATTGTGAGCGACGAGCCTGCCATCTATCGCGAAGGCGAATTTGGCATTCGCCACGAGAATCTGCTCCTTGTCCGCTCTGCCGGAACAAACGCATTTGGTTCCTGGCTGCGTTTCGAGACGCTCACAATTTGCCATTTCGACACGAGCATAATAATCAAAGAGCTGCTCAATGCTGACGAAATCAAGTGGCTCAATGATTATAACGAAATGGTTTACAACACTTTGTCCGACCGTCTCCCTCGTTCTGTCGCAGCCTGGCTCAAAGAAAAAACTGCGGCAATCTAAAATGCTGCTTTATTCCAGTGCTGGCTTAAATAATCTTGGGATTGACTGATTCTCTTTGTATCGTGCTTTCATCCGGTATCAGATAACAGTATTATCCATAAATAGCAGAATTGTCACCGTTCAGACCAGATCGGCGATGATGCTGTCCGCGATGAACCAGTCGGACTCGGCAATCCTCTTTCCGTCAATGCCTTGCGCGGTCCGAAGCCCCAGCATGAGCCTCTCTTCCCGTATCTCCTCCGCACTGAGCAGTTCCTCCTCGCGGGTCCACCCCGAAAGCTCCTGACTGTTCCAGCTCCGCCTCTCTTCCACTATCACCGCACTGCCGGCTGTACCGTCCCTGGCCTCGAGCGCAGCCCCAGCCGCCCCCGTCAATCCCGCTACCCCGTACGCTTCCGCAGCTGCCGGCCTCACCGTTTTTGTAAGCGAATGCGCTCCCGGTCCCAGTCCGACATAAGGCTCGCGCGTCCAATAGGCGGAGTTGTGCCTCGACTCGAAGCCCGGCAGCGCCCAGTTCGAAATCTCATAGTGCACATAGCCCGCTTCGGCGAGGCGGCGGCAGAGCATCTCATACTGACTCCGGCACTGCTCCTCTGACGCCTCCACATACACACCCCTCTCAACCATCTTGTCCAAAGCACTCCCTTCCTCAATGGAAAGCTGATATGAAGAAATATGTTGCGGACGCATCGCAATCACCTCAGACACGGTATTATAAAGCATCTCATCACTTAATCCTGAAATGCCTGTTATAATATCAAGACTAAGATTCTCCACCCCACATCTCTTCAAAATGGAAACCGCCTCCCGAGCCCTCCGGGCATCGTGCCGCCGCCCCATCCAGCGCAGTATCCCGTCATCGAGCGACTGCAATCCCATACTGACCCTGCTAACCCCCAGCTCAAGCAATCCCAGAACGTATTCATCGCCTTTACTGGCGATGTCCTCCGGATTGACTTCTAGCGTAAGTTCCTCAAAACCATCTACTTCTGCAGCTTTCTTAACGGCGGATATTATGCGTCCGAGTACATCAGGAGGCAGCACCGATGGGGGGCCGCCTCCGATATAAAGTGTATTTGTACCAAGACTGGCCTTGATTTCTTCGCTCCTCTCCGCTGCCTCTCTGCATACCTGCTCGGCATAGCCGGCAATGAGTCCGGCATCGCGCCCCTTGCAGGCAAGCTCCGAATAAAAGTCGCAATACACGCAGAAACTTCTGCAGAAGGGAACGTGTACGTAAACCATCCCGGCTCTCTGGTAATCCTTGCTTACTGCTATCTCAGAAGCAGTTCGGTGCTGCCAAGAGCTGACTGCACGGTATATGCCTTGACGGTATAGATACCAGGCATGAAGCTGCTGATATTGTTGACGTAGATGCCAACCTCAAGCTCATTTCCGTTATAGTCAACCTCCCTGGAAGCCGTAGCCTCGAGCATCTTTCCGTCAAGTTCGAAACTGTCTCCGTTGCCGTCCCTGAGCAGAGTGCCGTCCGGAGCGGTAACTCTGACATATACCCTTACAGGGCCCTTAGGGGCAAGGTCGTTCTCTATGAGAGTCAGATTGCAGAGCAGTTTGACCACCTTGCTTGCCCTGTCTATGCTCTTGCTGTTGCTGTTGTATGCGATTACGTTGAGAGCGCGTGCCTTGATGACAGAGCCTGTCGCAACCTTGCCACTGAGCGTCTCGACCTCGGCAGTCAGCTCCTCGCTCTTTCTCCTGTGCTCGGCGGCTTCCCTGCGTGCAGTCGCAGCCTCGACTGTAAGCTTGTGGTTAAGCGTGTTAAGTGAGTCTATCTGAACGATATATCCCCTCATTATGCTACGCAGCGTGCCGAGCTCCTTTTCATACTGGCGGATTTTTGCACGGTTTGTCGCCTCGGTCTTCTTTACCCTTTCGATGAGCTGGGCAACCTCCTCCCTTGAAGAGTCGAGCTGCGCATTGATGGTGTCGTATTCGGATGACAGACCCTCGTAATCCGCCTGCAGCGAGTCGAGCTGTGCGGCAAGCTCCATCTTCTCGAAGTTCAATTCTTCAACAAGCGAGTTTTTGCTGACAAGTACATAAGCAAGAGCCGCTGCAAGAGCAACTGCAACGACAATCATAACGTACATTACAGTTTTGAGCGGGCCGTTCGCCTTGCGTTCGGACTCTCTGCGCTCAAATTTCTCAAGTGGATCTTCTCTTTCCATAATATTCCCTTTGGTTTATCTTGCAAAAGTAAGTATTTCAACAACAACAATCAAGCCTCAAACACGCTCATTTCGCATTTTGAGCAGTCAAAACGCAGCGAGAGCCGCCTACCGTTGTTGACAAGGAAGAGCGCTCCGCTTTCTTTAGCGCCCTGTTTCTTCGGGCACATTCCGAGTTCGTAGCGTATGCAGTAGCGGCTGCGCATAAGTTCATCCTTTCCACCTCCAACAAGCGGCTCAGCCGCAGTACAAGGCCGTTCGACAACAGCCTCCCGATCCGCCTCCGAATCAGCACCTGCCGCATCAACACCGCCCGCCTCCGAAACAGCGCAAGTCAAAACTTCCTCCGACACTCCACGCCCCTGAATGGCAATCCTTCCGCAAGGCAGAGCATCAAGGTCTTCCGCAGTCAGCCTCCTCATCCCGTTTATCGTCGAAGCGGAAAGCAGAGGAAGCCTTCCTCCCGCAGTCTGGACATCTATTTCCGAAACTTTGAAACTGTAAATCCCGCTGCGTTTCGAAAGCTGCTCCCTGAGCATTGCGAGAGCCCTCTCGCCGTTCTCGGCAGTATCGGTGTCGGTGTTGAAACTTGAAAGAAAATGCCTTCCGTCTTGGCTGCTGACATCAAGTTCAATGGAGTATTTCCCGCTGATTCTGAGCTTGACATCAACGTCGATGATTCTGCGGCACGGCTGCGATTCAAGCATTTTTTCAAAGTCTGAACTCAGGTTGCGGAACAGCACCATACCCTTTCTCAGGTCGGGAACGCAGCTTCTTGTGACTATGCGCTGTCCCTCGCAGACGTCACCCCTGAATCCGCAAACCCCGTCAGAGGTGGCAAATGAAAAGCCGTCCCCATTGCTGAGCCTGCATCCATCAAGAAGTTCCGCCCTTATTTCGCATCCGGAAGCCAATGGCTTGATACTCAAAACCTTGCCAATCTTCTCTCCCATGGACTTGGGAGCGTTCATGCTTGACCATCTGTCCCTTTTTCCGTCAAAATACAAGCTCGTGTAACCCCTGTTGAACGTTTTGCTGCTGTCAGGCATCCAGTTGGCCTCAATCTTACCGAAGGAGGCGCGGCGATATCTGTCAGGATGAGCCGCAACAAGGGAGTTGAGGGCAAGGTCGTATTGGCGAACGACGTTTTTGACATAGGAAGCATTTTTCAGCCGCCCTTCTATCTTGAAGCTGCACACTCCAGCCTCGGCAAGATCTCCAAGTCTGTCCAGCAGGTTCAAGTCCTTGAGCGAAAGCAGGGCCTTGTTCCTGACCAATACCTTGCCTGATGCGTCGCAAAGGTCATAGAGCGAGCGGCACGCCTGGATACATTCGCCCTTGTCCGCGGAGCGTCCGTCTATAGCTTCGGAAAGCCTGCATTTACCTGAGTAGCAGACGCATAGCGCACCGTGAACAAAACATTCGACCTCGCACCCGACGGCAGAGCAGATTCTCTTTATCTCGGAAAGCGGCAGTTCCCTTTCAAGTATGATTCGTGAGCATCCTGCCCTTTCAAACGCAGCGGCCCTCTCCGGGTCAGCGATGGCGCATTGGGTGGAGGCGTGCAGAGGGACAGTGACGTCCTTCCAGTCAAAGACAGAAAGGTCCCTTATGATAAACGCGTCCGCACCTGCCTCCTGCGCCTGGAGCATCTGGCTGTGAGCGAGTTCCTTTTCGTCATCTTCAATGACGGTGTTGAAGGTGACAAACACTCTCGCGCCATACTTGTGGGCATGGCTGCAGAGCCTCTTCACCTCCTCCATGCTGTTTCCGGCCGCCTTTCTTGCCCCGAATGCGGGCCCTGCAATATATACTGCATCGGCACCGCAGTCGATGGCTGCGATGCCGATATCAGCGTTTCTGGCAGGTGCCAGAAGTTCAAGTGTCTGCATTACTTGAGTGAGTTGAGCAGCTTGGCTGCCTCAGCGCCATACTTAGGGTCGGTGACTGCCTTCTGGTAGTATTCCTTTGCCTTAGCGTTGTTCTTTGCGGACTGATAGAGAGCACCTACGGTGTAAGCAATCTGTCCTGCGTTCTTTGCGGTAGGAGCAAGCTCGAGATATTTCTCGAAGTAGCTGATGGCGTCCGCATTTTTGCCAGCAAGCTGAGAAGCCTGACCTGCAATCTGGTAAGCCTGGGCATTTTCAGGGTTGAGATCGATGATCTTTCCTGCTGCCTCGACTGCCTCGGCGAACTTCTTTCCCTTGAGGGAAGCGGCTGCCTGCTTGGTGTATATGTTGCAAAGCTGCTTGACTGCATCCTTTTCCTTGCCTTTGTCCTTGGCGAGAAGGAAGGTAGAGATGGCTTCCTCGGTGTTGCCGGCTCCGTTGAGGGCCATTCCGAGACGAAGGATTGCATTTGCGTTTTCCGGCTCAAGTTCAATCACTTTCTTGTAGAGCTCGACAGCCTCTGCAAACTGCTTGTTGTTGAGCAGTGCGTTTGCTCCGCCGAAATAAGCCTTAGGTATGAGTGAGGTGGCCTCTTCAACCACGTCAAATGCTTCATATTTCTCCGCAACTGCAGCTGCTTCCGCAAACATCTTGGCTGCATCAACGAAATTCTTTGCGTTGTACTCTTCCTTTGCAAGTGAGAGTGAGATGGTAGGAATGGCAGCCTTGCACTGTGAAACGATATCGTTTCCGGCTTCGCCACAAGCTGTAGCAAGTTCAAGTGCCTGATTGAACAGGGTCAGGGCCTCTGTCTTGTTACCGCTCTCAAAAGCCTCGACCGCCGACTTTGCGGTTTCGGTCGCTTCGGACAGGTCCTGAGCATAGGAAAGTCCGGCTGCAAGCATAAGTGCTGCAAGTGAAACGAAAAACTTCTTCATAATACGTGTGTAGTTAAATTTCTAGTGTACGAATCGCAAAATTAACAATTTCACCGAACAATTACAATTCGGGTGCCAAAAATACTCTCTCATTCTTCACCATCCCCTTCGATAATGTGCCGGGCTGCCGCATCGAGGGCGCTGTAGAATGATTCCCCGAACCTGTCAGTCAGCGGTTTGCGGAGGAATTGGTATGCGCGTATGCCTTCGCGGCGGCCTTTTTCAAAGGCCTTGCTGCAGATGTCCCAGCGGTGCAGGTTGAGCGCGAGTCCGCCTCCGGTGAGAGGGGTGATGCGAATGGGGTAGAGCGAGCAGGATCGAGGTTTGGTCTTGCCGCAAAGCTCGATTGCGCACATGCAGGCGCCGTCCTCGGTGAAATGCGCGTATGCGCAGGCCTCGGAGCCCGGCACCAGCGGCGTTACCAGGTCGCCGTCCCGGTCCACCTCGAAAAAGCCGTTGGCATCGACGGCATCGCGTCCCGCCTCGAGCATGCGGTGGCAGAACGACGGGTAGTCGCGCTCCAGCCCCGGCAGCTCGTCCTCGTCGAGAGGCGCCCCGCTGTCGCCCGCAATGCAGCATTCGCCCCGGCAGGCGGAGTAGTCGCAGCAGAAGAATTGTACCGCGACATCTTCTGAGACCAGTATGTCTCCTATCTGGATGATTGTTCCGAACTGGCGTTCCATAAGCTTCTACATAAGTATATAATCGACTCTGCCGCCCCTTACGAAGCTCTTGATCTGCTCCTGCAGGGTCTCGGCGTCAATGCTGCCAATGGCCTTGGCGTAGTCCTTGACTATGTCCTTGCCAAGCGAATACCTTGTAATTATTGCGTCCATCAGTTTGGTGTCGTCGGCTAACTCGTTGTCCATTATGTTGATAAGCCTGGCCTTCCAGCGTGCGAGTTCGGCATCGCTGACACTGATCCATCTCATCGTGTCGAGGCAGTCCTGGACCTTAGCCGTTATCTGGTCGCCGAGTTTCATCATCTCACCCTCGGGCTGGCCTGAGGCAGGGCAGGAACTGAAGTGCAGATACAGCGTGAAACGGTTCTCGGGATACAGTTCCAGCCTCGTGTCGGCGGCGGTGAATATTCCTTCTATGGAGAGCCTGCGGCTCAGCAGGTCTTCTATTGCAACGGCTGCAAGTCTCTGACATACATAGTCTTTGATCTTAAACTCGAATGGGTTGCTGAGAGCAATGTTTACTCCTCTGCTTTCTTCGCTCAGGGCTTCGTCGGCTCTTGTTATGTGCCCGGTCGTGCAATTGCGCTTGAGAGGTGGCTGGACTGTGTTTCTGCGGCTTGTCTTGAACTGGCCCAGAGCTGCGCAAAGCTGCTTTTTGACAGTGATTTCGTCCAGGTCGCCTATCAGTACGATAATGCCGTCCGAACAGTTGTTGAACTGGGCGTTGAAGAATCTCTCCGCCTTCTGTGGAGTGTTGTCGCTCAGGGCGGACTCACGCTTGCAGAACTGGTGCTCCCAATCCGGGGCAATCAGACTGTCAATGACGTCGCGCACACCCTCCGTGCCGTTTCTCCTGACCTGGATGCGCAGCGGTTCGGTAGCCTTGTAGTACTGGAAAGCCTGCTCGTTGAAGCTCCTTTCGTTCGCTACGGTTACCAGTGCGCTGAGCAGCAGCGGCAGCTTGTCCGAAGGCGCTATTCCCCTTATCGTCAGTTCGGAAGGGCTCACGCTGTTTGTCATCGTGATGCCCGAAGCCTCCATCGCGTTGCGGAAAGCATTTCCTGTCAGCCCGCCTATATTGCTGATAGTCAGCATATCTCCTATGTAAGAATTCTCCCCCGGCTCGAGGTCCTTGATTGAGGTCGTGCCGCCCCTGATCATCATCGCATAGCTGAAGGTCCCCTTTGCGGCGGACTTCTTGAACACTACCCTCATCCCGTTGGTGAAGGTCCAGACAGGGCAGTCGGCGAGATACTGGCCGCTCGAGCGCAGCTTGACTTTGGTCGTACCGGTCTGAATCAGACCCGCGGTGTCGGCGAATGCTGCCCTGTAGTGCGTCAGGCTGTCGCTGCCAGCGCGGTCCCAGCCGCTGTGGAAGGTATCCGGAAGCGTAGTTCCGCTAGAGTCAAATTCTCCGTCAAACGCGAGCGTGAGGTTTTTGTCGCGGTCAAGCAGGGCATTTACGTAGTTGTTGAACAGTTCAAGCTCCTTTTCGCCTGAAAGCCTGTTGGTTGCGAAGAACAGTGCTACCGAGTATCCGGATGAAATCGGACCGCCGTAGAGGTATGCCGCGCGGCACTTCTCCACCAGGGCCTGGTTGTCGGTCTTTGGTTTTGCGGCTTCGCGGAATGAGCTGAATACCAGTTCGTCCTTGGCTTCCTGAAGCTCGGCGAGAACGGCGCCCTTCTCCTTGAGGGAGGCTAGTATCGACCCTGTGCGTTCAACCGCCTTGTCGTAGCTGTCCTTTGCGCAGACCAGCTCAAGTTCAAGTGACTCGTCCTCCGGGCCTTCCGAACTGTCAAGGTAATGGAAGGATATGCTTGCAAGAGGGATGAGATTCTGGCGGAAGTCCCTGATTATTCGTTTTGTAAGTATGGTACCGAAATAGGTCGCATACTGTTTTGCCACTATTGCGGACATCGTTGACATCTTGTCGCGGTCCAGCCTTGCGAGGGAGTAGGAGAGTCTGAATGTCGCTGCGTCCTTGCTTAAGTCATTGGATATAAAGCTGTAATTAAGGTCTGACTCGTTCCGGATGTAGCCGTTTTCCTGCGCCGCTCCTTCGCGTTTGGGAAGAATAATGGAAAGCAGGTTCATCTTCTGTATGAGTTCCGGAGCCTTTACGTCGCCGCAGATTATGATTGCCTGAGGTCCGTTGTAAGTCGATGCAAGGTCCATCATCATCAGAAGGGTCGAGTCGCAAACCGCTGTCATATCTGTGCGCAGGCCCCTCAACTGGAACATTGTCGAACCGTCCTTGTATGAGACATAGCCCTCCGGTCCGCAAGCGATGCCGTTGTCCCGGAAGAATTGTACCGGCTTCCTGTCGCCAAAGTGAGGCAGGCTCACAAGCGCGTGGCGTGCCTCCGGAACGCAGACATTGCCCTGCTGCACAAGCGCCAGGTTTGCACTTGACTTGATGGCGGGATTGGAAACGATGAAATACTCCACCCCGTTCGGAAGTTTCCCCCGTTTCACCTCATCCGCATCCTTGGTCGGATCCTGCGCAAACAGAACTGCCGGCACCAACGCCAATAGAACCGCAGCCCTTATGATTCTTTTAAGTCTGTCCATAGTAACTTGATATATGTTTTTTCGGCTTGAATCTGCAAATTCCGTGCATCATTTCCCTGATGACCCGCCTGTCAAAGCCGTTCCGCGGGCGAATGTTTCAGTTTCCAAAAATACGAAGTTTTTTCCGCAACACTTTTGGCCAGCAGCGGACAAGCGATTCCGAATGCGGTATAAACCAGCAGTGATGCAAGGAAATGTTCAGACGGTGCAAACCCTGCTGCAGACAGGGCTGTCCTTCCCAATTCTCCGAACGCCGAGTGGAAAAGGAATATCACGAAAGTATTTTGCCCCAAAAACAAAAGGCTATGCTTAAGTTTGTCTGTACAATGGTCGGAAACTGCCTTGGAAACTGACAGGATTGCAGCAATGCCGACGAAAGGAAGAACCCTCCTGAGGAGCCATTCACAGATTCCGCAAATATACAACACTTCCAATGCGGTAAATATCAGGCATATCCACGCGCAGGTGCTTTTCTTTTTGAACAGGATGGAGTCCCTGCCGTTAAAGAATGTTCCTGCCGCAAAAAATACTGCCGAATCTTTCAACTGCCTGAGGCAAAATGCTTCCGGCAGTTGGACCGGTGCCAGCCAGATTGCGGCTGAGACTGCCAGCAATGCAATCCTGCCCCGCTTGTCCGCAAACAGAGGGGCAAGCAGATACAGTATCATCAGAACCCAGATGAACCAGAGGTGGATAGCGGCGCTGGGCCTGTAGAACATGGTAAGGAAATCCACTGGCGATACGGGATTCTTGACGGATACGAACATCTGGGCAAGCAGTTTCACACCGATTATAAAGACAGATGCTCCGAAATATGGAAGCATCAGATGCTTGAACTTCCTGGAAATGAATGAAAAGTAGTTACGGTTCTTGTATGATCCGTTGAACAGGAAACCGCAGACGAACAGGAACAGGGGCATATGGAAGGAATAGATGACCTTTACGAAGGCTGCCCACGCCTGGGGCTCGGGTACGGGATTCAGATGTCCCAGTACAACAAGGACAATGCATATAGCTTTTGCGATATCCAGAAACTCTATCCTGTCTTTCATACTATGCTGGTCAATCGGAGCCGGCTAAGCGAACAGTTTCAGGTTGTTCATTTCTGCCTTTAAGCGGCCTTCCTCGATTCCGTGGATAATTTCTACCACCTTGTCGTTCATCGGGGTAGGTACTCCGGTCTTGCGCCCGTAAGCGCTTACTACTCCGTTGATTGCATCGACCTCTGTCTTTTTCCCGTGCTCGATGTCCTGAAGCATGCTCGCCTTGAGCAGCGCGTGTTTGCGTATTGCGAGCGGAATGATGGCAAATGATATGGCTTTTTTGACAGGTCCGTGATAATCAAGGAGTTTGACCACGTCCTTGCCCTGAATCGGCTCGATCTTTATACCCGCCCTGTCGCAGACGTCTATGCACTCCTTGATGAGCGCCTGCACTATCTTGCGCGAATTCCTGTCTCCGGCGGCTTCTCCGAATGTGCATCCGAGAACTGCGCTCATACCTGAGAATGAGGCGTTTATGAGAAGTTTGCTCCAACGGGTTCCGATGAAATTCTCGTCCACTTCTACCGGTCCCATCATCTCGAGAAGCGACTTCACTTCGTCAAAATGAACGTTCTTCTTTTTTGAAATTGACCCGAGCGAAAAAGTCAGGCTGTCCGGCGCGCTTGTCAGCTCGCACACACCCGGTTCCAGCATTGTGGCGCCCCACGCAACCGTGCATCCCAATACCCTGTCTTCTCCGACTATGTTGCTGATTTCGAGCTCCGGAAGTCCGTTCTGCAGAGTCACAATCACCCCGTCGGGAGCAAGGAAGCCTTTCAGAAAAGCGACCACTTCCGCATTGTGCTGCTGCTTGGTCATCAGGAAGATGATGTCGTAAATGCCGGACATCTCATCAACGGTACAGGCATCAACCTTCTGTGTAAAATTCAAAGTGCCCGTCACCTTTGCTCCGGATTTTTTCAGCGCCTCCACGTGCGCCTTGTTGCGATTGATGAGTTCGATCTTACCGCCAGCCTTGCTGATAAATGCACCCAGAATGGTTCCCAGTGAACCGGCGCCATAAATTGCAGCTCTCATATCATTGTGTTTTTAATGTTGTTCTTGTTGTTCAATCCAGCCCACAAAAATACAAAAAATAGTCGGGTATCTCTCAAAAATGCTCTCGCGGCGGCCGGGGCGGTCTTTGCGGGGGATGTGCTCCGGTTTTGCTCCGGTCCCTGGGCTTGATTTTTATCTTAAAAGATTGTAACTTTCGAGGTTGTTATGAAACGTTTTATCTTATTTTTCGCAGCAATTGCAATTGCCTGCGCCGGGTACGCGCAAGAGCAGCGTACCATATCCGAGACTGTTCAGGACGTCATTATGACGAGAAGAAGCATACGCAAATACAAGCCGACTCCTGTCGGACGTGACACCCTCGAACTTATTCTTCAAGCCGGAATCAATGCTCCCAACGGGATGAACAAGCAGTCCTGGGAAGTCAGGGTTGTTGACAACCCTATCACGGTACAGTCCTTCAAGGATGCCATCACCCAAGCCAACCCCGGTAACAAAATGGCCGGCGGATGCTTCAGGGGCGCACCGGTGCTCGTATTTATCGCAAACGACTCTGCTTATGACTGTTCACCGATAGACTGCGGCCTCCTGGCAGAGAATATGATTCTATACGCCTGGTCGATGGGAATCGGCTCCGTTTGTCTGGGCAGTCCTGTAAGATTCATTGAATCTCCGGAGAATCCCGACTGCAAAGCCATCCGGGATGTCAGGGAAAAACTCGGATTCAGCGAAGGCTACAATATGATAATCTGCATAGGCTTCGGATATCCGGATGAAACCCCAAAGGCCAAGCCTCGCGACAAGTCGAAATACGTGTTCCTGGATTAAGCCGCAGCCACAGCCGCAGTGAAATAGCTACAATCCAATCACCAGCGAAATAGCTGCAATCCAATCAGCAGCGAAATAGATACAATCCAAATCCGCAGCGATAAGAAATGGCAAAACTCAGCAGGAACGCTTTGATCGGCTATCCGGCCGGCGTCATTACCGGCATTGCCTACGGCCTGAATCCTCTCTTCGCAAAACCGTTGATGAACAACGGGGCGGCTACCGAAGCCATACTGTTCTTCAGGTATGCCATTGCCGTCGCGTTGCTGGGAGGATTCTTGCTCATCAAAAGAGAGAGTTTCAAAGTCAATCTCAAACAGGCGGGTGTACTGCTTGTCCTTGGCTTGCTCTTCACCGCCAGCAGCACATTCCTCTTCGAAGCCTATAAATACATAGCATCCGGCCTTGCAACCACCCTCGTATTCCTTTTCCCCGTAATGGTAGCAATCATTATGGTATTTCTGAAGGTGGTGCCCTCCTGGCCGGTCTGGCTATCGATAGGAGCGACATTCATCGGTGTAGCGATAATGACAGGCGGCAACGGAACCGATTCCGTCGATCCGACAGGGGTCGGATTCTCAATCGCATCCGCATTCGTCTATGCCCTCTTCATCGTTCTCATCAACAGAAATAAACAAATCGCCTCTATTTCCAACACTCTCCTGACCTTCTACGCCCTGCTCGTCGGGTCTATTGTCTTTCTGATCAGCAGTTTATGCTCCGGAATCGATATGCTCTCAGGCCTCAGGGGAGCCGGCTCGTGGCTCAACCTCATCGGCCTCGCCATACTCCCCACTATCGTCTCGACAGCCACCCTCGCGATAGCAAGCAGGAACATCGGCGCAACCAAAGCCTCCGTGCTGGGTGTCTTTGAACCCATTACCGCAATCATCGTCGGCACCCTCGCATTCGGCGAAGCTCTTACACCCAATATCCTTATCGGCATATTGATCTCGATAGTGTCCGTCACCTTCATGATAGTAGTCACCAAGCGATAACCGTTGTCGCGGAGGCGCTAACATCAATCTCGGTGCCGGTTGTTTGTCCTCGTGAAATTCACCTGGAACCTGTCGTTGTTGATTATCAATCAGTTAGCTCGAGAAAAAGGTGCAGGTGAGCACAATTTGGTGCCACCTGGACCCGCAACATGCCTTGGAGAGGCCTAGAATGGCGATTAGGGTTCCAGGTGAATTTCACGAAGCTTCTTCACGGATGTTGCTTGCCCGATGAGCGTGTCCACTGCGCTTGCCCGCTGGTCTTCCCCGCTACGCCTGCCCACTGCGCTGGGACGCTGCGCTGGGAAGCCTTTCTCGGTCATTGCGGCTCAAAAGGCAAAATTGAAAGCAATCAATGGAAATACTTTATTACGACATCGCTTTTGCTAACGAAGCATTCCGCTTACTGAAGTTTTTCTATGACCATATGACAGGCTCAACAGAAACCGGATGGACAGCTTTGGCAAACTATGTCAAAAACTACCGAGAAGTCTTTGATGCGAAACCTGATTAAACGGAATAGTTTGCTAGTCTTACCATAAACCCTTAAATTTGCAGAGACGTACCGCATTGGTTATGAGAGAAGAAACACATATCATTGAGAACAAGACCATTTGGAAAGACGAGTGGTTGGAGTGGATTTGTGGTTTTGCCAATGCACAAGGCGGCATCGTTAATATAGGCACCGCCGATGATGGCACACCTGTAGGCCTCCCAGGCATCAAAGCCCTGATGGAGAATCTACCCAACAAGATCATCAATAAATTGGGTATTGTTGCCGATGTCAATCAGCGTACCAGCGACGGCGTTGACTACATTGAAATTGTAGTCCATCCCAGCAACGTGGCAATCACCCTGAACGGCGTCATCTACTACCGTAGCGGAGCCACCAACCAAACCCTCAGAGGCGAAGCGCTTGAGCGTTTCCTCCTCTCCAAGATGGGAATGCACTGGGACGAAATGGAAGTTCCAAATGCCTCTATTGAAAAGGATATCGACCGGGAAGCCATTGACTATTTCCTGAAGAATGCCGTCGAGGAGGAACGCCTCCCTGCAGATTCCCTGAAAGATGATACCTTCACTGTTCTCAAGAACCTGCATCTCGTCTCTGAATCCGGCAATCTGCGAATCGCAGCCATCATCCTTTTTGGCTCCCATCCAAAGGATTTCGTGCACAGCATTGACTTCCGCATCGGCCGTTTCATCAGCGACGAGTCTGACCTCCTTTTCCAAGACATCATCCAAGGTGACATCATTCGAATGGCCGACAGGATTATGAAAATCCTTCGGTCCAAGTATCTGGTTTCCTATATCGGGTATGAAGGGATGAAACGCACGGAGCCACTGGAAATTCCGGAAGCCGCATTGCGTGAGATTATATACAATGCCCTCATTCACAGGCTTTACACCGGCACTTGGATTCAGATGAAAGTCTATAACGACCGTATCTCAGTCTGGAACGAAGGTACCCTTCCCGAGGACTTCCCGGTCGAAATGCTCCTTCAGGAGCATTCTTCCCGCCCGCGCAACCCTCTGATTGCAAACGTCTTTTTCCTTGCCGGTTTTGTCGAGACTTGGGGCCGTGGCATCAAGAAGATTCGACGGGCCCTACAGGGCGTTGGCCTTCCCGACCCAGTCTTCGAGGAAAACTGCGGCGGAGTCCGTGTCACCATACAGCGTCCCCGTAACATCGCCAACCTTGGCGCAGTAAATGGCGATGATTTTGGCGATGATTTTTCCACTGAAAATCAGCGAATTAGTTTTTTGGAGCGCCAGATGAAATTGGATTTTGGCGATGATTTTGGCGATGAAAAACAAGTCTATACAATCATTCTTGCCTCACCTGAAATAAGCCAGCCTCAGATAGCCAAGATTACAGGTATTAGTGCGCGTTCTGTATCACGCATCATCAGCCGACTCAAAGAATATGGCTACCTTAGGCGTCACGGTAGCGACAGAAAAGGTAGCTGGGAGTGCCTGAAATGATTTTTGCACGTACCTCTTGTTTATTTCATAAAACCTTTGGTTTGAAAGTAAACAATAACAGCTGCCGTTTCAATGGACGGATGATGTTCTTTTGCTTACAATGTTTCCGAAATAAAAAGATAAACTTAGCACGCTCAAAATTGCCCCAACCCCGTAGTTTTTAGATTTAAAGGAAGTGTATGACGCATAGCCCAAAACCCAGTTAAGAATCAATGCCGTGTAGGTCCATGCCCCCTCCGGCTCCACAAGGGGAGAAGATAATCGCCCGGGCTCCGTCCTACCACACTCCGCCGAAAGTGCTGAAAAATGCGTGAGTTAACACAATCTCGATTATAATGAGAACTCAAAAGAAATAGGAACCATACAATTCAATAGCTATTTCACGTCCTTGTAAGTTTCCGACGGATTCGCTTGGTTTCATATCAAGAGTATTGTTCAAACTCTTTTCCCGCAAAGGTAGATGGAGCATAAGGGCCAGTTGTTTTGCTTCGTGACATTCACCTGGAACCTGCCGTTATTGATTATCAATTAGTTAGCTCGTGAAAAAGGTGCAGGTGAGCACAATTTGGTGCCACCTGGACCCGGGATGTGCCTTGCAGGCGCCTAGAATGGCGATTCGGGTTCCAGGTGAATTTCACGAAGCTTCTTCATGAAGCTTCTTCACGAAACTTCTTCTCGGATGAGCTTGCCCGATGAGCTTGTCCGCTGGTCTTCCCCGCTACGCCTGCCCACTGCGCTGGGACGCTGCACTGGAACTCTGCGCTTGCCCGATGCGCTGGGACGTTGCGCTTGCCCGCTGGCCCCCTTTGGCCTCCACCGATAACGGTGAAACGCCTTTCCTGTATAATGCCTTTTCCCCTGAAAATTATAACTTTCATCATAATATGACCTTCCCGGCTCAAAATGCAAAAAGACATCCTCCGAAGAAGATGTCTTTTTTGTGCGGACGGTGAGACTCGAACTCACACAGGCCAACGCCCACTACCCCCTCAAAGTAGCGTGTCTACCATTTCACCACGTCCGCAATACTTTGGGACTGCAAAGTTACGAACTAAAATTAAAAAACAAAATTTTTTTGAAATTTTTTTGTGTATTTTTGTGGAGTTGTTCCGAAAGACGGCGAAACTGCGTAGGCAATTCATCGGAACACACTGCGTAACTGTTTGATAATATGCTTCATATCGAACTTCCAGAGTATTGCTCCCGGGTGCTTCTGCATTCGTGTTGCGCGCCTTGTTCAGGGGCCATACTCGAGTGTATGCTTGCCAATGGCATAAGGCCGGTGGTGTTTTTCAGCAACTCCAACATAGCGCCTCGAGCCGAGTACGAGAAGCGTCTCGGGGAACTTTTGAGATATGCCGAATCGCTTGGCGTTGAGACAGTTATCGATAGCTACGATCACGATGACTGGCTGGATCGCGTGATGTTGCGTAAGGATGGGCGTGTGGACGGGCAGCTCGCAAGATGTCCCGAAAGGGGATCGAGGTGCCTGGCCTGTTTCCGGTATCGCCTGCGCCGCGCTGCGCTGTTTGCGGTGGACAACGGCTTCGATGCCCTGACGACGACGCTTGCATCTTCCCGCTGGAAGGACCTTGATCAGGTCAATTCTGCCGGCCGTGAGGCTGTTGCTTTTGCTCTAGCCCGCTTCGCCGACCCCGCTTCAGGAGCGGATTGTCCCTTCCACGCCGCTCGGGCTGCTGTTTCTTCGCTGTCCGCTCTCCCGCCTCAGTACCCGGCCGCATCTTTCCCGGAAGCGCCGCTCTCTGGCGCGCCGAGTTTGCCGAGGCTTGTTTTCTGGGAGCAGAACTGGCGCAAGGGTGGCCTGCAGCCGCGCAGGGGAGAGATAGTCCGCGAACAGAATTTCTATAACCAGAACTACTGCGGGTGCGAATTTTCCGAGAGGCATTCCGTTTGACAAATTTGCCATAGCCATTTGGCAATCACGAAAAAAGTTCCTAACTTTGCGCCGCATCCTCGGGTAGGATGCAATAATGATTATCAACAATTTAATACAGATTAACAATGGCTGTTAAGATTCGCCTTCAGCGCCACGGAAAGAAGAATTTCGCATTCTTCCACATTGTAGTGGCAGACGCACGTTCACCACGTGATGGTCGTTACATCGAGGAACTCGGTTCCTACAATCCTAACTCAAACCCGGCATCGATCAATCTCAATTTCGAGCGCGCCCTTGCTTGGGTAAAGGTCGGAGCTGAACCTACTCCTACCGTACGCAGGATCCTTTCTTACGAAGGTGTCCTTCTCCGTCATCACCTTGACGGCGGTATCACCAAGGGAGCTCTTACCCCTGAGCAGGCTGACCAGAAGTGGAACAATTGGAAGGCTCAGCGCGATGCAAAGATCGAAGCCAAGAAGGCCGGTCTCAAAAATGCTGCCATCGAGGCACGCAAGGCTGCAAAGGCTGAGGAAATCAAGGTAAATGAGGCCCGCGCAGAGGCCATCGCCCAGAAGGCTGCAGAGCTTGCTGCAAAGCAGGCTGCTGAAGCTGCTGAGGCTCAGGCTGCTGCTGAAGAGGCTGCAGAGGCACCTGCAGAGGCTTAATGCTCCAAATTGCCAAGATTATCAAGTCCAATGGTACGGGCGGTGACGTCCTGATGGGACTTTACGACATCTCCGTACAGGACTTTGACCTTAAGGAACCGTTGTTCATCGAGTTTGATGGACTTCCGGTTCCTTTCTTTATTGAAAGCATTACCGCCAAGGGAAACTCCAAGGCAATCGTGCATCTTAGCGGAGTTGACTGTCTGGAAGATGCCGAGGAAATCGTGGGCCGCGCAGTCTGGCTGGATGCCGAGGAGGAAGAGGAAGACAGTGAGGATTTTATCGGTTGGACCCTTCTCGACAAGGGAAGAATTGTCGGCACCGTAACGGGTATCGAGCCCATCCCTGGCAATCTCTGCCTGATAGTGGGAGATACGCTGGTCCCTCTCCACGAGGATCTCGTTCTTTCCGCCGATTCTGAAAAGCGCATTCTGGACCTCGACCTGCCGGAAGGCCTTTTCTGATACTGGAGAATTGTTTTATATATAGCAAACCATATCATTATGACCAGAATGACCAATTTTTTCCGTTTTGTTTTGGCCGCATTCGCCGCTGCGGCCTTTGTCTCCTGCTGCTCGGAAAGCACTTCCGTTATCCGTACTCAAACGCCGGAAAGGCCTGCAGGACAGGAAGATATGATCGGTTATGCTGCCCCGGCAATTGACACCGTCAGGGTGGGATTCGTCGGAGTGGGTGCCCGCGGAAAGGATGCCGTAAGGCGCTTCCACGAGGTCCCTTGGAGCAAGGTGGCCGCAATCTGCGAAGTGACTCAGGACCGTGCCGACTCGGCGCTCAGTTATCTGGGCAGGGCCGTGGAGAATCCTCAGAGCCCCCGCGTATATGTCGGTCCCGAAGCTTACAGGGAGCTTTGTGCAAGCCCGGACATAGACCTCGTATATATATGCACAGACTGGCTTCACCACGTTCCTGTAGCCCTTTGCGCGATGGAAAACGGAAAGCACGCTGCTATCGAGGTGCCGAGCGCGCTGACCCTTCAGGATTGCTGGGATCTTGTCAATGCATCAGAGCGCACACGCAAGCACTGCGTCATACTGGAGAATTGTTGCTACGACTTTTTCGAACTTTCTGCACTCGAGCTTGCCCGTCAGGGACTTATGGGCGAGATTGTTCACGCGGAGGGCGCATATCACCACAATCTCGACCCTTACTTGGACAAGTACAAGGACGACTGGCGTCTGCAGTACAACGCCGCCCACAAGGGCGACCTCTATCCTACCCACGGACTTGGACCGGTGGCTCAGGTTCTCGGCATCAACCGCGGCGACCGCTTCACCGCTCTTGTAGCTATGGAGACCGCTGCAATTGCAGGACCTCAGACTTACAAGCGTCTGCGCGGCAAGGAATGTGACAGTTTCCAGAACGGAGACCTGACCTGCACCCTTCTTCAGACAGAACGCGAGCGTAGCGTGCTCATTGAGCACGATGTCCTCACTCCGCGTCCGTATAACCGTATGTATCAGCTTGTTGGAACCAAGGGTTATGCTGCCAAGTATCCTGTTCAGCAGATTTTCCTTGCACAGGAGGTGTCCGACAGCATAGGTCTTGGCTATGATACCCGTGGCGGTCATCGCGAATACCCCAAGGAGTATGTCGATAAGTTGAGGGAGATGTATCCGCATCCTGTACTTGATGCCGAACTCGAAGAGGCTGCAAAGAGGGTAGGCGGCCACGGCGGAATGGACTACATTATGGACTATCGTCTGATCTACTGCCTCCACTACGGCTTGCCTGTGGATATGGATGTTTATGACCTTGCATCATGGTGTTGTCTTGCCGAACTCGGAAGTATCTCTATCAAAGCAGGTTGCGCGCCTGTTGAGGTGCCGGACTTCACCCGCGGAGGCTATCTGAAGCGTCAGGGTATGAAATACGCATTCAGGGACGGAAGTTTCAGATAAACCTCCATCCCTGAACATAAGCGAAGTGGTACGTCGTGTGTTCCGCTACTCCTCAGAACTAACGTTGAGGATTGCAGAACGGCAGCGTACCATTTCCTTTGTATGGCCTTCAATGTCGTAGCCGGCCTCGGTTTTTGTGAAGCTTATGGCATCTTCCCACATCCGCAGGGCCCTGTCTAAAGGACTGCGCTTGATAAATACCATAGTGTCTCCTTCTTCGCTTCTCAGCTTGTATCCGCGAGAATCCATTACGCTGAGTATCAGCGGTTTGAGTTCAACCCCGGAAATGATTTCATTCTTGGAGTATCCGAAGCGGGGATAGATTGCGGCGAGGGCAAGGAATGCAAGCCCGATTTTCCAGTAACTTGAATATCCTCCCACGAAAATCTCTGCAGGGTCTGCTTCTGCAAGTCCGAGCAGGACAAGTATTGCCAGAAGCAGGGTCATTATGATAATCAGATAGAGAAAGTACTTGACAGATCTGATGATGTAACGTTTCATATATCAATGTTTTGATTGTTTCCAGCCAAGGGGTGTCAGCACTATGTACAGCCATACCGCCAACAGCAGGGCAATTGCAGCAATCTGCGTGCCGCATCTGTCGGTCAGCATACCCAGGACAGGTACTACCACCGCGGTGCCCGCAAAGCCTGCGACCATCAGGGCTGAGACTTCGTTGGCCCTTTGCGGAAGGTGATTCAGCGCCTTGGAAAAGATTATGGTGAAGAGGTTGGAAAATCCTGCTCCAAATACCACCACGCATATTGTCAGCACTGTTCCGTCCGTGAAGAACAGCATTCCGGTAAGTCCTGCGGCTGCAAGCAGGGAACTGGCAACGAAAAACCTGTCAGCGCTCAGCCTCATCAGCAACAGGGCTCCGACAAGCGCAGCTATGGTCTTGCCTACGAAATACGCGCTCAAGTGCTCGGCAGCCGCATCAAGAGTCATCCCGCACTTTTCCATCAACAGTCGCGGAAAGGTAACGTTTATCCCGATATCAACTCCGACGAGTGCTACGATGGCAAGGAAAAACAGCAGTATCTTTTTGTCCGCCAGCAGCTTAAATACACTCAGAAACGCCACTCCGATACTTTTCCCGGAGCCGCTTTCTGCCGCGCCACCGCCGTCCCCTTCTAACTCCCTCCTGCGGGACGGTATTACATTCGGCACAGGCGAAAGCCACAGCCAGACAGCGCCGACCGCTGCAATGACCGCGAACACTGCAAAAATGCCTCTCCATCCCATAAAGCTTGCCGCCACCAGCGGCATCAGCAGGGGAGCGCCCATTGAGGCGAGGGACTTGAAGAATTGTCCCAGAGTAAGGGTGCCGGCGAGTTTGTCGGCAGGGACGATGTCTCGTACCAGAGGGTTGAGGGAGGTCATCATAATGGTGTTGGCTATCCCCATCAGACAGAACGCCGCAACTACCGGCGCCAGGCTGCCCCTGAATGCCACGGGCAATGCCAAAGCCGCCACGGAGACAAGCAAGCTGGTGATTACCAGCTTCTTGCGTCCGTAGCGGTTCATAGCTAGCCCTGTTGGGATGGAAAACACCAGGAACCATATGTAGCAGGCGGACGACAGCAGATTGGCAATCGTATCGGACATTCCAAATTCCGCCCGTACATAATTGGATGTCAGACCGACGACGTCCACGAGGGCCATCATCATGAATCCGAACATCACGGGAAGTACCCTTCCCGGGATTCCTGTGCTCTTCATCGGCTACTTCTCGCCGACGTGGAAGGCAACGCGGAGGTCTTCCACCTGTGCATCGTTGATAGGGTGGAGCTTGCCTACCGGAGCTGCCAGAATCAGGGATTTGGCAGAGAATTCTGCCACCTCCAGGCGGTCGAATGCGTTGAGCAGCGTGTCGCAGCCGACAACTATTGCGTCGTTGGCGAGCATCACGCAAGCGCGGTTCTTGAACGCGTCCGCTACCTTCTCGACGTCGTTGTACTGCGATGCAAACGGGAATTTCGGTACATCCTGGAGGAAAATCCAGCTCTCCGGAATGGTGCGCACGTCGAATTTGGCGTCGGTTGTGTTGAATCCCATCAGCGACGGGCACTGTGTCATGATCACGGCGTTTACGTGCGGGTTGCGGCGGTAGATCTCCTGGTGCAGGGCAACCGAGCGTGAAGGGCGCTTGCCGGCTTCGACTGCGCAGTCCTTGACCTGAACGATGTCTTCGAGGTCAATGTCCCAGCGCTGAATGCCCGGAGGTGTAATCAGGAAGTCATTGCCTCTCCAACGCATTGAAACAGTGCCGTATGAGCTGCACATCAGCTTCTGGTTGCAGGCGCGTCTCACGATTTCGCAGATCTGCTGGCGAATCTTTCGCTCGTCTGACGGATGGTGCACGTCCATAAAGTGAGGATATGAAGCTGCGGCGCAGTTGTCGTGGAAACCTATCTGCTCATCAGTCAAGTACTTAGGCTCGCCGAGCGTCTTTGCGTTGATGATGGTGCGCGCGCAGAGCTCAAGAGTCTCGAACCTCTGGTATGCATCTGCAATGTTTTCGCCCATAAGCACTACGCCGTGGTTTTCCATGATCACGGCCTTAAACTCAGGATTGCGCTGGAATTCTTCCGCAATCTTCTCGCCGAGGCCTTCGCTGCCTGGAACGTCATAGGCGGCAAAACCTACAGGACCGCAGACGCTCTTTGCCTGAGGGATGATGTTGGTATTAGGCACCTCGTGCACTACGCTGAAGGTCACGAGTCCAGGAGGATGGGCGTGGATAACTGAATGGAGCTTTGGACGAATCTTGTACAGAGCCCTGTGGAAAGGGTATTCGGATGACGGCTTGTGCGGTCCTACAACAGTGCCGTCAGCCTTTACGAGCATAATGTCGGACGGCTTGAGGGAACCCTTGTCCACTCCGGAAGGGGTGATCCACATATCGCCGTTGTCATCCATAATTGAGATGTTTCCTCCGGAAGTGGTTGTCATTCCGGCTCGGTAAATCCTTGAGATAATGATGCATATCTGCTCTGCAGGATGCATCAGCCTTGTGTCTAGCTGTTTCATATCAATAATTAGTCGTTTTCTGTCCATTTGCCTTCAATCCAGTCCGGATTGGAGTATTTGTTTTTCCTTATTGCTTCTATCTCGGCCAGCTGTCCTGGCGTGAGAACTATTTCCGGGTCCGATGCGCTGAACTGTTCCTGAAGCACTGCCTGGAGACTGTCGAGACTGTCAAACGGCATAAGGTCCTTGAGATTGGTGACGCGGCTGCGTACCGAAGCCACCCCCTTGCGGTGCAGTTTGCTGTCAGGTGTGTCAAGGGCTGCCGTAAGTGTTTCTATGTCAACATCGTACATCAGCGTTCCGTGTACGATCGTACGGTCTTTCCAAACTCTCTTGGCATAGCCTGAGACCTTGTGTCCGTCAACAAAGATGTCGTTGCGTCCGCTGACCTCGGCATCGACGCCGAACCGGGACAGGGCCTCTGCCATCATCACCACGGCTGAAGGATGCTCTCCCTCGGCGTTTGTCCCCAGAAGCGAAAGCGGTCCCACGAATGAGTAGTTGAGGTTCTGGAGGTCGTGATATACGGCTCCGCCACCCGTCGAACGCCTTACCAGGTTGATGCCGTGTTCCTTCAGATACCCAAGGTTTACTTCGGCATACTGGTTCTGGCTGATGCCGATTATGACCGATGGGCTGTTGCGCCAGAGATAAAATACCACCTCGTCCTTCGGACCGTTCTGCAGGCACCATTCGTCAAATGCCATATTGTAGAACGGGTCAGTGCTAGGATTCGATAACCAACGCATTTTCAGTTATTTACATTTCATTTCCCACCTTGCGCGCCCTTTGTGGCTTGTCAAGGTTGATGTTGTCAGCCACGCCTATCTCGACCAGGACGTTCCAGCCCGCGCAAAGATCGACGTACTGCTGGTATTCGCCGGCTTCCGGGACGACTACGGTCGTGAACGGAGTCTGTTCCTTTGCGATTGCGACTACGTGCACACCGGCTCCGTCAAATACTGTCTT
>SAMEA3663297__coassemble_479_pt1 | contig 21174 bp, 16 predicted proteins | sample SAMEA3663297__metabat2_high_PE_016 | metagenome-assembled genome bin SAMEA3663297 (sample SAMEA3663297) | pig gut metagenome | biome: pig gut; feature: pig-associated habitat; material: faeces | place: China | collected 2013
GTCGCTTCCTGCAATGGCTGGCGGTAGCGAATGCGCACACGGTAGCGGCGGCATTCGCCCGGGCGCATCTCAAGGTCTGGCCTGATCCAGTGAATCTCCCCGCAGTCTATGTGCAGACAACTGCGGAAAAGGCCCTTGTGGCTTGCGCCTTCGCCGACGTAAACCCTGTTGGAATCCATATCGGTAGCTATGACGAACAAAGGTTCAGTATGTCCGCCTATCGAAAGCCCCTTGCGCTGGCCAAGTGTATAGAACTGGGCGCCCTCGTGCCTCCCGGCAGAATTCCCCCACGGGTGAGGCTTGTTGCGGGTCTTGCGTACATGGTGCTTGCCGGAGCGGTAGCTTTCGCTCTCAAAAACAATCCGGGAGTAGTCCTGCTGGCGGCAGAGAAGAAGAAGTTCCTCGTCCGAAAGCGTATCCCCGGGCACGAGCATAGCCTCGTCAAATGCCTTTCGCAGAAGTTTCTGCTGCTCCTGCCACAGGTCGGAGTCTTGATAGAAGCGGTCAAAGACCTCGACCACCTCGCCTTCGACTGACTTGAGCTTCTGCTGAAGAAAAACGGGCAGGTCAACCTTGCCAACAAAGCATATTCCCTGCGAATCCTTCTTTTCGGCAGAAGGCAGGTCGGCCTCGCGGGCAAGTGCGCGGACCTGGGGCTTGGCTATGTCACCAATAGGAAAAAGAGCTGCATCAAGCTGGTCCTGAGTCAATTGGCAAAGGAAGTAACTCTGGTCCTTGTTCGGGTCCGAACCCTCGAGTATGCGCCACAGAGGCTTCCCGTCCGAGTCCGTAAGCTGCTTTCCATCAGGTCCGAGCGCAGGCTCCTTGCGGCAGTAGTGCCCCGTTGCTACCTTGTCGGCACCCATCCTTCGGGCCGCCTCAAGGAAGGCATCGAACTTGATTTCGCGGTTACAGAGCACGTCAGGGTTGGGCGTACGGCCGCGGGAGTATTCGTCAAACATATAATCGACCACCCTCTGCCTGTACTGTTCGCTGAGATCAACGAAATAAAAGGGTATGCCTATCTTGCGGGCGACAAGTTCGGCGACGAAACGGTCTTCCTCCCATTCGCAGTCGCCGTGAAGGGTACCCTCGGTATCGTGCCAGTTCTGCATAAACATTGCAAAGACATCATATCCCTGCCTTTTGAGAAGCAGGGCGGCAACGGAGGAATCGACACCTCCAGACAGTCCGACGCAGATTTTCATACCATCAGAGATAACAATTGTTTGACAGCCATCGTCAGGTCGCGCCCAAGTGACACAGACCTGCAATATATTTGCAAAGGTACCGAATTTTAGCTAAATTCGGGCAAAATAACACTAATAAGCACGGTATGACAGAAAAAGAAATCAAGATCAGCTATGAAGAGTACCGTTGTCCCGAAGAAATGCTTCCCGAAGACCGTGAACTTGTCTGCGAGGCAATGGAAGCGATGAACGGTGCATATGCGCCATATTCAAGGTATCACGTCGGAGCCGCCGTCAGGATGTCCAACGGTCAGATAGTCCGGGGTGCAAACCAGGAAAACGCGGCGTTTCCTTCAGGACTGTGCGCTGAAAGGACCGCAATGTTTGCCGCAAGCGCCAGGTATCCCGACAAGGAAATGCTCTCGATAGCGATAGCCGGTGGAGTCTATGGCCGACTGGGAAAGGAGCCATGCACACCGTGCGGAGCCTGCAGACAGGTAATGGCCCAATACCAGACCAAGTCGGGCAAGCCTATGAGCGTGATTATGATTGGAAGTTCGCGCATCTGGAAATTCCGCTGCGTGGACGACATCCTGCCTTTGATTTTTGACGGAATATAGCATGTACAAAAACGTAATCTTTGACATCGACGGCACCCTGATAGATACCGAGGGGACAGGAGTACATTCCCTGATCAGAACAGTCAAGGAGCTGATGCACAGGGAGATGTCTTACGATGAGGCATATACTTATTTCGGCATTCCGAGCGTAAACGTACCCAAGTTGCTTGAGTATCCCGAGCCTGAGGAATTTGCGGATCTGTGGGAAAGGTATTTCGTGGAACTGAGGTATCTTATGAAAATATTTCCCGGCATTTCGGAGATGATGCCCGTGCTCTCCGAAGCGGGCTGCAAAATTGGCTGCGTTACTTCCAGGACCAGGCAGGAGTTTGAAAATGACCCGGTCGTGCAGCCTTTGAGAGCCTATTTTGAAGTTGAGATATGTGCCGAAGACAGCCTTAGGCACAAACCAGACCCGGAGCCGGCTCTGGAATATCTCAAAAGGAGCGGAGCGGAAGCCTCATCGACGATCTATGTCGGAGATACGATTTTTGACTGCCGTTGCGCAAAAGGTGCGGGAACAGAGTTCATGCTTGCCGACTGGGCAGACCGCAATCCGTCCGGCTTTCCATCTCATCTGAGAGCAAGAAACGCAGAAGAAATGCTAAAGGGAATCCTGGGTCAGCCTTGACAGCGGGGCGGCATCCAGAGCAGCCCTGGCCCCGGCCAGGTAACGGTGATAACCGGCCACGGCTATCATTGCGGCATTGTCGGTCGTGAACTTAAATTCCGGCAGGAAGGTTCGCCAGCCCCGATTTTTCCCCTCGAGGATTATCCTTTCACGCAGGCCGCTGTTGGCTGAGACTCCCCCGCCTATCGTGATGTCCTTGATTCCTGTCCGGGCTGCCGCCTTGACAAGTTTGTCAAGCAGTATGTCGATGAGGCATTTCTGGAAGGAGGCGCAGATGTCCTCCTTGTTTTTTTCCATAAAATCCGGATCTTTCTGCATCTCATCCCTGACAAAGTACAGAAGCGAAGTCTTGATGCCGCTGAAAGAGTAGTCCAGCCCTGGAACATGCGGTTTTGCAAACTTGAAACGCGTCGGATCGCCCTGCCTGGCAAGTCGGTCTATGACCGGTCCTCCCGGATAGCCAAGGCCCATCATCTTCGAGCATTTGTCGAAAGCCTCGCCTACGGCATCGTCTATGGTCTGTCCCAGTATCTCAAAGTCCAAAGGACTGTTTACCTTGACTATCTGAGAGTTGCCTCCGCTGACAAGCAGACAGAGATATGGGAAGCGAGGTTCACATACGGGAACGCCCTCCTGCCTTATGAAGCAGGCAAGTATGTGTCCCTGAAGATGGTTCACGTCAACTACAGGAATGCCGAGCGAAACGGAAAGTGTCTTGGCAAAGGAAGTTCCGACCAGCAATGAACCGAGCAGTCCCGGGCCTCTTGTAAAGGCGATCGCACTAAGGTCCGAGAGCTCTATTCCAGCCCTTTTCACAGCTTCGGAGACCACGGGTACTATGTTCAGTTCGTGGGCTCTTGAAGCAAGTTCCGGAACGACTCCCCCGTATGCCTTATGCACCTCCTGTGAGGCAATTACGTTGGACAGGAGATATCCGTCCCTTATCACTGCGGCAGAAGTGTCGTCGCAAGAAGATTCTATGCCAAGAATAATATCAGCCATCTATTTTTCCATCGCGTATATATTAGCGAGCAAGTGCAAATTTAGCAATAATTTCGTTATATTTGTAGGTTTAGAGTATGAAGGAACGCACATACGGCATACTGAGGCGCATAGCCGGTCTTATCCTGCTAGCCTTGGCCTCCCTGATTCTGGTACTTCAAGTGCCGGCAGTGCAGACCCGTATCGCATCCTCGCTCATATCACGCTTCCTTGACAAGTTTGACGGAAAGGTCAGCGTATCGGAAGTCAACATATTGGCTCTCAATGCATTCTTTCTTAAGGACATCACCATTACCGACAACGACCCTATGGTCACCCGCTCCGGACTCCACCGTTCGGACCTCGAGGCAAACCCGCTGACGGACAGCCTGGAGGGCGACTGGGAGCCGGAAGACACCCTTTTCCACGCCGGAAGCATTTCCGCCACCTTTACCCTGAAAGGTCTGCTTGACGGTGGCGGCCTGCATCTGGGCAGGGTCGATATCGACGACGCCGTCTTTAATTACATCGTGGAGCCCGACAGCATCTTCAGCAGCAATCTCACAAGGATTTTCCGCATCGTAAGCGATGACGAAGAAATGGAACTCGGCAACTTATTTGACCTCAAGACTCTGAATGCACGCAATATTCGATACACGATGCGCTCGCCCGAAGATTCTTCCTCATTCAGCGGAGGCATCAATTACTTCGATATGGACGTCACCGTCAGCAGCCTCAAGGGACGCGACCTGCGTTTTACGGGAGGAAAGATGTATGCCGTCTGCGAGAGTTGCAGCGCGAAGGAAAAAAGCGGATACGAACTCCTGTCCCTGACCGGAAGCTGCGTGGTCGGTCAGGGCAAGACCATAATCGACGACATACATCTGGTTGACGCCTGGTCCGACCTGCGGCTAGACTGCTACACGATGAGCTATCTCAATGCCGATCAGTTCTCGGACTACATACACAGCGTCAGAATGGGAGTGGAAGGACTTCACGGCACTCTCGGAATGCAGACCATCAACGCATTCTCCGGAGGGGCGCTGCCTGACAACCGCTTGATACTGAACATCAAGGACTCAGACGCCGAGGGCTATGTCGATGACCTGGACATCAATGCCCTGCATTTCACGGCAAGCACACCGGAGAGCGACAGCATCCTCGTCGGCACCCTTCGCGGAAGAATCACCGGCCTGCCTGAGATCGAAGAAATGGCGCTGGACGCACGCGCCGAAGGTCTGCGATTCGCGGTGCAGGGGCTGGGACAATTCGTCTCCAACTGGACAGGCAGCGCACTGCCTGCAACTGTTTCCGGGATAGCCCCGGGGCAGGTGCTGGAGCTTGACGCAGAGGTAAAAGGCCTGCTCAACAGGGCTCAGATCAAGGGAACTTTAGGCAATTCCGCTACGGGAAGGGTGGAGATTGATGCCCTCGTAAGCAATCTTCTCAAGTCGGACAGGCTCTCCGCCGAGGCCAGCGTAAGCACAAAAGGGCTGGATGTCAGCAAGATAATGGCCTCAATCCCCGTTCACGGGCTGGATCTTCACACGAAGGCGGGGCTGGAGATGAAAAACGGCAGTCCTTGCATAAGACTCGACTCGCTCGGCATCGGCAGCGTGAGTTCAGGATCATTCACCCTCGCCGGGATCAGCGCAAGCGGCTATTACGACACGGAGGGATTTGAGCTGCTGCTTGACAGCCGCGACCCCGATGCACAGCTCAGCCTTGCGGCCAGCGGAAAGACCCCGTCTGACGGGGAGTCGTTTTTCCGCATCAGCTCCCATATCGGAAGGCTTGACATAAGCGCTCCCGGGGGCACTGACCCTGACGGCAAGGTGCACCTGTCCGCCTATGTCGATGGCAGCCTGAGGCATTCAGCATCGGCAGCGACCAACGGACTTGTACAGATCAGCGGTATAGAACTCAACAACTGCAGCGACACGCTAAGTCTCGGCAGCATAAGGGCGAGACTTGACGTATTGCAGGATAATGCGCGTATAAGCCTGGAGTCAGACTATCTCAACGCGAGCTACGAGGGGTCTTCTTCTCCGGCACAAGCCTTGAGGGACATTCAGGCCCTCACCACGAGGAAACAGCTGCCGGTACTGTACAAGGATGCAGTAGAGGATACCCGGACCTCGGGAACGACCTACGCGATTCACCTTGACCTCCACAATCCGTACGACATTGTTTCGATGCTGAAACCTTCGCTCTATGTCAGCGACAGCACCTATGCGGACATAAACGTTGATGCCAACGGGCTTCTAAGCGGAAAGATCAGTTCGCCGCGAATCGCATTCAACGGCAACTATCTCAAGAACGCCAGGATAGACTTTGACAACTACGACTGCCTCAATGCCGGAATCAGCGGAGAATCGCTGTATCTCGGAGGCATCGTGATGAGCAGTCCGGCGCTCACCGCCTATGTACAGAACAACGGATTCAACATCCAACTGCATTACGACACGCTGGAAGGCATAGGAGGATACGGCGAGCTCTACGTTGATGGAGAATTGTCCCGCGACAAGACGGGGCAGCTAGTGGTCAAGGCCAACCCGCTGGACTCCTACGTGAGCATCGACAACAACGTCTGGGAGTTCAACGAATCGGAAATAATTGTCGCCGGCAAGGATATCAAGATAGACAACTTCGTGGTCAGCAGCGGGTTCCAGCGACTGATGATAGACGGCGGCCTCTCCGTGAACAAGACCGACACCCTGGACATCTACGTCGATGACCTCGAGCTTTCTCTTTTGGACGAATTCTTCCAGGACAAGGTCCGCTTCAGCGGGCTTGCGACCGGACACGGATACCTGATTTCTCCGGTTGACGACCACCTCGGCTTTATGGTCCGTATGGGATGCGAGGACGTGATGGTCGATGACAACCCGATCGGAAACATCAGCCTTGCAGGTACCTGGGAAGACGAAACGCGCAAGATACGCGCATTCCTGGGCACCTATGTCAACGACAAGGCAACGCTTTCGTTCTCATCAACCTGGGGCGTGGATGACAAGGTACTTGACGCTCACCTGTTTATGGATCAGTTTGAAATAGGATTCATACAGCCTCTCACAGCGGGGACTTTCAGCAGGCTGGACGGGTCACTGAGCGGAAACATAGCGGTCAAGGGTTCAGGCAACAAGCTTGAAATGAGTTCCACCGCAACACGGCTCAATAAGATACACGTTGCCCCGGCATTTACCGGCGTGGATTATCTCATTGACGGTCCTTTCAGCGTAAACAACAACGGTTTGCAGCTCAACTCCCTGTCAGTCAGCGACAATGCCGGAGGACGCGCCACGATAGAAGGGGCTTTGGGCTACAACGAAAAGACCGGACCTACACTCGATGCCCTGCTGAGGATGAGCAATCTTCTTGTTCTTGACACGGACAATGCCACGCAGGTTGTTTACGGCGACCTGAGGGCGTCCGGAGAAGGAAGACTCAAGGGTCCTCTCTCTGCCCTGTCCATAGACGCCGACATCAGGACAGCCGGAGACGGCAACGTATATGCTTCGCTCAACTCTTCCATGATAGGCAATACCAGCGACCTGCTCACTTTCGTGGAAAAGGAGAAACATCTCGACCACTACGAGATGATGATGCAGAAGGAGGAACAGCAGAAAAGGAAGTCCAAGAATGACATTTCGATACACGCCCGTCTGGGTGTTAGTCCGGGAGTCAATGCAAGCGTCGAAATCGACAAGACCACCGGCAGCATGGCTTCGGTATATGGAAACGGCAACGTCATTCTCGACATAAGGCCGTCCAAGAACCTGTTCAACGTCAACGGAGACTACATTGTCAGCGGCGGCTCGGCAAAGATTTCCGCAGCCGGAATCGTTGACAGGATGTTCACCATCAAGGAGGGCGGTTCGGTCAAATTCGGCGGAGACATACTGCACAGCGAACTTGACCTGACGGCGCTCTACACCCTCAAGACATCCCTTGCCACCCTGCTTGCAGATACCTCTGCGGTTGCTACCCGGCGCACTGTCGAATGCGGGATAACGGTCAGCGACAAGATACTCAACCCTAACATATCCTTCTCCGTCAATGTCCCGGACCTCGACCCTGCCACCAAATCTCAGGTGGAAAGCGCTCTCAATACGGAAGACAAGGTTCAACGCCAGTTCGTTTCGCTGCTTCTTTTCGGCAGCTTCATGCCTGACGAATACTCCGGCGTGCAGAACAATAGCAACGTGCTTCTCTCAAACATAGGCGAGTTTATGGCAGGGCAGATCAGTTCCATCCTGCAGAAACTCGACATCCCGCTGGACCTCGGTTTCGGATATCAGCAGAACGAGCTCGGTACAGACATATTCGATGTCGCGCTGAGCACCCAGCTGTTCAATAACCGGGTGATAATCAACGGTTCCTTCGGCAACAGGCAATACAAGATGAACAGCAGCGGATCCGATGTGGTCGGAGACGTCGATGTCGCCATCAAGGTCGGCCGCCAGGGCAATTTCCGCGTCAACCTATTCTCCCACTCTGCCGACGACTACACCAGCTACCTCGACTACTCGCAGCGCAGCGGCGCCGGCGTCAGCTACCAGAAGGAGTACAACAGTTGGAAAGAATTCTTCCGTGGTCTTTTCCCGAAAAAGCAGCGTCGCAACCCTCAGCAGGACTCCAGGGAAACCGGAGAGTCGGGCGGCAGACGCAGAGAGGAGCAGAATGGGGCGAAGGAAGGAACGGTCATAATAAATATCGAATAATGAGCAAGATAGCATTTCTCACTCTGGGTTGTAAACTGAATTATGCTGAAACCTCGACCTACGAAAGGGGCTTTGTCAAGGCAGGCCTTGAGGTCGTTCCCTGGAGGGAAAAGGCTGACGTTTATCTGATAAATACCTGCTCGGTTACGGCAATGGCTGATACAAAGTCACGCAATCTCATACGCAAGTGTCACAGGGTAAATCCCGAAGCCCTTGTCATAGTCACCGGATGCAGCGCTCAGTTAAGGGAAAAGGAAATCACTGCAATTGAAGGAGTTACAAGGATATTCGGAGCTTCCGAAAAGGGCAGCGTAGTAGGCGCTACCCTCGAATTGCTCGGGCTGCAGCAAAGCGGTTCAACTTGTGGAGGCGAGATTAACGATATGTTCGGCGCCTACAGCAGCGGAGAGCGCACAAGGTCTTTCCTCAAGGTTCAGGACGGGTGCAACAATTACTGCAATTACTGCACTGTGCCCTATGCAAGAGGTGAAAGCAGGAACATTCCCATTGCGGAATGCGTAAAATATGCCAATGAGATCGCTGCGGAAGGAATCAGGGAAATCGTGCTGACCGGTGTCAATACGGGAGACTTTGGCAGGAGTACCGGGGAGAGTTTTTTTGATCTGCTCAAAGCTCTGAACGAAGTGCCGGGGATAGAAAGATTCAGGATTTCTTCAATAGAGCCCAACCTGCTTACCGATGATATAATTAATTGGATAGCAAGCGGAAAGACCAAATTTCAGCCTCATTTCCACATACCGCTTCAGAGCGGAAGCGACTCTCTTCTCAAGGCTATGGGCAGGCATTATGACACCCAATTCTTTGCGGAGAAGATCAGGTCTATAAGAGAAGCTTTGGAATCTCCTGGAAAGGCTCGTGTGTTTTTTGGAATAGATCTGATGACGGGACTGCCTGGAGAAAGCGAGGAACTTTTCAGGGAGAGTTACGAGTTTGTGGAGAAACTCCACCCGGCTTTCATACACGTATTCCCCTACTCCCGAAGGCCCGGTACCCCTGCGGCTGAAATGCCCGGCCAGGTACCAGAAGCTGTCAAAGCGGAACGCGTCTCCAAGATTGAAGAGTTGTGCGAAAGGCTGCACGATGAATTTATCAGTGCCAACAAGGGACTGACAGAGAGAGTGTTGTGGGAAAGCACCAACAGGAAGGGAATGATGGAAGGCTATACCGGCAACTATATCAGGCTCACCAGACCGTTTGACTCGGACAAGGTCGGAAATCTGGAAGAAATCATCATCTAAGCCTTCTAGGACACTTCGAAAAGCCCGCCCGGATCTCGACAAGGTCGGAAAGCTGGAAGATATCATTATCTGAGCCGGACAGGACTCTTCGAAAAGCCCGCCCGGGATTTGACAAGGTCGGAAATCTGGAAGATATCATCATCTGAGCCGGACAGGCTTTCCGGAGCGGCACGTCATTCCGGAAGAGGCAGTTTTTCAATCAGGAAGCTAACCGGTCGGAAGCCGTCATTGCAACTTATCATCGCGCTGTAAGGGTTCTTCATCCATCCGTCAAAGAAATTCCCTTCGCCCCTCGAAAGGGCCTCGACAAACTCCCTCATACATTTCCATGCTTCCGGGCATAAACCATCGGGACACTGGCCGTCAACGCTTATCCACTGCATACCCTCCACGACATCGCAGGCGTGCTGTATAGGATTCTCATACTTGGCCACGAGGTCGCTGTGAAGGACCTTTTTTTACCGCCGTTATTATTACCTTATTCATAATCAAGCATTTTATCATACTTACTTCCATCATACTTACCGTCGTTCAGACTATTTCCACATATGAATTTGCAAAGATGCTTTGACGGACTTTATAATCAAGAGCAGACAGGAACAGTGACTGCCTCTGTTGTTTATCTACTTCAAAATGAGATATCCGGAAGTCTATTTCAGAGATGTTGTCTTCAAGGTTGCAGGCATAGAAGTCTGTAACCGCAGACAAGTACATACGGTCATACTTGACTTCTATATCTTTTTGTATATCAAGAATATATCGAACTGCCGAATACGCATTTCCAAGCGAAAGCCTCTCATTGGAGAATACGAAAAGACCAAATTGGCAGAAGCTGCCGTAAAAGCCTGAAGACACCTTGCCAACCTTGCTTGCAATAATATCTTTCATAGGTCTCGCGCCCATCCAATAATCAAGCTCAAGTCCTCCGATATACTCGCCCTCATTGAGACCATACCCATAACCGCTGGAGCGCATTATGTCGATGTCGGCAAAGTTGTCGGTATCGGATGAAATTCCTGAAATGTCCTTGAGCATCTTGATTGCCGATTTTCGTTTTCCATCCAGTGCACGTGTCACCTCAATGCCCAATGAATGTGAATCAGCTGATTGCAGGTCAGGACGGTCAAGATTGACGAGATTATCAAACTTGTGTCCGAGCAGGGTTTGGAGCTGAAGCATCGCGTAACGTTCAAAGAAATTTGTGTCGTATTTCCGGTATGCCATTACAAGCTATGTATTTATATCAAACAACCTCGCAATATAATAAGTAATTTGGAAAAAACGAAGTCCACACATCAGCCAAGGCAGTCCGTAATAGCGGACAGACCGCACCAGCGAACCGCCCGGAATAATTTCGCAACAGACCGACAAGTCCGCACCAGCTGCCGCACAGTCAGAACCAGCTCACCCGGTCGCATCAGCTGACCGACCGGAATGATTCTGCAACAGACCGACAGAGTCAGGGACTTTGCGACGGGTAGTTGACTCTCTCGTGCAATTCATCTGACACCGCAATCGCCATTCTACGGCACTCCAGGGCACATCGGCTCGCGCGGTGGAACCAATTTGTTTCCATTGAGCGCCGGTACCCCCTCCAGACACGCCTCCAGGGCACATCGGCTCGCGCGGTGATTTGCACGAATACCACCGATGTGCCACCCACGGCCCTCAGTGGCAGGTGCCGCCCTCTCGTGCAATTCACCTGACAGAGTAATCGCCGTTCTAGGGCACTCCAGGGCACAATAGAGTCGCAGGTGTAACCGAATTGTGCTCACCTGGAACCGGGAACCGCCTTGGAAGGCGTTCTATTGACTATGGTGGATGCAGGTGTTTTTCACGAAGGACCAAGAGTCTCAATTCAAGTAGGTCGGAACCTTGCAGCGGCCTCTTTTGTCCACACCCCCGTTTTTGTGGATAAACCGGGTCAACCTGAAGCAGGTTAAGATTTCAAAAATCTCCTGATCCGACAATAGGACTCAGGGATCACCGGCGGCATTGCCACAATAATAAACGCCTGGCCCCAAATAAGGTTCGGCGTGGGTCCGACTCCTACCACCTCAAAAAAAATAATAAAGGCCAAGACCCAATAAAAGGCTCAGCCTCAATAATAAAACGCCTGATCCTAAAAATTCAAGTCATAGCCCACAATAATAAAAGCCCTGGCCTCAATAAAAAAAAAGAACGGCTCTTGCGAACCGTTCCATTAATATGTGGTAACTCAAGACTAGAGCTTCGGACCTGCTGCTACGAGTGCCTTGCCGGCCTCGTTTCCTTCGTACTTCTTGAAGTTCTTGATGAAGCGCTCTGCAAGATCCTTTGCCTTTGCCTCCCACTCTGCAGGATTTGCATAAGTGTCACGAGGATCGAGGATCTCGGTAGCTACACCAGGAAGATAGGTAGGAACCTTGAAGTCAAAGAACGGAATCTGCTTGGTCTCGGCCTTGTCGATTGATCCGTCAAGGATTGCATCGATGATGCCGCGGGTGTCACGGATGGAAATACGCTTTCCTGTTCCGTTCCAGCCGGTGTTTACGAGGTATGCCTTGGCACCGCTCTTTTCCATCTTCTTTACGAGCTCCTCAGCATACTTGGTAGGATGAAGCTCGAGGAAAGCCTGTCCGAAGCAGGCAGAGAAGGTAGGAGTAGGCTCCTTGATTCCGCGCTCGGTACCTGCAAGTTTTGCAGTGAATCCTGAAAGGAAGTAGTACTTGGTCTGCTCAGGAGTAAGGATGCTTACTGGAGGAAGCACGCCGAATGCATCAGCTGAGAGGAAGATAACCTGCTTTGCTGCAGGACCCTGAGAGAGAGGACGTACGATCTTCTCGATGTGGTCGATAGGATAAGAAACACGGGTATTTTCGGTTACGCTCTTGTCAGCGAAGTCGATCTTTCCGTTCTCGTCAACGGTAACGTTTTCGAGGAGGGCGTCGCGACGGATTGCATTGTAGATGTCCGGTTCAGACTCCTTGTCGAGGTTGATAACCTTTGCGTAGCATCCGCCCTCGAGGTTGAACACACCTTCGTCGTCCCAGCCGTGCTCGTCGTCACCGATGAGCAGACGCTTAGGGTCGGTGGAAAGGGTGGTCTTGCCGGTTCCTGAAAGGCCGAAGAAGATGGCGGTGTTTTCGCCGTTCATATCGGTATTTGCAGAGCAGTGCATTGAAGCGATGCCCTTGAGAGGGAGGAAGTAGTTCTGCATTGAGAACAGACCCTTCTTCATCTCACCACCGTACCAGGTGTTGAGGATAACCTGCTCCTTGCTGGTAACGTTAAATGCAACTGCGGTCTCAGAGTTGAGTCCGAGTTCCTTGTAGTTGTCAACCTTTGCCTTTGCAGCGCAGTAAACTACGAAGTCAGGCTCGAGGTCAAGCTCCTCCTGAGAGGTAGGACGGATAAACATATTGGTTACGAAGTGAGCCTGCCAAGCAACCTCCATAATGAAGCGAACCTTCATCCTGGTGTCCTTGTGAGTACCGCAGAATCCGTCAACAACGTAAAGCTTCTTGCCTGAAAGCTGCTTGATGGCGAGATCCTTGAGAACAGCCCAGTTGGCCTCTGAAAGAGGATGGTTGTCATTCTTGTACTCCTCACTGGTCCACCATACGGTGTCCTTGGAGTTCTCATCCATTACAATGTACTTGTCCTTAGGAGAACGTCCGGTATAGATACCGGTCATGACGTTGACAGCACCAAGTTCGGTTACCTGACCTTTTTCGTAGCCCTCAAGGCCCGGCTTGGTCTCTTCGTTGAAAAGAACTTCGTAAGAAGGGTTGTAGAGTACCTCGGTTGAACCGGTGATACCATACTTGCTCAAATCGATATTTGCCATAATATTAATAGAAAATGTTTTGTATTTCCAATCGCTCAAAAATCATGCAAATTTACGATTTATTTGCGAATATTCCTCACAAATAGCATAAAAACGACAAAGAAACTAAAGCCTGTCCAGCGGATGACCCAAAGGTTCAGGAATTTCGCCCTCGTCGAGCATGCGTCGGACCAGGACCGCCGTATTTTCAGGCATTCCGTTACGGGGATCGGAAGCCCATTCCCCCAGCATCCGCGCGTCATAATCCGGATGCAAACGGACAAATTCCCTTATCTTCTCCCTCGCGTCACCTTCCCGTCCCGAACCCTTGCGTCCGCGACAGACGTCGCAGGTTCCGCAATCCTCGGTTTCGCTCTGTCCGAAATAGTTCAGCAGGAAGCGCGAGCGGCACACGTCATTCTCCGTAACGAATTGCGCCATAGCGTCAATACGCGATGAAGCGGTACCACGAAGCATCCTGTAACGCTCCGGCTGAAGGTTCAGGTTGCCGGGACGCAACCTGTCGTGCCTGAGTGTGACAAGCGAACTGCAAACCGCAGGAATGTAGCGTATGACGTGTTCAGTGGAAAGCCTATATAGCAGCTGACGCAGTATCGGCACCGTAACTCCCATCCTGCGGGACAGGTCCTCCTCGTCAATCGTGACGGCATAGCTGAAAATTCCAGGATACAGACGCATCAGGAACTCCAGAAGTTCGGCCATGGACCTTTCCGGAAGATCTATGTCGTACAGGCCCTGCCTGTCGGAGAGAATCTTGACCTGCGCAGGAACGGCAACGTCTTCTGAATAAATAATATGCTCCGACTGCTCAAGGTAATGTATGGCATAATGGGTCTTGGCACGCTGGAGGGAATAATTGCGGCAAAATGCCTCCAGATCGAAACGCAGGCGTGCTCCGGCCCCGGTCTCATACGGGATGGAGCCGAACACGTGGATTTTCTGATAAACGTCCTCGATATAGTCAAGCGGAGGAAAGGACAGGTCCAGGAGCTGTCTCATGTTGCGAAGGTCCTTCTCCGTCCACAGCAGAAGAGTCCACGAACGCTTGCCGTCACGCCCGGCCCGCCCTGCTTCCTGGAAGTAGGCCTCTATGCTGTCCGGAGGACTCGCGTGAGCGACAAACCTTACGTCCGGCTTATCTATGCCCATACCGAATGCATTGGTACAGACCATAATGCGAATTTTGCCGGACTTCCACGCCTCCTGCCTCATTTCCCTTTCCGACGCGCTCAGACCGGCGTGATAATACGAAACGTTCTCGCCCGCAGAAGCCAGAAAAGACGAAATCTCCTCGCAAAGACGCCTGTTCCTCATATATATTATGCCGGAGCCATCAACTTTGCGGCACACGTTCAGCAACTGACCGTATTTATCCTCGGTATGCCTGACCAGATATGAAAGGTTGGGACGCTCGAACCCGCCCCTGATTAGTTTGAATTTTTCCCCGCGGACCGAAAGCCTTTCCATAATGTCTTCCGCGACCTCCGGGGTGGCAGTGGCGGTCAGGGCAATGACCGGGGCGTCCACGATTGCACGAAGCTCCCCTATTCGCAGATAGTCGGGTCTGAAGTCATAGCCCCATTGGGATATGCAATGCGCCTCATCAACCACTATGTAATTGACATTGAGCACATCGACATAGGAGAGGAAGAGTTGGGTCGCTATGCGTTCCGGTGAAACGTATAGGAATTTGCAATCACCCCAGGCGGCATTGTTGAGTGCAAGGTCAAGCTCCCTTCTGGTCATTCCGGTATGGATGGCAATGGCCTTGATACCGCGCGCCTTGAGGTTCTGTACCTGGTCCTTCATCAGTGCGATGAGCGGAGTCACGACCAGAGCAAGACCATCCTTCATCATCGCTGGTACCTGGAAACAGATGGACTTGCCACCTCCTGTCGGAAGTATCGCAAGGGTATCACGGCCCGACAGGGCGGACTCCACCACTTCCTTCTGTACGGGACGGAAGGAGTCGTAGCCCCAGTATCGTTTCAATATGTCCAGAGCATTTGCCATATCCTGCAAATATACTCAATCAGCATCAAAGAAGATGCGTCCGACAAACAAGGATTCGTAAAATTTAGTTAAATTTGTACGATTTATGAAAGGCAGACTATATCTTATTCCGTCACCTCTCGGTGACAATGACCCCGCAGAGGTTCTTCCGGCAAGCACACTTGCCAAGGCAAGGGAACTCAAGTGCTTCGTAGTGGAAGAGATACGCACCGCAAGGCGTTTCCTCTCACGTGCCGGGCTCAAAGGACACATAGAAGAACTGGAATTTCACGAACTCAACGAACATACGGACGTCGCTGAAGTCGAAGCCATGTCGGAACTGTTCGAAAAAGGAGACGTGGGACTCATTTCCGAGGCGGGGCTTCCTGCCGTTGCCGACCCTGGGGCGGCACTGGTTGACTTGTGCCACAGAAAAGGCTTGGAGGTAGTGCCTATGGTAGGTCCTTCCAGCCTGATGCTCGCGCTTATGGCAAGCGGGCTCAACGGACAGTCATTTGCATTCTGCGGCTATCTTCCCGCAAAGACAGACGAGAGGCGCAACGCCCTGAAGGAGTGCGAAAAAAGGTCTCGCAGCCTGCATCAGAGCCAGATAATAATCGAAACGCCCTATCGCAACGATGCCTTTTTCGCAGACCTGCTGCAATGCCTTTCGCCTCACACAAGGCTCACTGTCGCCGCGGACATAACCCTGCCTTCGCAGTACATAGTTACCAAAAGCATTGAAGAGTGGCGCAGAAAGCCTGCAAGCATAGGCAAAAGGCCTTGCGTATTTATAGTGCTTGCATAATAGAACGACAATATTACTAGGATATGAAAGGAAAACTGGAACTGTGCGGGATGGAATTCCACGCCTACCACGGATGCCTGCCGGAAGAAAAAATGTACGGCAAGCGATATCTGGTTGACTTCAGTGCGGACTATGACATCAGCGCCGCAGCGGAAAGCGACAATCTTTCGGATGCACAGGACGTCGCACGCATCTACGATGTCATCGCCCGGGAAATGGCGCAGCCGTCCGAACTGATCGAGACCGTAGCCGCCAGGATGCTCAGGGCGGTCGAGGAAGAATTCTCCTGTCTGGAAAATGTCCGGATAACGCTCAGCAAATGCAGGCCTGCCCTTGCGGGACCGGCAGAGTATTCGCGCATCAGCGTGCAGGGTGGCAGGAGGAACAGCGGCAGGACGGCAGAAGAAGAGGAGGAACTGTACAATGGAGAATAGCATTACCTTTCTGGGGACGGGAACCTCGCAGGGACAGCCGATGATAGGTTGCGACTGCGCAAGATGCACTTCGCAGGACCCGCGGGACAAGCGCCTGAGGGCATCGGCATTCGTGCAGTACGGAGGACTTTCCATTCTCGTGGACGCAGGCCCGGACTTCAGGTATCAGATGCTCAGGGCGCGAATCAGGCATATCGATGCCATCCTCCTGACACACAATCACAAGGATCACACGGGAGGCCTGGATGACGTAAGGGCATTCAATCTGGTGGACCATCACCCGGTCAGCATTTTCTGCGAAAAATACGTCGAGGACACCCTCAAGGGCGAATACCCTTATGCATTTGCCGAGGTAAAGTACCAGGGCTCCCCGGAATTTGACGTGCATATCATTGACGGAGAACACCCTTTCACCGTACACTCCAACTCCCTGTCGGACTGGCTGGAGTGGAAACGGGGATACGGATACGTGCATCTGCCGCCGCGCGAGCCCGTTGACAGGAGCGTGGAGATTGTCCCGATACAGGGATGGCATCTCAAGCAAAGGGCACTTTCGGTGCTGGGATACCGTTTCGGCAAGATTGCCTACCTGACAGACATTTCAGTCATAGATGACGACCAGTTCGAGAAACTCCGTGACCTTGACGTAGTTACCCTCGGTTGCGTCAAGATGGGGCCGCACCACTCCCACCCTTCCCTGCAACAATGTCTTGCTTTTTTTGAAAGGGTCGGGGCAAAGCAGTCCTACATCACTCACATTTCGCATCTGTTGCCGGCTCACGAGGAATTTGACCGCATCCTTCCGGCAAACGTACATCCTGCCTATGACGGTCTGAAACTGGTTTGCGAATAGCAGCCTGAGGCCGGTGGTCATTAATAGAAAGCAATCAGGCATTTCGGAACAGACATTATATTGCATATCAATTTAGAAAAATTTAAATTTGCAAAAACAATTAAAACAATAAAAGAAATGAGCAAATACGAAGGAACCCAGACAGCCAAGAATCTGGAGACTGCTTTTGCAGGAGAATCAATGGCCCGCAACAAGTATACATATTTTGCATCAAAGGCCAAGAAGGATGGCTTTCAGCAGATAGCCGCCCTGTTTGAAGAAACCGCCAACAACGAAAAGGAGCACGCAAAGCTCTGGTTCAAGGAGCTTGAAGGCATTGGCGACACCGCAGCAAACCTTGCAGCTGCTGCTCAGGGAGAGAACTACGAGTGGACCGATATGTATGCCGGATTTGCCGAGACCGCAGAAAAAGAAGGATTTCCGGAGCTTGCCGCAAAGTTCAGGATGGTGGCAGAGATCGAAAAGACCCACGAGGAGCGTTACCGTGCACTTCTCAAGAACGTGGAGACTGCAAGCGTCTTTGCAAAGTCAGAGGTAAAGGTTTGGGAGTGCCGCAACTGCGGACATATCGTTGTCGGTACCGAAGCTCCTGAGCTGTGCCCTGTATGCGCACACCCTCAGGCATATTTCGAGCTTCACAAGGAAAACTATTAATCTTATCTGATATGTACGATTACGACGTTGAACTCAAAAAGTACAAGTGCTCCGTTTGCGGATACGTATATGATCCTGAAAAGGGCGATCCTTCACAGGGCATTTATCCGGGAACTGCATTTGAGGAACTCCCTGCATCGTGGAAATGTCCACGCTGCAAGGTAGGAAAGGACAAATTCGTTCCTGTTGACTGATACCGTTTAACTAGCGGTTAAGATTGACGATTACAGCCTCCAGGTCGGCAAAACTGCCTATAACGGCATCAGGGCTGACCGAGGAGAGCATTTCAGCAGAATGGTTGCCGTAGCTGACTCCACAGGTGCGGCAACCTGCTTTTTGTCCCATAAGCAGGTCATATACGGTATCTCCGACAACGAGAGTCTCATCAGCTTCAAGGCCGAGCCTGTCAAGCAGATAGAGTACAGTATCGGGAGCCGGTTTGCAATGTGCGGCGTTTTCTACGGTGGACAGTCCGTCAAAGAAAGAAGCTATCCCGAGCATATCAAGAAGGCTAAGAAGCGAATGCCTGCCCCTGGACGTTACTATTCCAAGTTTGAATCCGCGTGAATCAAGCCGGGAAAGCACATCGGCAACATCAGGGTACAGTTTGACATTGCTGTGTGCAAACAGTTCAAACAGAGCGTGGTACGATTCTTCAAAACTGCCATATGTTTCGGGAGTCATACCCGGATACTGCATTGCAGCGTCCTTGAGTGACAATCCTATGCATTTCTGTATCTGTTCCTCTCCGGGAGCCTGGAGACCGATTCTTGCAAATGCAGCCTGAGTGGTACGGACAATTGCATCCCTGGTATCGGCGAGAGTTCCGTCAAAATCAAAGAAAACGTTATTTATCATATCTCTTGTGAATCTTGTCAACTATCAGTGACAGCGCGCCGTCACCGGTTACATTCCCTGCAGTGCCGAAGCAGTCAAGCGCAATGTATATTGAAATGATAAGCCCCTGCATCGATGCATCGAAGCCAAATACCGAAGAAATCACTCCGAGCGCCGCCATTATGGCGCCGCCAGGGACTCCGGGAGCTGCAACCATTGTAACGGAAAGCATAAGGATAAAACCGGCAAAGACGCCGAGATCAACATTCATTCCAGTGGTAAACGCCACCGCATAGGTACAGGCGACTATCTTGAGTATGCTGCACGGCATATGCATCGTGGCACAGAGAGGTACCGTAAATGATGCAACCTGGTCTTGAACGCCCAGATTCTTTGTACAGCGAAGAGTTACCGGAATGGTGGCTGCGGAGGACTGGGTTCCCAAAGCCGTTGCATAGGCAGGCATCATAGTCCAGAGCGCACGGAACGGGTTTTTGCGGGTAATGGCTCCTGCAAAAAGGAATTGCAGCAGCAGAGTAGCCACATGGAGGGCAATTATCACCGCAACTATCTTGACAAATACCGAAAGGACCGAAACGACGGTGCCTTCCGCTCCCATTTTCAGAAAGAGTCCATATATGTAAACCGGCAGGCAAGGAATGATCACCCTGTCGATTACGAAGCTGACTATGGCGGAGAATCCGTCCAGAGCCCCCTTCAGCGGCCTGCCATCCACGGCAGCGCATCCCAGACCAACCAGGACGGCGAGGACAAGCGCCGTAACTACGTTGATGAACGGAGGCATTTCAAGCGTGAAGTATGGTTTGATTGTCTTTCCTTCAGCCAGGGAATCAAAGGCTCCCATATTGCCTGAAATAAGGTGCGGGAAAGTGAGATCGCATACGAAATAGGACACAAAACCTGAAAGTATGGTCGATGCAAAAGCCAGCAGCACCGTGATTCCCAGCAATTTGCCGGCACTTCCGCCCAGATCCGCAATGGCAGGCGCAACCAGACCCAGTATCAGCAGAGGGATGAACATCCCGAGGAAATTGCTGAACAGAGAGTTGAATGTTTCGAAGATTCGCACGGCCCATACGGGAAAGAACAATGAGCACAAAATGCCAAGAAGGATGGCAACTGCTATCTTTGCAAGCAGGGGGATACGTTTCATTTTTGTCATACTCAACTGATTTTGCTATAGTCCTTGATATTGTATTTGTCTTTCCTCAGTTCACGCACGAGGACGGCATTTCGCGGCTGTTCAAGGGCAGGGTCCGCATCAAGCACCTTTGACGCCACTTCCCTCGCCTGTTCAAGCAGCCTGCCGTCCTTGGACAGGGACGCTATCGACAGCTCGAACGGCAATCCGCTCTGCTGGGTTCCTTCCAGGTCGCCCGGGCCCCTGAGCTTCATATCCGCCTCGGCTATTTCAAAGCCGTTTTCGGTCGAACACATCAGGTCAAGTCTTTCCTGAGCGTCCTTTCCTGTCTTGACATCCTTTACAAGAATGCAATACGCCGCGTCGCTTCCCCTTCCTACACGCCCGCGCAGCTGATGCAGCTGGCTAAGGCCGAAACGCTGTGCGCTCTCGATAACCATAACGCTGGCATTAGGCACGTCCACCCCTACTTCAATTACCGTAGTGGCTACAAGGATATTTGCCCTGCCTGCCGCAAAAGCGGACATATTGAACTGCTTTTCCTCCGCACTCTGCTTGCCGTGAACTATGGCCACCTTGTATCCGTCCTTGAGAGGGAAAGCATCGCATATCTCGTCATAGCCCCTTTCCAGGTTCTGCATATCCACCTTTTCATTGTCGAATATCATTGGAAATACGACAAAGACCTGATGCCCGGCGGCTATTTCCTTTTTCATGAAATTGTACAGAGCCTTCTTGCGGTTCTGCCCTATGCACATGGTCTGAACCGGCTTGCGGCCAGGAGGCATCTCGTCTATTACAGAAACGTCAAGGTCACCGTACAGGGTCATCGCAAGGGTTCTCGGAATAGGAGTAGCCGTCATCACCAGCACGTGAGGAGCATACTGCACGCCATTCAGCACGGGACCCTTGCGCCAGAGCCTGGACCTCTGGTCCACGCCGAAACGATGCTGCTCGTCGATGACGGCAAGCCCGAGACGTTTAAAAACCACGGGGTCTTCCAGCAGGGCATGGGTACCCACCACTATTGAAATGCTCCCGTCGGCTAAGCCCTCGTGAATGGGACGCCTCTCCTTTGCGGTAGTACTGCCCATAAGCAGTGCGCATTTCACTCCTGTAGGCGCCAGATAGCGGCTGATATTGTCAAAATGCTGTCTTGCAAGCACTTCCGTAGGTGCCATAATACAGGACTGACAGCCG
>SAMEA3663297__coassemble_510_pt1 | contig 20358 bp, 16 predicted proteins | sample SAMEA3663297__metabat2_high_PE_016 | metagenome-assembled genome bin SAMEA3663297 (sample SAMEA3663297) | pig gut metagenome | biome: pig gut; feature: pig-associated habitat; material: faeces | place: China | collected 2013
CACCAGGAGCAACAACCTCTGAAGGATGCTTGATCTTGTTCCAGCTGAGGTCGCTGATGTGAACGAGACCCTCTACGCCGTCCTCAAGCTCGGCAAACACGCCGAAGTTGGTGATGTTGCGTACGGTAGCCTTGTGCTTGCTGCCAACAGGATACTTGGTGCGGATGTTCTCCCAAGGCTTCTCGGTAAGCTGCTTGAGACCAAGGGAAATCTTGTGAGCATCGCGGTCGATGCTGAGGATGCGTGCCTCAACTTCGTCACCTACCTTGAGGAACTCCTGAGCGCTGTGCAGACGTGGGCTCCAAGACATTTCGGAAACGTGAACGAGTCCTTCTACGCCCGGTTCAATCTCGATGAATGCGCCGTAGTCAGCGATGAGGATAACCTTACCCTTAACGGTGTCGCCTTCCTTGAGGGATGGATCGAGGGTATCCCAAGGCTGAGGAGTGAGCTGCTTGAGACCGAGAGCGATACGCTTCTGCTGCTCGTTGAAGTCGAGAACGACAACCTTGATCTGCTGATCGAGGGAAACGATCTCCTCAGGGTGATTTACACGACCCCATGAAAGATCGGTGGTATGGATGAGACCGTCAACTCCGCCGAGGTCAACGAACACACCGTAGTTGGTGATGTTCTTGACAACGCCTTCGAGTACCTGGCCCTTTTCAAGCTTGCAGATGAGCTCAGCGCGCTTTGCCTCCTGCTCGGCCTCGAGAAGCGCCTTGTGGGATACGACAACGTTGCGGAACTCCTGGTTGATCTTGACAATCTTGAAGTCAATGTTCTGGTTTACATACTGATCGTAGTCGCGGATAGGCTTGATGTCGATCTGGCTGCCAGGGAGGAACGCCTCGATTCCAAATACGTCCACGATCATACCGCCCTTTGTGCGGGTCTTGACAAATCCCTTGACAATCTCGTCCTTCTCAAATGCCTCGTTGACTCTATCCCAAGACTTGAGTGCACGTGCCTTGCGGTGGCTGAGCACGAGCTGGCCCTTCTTGTCCTCTGCGCTTTCTACGTAAACCTCAACCTTGTCACCTACCTTGAGGTCAGAGTTGTAACGGAACTCCGATACAGGGATGACACCTTCGCTCTTGCCGCCGATGGTTACGACAACTTCGCGCTTGTTGACTGAGGTGACCTCACCTTCAACCACGTCTTTCTCCACGATCTTGGAAAGGGTGCTGTCATAGGCCTTCTCAACTTCTTCCTTGCTGACTGAGCCGTATGAGTCACTCTCAAATGCATCCCAGTCAAAGTCCTCAGGCTTTACGGAAGCGTTGAGAATCTCTTTCTTGGTTTCTTTTTCTGCCTGTGGAGCCACTGCTGGAGTCTCCACCTCGGCGATTGGTTTTGTTTCTTCTGACATAAATCTTAAAGTAAAACAAACTAGTAGTTAAACATTATTTTCTGAACCGCGGGACCTGTATCTGCCGAAGCAGCAAACAGCCCCCTCAAAAACGGCGCGCAAATTTAGTGAATTGTTTTTTAATAAACAAGTTATAACGACTACATCAGCAAATCCGACACGTCTTTTCCCTGAGAGACGGCGTTGCGTATGTCGGTAGAAGATATGTCCACCTGTTCGGCATCGACAGCGTCTATCCTGTAGAGCGCATCCTCCGAAAGCAGATCCTGCCGCAGCCCGGCAATGTCATAACCCCTGCGGGGGAATACGAGGGCCCCGTATTCTAGAAGAATTCGTCTGTACTGATACCAGCCCCGTATGCATCCGAGGTTGTCCGCCCCGATTACGAGCCTTATGTCATCGTCGGGACACTCCGCCCTGAGGGCATCCAGTGTCCTTATGGTATAATGAGGCGGGGCCATATGCAGTTCGATGTCGCTGACGCAGACCTTGTCAAGCTCGGTATGGCGGGCAACGGCAAGGACAGCGGCACGGAAGCGTTTCTCGGCGCTCAGGGCCTTTTCGGGGTTCTTGAAAGGATTCTGCGGCGAGACTACGAGCAGCACCCTGCCGACTCCCGGGTCGGCGCAAAGGGACCTCAGGATGGCGAGGTGTCCGATGTGAAGAGGGTCGAACGAGCCGGAATACAGAAGGGTCCTCATCTTAAAGAAGAATTGTCACGTACGGCAGGGGTCGAGAGGAAGGCATCGACCATTTCCTCCGCCTCCCGGAAAGTGTCTTCGAGCTTGTCGTTGACGAGCTTGCGGTCGAACCGGCCCTCGGCATACTGAAGTTCCCATTCTGCTTTTGCGAGGCGTTCGCATATCGCCTCCTCGCTGTCGGTGCCGCGGCCCCTGAGACGCTTTTCGAGCACTTCGAGGCTAGGCGGAATGATGCAAATGCTCAGCGCGGCGTCGCCGAAGTACTTCTTAAGGCTGACTCCGCCCTTGACGTCCACGTCAAAAATGATGACGTGACCTTTTTCCCAGATTCTCTCGACCTCGGACTTGAGCGTGCCGTAGAAGCGGTCGTGATATACTTCTTCGTATTCGACAAAGGAGTCGAGGGCGATAAGTTCCCTGAAGCGTTCCGCACTTATGAAATAATAGGCCTCGCCATCCTTTTCCTCGCCGCGGGGAGGACGCGAAGTCGCTGATACTGAAAATTCGAACTCAGGATGCAATTTGAGCAGGTGCCCTACGACAGTGCTCTTGCCGGCGCCCGATGGCGCAGAAAAAATTATTACTTTACCAGTCATTATTGCAGTTAGTATATGCAAATGTAGTAAATATTTCTTACCTTTGTATGATTTTAGAAAATTGAAAATTCAATCATAAAAAATTATGAAAGTTTCATTTAAGGATCTTGGCCTTGTGAACACCCGTGAGATGTTCGCCAAGGCAGTTAAGGGCGGCTATGCCATCCCGGCATTCAACTTCAACAATATGGAGCAGCTTCAGGCTATCATTCAGGCCAGCGCTGAAACAAAGTCTCCAGTTATTCTCCAGGTTTCCAAGGGTGCCCGCAACTATGCAAACCAGACTCTCCTCCGCTATATGGCACAGGGAGCCGTTGAGTATGCAAAGGAACTCGGATGGAAGAAGCCTCAGATTGTTCTTCACCTCGATCACGGTGACAGCTACGAGCTCTGCAAGAGCTGCGTTGACTTCGGTTTCTCAAGCGTAATGATCGACGGTTCATCTCTTCCTTACGAGGAGAACGTTGCCCTGACCCGCAAGGTTGTCAACTATGCACACAAGTATGACGTTACCGTCGAGGCAGAACTCGGTGTGCTCGCAGGAGTTGAGGACGAGGTTGCTTCAGAGGTTTCACACTATACCAAGCCTGAGGAGGTCGTTGACTTCGTAAAGAAGACCAAGTGCGATTCTCTCGCCATCTCCATCGGAACCAGCCACGGTGCATACAAGTTCAAGCCTGAGCAGTGCACCCGTGACGAGAAAACCGGACGTCTCGTTCCGCCACCGCTCGCTTTCGACGTGCTCAAGGCAATCGAGAAGAAACTTCCTGGTTTCCCTATCGTTCTCCACGGATCTTCTTCAGTTCCACAGGAGTATGTTGATATCATCAACGCAAACGGCGGACGCCTTCCTGATGCAGTAGGCATCCCTGAGGAGCAGCTCCGCAAGGCAGCAAAGAGCGCAGTATGCAAGATCAACATCGACTCTGACAGCCGTCTTGCAATGACCGCTGCCATCCGTCAGCATTTTGCTGAGCATCCTGAGCACTTCGATCCTCGCCAGTATCTCAAGCCGGCACGTGAGGAGATGAAGAAGATGTACATCCACAAGATCATCAACGTTCTCGGATCAAACAACAAGGCAAGGTAATACATACACCTTTTATAGCAAGCCCGGGCCTTAATCGTGCCCGGGCAATTGTTTTTTGATGATATGGCTGACTTTTCACACGCACACAAAGCACATCCCTGGCACGGAATCGACCTGGGGCCCAACTGTCCTGACGAACTCAGGGTTTTTATCGAGATAGTTCCGACCGACACCGTAAAATATGAGGTTGACAAGGCCTCCGGATATCTGAGCCTGGACCGTCCGCAGAAATTCTCCAACATCGTTCCGTCCCTGTACGGATTTATCCCCCGCACATACTGCGACAAGAAAATGGCGAGCAAGACCAACGACGCCCTTGCCCGCTATGACATTGAAGGAGACCACGACCCGCTGGATATTTGCGTACTTACCGAAAAGGATGTCACTCACGGTGACATCATCGTAAACTGCCGTCCAATAGGAGGTCTGAGGCTTCTTGACCACAATCAGGCAGACGACAAAATCATCGCCGTGCTCAAGACAGACGCAATCTACGGTTCCTGCAATGATATCGAAGACCTCCCTATGGAGATAGTCCGCAGGCTCGTGCATTATTTCACGACTTACAAGGATATCCCGGGAGACAGCAAGAAGAGGATGGTCTTTGTTAACAAATACGGCGCTGAAGAAGCGAAGGAGGTGATAAGGCTTGCGATGGAGGACTATCAAGACTACATCAAAGCATCTTCTTGCGACGGAAAATGAACCAGGTCATAACGACGACCAGTACCATCAGAAGCGAAATCAGTATCCACGACCACCACTTGTCCGCAAGAGGCAGTGTGATGTTCATGCCGTAGAAGCTTGCTATCAATGTCGCAGGCATAAGGAGCAGGGACACGAAGGTAAAGATCTTCATTATCCTGTTCTGGTCGAGATTGATGATTCCGAGCACGGTATCCTGCAGATACTCAAGCCTTTCGAAATTGAAATTGACGTGGTTGATAAGTGAGGCGATGTCCTGAAGTATAATTCCGAGATCTTCCCTGATATCGGTATCTTTAGGGCATCGTTTGCTCTTGAGTATATTGGAAACCAGACGCTGCTTATCCACCACACTCTCTCTCACAAACATCGCATTTTCCTGCAACTGATTGATATCCAGGAGAAATTCCTCATTGATATCTTCCTGCTGATTGATGCGTTTGCTGAACTGACTGACATCCTTGGAGATAAGCTCCACCATATCGGCATCCAGATCGACACGCTTGTCCATTATCTCTACAAAGACCGTGAACCCGTCAGGAAACAGGTCGGGACGAGCCTGGATCTTGAGCTGGAGTGTATCGAAGGACCTGATGGGATTTTCGCGCAGCGTTGTGATGATTCCATCCACGAGAATGAACGAAACGGTCTCCGCCGACATCTCGTCACCGGCAGGCGACAGGAAGTTGGTGTTGGCAAAAATCGCATTGTCCTCTTCGTAGAAACGTGATGAACTCTCAATTTCCTCAGCCTCGGCACGGCTTTGAATCTCAGTGTCCAGAAATGACTCCGCAGCCCTTTTTTCATCACCTTCCGGATTGATGAGGTCAATCCAGAGCACTCTTTCTTTGCCGATGGCGGCAAACTCCGTTTTAGACGTGGTTGAAACGATTCCGTCTCCTTGTCTGTAGAAAATCTTAATCATCAGCCGTGCATATTGTTCCCGACTGCACTCGGGAGGGTTCAACTTGGAAGTCTCCGGGACTCCCCTACGGGTCAGGCTGACATTACGGAGAAGTCAGCCCGCAAATATATGGTTTTTTTTGTAAATTTGAACCCTGATATGGGAATAATTGAATCACTTTTGACAGCCATCTCCCTTTGCGCTGACTGTTTGGCAGTTTCTCTGTGCTCCAGTATAACGATAAAGAACATTAACTGGAAGAATGTCGGCATCGTAGCCCTTTCATTTGCAATCATCCAGGCTCTTCTGCTCTTGGTCGGATACCTCTTCGGGAACGCACTCTCCGGCCTTGTAAGCAAGGTATCCCACATCATAGGATTTGTCTTGCTGCTCTATGTGGGCATTTCGATGATTGTGGAAGGATTCAGGGGAAAGGAGGAAGTTCGCGACCTCAACGGCGCCCGAAACATCATACTCGGAGGAATCGCAACCAGCATAGACGCACTCGCAGTCGGAGTCTCCGAATCGATGGCAGGTCAGACCACTGCCGGCTTCCTGCCCCTTTTCATAGCTGTATTTGCAGTCACCTTCATTTCGGTAGTCGCAGGAATCTTTGGCGGAAGGACACTGGGCAGACGCTTCGGCCGCGCCGCGGAAATCGCAGGCGGAACGGTCTTGAGCATCATTGCGTTCTGCGTTCTGCTGCTGGATTAGGGTTTAAATTCTTGCCTGCCGGCTATGCTCCTCCCGAGGGTAAGGCTGTCGGCATATTCGAGGTCGTCGCCAAATCCAAGTCCCCTCGCAAGCGTAGTGATGCGGCATCCTAATCTTTCCAGCTGACGGTAGATATAGAAGCAGGTGGTTTCACCCTCGACATCGCCGCTAAGGGCAAGGATTACCTCAGTATCGGATGGATTCTTTTCGGCCACCCTCGCGACCAACTCCTTGATAGTCAGATCAGAAGGGCCAACGCCAGCTATGGGCGAGATGATTCCTCCAAGTACGTGGTACACCCCGTGGTACTGACCGGTCGCCTCTATGCTCATCACGTCGCGGACACTTTCCACCACGCAGATTTGAAACTGCAGCCTCCTTGTATCTGCGCAAATCGGACAAATGTCGGTATCGCTGATCATATGGCAAACGCTGCAGTAGCGCACGTCCGTCGCCAGACGGCTCACCGATTCGGCAAAATGCAATATGTTCTCCCTTGGCTGTTTGAGAAGATGAAGCGCAAGCCTCAGCGCGCTGCGGGAGCCCACGCCGGGAAGGGAGCTTATCGACTCAACGGCATCCTGGAGAGTCGAGGAAGTGAATTTTCCCTGAATCGCCACCTCAATACAGTCTTAGGAACACTTCCATAGCCTGGTATTCGGCCATACCGAGTTCGTCGTAAAGGCGGGCGGTGTTTGAAGTGCGGTCTTCGGCGCGCTGCCAGAATTCTCTCGGATCATCGCCCGGGAACGGGACTATATCCTTCTGCGAGAGGTGGTGATAGATTGCGTAGCGCTTCTCGACGACCTCCTCGGGACTCAGAGGAACAGCCATATCGACCTTGCCGAGTTCCCACTCCATCCAGGCTCCGCGGTACATCCAGACATAGCATCCGGAAACCCAGTCCTCGCCCTCTTCGCGCAACTGCTCAAGCGCCTCGAGAGCGGCTTCGGTGCAGACGCGGTGAGTTCCGTGAGGGTCTGCAAGGTCTCCCGCCATATATATCTGGTCAGGCCTGAGAGAACGCATAAGGTCCTTGATGATATCCACATCCACTTGAGTACAAGGCAGTTTGCTTATTCCACCCGACTCGTAGAACGGAAGGTTGAGGAAATGCACTTTGCTATCGCAGTCGAGCCCGAAACTGCGCACCGCCCCCCTTGCCTCAGAGCGCCTGATTGCTGCCTTGATAGCAAGAAGTTCAGGATTTTCCGGGTCGCCCGGTACGCGATTGTCAATGAGTTCCTCTACCCTGGCACGCTGGTCACCGAGCCCCAGGAGCGCGGCGGCATCCATGTGCTGGACTACCACGTCGTTGTGAACTGCCAAGTCACCCGAGGTTTCGTAGGCGACGTGCACGTCGTGTCCCTGATGCACCAGACGTATGAAGGTACCTCCCATGGAGATAACGTCGTCATCCGGATGAGGGGACAGTATGAGCACCTTTTTCGGATAAGGCGAAGACTGTACCGGACGCGTACTGTCATCGGCATTTGGCTTGCCGCCCGGCCATCCGGTAATCGTGTGCTGCAAGTCGTTGAATATGTCGATGTTGACCTTGTCGTAAGGTCCGCAAACGTCTATCAGTTCGTCGAGACTGTTTTCCAGATAGTCCTCCAAGCTGAGCTTGAGTATAGGCTTGTGAAGTTTCTGACAGAGCCAAACCACTGCCTTGCGCTTGAATTTCGGGGTCCACTCGCAAGGTCCGATGAGCCACGGCGCCTCGACGCGGGTAAGAAGCGATGCGGCATTGTCATCGGTAAACATCCTGATATCGGGATGTCCCTGGAAAAGCGATGCAGGGCAACTGACGCTTCTCTCTCCCTCGGAAACGGCCTTGACCGCGGACGCCTTGTCTTCGCCGAAGGCAAGTATGACAATCTTAGATGCGCTCCGCATCGTTCCTATGCCGAGGGTCAGCGCCATCTTTGGCGTATCTATCATCGAGCCGTTGAAATTCTTTGCCTGTATCTTCCTCTGCTTGTAGGACAGCAGAACGGTTCTCGTCCGGCTCTGTTCGGAGGTTCCGCTTTCGTTAAAGCCAACCTGACCCTCGCGGCCCATACCGACAATCAGCAAGTCCAGGTTGCGCGCGCCCGCTTCCAGTTCCGAACAGTAGGAGCTGATATCCGTCACCGATTGAGTACCGTTGGGAATGTGCACATTCTCCCTTGCGATATCGACCTTGTCCAGCAGCTCGGCAAGGAGCCTGCGGTTTCGGCTCTGGGGAGAATTATTCCCTATAGGGTAGTATTCGTCAATTGAAAAGACTTCCACGTCCTTGAATGAGAGTTTTCCTTCCTCGTAGCGGCGGGCGAGAATGCGGTAAAGCGTGAGCGGGCTCTTGCCGGTGGACAAGCCGAGTCGGAAGCAGCGGCCTTGGCCTCTTTGCCTGAAGCTTTCTATCTCACGGCATATGAGGTCGGCAACCTCAGCACTAGCATCTTCCTGCTGTTCACGTATTTCAACCTCAATCTTCTCAAAGCGGTGCAATATACCCTTTGGGATCAGGTTCTCTTTCAAACCTCCGTCTTTTGGAAGTGTAAAATGTCTCATTGTACTGTGCTATTAATGAACAGAACTACAAATATAAGTTATTTTTCGTAAGTTTGTACCCGATGAAAAACCATATTGAACATCCCCATTGGGCGGTATCCTGCTTACCGCTAGTTTTTCTTGCCGCGCTTCTTGTCGTTGTCATCCATTTCTTCGGAAGCGACTCTCTTGAAGGCGGCAGTCAGGTCGCTCTTCTGCTATCCGCAGGGCTCGCCATTGCGATTGGCATATTCGGCTACGGACAATCCTGGAAGAGCTTTGAAAAATCAATTGACGACTGTTTCAGTTCGGTAGCGACTTCCATACTGATACTCCTGCTGATAGGTGCGGTTGCGGGGTCCTGGATGATAAGCGGCATAGTTCCCACCCTTGTGTGCTACGGCCTGCAGATCATCTCGCCTCGGATATTTCTCTTTGCAAGCTGCGCCATAGCTGCCGCCGTTGCCCTTATGACAGGAAGTTCCTGGACAACCATAGCGACGGTTGGAGTTGCGCTTATGGCAATAGGAACGGCGCTCGGTTTCTCCCCCGGATGGACGGCCGGAGCAATAATCTCAGGCGCATATTTCGGCGACAAGGTCTCTCCCCTGTCAGACACCACGGTGCTTGCATCCTCATCATCCGGAACGGACCTCTTTACCCACATAAGATATATGATGTTCACGACCGTGCCGTCGATAAGCGTAGCCCTGGTCGTGTTCCTCGTTGCCAGTCTGATGCACAATCCCGACGCCGTTCCATCGACCGCCGAGTATTCCGATGCCTTGCGTTCGACTTTCCGCATCAGTCCCCTGCTTCTCATTGTTCCAATATTTACTTTCTTCCTGATAATCAAGAAGGTACCCGCTATACTCACGCTGATGGTGTCCGCCTTTGTTGCCGGTCTCGCTGCCCTTCTTTTCCAGCCCGGCATAGTTGCATCGATAGGAGGTTCCGATGTCATCAGCACAGGAGCCTGCATCAAGGGAATGATGATGAGCTGGTTTGCGAGCACAAGCGTCGATACCGGATCAGAACTCGTCAACACGCTTACGGCCACCCGCGGAATGGGAGGAATGCTCAACACCGTGTTCCTCATCATCTGCGCAGTCACCTTCGGTGCGGCAATGACGGGCAGCGGGATGTTCCAGGGCATCACGGAAGCGCTCACCCGCCACATCAGACGCCGGGTTCCTTCGGTCGCCGCCACGGTCACAACCGGCATAGTCTCCAATGTCATCACGGCCGACCAGTACCTGTCCATCATCCTCTCCGCCAGCCTTTTCAAGGACCTTTACAGGAAGAATTCTCTCGAAAGCCGGCTGCTGAGCCGCAGCGTCGAGGACTCCGCAACCGTCTGCTCAGTGCTCATACCGTGGAATTCGTGTGGAATGACCCAGGCGACGGTGCTAGGGGTCGCGACTGTCGTGTACTTTCCGTACTGCATCTTCAACATAGTCTCGCCGCTGATGTCGATACTCGTTGCCGCAATAGGTTCCAGGAAAAAGCCGCAAGTGTCAAAGTCGGTCTAAGCCCAATAAAAAAAGAGGGTGACTTTTCAAGTGAAAGTCACCCTCATTATATGTCCGACGCAGGATTCCTACTGCTCATCCGGCTGGTCGTTGCCGTCCTGCGGATTCGGACCAGGCTGAGGACCGCTCTGAGGGCCCTGAGGACCGCCCTGTGCAGCGCGTGCCATATCTTCTGAAGCTGCGTGCCAAGCTGCCTCGAGTTCAGAGTTGTACTTCTCAATATCACTCATATTCTGGTTCTTGACAGCCTCCTTGAGGGAGTTGCAGGCATTCTCGATTGCAGACTTCTTTTCAGCAGGGAGTTTGTCGCCATAGTCCTTAAGGTTCTTTTCGGTCTGGAATACCATAGCATCGGCGTTGTTGATCTTGTCAACCCTTTCCTTCTCAGCCCTGTCGGACTCCTCGTGAGCCTTTGCCTCATCCTTCATCCTCTGGATTTCCTCATCACTGAGGCCGCTTGAAGCCTCGATTCTGATATGCTGTTCCTTGCCGGTGCTCTTATCCTTTGCACTGACGCTGAGGATACCGTTGGCATCGATGTCGAAACTTACCTCAATCTGAGGGATTCCGCGAGGTGCAGGTGCAATACCGTCAAGGTGGAAGATACCTATCTGCTTGTTGTCCTTTGCCATAGGGCGCTCACCCTGAAGTACGCGGATCTCAACTGAAGGCTGGTTGTCCGCTGCCGTTGAGAATACCTGATCCTTGTGTACAGGAATGGTGGTGTTGGACTCGATGAGTTTGGTCATCACTCCGCCGAGGGTCTCGATACCGAGGCTGAGCGGTGTCACGTCAAGCAGAAGCACGTCTTTGACATCACCGGCAAGCACACCGCCCTGAATAGCGGCACCGATTGAAACCACCTCATCAGGATTAACGCTCTTGTTAGGCTCCTTTCCGAAGAAATTCTTCACGAGTTCCTGAACCTTAGGGATTCGGGTGCTACCGCCGACGAGAAGTACCTCGTCGATCTGGGAAGCGCTCAGGTGAGCATCCTCAAGTGCCTTGCGGCAAGGCTCGATACTGCGCTGGAAGAGATTGTCGCAGAGCATTTCGAACTTGGCGCGGCTCAGGCTCATCACGAGATGCTTAGGCATTCCATCAACCGCGGTGATATATGGCAGGTTGATTTCTGCGGATGCTGCATTTGAAAGCTCAATTTTCGCCTTCTCGGCAGCTTCCTTAAGTCTCTGGAGGGCCATCGGGTCCTTCTTAAGGTCGAGACCGCCGTTATCGCGGGCAAATTCTGATGCGAGCCAGTCGATAATCACCTGGTCGAAGTCATCACCTCCGAGGTGGGTGTCACCGTTAGTGGAGAGCACCTCAAATACGCCGTCGCCGAGCTCAAGTATGGAGATATCGAAAGTACCGCCGCCGAGGTCGTAAACGGCAACCTTCATATTCTTGTTCTTCTTGTCAAGTCCGTATGCAAGGGCGGCTGCAGTTGGCTCGTTGATAATACGTTTCACATCGAGTCCGGCAATCTTTCCTGCTTCCTTGGTAGCCTGACGCTGAGAGTCAGAGAAGTATGCAGGGACAGTAATGACTGCCTCCGTAACAGGCTGACGCAGATAATCTTCCGCGGTCTTTTTCATCTTCTGGAGTATGATGGCCGAAATCTCCTGAGGAGAATAGAGCTTGCCGTCAATGTCAACGCGAGGAGTATTGTTGTCTCCACGTACTACCTTGTAAGGCACACGGGCAATCTCCTTGCCTACCTGATCGTAGGTCTCGCCCATGAAACGCTTGATTGAGAACACCGTGTTGTGAGGGTTGGTGATGGCCTGACGTTTTGCAGGAGCACCAACCTTGCGCTCTCCGTTAGCGGTGAACGCTACGATTGAAGGAGTGGTGCGTGCACCTTCATCGTTGATAATAACCGTAGGCTGATTGCCTTCCATTACGGACACACAGGAGTTTGTGGTTCCGAGGTCAATTCCAATAATCTTTCCCATAATATAATTCCTTTTTTTGATTTCTAAACCGGTCGTTCCGTCATCGGACGACGCATATCAAAATATCAAAACATTTGCCACAATCATTTTTCTGACAAAATGTCAGTTATTATATCAAAAAGAGACAGTTTATTCATCTTACTTCATTATCTTTGCATTATGGAATACAGACAACTGAGCCACGAAGAATACTCCGACCTGGAGAGCCGGATATTGTTCGAAGACAATCACCTTCTTATTGTTTGCAAGAAGGTTGGCGAGATAACCCAAGGAGACAAGACGGGCGACGAATGCCTGGCAGACATCTACAAGGCATTCATCGCCGAACGTGACAACAAGCCGGGAAAGGTGTACCTCGGCATTCCCCATCGCCTGGACAGACCGGTAAGCGGAATATGCATACTGGCTAAAACAAGCAAGGCGCTTGAGAGGTTGGGCGCGATGTTCAGGAACGGAGAAGTACACAAGACTTACTGGGCTTTGTGCTGCAACAAGCCGGCTCAAGAGAGCGGATTGCTGGAAGATATGCTTGTACGCAACGAGAAACAGAACAAATCCTATGTCACGACAAGCGGAAACGCTGATGCCAAACTGGCAAAACTCAGATACAGATATCTTTGCAGCACCGAAAGATATCACCTTCTGGAGGTGGATTTGCTTACCGGAAGACACCATCAGATAAGGTGTCAGCTCAGCCATATGGGATGTCCTATCAAGGGGGATCTCAAATATGGCGCTCCCCGGTCAAATCCCGATGCAGGCATTTGCTTGCACGCCAGACACATACGCTTCGTCCATCCTGTCAAGAAGACAGAACTTGACATCCTTGCTCCCGTTCCCCGGAACTGGAAGGGGCTTCCGGAGCAGTTTCTGCACTGACAGTTCTGTGCTTCTTCACTGCTGTTTTCCTGATTCTGGCAGAAGAGTCACGCAGCGCGGCCTCAGCACTGATTTTTTGACAATATTTTCCCGGGGGCTCACCCGTTATGGTCTCAAAGGCAAGTGAAAAGGTCACGGCATTGTTATATCCGCACATTATTGCCAGGTCCTTGACCTTGATTCCCGGATCCGATTCAATCAATTCCAGTGCATATTTAACCCTGTAGCCATTGACAAACTGCGGAAAACCCTTTCCTGACATGCGGTTGATGGTATGTGAGAGATAAGTCCTGTTGGTTCCAATCTCCATTGCAAGGTCATCCATCCTGAACTGTCTTGAAAGGAAAGGCTTTTGGTTTTCCATATAGGATACGGTAAGACTGTAAATCCTTTCCATTCTGGCCGCATCGTCCTCTCCAGGACAGTTCATACGACGAAGTTGAGCTTGCCTGCTATAGATTTTTTCTTCAACAGAGGCCGGGACAGTCAGGCTGCGTCCCGTATATGCCCTGTAATATAATGCCGGAAAAAGTGCCGCAAACACCGCCGTGGACAGCCCTTCGAGAAGCGCTTTGTCATCAGCAATGGAATGGAGGAGCAATGCTGTCAGAAAAAGTGCCAGCCACAGAAGACGGGAGACGTCTTCCAGCTCGCTTCGTGCCGAATTGTCAGAAAACAGGGCATCGACCGAAAGGTATTTTGTCACTGAGCGGTAAACAAGCAGGGCAAGCGGTGGCACTGAACATATCAGCACCGAAACGGCGTGAGACAAGCCCGGCAGCACTGTTAAGGGAACAAGAGCGCAAAGCATGGTCTGGGATGCCAGCGTAAGCCTTTCCCCTTCATAAGTGACAGGAAGCATCAACAGTGAGGCACACCCCGCTGCAAGGCTCATCGACAGAGCCGGAAAAAATGCAAGTTTACCCCAAAAACGCAAGAAACATAGTGACTCGATTACTGTCAGGACAGCAATCACCCGTGACCACTGTCTCAAGCAAAATAGTTTGTTCTTCATAAGCAAAATAAATTTAACCAAATAAAAACAAAAATTCCTTCCCGGCCCAACGCGGAAAGGAATGAAACATAAAACAAAGTTTTATTTTTACGAATCTTAATGCTTTTCCTTCGTTTTGGCTTTTATTGTATCGAAACCCTTGCCATAGACACCTGTGACTGAAGATACAGACAGGAATGCATTTGAGTCAATTGACTTTATGTAACGGAGGATGATATTGAGTTCTGTCTTGCGGGTGATGATCATAAGCACCTTTCTGCTCTGCTTGGTGTACCAGCCTTCACCGTCAAGGACAGTAACGCCCTTGTGAAGGTCATTGGTTACGGCATCGGCTATCTCAGCAAAGCGGTCCGAGAGCACAAACAGCTGGACGGACTGGCGGGAACCGGAAATGTAAAGGTCCAGAACGGTACTGTTGACCACAACCAGTATAAAACCGTAAACTACGGTTGTAATCTTGTCGGACCAGCCCATAAGGGAACCGTCAGGCATATAAGAAGGGAAGAAAAGAGATGAAAGGATAATGGCTACATCTATCCAAAGTATCATCCTTCCCGGAGACACGTTGCGGTATTTGTTGACAACCAGCGCTATGATATCCGTGCCACCTGTACTGCCGCCCTGGGACATGGTCATGCCTATGCCGGCTCCTGCAAGCATTCCTCCCATAATGGTGCTCATCAGTTTGCCGTTCTCCAGAGCAAGGGACTGGATTATGCCTTGAGGTATGATTTTCTGAAGGAAACTCAAGCCGACAGATGCAAGCACGACAGCAAAAATCGTCTTTGAACCGAAGCTCTTGCCAAGAAGTCTCAGAGCAACAATCAGAAGAAGTATATTGATGACTCCGTATGACCATCCCGCATTGATAACACCGTGTGTGGCATATTGCAGTATGGAGGACAGACCTGTCACACCACCACCGACAAGATTATTTGGAATGAGGAAAAGAGTCCATCCCAAGACATACATCAATATACCCAAAGCAACCAGGGCATACTCCGACAGTGTTTTCCAGACACTTTTATTCAATACAGGCATATCAGTTTTGTGTTATTTCATTTTTCTTTTTCAGCAGACCCGCCTTTATCTCGTCAAAGCCCTCACCATACACGCTGTGTGTCGAACATACGGACATAAAGGCCTTGGGGTCCTTTTCCTTGATATAGCGAGACAGCACCGGAAGCTGTTTCTGGCTGATCAGTATGAGCAGCACGTCCTTGTCCTTCTTTGTAAACCAGCCCTGAGCTTTGAGGAGAGTGACTCCGCGGTCCATTTCATTGATGATATAATCAGCAATCTCCTTATACTTGGACGAAAAGACAAGCAACTGGTAGGAGGATTTTTTTCCGGCCACAACCAAGTCTATCATCAGGGTAAACACCGCTATCTCCACAATGCCGTATATCATATCCGCAAAGGACTTGTCCGGAAGGAAAAGAAGCAGGGAGACGACTACAAAGTCAAGGACTGCAAAGGCGGAACTCAGCGAAACGGGCCAGTACTTGTTTATCATAAGCGCAATGATATCCGTTCCTCCAGTACTTCCACCATTGCGGATAACCAATCCTATGCCCACGGCTTCCAGAGAGCCCGCTATAAGCGCAATCAGCATATTCTCACGGACATAGAAGAATTCGCCTTCAACGCAGTGGAGAGCAGAACAGTTCGACAGAATCCCCATAGCCAGCGAGGAGACCACTATGCAGTATATGGTCTTGAATCCGAAGCCTATTCCCATCGCTAGCACAGCCAGTATGATGAGCAGGGCATTTATGACAAAATAGGAATACTGGGTCTGGATGAGGCCGTCCGTTGCATACTGCAGGACAGTACAAAATCCCATCATTCCACCTGCCGACAAGCCTCGTGGAATCATGAAGCACTCCCACGCAAAGGCGAAAAGAAAACAAGCGAAGGTTATGATAAGATAATCCTTCAACAATGTCAGAATACTCTTCCTGCTAATGTTCATATTCCAAGTAACACTTACTTGATTACAATATTGACTATCCTTCCCGGGACAACGATAAACTTGACTATCTGCTTGTCAGCCACGTACCTGGCAGTCTGCTCCATCGCGCGGATCGACTCCTCCACCTCGGCCGGACTGGCGCTGCGCGGAAGCTCGACGGTAAATCTCATCTTGCCGTTGAACTGCACAGGATAGGTGACGTTGTCTTCGCGGGCAAATTCTTCTATAAATTCAGGGAAAGCGGCATAGGTCACGCTGTCAGTATGACCTAGCATATGATACAGCTCTTCGCAGATATGAGGTGCAAAAGGACTCAGCAGGATAACCATAGGTTCCAGAATCTCCCTCTTGTTGCATTTGAGCGCAGTCAAATCGCCTACTGCAACCATAAATGCCGCGATGGAAGTGTTGTAGGAGAACTGCTCGATGTCACTGCGTACCTTTCCGATCAGCTTGTGAAGTATCTTGAGTTCCTTTGCATCAGCTTTCTCGTCAGAAACGCTCCAGTTGTCGCGATCGAAGAAGAGACGCCAGAATTTCTTCAGGAAGCGGTTGACTCCGTCAATTCCCTTGGTATCCCAAGGCTTGCTCTGCTCGACAGGTCCGAGGAACATTTCGTAGAGACGCAGGGTATCGGCGCCGTAAGTATCGCATACGAGGTCAGGATTGACGACGTTGTACATACTCTTGCTCATCTTTTCTATTGCCCAGCCGCAGACATACTGTCCATCCTCGAGTTCAAACTCCGCATCGGCAAATTCCGGTCTCCAGGCCCTGAAGGAATCGATATCCAGCTTGTCGTTGTTTACGATATTGACATCAACATGGATTTCGGTGGTTTCGTATTTGTCCTTGAGGCCATATGAGACGAAACGGTTGGTACCGACTATCCTGTAAACGAAGTTGGAGCGGCCCTGTATCATTCCCTGATTGATGAGTTTGCGGAAAGGTTCGTCCTCGCATACATATCCCAGGTCATAGAGGAATTTGTTCCAGAAACGTGAGTAGATGAGATGACCGGTAGCGTGCTCGGTACCTCCGACATAAAGGTCAACGGAGCGCCAGTAGCCGTTGGACTCCTTGCTGACAAGAGCCTTGTCATTGTGCGGATCCATATAACGGAGATAATATGCGCTTGAACCCGCAAATCCCGGCATAGTGCTGGTTTCCAGAGGATATCCCTTGTATGTCCAGTCCTTGGCCCTGCAGAGCGGAGCCTCTCCGGTAGGTGCATAAGAATCGATTTCGGGAAGTCTTACAGGAAGATCTTCCTCCGCTACAGGACAGGCGATTCCGTCTTTGTAGTAAATAGGAAAAGGCTCGCCCCAGTAACGCTGGCGGCTAAAAATGGCATCGCGAAGCCTGTAATTGGTCTTGCGTCTTCCAAGTCCGTGAGCCTCGACATAATCCTTTGCCGCCTCTATCGCTTCGGAAACCTGCATACCGTCAAGGAATCCAGAGTTGCACATTACTCCTTCCTTGGCATCAAAGGAAGCTTCGGACACATCGCAGCCTTCGATGAGCGGAATGATCGGCAGTCCGAATTTCTTGGCGAATGCGTAGTCGCGGCTGTCGTGTGCCGGAACTGCCATGATTGCACCCGTTCCGTAACCAGCGAGCACATATTCCGAAATCCAGATAGGAATCTTGTCACCAGTAAGTGGATTGATTCCGTAAGCTCCTGAAAATACGCCTGTTACTGTTTTAGTCTCGGAGATTCTCTCCCTCTCGGTCTTCTTGCCTACCTCCTTGATATATGCCTCGACTTCTTCCTTGCGGTCCGCCGAGGTAAGTTCAGGGACAAGTTCGCTCTCCGGGGCAAGCACCATAAAGGTCACGCCAAATACGGTATCCGCCCTGGTAGTGAATATGGTGACAGGTTTTTCGCGGCCGTCACATATAGTGTTGAATACCATTTCGGTACCCTCGGAACGCCCTATCCAGTTGCGCTGCATTTCCTTCAGAGAATCTGTCCAGTCCAGATTGTCGAGAGAGGAAAGAAGTCTGCCGGCGTATGCTGAAACCCTGAGCTGCCACTGAGTCATCTTCTTCTGCACTACCGGGAATCCGCCACGCACGCTGAGTCCGTCCTTTACCTCGTCATTTGCCAGAACCGTTCCCAGTCCTTCACACCAGTTCACAGACGTTTCTCCCTGATATGCAATACGATAGCGCATCAGGATATCAGACTTAGCCTTTTCGTCAGACTCCGCCCACGACTGAGGGGAGACATCCTCGTATCCGGTAGTTTCGAAACGCTTGACAAGTTCAGAAATTGGTCTAGCCGCATCAGCATCGGGATCATACCAGCTGTCAAACATCTTGAGGAATGCCCACTGCGTCCATTTGTAATACTGCGGATCACAGGTACGGACCTCCCTGTCCCAATCATATGAGAATCCTATGCGGTCCAGCTGTTCGCGATAGCGTTTCACGTTCCTGTCAGTTGTCACTTCAGGGTGCTGTCCGGTCTGAATGGCATATTGCTCGGCAGGAAGGCCAAATGCGTCATATCCCATAGGATGGAGCACATTAAAGCCGTTGAGCCTCTTGTAACGGGCAAAAATGTCACTTGCAATATATCCGAGAGGATGTCCCACGTGCAATCCGGCACCGCTCGGATACGGGAACATATCCAGAACATAGTACTTCGGTTTATCACTGTTTTCCTCGGCCTTGAAGGTCTTTTCCTCGGCCCATCTGGCCTGCCACTTGCTTTCGATTGATTTGAAATCGTATTCCATTTTTATATCTATTTCTTTCTTTCAAGTTTAAAGTCAACATACAGGGTCATCTCCGACTTGACCTTCTTCCCGTCCACACGGCCCGGCTTCCAGTCAGGAGAAGCGGAAATAACCCGTACCGCTTCTTCATCCAGAAGAGGATCTACGCTCTTGACGACCTTGACATCACACACCTTGCCCCTCTCGTCAATGATGAAACTTACCGGCACGCTGCCCTGCACACCGTCACGGACGGCCTCTTTAGGATACCTCAAGTAAACATACACCCACTTCTTGAGGAAGAAAATCGGGTCCGAAGAGCCTAGGAAAGACGGTTTGGTATCGCATTCGTAATAAGGGACAACATCCTTCTGGCTGCGCTGCTTCTTGACCGTTAGTTCGGAAGGTCTGAACTGCGGAGCCTCGGAATTGGCAAGATGCACCGTAAAGTTGAATATATATTCAAGTTCCCTCTCGAGCATATTGTACTCTATTATCGACTCGGTGTCTCTGCTAGAGTTGTACTCCGGATACATTCCCGTGGTGAAGAAAACCGCCGGAATCTCCTTGTCATAGAATAACCTGTGGTCGGATGAGACCGGTTCCATCGAAACGATGGTAGGATATACGGGCTGCAAGGTCTGCTCCAAAGACCGTATCATCGCGTTCAAGTCCTTGTTGGATGCCGAATATGCATAAAAGCCACTTGAACCCGTCCCGAGCATATCGAGATTGACCATTGCGTCTATTTTTGACACGTCAGGAAAGGAACGGTTGAGCAGATACCAGGCACCGGCACCTCCTTCCAGAGACGCTCCCAGGGCCGCAAAGACAACGGTTCTTCGCACCATCAGATTGTTTGTATTGATCATTTTGGCAAGCTGCAGCATCATGCTTAGCCCGGACGCATTGCCGTTGGCTCCGTAATATATGCTGGTCTTTTTTTCACCGTTCACGGTCAATTCGCTCGTGCCAAGGTTGTCAAGCCGCGCAGCAACCACGATGTACCTTTCCGAAAGGCGGCTGTCGCTTCCAGTAACGAATCCGACTACATTATGTGACACAAGAGTGTCGCCGTTCGCCTGCTTGATGCCGAACTGCCCGTCAGGAAGCAAATCTATTCCATACCTTTGAAATTCTTCCGCAATGAAACGGGCGGCTTCAGCCTCCCCTTCCGAACCTGCCTTGCGGCCTTCGAGAGCTGCGGAAGAAAGAGTCTGTATCTGAGTCTTCATTTCAGCGGCTAGCTCGCTGCTGTGGAGGTCCGACAAAGACACGTCCCTGTATTGCGCCGCAAGCGGAAATGCAAGGAAAGTCAGAAGTATATATGCCAGTGTACGTTTCATAGTCTATTCATTGTCAAGCACCCACACACCTTTTGGAACAAAGCTGAGTCCATTGAGACCATCCAGGGCAGCAAGCACTTCGGAAAGCCGGTTGCAAGGACAGATTCCCACCGCTGTAAATCCGTTCTTATAACGTATTAGACTCGGTTCAAAGCCATTTGAGCGTGCAGTTTCGGCAAGTTTCTGCGCATTGCTTTCCTTGCTGAAGGAACCTATTATTATGTAATACCTTGCGCCAAGCTTCTGCACTCCGTCACTTACGAGCTGACGTTTCTCGATGACTGCTTTTCTTCCTATACGTATGGAGTCAAGCAGA
>SAMEA3663297__coassemble_520_pt1 | contig 20089 bp, 10 predicted proteins | sample SAMEA3663297__metabat2_high_PE_016 | metagenome-assembled genome bin SAMEA3663297 (sample SAMEA3663297) | pig gut metagenome | biome: pig gut; feature: pig-associated habitat; material: faeces | place: China | collected 2013
CCAAAGTCCATGCAACAAAACAACTTTGTTGCATATCTGTTGCACGAGCACTTTGAGACATAAACCAAATTACTGATAATTAAACAGATATGGCCGATTCGAACTTCATAGATTATGTAAAGATATATTGCTCTTCCGGGCACGGAGGGGCGGGGTCCATGCACCTGCACAGGGCAAAATACATTCCGAAGGGCGGTCCGGACGGAGGTGACGGCGGCAGAGGCGGTCACATTATTCTCAGGGCCAACCCTCAGTTCTGGACACTCATTCACCTTAAATACCGCAAGAACATCAAGGCGGATGACGGGGAGAAGGGCGGAGCGGCGCTGATGAAGGGCAAGAACGGCACGGACATCTATCTGGACGTTCCTGTCGGGACTGTCGTTAAGGACGGAGAGTCGGGCGAGGTGCTCTTCGATATGATGGAAGCCGGTGAAGAAAGAATTCTCTGTCGCGGTGGACGTGGAGGCTGGGGCAACGACCACTTCAAGTCCCCTACCAACCAGACGCCGCGTTACGCGCAGCCGGGAGAAGACGGGGAAGAAGGCGTATTTGTGCTTGAGCTCAAGCTGCTTGCGGACGTGGGCCTGGTCGGGTTCCCGAATGCTGGCAAGTCCACCCTGCTGGCCAGCATCACATCGGCAAAGCCTAAGATTGCCAATTATGCGTTTACCACCCTGGAGCCGAATCTGGGCATAGTCAAATACCACGACGGCAGGTCTTTCGTAATGGCTGACATACCGGGCATCATAGAAGGCGCGCACGAAGGAAAGGGCATAGGAACTCGCTTCCTTAGGCATATCGAAAGAAACAGCGTACTGCTCTTTATGGTGAGCTGCGAGGAAGACGACATCAACGCAAGCTACAAGACCCTGCTTGAAGAGCTCAAGATGTACAATCCGGAACTGCTTGACAAACAACGAATTCTCGCGATTACAAAGTGCGATATCATCGATTCAGAGATAGAAAAGGAACTCGCCCGGCATCTGCCGAAGCGCATCCCGCACATATTTATCTCGGCGGTAAACGGACAGGGACTCGACAAACTCAAGGACGAACTCTGGAAGGCCCTCCAGCAATAATCGCCCCACAGCAACCCCACAGCGACAACCGCCATAAATGGAAACCATTCTGACTTTAGTACAATTCATCCAGGAGGCCCACCACTTCGACAAGGATATCACGCTGGCTATCAATTCACTGCACTCGCCGATAAGCGACAGTGTCTGGATGGTCTTTTCTAACAAGGAGATATGGTATATACTCTATCTCGCAGTGCTCGTAATGTTCTTTTACCGCCTTGGCTGGAAAAAGGCACTGGTTGCACTGCTCGCCTGCGTGCTTTGCATAGTGGTATGCGACCAGACCTGCAACCTATTCAAGGACTCAGTGCAAAGGCTAAGGCCCTGCCTGGACGGCGAGATGATCAGTCGTGGTCTCCACATCCTGGAAAGGGCCGGCGCTCGCAACCTGTACGGATTCTTTTCCGCCCACGCCGCCAATGCGATGGGCTTTGCAGCCTGCTCGCTGATGTGCTTCAGAATGGACAAAAGCCGCAAGCATAACACTTACGGCATTTGCATATTCATCTGGGCCATACTTGTAGGTATCAGCCGCGTATTTGTCGGCAAGCACTTCCTCGGTGACGTGATATGCGGTTTTGCATTTGGACTCGCCGCAGGATTGCTGATTGGATATCTTGCCTGTTATCTCGGGAACCGATTTATTCAGCGCGAGTCCTGAAAGCTTCAAGTCCATCATTGAGGAACTTTACAAAGCCCTCAATTGACAGGTCATACCCGCGGACAGGAAGCAGCTGAGTCCCGTCAGGCGCCAGCAGCACATAATTAGGCTGCGCATTGACACCCCAGCGCGTGCGGGCAATATAGGAATTGACCCTGCCGAGATCCTTATAGACCTTTCCGCTTACGCTATCAGTAACCCATTCGGACTCAGGAAGTTTCTGCTTATCGTCATTATACAGGGCAACAATCACGTACTCATTTGCAAGCAGACTCAGCACCTGCGGGTCACTCCAAACCCTTGCCTCCATCTCACGGCAATTGACGCAGCCGTGTCCAGTAACATCTACAAAAAGAGGTTTCCCGGCCTGCCGGGCAGCTGCAAGTCCTTCATCTATATTAAAATAGCCCTTAAGACCGAGCGGAAGTTCAAGCCCATAGCGGGTTGCCATCCCCTCAGAAAGCTGATTTCCTGCTGCCGAAGCACTGCCAGAATCCGCCCCTTCCGCATTGCCTGCCTGAGTGCCTCCAAGTACAAAATCCTGAGTGCTGACAGGGGGAAGATAGCCAGAGAGGGCCTTGAGCGGAGCGCCCCACATTCCCGGGACGAGATAGACTACGAAAGAAAGGACCGCTATGGCAAGCGCAAGGCGTGTCACGCCAATGCTTTCCACCTTTTCCTCGTGCTTGAAGCGAATCTTACCAAGCAGGTAAAAGCCTAAGAGAGAGAAGATTACTATCCAGATTGCAAGATAAACCTCGCGGTCGAGCAAGCCCCAGTGATAGGTCTGGTCGGCAGTGCTTAGGAACTTCATTCCGAGTGCAAGTTCAATGAAACCGAGCACTACCTTGACGGAGCCAAGCCAGCTTCCGCTGCTCTTGCGGACCTTCTTGATAAGCGACGGGAAAAATGCCAGCAGCGTGAACGGCAGGGCAAATGCTAGCGAAAAGGCAAGCATGGTCACCATCGGAGCCCAGAATTCGCCCTGGGTCGATTTGATAAGGACGGTGCCGACGATAGGTCCGGTGCAGCTGAAGCTGACGAGGACGAGGGTCAGGGCAAGGAAGAATACTCCTCCGAGTCCGGAGCGGTCGCTGTTCTTGTCAGCGGCATTTGTCCATTTGGACGGCAGGACAATCTCGAATGCACCGAAGAATGATGCCGCAAAGACCATAAAGACTATGAAGAATATGATGTTCGGGAGCCAGTGGGTTGCCAGCCAGTTGAATATGTCGGCAGTGACAGTGGCGCCTCCCAAAAGTCTGGTCAGCAGGATGATAAGCGAGATAGGGACTGTGTATAGCAGCACGATGAAGAGTCCGTACATACAGGCCTTGAAGCGTCCTGCCGCCGGGCTCCCGGAGCCCTTCATAAAGAACGATACCGTCATCGGCACCATAGGAAACACGCAAGGGGTCAGGAGCATCGCAAAGCCCCAGAGAATGGCCTCTAGAATCAGCGACCAGATGCTTCCCGACTTGCTGCTTTCGGTGCTTTGAGCAGTCACTGTACTGAGTTTCTCAGCCGGTGCAAGTGATATCTCAAAATCGAGATAGCTCGGAACGCAACTGCCATCATCACAGGTATTTGCAAAGAGGCTTCCGGAGAAGGACGCGTCGGGTCCGGTGAGCAGGAAGTCCTGCTCGAGAGTGATGCTGCCCTCAAAGACCAGGGACCCGTCCAGTTCGGAGGGCGTGCCCAGTTCGCGGAGCGGACCGGCAAATTCGGCGTCCTTCAGGACAGGGTCCAGAAACTCGGTTGGGGAGAATTCGTCCTTGACCGAGTAGGTATGGAAGCCGGGAGCAATCTTGCCGGAAAATTGTACCGTGCAGGCGTCTTCGGAAGTTTTGACTACAGACCAGGTCCAGTCGATATTGCTGACCTGTGCATGGCAAATGACCGCAAGCAGGCAGGCTGCAAGCGCAAGTATCAGTTTCTTTTTCATCCTGCAAAGATGAAAAGTATTCGGGGAATATGCAAATTATTCGGGCGTTATAAAGTGCACGGATTTTGCAGGCGAGAGCATTTTGTATGAGCAAAATATGGAGGATTAGGTATGGCTATAAGAATCAATACGTTTGTATCGGACGCTAATCTTGTCGGGAAGAGTCACTGGTGGGGAGCGCCTGACCTTCCGGAAGACATTCCCTACCCTTGCGTGAGGGTTACTGCAGACGGTGAGAGCTATGACGAGCCGCTGACGTTCGTATGCCAGATAAGGTGTCGCGACATTGCCGGTCTCGATACGGAGAACCTGCTTCCTCACGAAGGGATGCTGTATTTCTTTGCGCCCATAGATTATTTTATCGGCAATACCGATTCGCCCCTGGACTATCACGATGACCCGGTCGTGATTTATTCCAGACAGGAAGATGGCTTGAGTCCGTACGAACTATATTGGGCAGGAACGGACGAAAGCGTGTTTGCGGAGTCCGAAGCTATGAGTTTCGAAGCAATGGATAACGAAGTCGGGGACGGTCTGATCCTGCTGGGACAGGCTCTGCAGGACGAGGTGAGGGAGCAGCATCCGGGAAAAATAAGTCTGCTGCAGATTGATGAGGATGATCGTTGGGGCCTGAGGTTCTATGACTGCGGGATGTACTACTTTATGATGAAGCCCGAAGACATCAGGAAGGGATTGTGGCAGAACTGCTGCGGCGAACTGTACTATTATTGATGACAAAACCAACGGGAGCGGCAGAACAAATAGTCTGTCGCTCCCGCTCTTTATGCTTTCCGGATGCAGCTGTGCAAAGCGCCTCCGGCAATCTGGAAAGTGCTACCTGTACAACTCGACAGGGCCGATGAGACCGGCCGGCACGAGTGGCTGGTTACGGCGGTGGAGGTAACGCTTGGCTACAGGATTGTCAGTGAAAGTGGTGATGTAGTTGCCCATCAGGGTGGTAACCTTGACCTCGATGGTGTTTTCGCCATCGTGAAGGAGGCCCTTGAGGTCAAATGTCCTTTCACCGTACCAGGAGACTCCACAAGGCTGGCCGTTCACTGTGAGTTCAGCAATGTCAGCCACTTTGCCGAGATTGATATAGCGAGGAAGATTGGCCCCGCTAAGTTTCACGGTAGTCTTGTATGTAACATCACCCATAAAGTTCTTCCACTTCTCGGTATCCTTGAGGTCCACGAGCCTGTCCATCTTGTCGGTCTGAGTCCAATCCAGATGCTTGTGGTGCAGACTGAGTTCCCAGCCTCGGAGCTCACGCGTTCCGGCTCCCTTCGAAGGTACCGGCTGCCATTCGCTTCCGCCGCTTTCCTTGTTAAATACTATCAGCAACGTCTGGGAAGGTCCGAGTCTGAGATGATACTTGCCGCCGTCAAGTCTGATGCGGAAGCGCTCACCCGTTGCAGGGTCATATATCCAGGCATTTCTGCCTCCTGTGATGCTGCGAGGGAAAACAATATCCGTCTCACGGGCTTCGCTCAGATGGCTGTTGGCAAAAAGGAAGTACTCGGACTTGTCATCGCCAATATAGCGGTTCTGAAGCAGGAATCTGTCAGGTGAGCATACGGTGATGGCATGAGGCAACTTGTATTGTGCCATAAGGTCCTGATACCATTCAAGATACGCGCCGTCCGCAGGATTCTCGAGCACGACAAAATTGCCTGTAGCCTCAAGTTCCTTGACCATCGAGGCAATCTGAGCGTCCCTCTTTTCGTAATCCTTGAAACCGAGACACTTGCTCGGAGCACAGCCAACGCTGAATACCTTTCCTCCCTGCCTTGCCATTTCGACCAGCTTGCCGAGGGCTTCCGGAGAAATGCTCTTCACTTCAGGAAGGAAGATGACTCCGTACTGCTTAGGCCCGTAGCAGAGTTTGCCCTTCCTTACCTCACAGTCGTTGAGTATGATGTCGGTGACATAGTCAGCCCCGCCTCCGCACTTGTGCACTGCCTCCCAGATAAGGGAAGTATATGGCACGTTGAGCTTTACCGGGAACGGTTCGGTCTGCACGCCCATTTCGGCCCACATATCGTAGTTTGCCGGAAGAATGCAGATATCCGTGTACATATCGACATTCTGAAGCACGCTGCTCATCCTCGCGCGGTAGTCGTTCAGCAGCCTGAAATAAGGCCACCAGGTATTGTTCTCGTTATAGAAGCTTCCGTACTGCACCCAGCCCGGATACGGCGCATCCTGCGGGGAGTAGTTGAATCCGTGCCAGACGGAATGGGTAATTCCGGAAAACGCAGCCATATCACTGCCGTTCTTGAGAAATTCCAACGAAGTTGTAAAGACCTTGTAGGTGTTGGTCATTTCCTCGGCGCTGACGAGGCGCTTGCCCTGCAGGTGCGCGGCGGACGATACGTACTTGTCAATCATCGTGTAGCCGCGGCCACGGCGGTAGTCTTCGTCCCCCATCTCCTCGCCTATGCGGTGGCGCAGCCAGTTGGTGGTCCAGGACTCACCTTCCGGGATGTCCAGCAGCAGGGAGGTTTCGAGCGGGAAGAATCCGCGGCCGTAGCCCTGCATACGCGACTTGACGCCATTGTCACGGCACCACTGGGTATAAACGGTAGTGAATCGCTCGTGCAGCAGTTCAGCCTTGGTGAGTTCGAAGTCGAAACGTACCCTTTGCACCTGCTCTGCAAATTCACCCTCCTTCTTTGCACCGTAGTCAAAGTCGAGCACGTCACCCAGGCGGCCGACCTTGAACATCGTGAACGGCAGCCAAGGGGTAAGGTCATAACCGCGGCGACGGAAGAATTCTTCCGCAAAATCGCCTGTCCAGTTGGTGCCTTCGAGCTCCATACTGTCAACGAAAAACGCCCTCAGGTGCTTGCTGAGAGGACCGAGTTTGGCCTCGATGGCGCCGTTCATATGGTCGAGGTACTTGCGTACAGCCTTGGCATCCATATGGTTAAGTATAGAGCCGGCCGCACCCGGAGCACCGTTGATCACGCAGGCAAAGGACTCGTAGCGCACCATTGCATAGAACTGCCACTTGCCCTCGGCAGGGACATCGATGCTGATTACATCGTCCACGAACTTGTCGGTCACGTCGATGGCCTGATCGAGGCTGCTGATAGGGTCAGGGACCAGAAGAGCCTGAACGAGATGAGGAATGCGACGGGTGTTGGTCACAGAGACTCCCGGATCCAATTCCTTAAAAATGTGGAATTTGGACATTTCGAAGAGTTTTCCTGACTCGACAGGCTGCGCAAGGGTAAGCAAAACTTCCGCCCTTTCTTCGCGAGGAAGGGTTTCTGCGCCGAAAGGCCAGCCCGAGCCTACTATCAGGTCACAGGTCATACCGAGCCTCTCCGCCTCGTCAAAGACGACCTTGAGCATATCGATCCACTCGTCGCTGAGCCACTCAAGGGACTTGTGTCCTACAGCGGCTTCCTCCTTGCCGGGAAATGATATAGGATTGATCTCGACGCCTCCGATTCCGGCTTCCTTGAGAAGGTGCAGCTCACGCACAAGTTCCTCGGCCTCAACCTTGTCACCGTTCCACCACCAGCGTACGAAAGGCCTGTAGCGGTCCTGCGGGGTGTGGAACTGTCTATAGATTTCGGATGAAGATACACCTGCTGCCACGCCCGGCACAGCCAGGGCGCAGAGCAGCAGGATAGAAATTGCTAATTGTTTGAGTACTTTCATTATACGGGATTGAATCTGGTCTAGAATTTCCACTCAATGTATATCGGATAATGGTCGGAAGGTGTCTGTCCGTCATACTCCCTGGTTATAAGGCGCCAGCTGATGACATCGCTACCCTCGGATACAAAGACGTGGTCGAAGTTGCCCGGCTTTTCAAGCTTGCTGGCCGGTTTCCAGTCGTTCCAAGAGGCAATCAGGCTGCCGATACGATAAGGAGAAGCCGACCAGCTGTCCTTAAGGCCGCCGTCCACGAGGATGTTGTATGCAGGACTGTCCTCGACGGTGTTGAAATCTCCGGTTACCACAAACGGAACGTCGCCTGCAATCTCCCCTATCTTCTTGAGCAGCAGCTTAGCGCTTTCCTGGCGAGCCTGTTCGCCCTTGTGGTCGAAGTGTGCGTTGAAGCAGTAGAACTCCTTTCCGCTGCGCTTGTCGAGGAAACGGGCCCACACGCAGAAACGGGAGGTATGACTGTCCCAGCTCTTGGAACCCTTTGAAGAAGGGCGCTTCGAGAACCAGAACTGCCCGTTGTCAAGCACTTCGAGGCGGTCCTTGAGGTAGAAGATGGCATTGTAGTGATACTTTCCGTTCTCCCTCTTTCCGTCGGTAGAGCAGCCGACCCAGCCGTACTGCGGCAGAGCCTTTTCCATATCCTGAATCTGAGACCAGAACGGTTCCTGCATTCCCACAAGGTCCCAATCCATATCATTGAACAGGCGGGTGACCCTGTCAGCCCTGTCAGCCCAAGGATGATGCTCGTTCTCGCACTGGTTGTTGAAACTTGCCACCCGGAGCTGGTCTCCGCCGTGATAGCTGAGCCTAGGGGCATCAGAATAGATAATGGCGCTGTGTATGGTGATGTTAAGGCCTTCCTTAGGGTTTCGCCAATTCATACGGACGTTATGATGGCATACTGGAAGATTGTATTTGTACAACACTTCGGTTGCCGTGCCGTTGCCGTAGAACGGGAGCTTGCTTACCTGAACGAGCTGGTCGTCTATGTAGATTTCGACCTCGGCAGTGTATTTTTCCTTGTATCCCCTCGGCTTGTCGAGGCGGCTGCGGACAACGATACCGTTACCGTCAAACGAGATGGTGCCGACATCGGCTATCTTGCGGCCTATGTTCCTGAGTTCCACCGGCCAGTGACCTTCGAAACACTGCTCATAGCGCACTGCTTCCGGGGCCTGAACCTTGATGGTCACGTCGTCCTCCCCTACTTTTCCTCCATTGCGGGTGATGACCTCGAGACCCTGTTTGAAAGACAGGTCGGCAGCACGGTTAAGAGAAGTGGAAGTGAATGGGAACGGTCTGTCAATCACAGGGATGAGAGGGTCTGTCCAGTACTTCGGGATATTGCTGTATCCGATCATCGTTCCGAGAATTCCGGCAGCAGATGCGGGGTTGCAGTCCGAGTCGGCGCCGCAACGGCATGAAATGTCGATGGTCTTGAAATAGTCCTTCTGACCGTAAAGCAGGCCTATGAGTATGTAAGCGCTGTTGATGACTGCATCGATGTTGTATTCGCGATAAACGCCCTCCGGACAACCTATGTCAAAGCCGTGTCTGTCATTGACAAGGGCCCAGCAGATATTCCAATCCTCCGGATACTTTTCGTACCATCCTATGACGTCCTCCATCGCGTTGCGGAATTTGGTTCCCTTAGGAATGGTCTTGAGCGCTTCCTTCACGACAAACTCGACGTCATCGCTTACAAAGGCGAGTGCATACATCGCAGCCACATAGACTCCTCCGTACCATCCGTCGCCATAGTTCATCATATGACCAATGTCATCGCAGTAGTATGATGCAGCGTTGACCATACCGGGAGCCATAAGTCCGGCATAGTCAGCCTCGATCTGGAAGTCGAGGTCGTCGGCGTGCGGGTTGTTTTCCCAGTGACCCGAAGCAGGCGGCATAATGCCCTGCAGAATGTTGTAGCGGGCCTGCAGGTTAGCGTGCCAGAGATGATACTTGGCGTGCGCGAACGCATCGGCAAAGTCCTCGACCTTGGCATCCAGACCCTTGCGGTCAAAGACCTCGACGAAGGTCAGGTCCATATAGATATCGTCATACAGATACGGAGTGTTGTTGTATCTGTACTCGACATCGCCCGGATTCCAGCTGATGTCGATGTACTTGTGGATAGGAATGGCCCATTTAAATTCTGTCGGACCGCCGTACGTACATCCGATAACCTGTCCGGCCCAGCCTCCGAGCATCTTGTCGCGCAGGACTTCCTTGGAGATGGTAACGTCGGAACCGTAGGTGACCGCCGACGCGGATACTCCGAGCAGAGCAGCCGCTACAGATAAAATGATTCGTTTGAATGTCATAAATTATTGTTAAAAACAGGCCGGCCATCAGAGACAGTCGGCCTGGATCATTAGAATAATGCTATTACTTTTTGATGAGAGTCATTCCCTCATAACCGGAAGGGTTAATCTGGAAGAAGTTGCTATAAGTACTAAATGAACCCGCACCAATGGTACTGTCGCTGGTGATACCGACACCGAAGCCTATGACTGCATTCATAGAAGCGTCAGAATACTGTGTCAGAATCTGAAGCGGAATATCTGCGCTCGTCCTGTTCTTGTAAACGAAGGTCTTGAGATCCTCTTTTGCAGTGAACCAGATATATGAGTAGTCAGGATTGCCCTGTTCAGGAATTGCAAATAACCAAGGCTTGCCCCATGCCGTTGCGCTGATGGTGGCAAGTCCAGGATAGAAGACAACCAGCTTGCCGTTCACTTCCTGTCCTGCTCCTTCACGTGTATCGAGGAAGAGACCTATCTTAGCAACCTGATTCTCATAGTCCACAACTGCGCATACATCAAGGACTGCGCTGCCACAAAGACCGGTAAGACCGAAAGTATTGGTATATTCAACACCATCAGCGGCAGTAAGAGGCGTGCTTACGCGAGCCGCAACAGGTTCAAGAGCCACAGTGGCAGGATCGGCTGCAGCAATCGCCGCTCCAGAATTTGCAAATGCCTTGGCAACTAATGTCCAGGATGCCTTGAAATCTGCCGGTGCGAGCTGGGTTATGACAACACTTGCTCCACTTTCGAAGCTGAGGGATGCGGTACGTGGATTGCCGGTGGCATTTTCCGTCCATGCGATCTTGCCGTCAGCATAGCTGAGGAAGTCAGAGGAGATGTTCTGGCCGGCACCCATAGGGAATTCCATTGAACCGGCTTCATCATTTTTCCAAAGAATGATGGTCCTTGGCTTTACGGTGAGAGTTCTCGTTACATCATAAACCTTACCGGCCTCGAAAGTCTCCTTCTTGAGTTCAAGCGCGGCCTCGAAAGTCTCCTCATCGTTCTCAACTACAATCTTGGCATCCTTGAAGTTGTCGGCAGCCCATACACATGCAACAGCTACGAAAGTAGAGTCGTCCTTGTTGACAGATGCCGGTTTAAGCACGATCGATCCCTTCTCTGATGAAGCCAGAAGTTCACCGTTTGCCACAACGGGCTTGTTGTGTATGCCTTCACCGGAAATGGTGATGACAGCATTTGTCATAGGAACGAAGTTATTGAGCTTGACATTGAAGCGGAGAAGAGAAGTCTTGTATCCGAAATTCACCTTGGCGACTGACACACCGTTCTCAGTCTTTATATCGGCAACCTGACTGGTTCCGAAGAGGATGTGGCGACCCTGTGCATCAGCCAAGGTATTCTGAACCGAGAGGTCAACCGCAATACTGTCTTTGGCATAGCTGACCGCTGAACCCGAGTGTATATAGGCGCCGAGTCTGGTAGCCCCTTCAGGAACAGAGAATTTGGTGATGACGAACTTGGCTTTTTTGCCGTCATCAGAAATAGAGTAGTAATCAATAGGGAGGTCACAATTGCCCACGAGAGCATTGCCCTCACCGTAGAAGAATACCGAAATTACCTCGGAACTGGTGAACGTGGCGCTGTAGCCTTTGTCCGTTTCAGTGTAGCCGAGCTTGGTATCCTGTCCTATTGTAGCTTCAATCACGAACTTACCTTCTTCCTTTACTGGAGCAGGAGTCGGATCGACTTCTACAGCACAGCCGGAAAATACAGCGGCAAGTGCAAATAAACCGAGTATTCTATTTTTCATAATATTTATCCTCCTCATTTATTAAATCTCACCACCGTTTTCGATATCGAATCCGTTGCCAAGGTCTATCTCATCAGTGTATGAAGGGTAGATGAATGTGTTAGGCGCAGCCCACTTGAGATAATCAACACCGTTATATGCACCCTTTACAACGACCCACGCATTGAGAGCATCCAAGACAGTGGCATAAGGTGTGTTATTTACTGTCACCAGATCAGGAAGCTTGCCTTCTGCATCAAATGTTGTACAGTTATTATGGCTCTGGAAAGCCTTTGAGGCAGGACCCCAAAGGTTTGGACATTTACCTTCAAGGCTATACATATTGTAAATATGACCCTGGGCAGTAGCGTTGTATCCGATGATGCCTCCGACATTGGCGCCATCAACCGGTGCAGGAACGGTTCCATCCTCAGCGGCAACAGGACCGACAACACCTGTATTGCAGCAGTTCTCAAGCCATCCGTTTGAACCGTTATTTATATAACCTGCGATACCTCCGGCATTAGGGTCCTTCTTTGCTGCATCAGTATAGGTGATGTTACCTGCATTCAGACTGTTGTAAATAAACACACCCTGGCTCTTTGTATATGAGAGAGCCGAACCGAAGATACCTCCGACACCCTGATTGGCGTGGATATGGCCGTGGTTCTCACAGTTCCAGATGTTGAGACGGCTCCAGTTAGAATAACGGCCATAGCAACCTACAATACCTGAAGCGTGCTGAGGGGCGTGAACGTAGCCCTTGTTGGTACAGCTGACCACATCAACACGGGCAACATTGTTCATAACCCAGGTGTAACCTATGATACCACCTGCAGCATTTCCGCTCGTTACGACAACCTCTCCCTCATTGTGGCAGTTGCGTATGGTGATCATCGCAGCATTCTTTTCATGCCAGCTCTGAACGTGACCTGCAATACCTGATGCCTGATAACGTGTTGTAGTAATGGTTCCCTTGTTCACGCATCCGTAAACCATTGCCTGGGTTGCAATCCAACCGGCTATACCGCCTGCTGCATCCTGAGAAACCGATACCGCGCCACTGTTGACACAGTTGATGACATTTCCCCAATAAAGGCTTCCCACAAGACCGCCTGTCTTGTTGACACCTGAAATGCTTCCACTGTTCTCACATCTCTTGAGATACACGTTCTGACCGTAGGCAGAAATACCTGCAGCGCCTGCAAGCCAGGTTGCCTTGCCGTACTGTCCTTTTGAAGTACCCAGGAAAGAACCGCCTGATCCGGAAGCTGAAACTGAACCGCTGTTCTTTGAGTCATAGAGGTTTGACGTATAGGTATAACCGGTGATTCCACCTACATTGGTTGTACCTTCTACAGTACCGGTATTGATACCACTCTTGACTGTAAGAGCTTTGGCGTAACCAATCAGACCTCCGACGTGAGAATTGGCTGAAACGATGTTACCGTGGTTTTCGCAGGACTCAAACTGAAGATTTGAATTGGATCCCGAATCGGCATAGCCGGCGATACCACCGACATAAGCGGCAGAAGAAGTAACGTTTGCCTTGTTGACTACGCGCTCGAATCTGGCACCTGTACCAGCATTGACAACACCGGCAACAGCACCTGTATAATTTGAAACTGAAGCTACGGAACCCTCAACAGTAAGGTCGTGCACATATGCAGAATCTTTGATGTATCCGAAGAGACCTGTTCCACGGCCTTCGAGACGGTTGTTCATAGCAAGGGTAACTTTCTTGCCATTGCCGTCGAATTCGCCCTGAAATGCTCTGTAAACGCCGTTCTTGTTGTCATAGGTACCGACTGGCAGGGAAACGCCCGCAATGTCGGCAACCAACTTCAAGTGCTTTTCCTTGAGAGAATTGCCTTCGTTTACGGTATAAGCGAGAACAACCATCTCACCAATGGTGCTGATCTGGTAAGGATTCTCGGCTGAACCGTCACCGCCCATAGGCTTGAGGTCTTCACCGATCTTTCCGAGGTCGAAGAGGTCGTTTGCCTTGAGTTCCTTGTCAGATACGGTGGCCTTGGTTTCAGAAGCGTGCTGAAGGTCGAGGGTTGCTGCGGTAAGGTTGAATCCGGCGGAATATGTTCCAGGGATTACTGAAACATAGAAGTCACCGGCGGAACCGCCCACCTGTACTGATACGTTTGAGAAATAAGTTCCGTTTTCTACGGCTTCAACGACCGGTTCTCCGCCTGCGAAGGAAACGGAAACAGGGCCGGAAAGGCTGTTTTCATTTGCATTGACCGAAGCAAAAACGACAGGAGCGTCAGTAATTGCAGGAACCTTGAATTTCAGCACAGAAGTCACGTTCCTCAGACTTATCTTCCTGGCAGCATCATCAGCAACGGCGCAGGCGATGTTTGCAGAACCGAAAGTACCGTTCTGTGTCGAAGGAACGTTCACAATGATTTTACCCTCCGTTGTTACGGAATCGCATACATTGTAAGGATATACTGCATAGAGAGTGCCTTCGAGAGCTGTAGTGAACTCACAATACTTCTCTCCAGCATAGAGAGCATCAACGATAACGGTATCACTTTCAGTACCGTTAGTAAGGAGAATCTTGTCGCCCTCCGACCAGAGAGTCTTACCCTGACGGTTGATGGATGTCTTTGTCTCTTCATCAAATCCGCAAGTGAATGTACGGAGTGTCCTGACAGGAGTCTCGATAGGAGAAAGTTCATTCACGGTGCAGGCAGCGAAGCCGAAGACTGTCGCAGCTGCAAGGATCATATATGATAACTTTTTCATTTTCAAAACGATTTATAGATTACTTGTTCCACTCCCAATCCGGTTTGTTATAGTCTTCTGTACCGGTAGAGTTTTCCGGCTGGTCAGGTTCCTCGTTAGCCGTTACTGAAACCTTTCTGATTTGCCAGGTACCGGCCTCGGAGTCTTCCTTGCTGGTATAGGTAAACTTGAACTGAACTACGGAACCGATGTAATCCTCGAGAGAAATGCTCTCTGAAGGGATGATGTCACCCTTGGCGTATTCTTCCTCGTTAGGATATGAATATGCCGAAACAGGAAGTTTGGTCCACTCGCCACCGTCCTTGCTGATCCAAACGGAAGTCTCCTGTCTTGCAGCAAGATAATTGTTGAAGTTGGTCAATACGTGCTCAAACGCAAATACCGGCTTCTTTGCTCCCTTGAGGTCAACCTTTTCAGTGTAGAGGCAGCTCTCGGTGGTGTAGCTCTTGTTCTTGTATCCTGATGCTGTCCAGCCATTTGAAGACCAGGACCATATATACTCAAGGTCATATGGGAACACAGGATTGTTGACAACGACTCCGTTCTCGGCATTGGTGTAGTCGAAAGTACAAGGGAACGTCCGTGTAGCAACTGAGTTAGGATCAGGCTCCGAATATGGGGTAACGCTCTCGAGCCAGCCATACTTGAGCTGAGCCTTGCCATCAACATCAACACGGTAACCAACAATGGTAACGGCGTCACGCTCGGCAACGTTGGAAAGTTTTCCTCCCTCGGTGCCATAAGGAACCTCAGATGCGCTGAGGCCTGCAACGGTAACGCTGCCGCTCTCGTCCTTGAGAGAGAAAGAGCCATCGCTCTTGAGGCTCTTGACAACGCCGGAAAGTCTCACTTTCTGATACTTGTAGGTATCAGAAGCAGCAAGGAACTGTGCAGCAGTCTTGTCCTGAACCTCAGCAGGGACATATGCTGCCTGACTTACCTTTACGACTGACTTGAGCTTGTTTTCCAGGCAGGAGAATACCAGTTCGGCTTCACGCTCGAGATTGTCGTTTGCGGTGACCGTAACAGTAACCGTCTGAGTTTCCTTGGAAGGGTCTCCGCTCAGCGGCTCAACAGTAACCCAGGTCTGGCTGGAAGATACGGTCCATTTGACCGTGGCAGTAAGGGAAACGGTTTTTGAACCGCCTTCAACCCCGAACTCCAAAGAAGCAGGACTTGCCTTAACAGCAGGTTCTCCGTAATCAGGCTCTTTTGGCCCGCACGCGTTGATTGCAAACAATGCAACAACTGCCAAGGAGAGAGTTTTGAGAAGTTGATTCTTCATTGTGATGATAGTTAATAGTTGATAATGATTATGGATTAATTTCTGATGAGAGTCATACCGTTGGCGTCAGACGTGCCGTAATTGGCCTGATAGATGGTAATCCAGTCGGCCTGGTAAGCACCGCTTTCGGTATTTTTGGAAGAAGTACTGCGAACAAGGGAAGCTTCATCTGCAGACTCGGAAGTGAAGTTCATCACCTCAATGCCTATGATGGTGTCTCTCTTGTATGAATGTTTAGAGCTTATCTTCTGTGTATGAGGAAGATACTTAGCCTCAATGCTTCCGTTGCCAATGCTTGTCGTCATCCAGAGCCAGTCATAATCCGGATCGCCAAGATCGGTCCTTCCGAACTCGTACTGACCCCAGTTTGAACCTTCAAGTTCAGCAAGGAAGGCTCCGTAAGTATCTTTAAGAGCTCCTTCAGTTATCTTCTGAGCCTTGCGGCCATCCATAAAGAGTCCGAGTCGCACCGTCTGCCCGGCATAATCGATCATTACACAGGCATCCATAACGAGATTTGCAGCCATTCCCCTGATACCGAGGTTGTTTGCAATCTCTTCCGTACCAAAGACAAGCTTTTCGGTACTCAGAGGATCGCCGACAGTCACTACAGTGGAAGCCTTAGCATTGCGTGAGAAATAGTTGCCACGACCGCCAAATTGGCTGGAGTTCAAAGTCCATGAGCCTTTGAAATCCTGCACAGAGAGCTGTGTATGCTGATAAAACGTTCCGTCAGGCAGGCTTATGGACGCAACTCGCGGCTTTCCGCTCTCATTTGCAGTCCAGCTGACGCGACCATCGGAATATGAGAGCCAATCAGATGAAACCGAGCCGCTTCCAGCACTGAGCGTCTTTGATCCGGCAGCATCGTCGGACCAATTCTTCTCCGTGCGTGCGCCTACGGATACAGTTCTTGTCAGCACATTGCTCTGCGCATCCCAACTGTCATAGGCAATTAGTTCAACTTCGTATTTGCCATCCTCAAGACTTCCGAGAGACTGGCTCCAGCTTGTCTTCATCTGAGAAGGCAGAGGATAAAGGTAAAAGTCTGCCAGATGCTTCCAGGTCTTGACGACGCTGCCGTCCTTGCGCAAAGTAAGGACATAGTGATGGACAAATTCATCATCGCTTCCGGCTGCCCAGACTGCAGTTGCCGATCCGTCCTGAGCTATGTTGACATCAAATGTACTGAGCTGCGGCGCACCATTGATGAGCGAACGTGTCGCATGCTTATACTTGGCAAGGTGAGCCTTGTCGGCTGTCGGATAATCGGAAGAGAGCGGCTCCCCTATCACGGCATTATTGTAAAAGTCCATCCTGAGCAGACGGAAATTGCCGCTGGCATCGAACTGAAGCAGGTTGCCCTGAGAGAACTGCTCGCAGTCCTTCATCACGGTTGCAGACTTCATATTCTCGTAGCGGCCATTCTCTATCGCCATATAACGCACTGATGCGCAACCAAATACGCTGAAATTATCCTGCCATACGCTTCTCGGGTCGTTAAGCGGGAAGTGGAGGTGTCCTCCAAATACCATAACCTGAGGATACTTATTAAGAATGGTGGTCAGCGCCGAAGTCGCCCAATAATGTGCCGAAGACGAATACCATATTCCATCTGCCTCACCGAGGAGACTGCCGTAAATGGTATTTGCAATCATAGGGTGAGTAAGGATAATCACGTAACGCTCCGGATTGGCAGCAGTCACCTCGGCAAGCTGTTCGTCCAGCCAGGTAAGCACAGCCGGGTCATAAACTATAGGCTGGGTGCCGTTCGGAGTAACGCCAAAGATATGGTAACCATTTACCACACAATGCCTTGCCTCATAATTGGTACGCATAGTCTGGTCAATGTCAGCAAGATAATAGTTGTCACCGAGTACATTCCTCATATAAGCCGCATCAGAAGCTGCTGTAGCAGACCAGCGATAATTAGGCACGTCGTGATTGCCGACGGTATATATGAGCGGAACATCGACCGGGTTGAACACAGACTCGAATGCAGACTTAAACTGTGTGAGCTGGGTATTGTTAGGCTGGTCGATGAGGTCTCCTGCGACAAGCATTGCATCCAGACCGTTCTCGTCCTGCTCAAGAGCCTTGGTCTTTAACTGCCCCGCAGCCCTGCCCCATTTGTCCGCATAGGTGGTACCGTTTACGTGAACGTCACTGACTATGCCGAATGATGCAACAATCTTGCTTGGGTCAAAGCCCTTGGTCTTGACGGAAGGATTGGTTATGAAGAATGAAGGAGCCTGATATACGGTACCTTTCTCAACTTTGAGATATGCGTTGCTCTGGGCATAACCTATCTGCTTGCCGTTCTTGTCGTAAACGGAAAGTGTATAGCCGTTGTTGAATTTGAGCCCCGGGAAAAGACCGAAGCAGGCCGGTTCACCTGGAACAATGTCACGCGACATAACGGCCGACGATTCGAAAGCAGGCACGGAACTGCCGTTAACGGCAAAAGAGCTGAACGAAACCTGCATATTCTTGCTGATGGCTTCACCCGCGTTGCCTTTGAGTTCGACTCTGGCAGCGGAAGGCTCGTCCACGACAAACTGCAGCAAGGAATACACATTCTGGAAATTCAGCTCATTGCTGCCGTCAACGGTCCTGGCAACAGTGACCGAAGGAACAGCAGGAGCATCGTTCGAAAGGTCGGAAGTACTCCATGTTTTGTTTCCATAGCCCATCGTTCCGGTACCGAGAAGGACTGCATAATAGGCTTCAACACCCTCCTTGATTGCTCCGGATGAGACCAATTCGGCAGTTCTGCCGTCAGCGGAAATGGAATTTGGCCGAACTACCTCCGTAACAAGCTCTCCGTCAACGTAGCAGGCAAGTTCAATTTCGTCGTTAGCCGTCCAGGACGTCTTGAACGGAGCCGAGGCTTCGGGAAGAATTCCCTTGAGCGACACGGCCTGCGGCTGAGGTTCCGGCTTGGGATCGACTCCCGGCGCAGTGTAGAGATTGCCGGCAGCGACGGTCAGGGCATCTGAACTGGTGCAGGTGAAAAGCGCATTGCCCTGGGCGTCAAATGCGGTTATGACATAGCCCTCGGCAAGGGAAAGTCCGGGATAAAGACCGAAATAGACGGTCTCGCCCGGCTTAATGCTCCTGCGCAGTGTTTTAGATGCAGAATATCCGGCCTTATCGTTCTCCTTAAGGTCTTTGGAGGCAAAGTCGATTATGAAAGGCTTGGAAACAATTTCTCCCTTATTGCCAGCAAGCTCGGCATAAGCGACCTGGGTATTGTCTGTTGAAAATGCAAGCAGGGCATAGCTGTGTGTAAATTGCAAGACCTGACTTGCGGTTTTGCATTTTGCTATGGTTACGGAAGGAACGGAGACTGTACCGGAGGACATATCGGCAACCGCCCAGCCATCAGTTCCTGAGAAAGAAACACCGCTTTCAGGCAGTATGGCATAATACTCCGATGCATCGGAAGGAAGTGTTCCGTCGCTGACAAAACGCGCATTCGTTCCATCATCGAATATTTCGCCGGCTTTTATTGTTTCCGTGATAATCTTTCCATCCTTGACACAGGCAACACCGATAAAATCACCTGTCTCCCAGGTCCCCTTGAAAGGGCTCTGGGAGAAGGCATTGAGTTTTGCAGAAAACTCTGTATTTGTAGCGGGAGGCGGCACCGGCGCAGGATCCTTGCAGGCACTAAGCAGTGAAACAAGCAATAGCGCAGTAGCCCCCATAATCATTTCTTTATTCATTAATCAGCCTGTGAAGGAATATAACCATAAGGGATAAGTTCCCAAAGATTAACATAACCGTTCTCTTCGTCCCAGGAGTTGGTAAACACCAATGAAAGATACTTACCCTGCTTGGCAGAAGATGCATAAACGGTATATTCACTGTTCTTGGTAGTGAGGAGAAGGTCGAGGAACGATATGCCGAAATTGTTCAGATAATCGTTATCGTTAGGATCATACGCCTCATTACCAACGTAAATAGATAAGTTCTTGATATAACGGAGAGACTCACTGTTCGGATTCTGCACAAAGGTAAATCCGGTGAAGGCAAATTCTTCGCCTGCAGAAGTATTTGTATCGAAGACAAGTATCTTAGGGAACTTGTTCTTGAGGTCATCGGACTTGGCGCTCTGCCAGGTACTTCCAGCATTGATTTGACCGTCGAAGATATACTCAAGTGCAGAACCGTCGGCCACCTGACCCTTTGTTGCAGACTTGCCCCAGCGCTTTCCGTCAAGCTGGTATGAGATGCCTACACTGGACTTGTTCCACGCACGCCATACAGGATCGAGTCCGCCTTCAGGAAGGAAGCATGAAGCATACTCGAAATACTTGCCCTTCAGTGCACCCGGAAGTACTATTTCGTTGCTGGAAGGATCGAGCTTCGTTTCAAGTTCAACCCACTCGTCTGATGAGTTCTTATACCTGAACTTGGTCGATATCATTTCATTGGTGGATCTGGTAAGTTTTATCCTGGCATCATTGCCTTCCATATACGCCTGATTGATGGTACGTTCGGTACGGGATGAAAGCCAACCGTTTCCATAAGGAGAAACGACAATCTCTGAAGCCACAGACTTGTTTCCATCCTCATCGAGATTAACGACATTGAAAGAATAG
>SAMEA3663297__coassemble_568_pt1 | contig 18728 bp, 16 predicted proteins | sample SAMEA3663297__metabat2_high_PE_016 | metagenome-assembled genome bin SAMEA3663297 (sample SAMEA3663297) | pig gut metagenome | biome: pig gut; feature: pig-associated habitat; material: faeces | place: China | collected 2013
TCATCTTCGCGCCGAGCTCCAAGTGGAGGTCGTGCAGACAAGTCTTTTTAAGTTCCTGTTCCATAAAAAGAGCTGATTAAAGTGTTATTATTTTATGCTTTCCAAGTCTTTTTTCAGAATCATCTTGGGATCCATCATAGCAACCTTCTGAAAGAGCATCACCTGATAGGCACGGGACAAGTACACCTTATCTTCGTGCTTGCCTTTGCGCCACCATTTATAGAAACCCACAGGGTCGTTCTCGTAAGGGATCTTGGCAAGTATGCCCGTGCTGTAACCCGGAAAATCTATCACCAGGCGCAAACCCATAAACCTCTTGTAATAGTCGGGATCAGCACGCCTGAGCTTGCTGACAAGCGGATTGAGAACTTCAAGGGTATCGACCTGAAGCACCTTTTCCTTGACTATCATCTTATGTATCCTGACCGGATCCACGTTGAGCCAGGAGCCTAGACGCAAAGTCCTTGGCCCTTCCTCGGTATCAAGGGTCAGTTCATCCATCGAAAAATACACCTTTTCAGGGTCTAGAGGTTTCAGTTCTTCGGTAGTCATTAACAATGATTGAGCAAAACTTAACAAAGATAAGCATTTTTTTTGATAAATGGCAAAGAATATCAAAAACTAATTGTATTTCATTTATTGTCAATACTTTATGTTTAAATATGTATATGCAAGGTGCACTGAGCTCCTATGGGAGCCGCGATTTTTCAAAAAATATTAATTAATATTAATAACAAACCATTTACATTATTGAAGATTATTTTTAAAGCCGATCACCGTCAAAGGTAGTGTAACTGACGAACTCGGATTGTCAGTTATCGGTGGTAGTATACCGCAGGCTTGATTTTTGAAGGGGTTGACCAAAAGACTTATTGGTCAGCCCCTTTGGGTCTTTTTTCAGCCGACCACATCAATCGTGCCGTATGTGAAACTTTTTTGAGAGAATTAAACCAAAAATTCAATATCATGATACAAAAAGGAGAAATAATGCCTAACTTCAAGCTGATTGACCAGTTTGGAAATGAGTGGAATTCAGCCACTTTGAAGGGCCATAAAACAGTAATTTACGTTTATCCGAAGGATAATACTCCCGGATGCACCGCCGAGGCTTGTGATATCAGAGACAATTATTCCAGATTCATTGAGTCAGGCTATAAGGTATTCGGCGTAAGCAAGGACTCAAAGGAGTCGCATCAGAAGTTCGCTTCAAAGTTCGAGTTGCCATTCCCGTTGCTCTCCGATCCGGACCATAGCCTTATGGAGGCTTTGGGCGCCTGGGGCGAAAAGAAGAATTACGGCAAAGTCACGGTAGGAACCATACGCTCCACCTACATCTTTGACGAAAACGGAGTATGTACCGATATCATCAGAAAAGTGGACACCAAGAATCATAGCGCTCAGATACTGAAATAATTGCTTATTTCGATATTTAATAATTCTTCATTATCTTTACAAGCTTTACGATGCTATTAGGAGCGAGCGATAGTCCACGGAACCAACCGCGGGGTGTTCCTTCTAATGGCATTTTTTCTATTTGAAAAGCATAACACTATGAACTGCGACTTTTCATATCTGGAAGGCACTGACTGCTACTGTTCGCCACAAAGCGCGGCACTCATCAGGCAAGCCATATCAAGTCTCAATCTAAATGACGTTCATCATCTGGGTACAGGTGACTATCATTATGTCAGTTTGTTTTGGCTTGAACAAATAGAAGAGCCTTTCTGCTTACTGCTTGTTGATAATCACCCTGACAATCAGGCGTCCGCATTTGGAAACATCCTTAGTTGCGGAAGCTGGATAATTGATGCATCCACCCTGCCTCACTTCAAGTCCCTTATGTGGATAGATGGAAATGGTTTTGTTCACGGAAAGCTTGACAAGGATTATCCGGTATATCTTTCCGTAGATCTGGATGCTTTGTCAACCGACTATGCCAGGACAAATTGGAGCCAGGGAAGCCTTTCTCTTCCCCGGCTGATGGAAATCCTGGATAAAGAGCTCACCGGCAGGAAACTGCTTGGCGCCGACATCTGCGGCGGACTGAAAAACAATTCCTGCACACTCAGTTGCGACTGCGAACTTAATCACCGAACTGCATCAATCATTGAAAGTCGGATTCTACAACTTTTACATTCCAATCCGAGACAATGAGACCCGCTTCCAATTCCGCCAGGCTGATATCAAGCAAAATGTCTGGAAGCGACTCGGCACTCCAATCATACCCGCTGTTCGAGATTATCCTTCCTATATCTATCGACCCGGTCGAACCAGTGTTTCCTGACAGTTCCAAAGACAAACGGGAATCCTGCTGCCTAGGGACTCTGAATGAGCACGACCTATACTCATCGAGAGCAGTGTTATAAAAGAATTCTCCCCTGACGGGCAGCAGTGTTGCCAGATTCAGACCGCAGATATCTCCGCTGACCAGTACCGATTCGGGAAGCGTCGGACTCGACCCGGAAGCGATGACATTCAGATAAACTGTAGCGAATTGTTTTCCGGCAGAGACGACTGCACTTGCCTCATCTCCACGACAGTCAACGATTGTGACACCGCAGTAAATGCTGTCACACTGCTTTCCCGGTTCTATCAGGTAGATTTCAGCATCCTGGCAAAGTTCTGATAAAGGGTCGTACGAAATCACAGAAACGACATTCCTTGGAACAAGCAACACACGCGAATCGAGAAGTGCAGGATGCAGCACATCTTCAAAAACAGTCTCTCCTGCAGAATGTACTGATACAGACAATTCCGATGATTCAATCGACTCGTCAAATCCGATTACAAGTCGACAAGGGCATCTCAATCTATCCTCCTTGACTGAGCAGGAGGACAGAAAGAGACACAACAAATACAAGAATAACCGTTTAGTATTCAACATTGTATTCATTACCAGAAATCCAGTCTTTGATTGAGACCTGCACGTTTGCAGTTCCTTTATCTGCAAGATCCGAGATGTCACCCTGCGGATCGGACAAGCCCTTTCCGTATATGGAAACTGAAACGTCGTAACTGTAATTTGCTTTAGTCGCCGGGAGAGCTACTGGATAATAATAATCAGTTCCATCAAGTTCAGCAACAATGACAAGTCTAGTTGCAGTCGGAGTCCATACGCCGGTGTATGTCTTGACATTGTCCGACTCAGGATTAGGGTATGAGTACAGGAAAGCAAGCTGGTCGGATGTACTACCGACGGCAATCGCATTTTCCTCAAGGTCCGCAAAAGTAAGATCTTCCGGTTCTGCCTTATAGCTTGATCCATCAATGATAGTGGATGAGTTTGAAATGTCCGAACGTCCGAATTTGTTGGACCACAGCGAAGCAGCGGAATCTCCACCTACATTTCTGTTGCAGACTATGTTTGACAAGAATACCCTTTTCAACGTCAGAACGCCAAGTCCGACAGGACATTTGTTAGAAACTGACGCAAGTCTTGCCCTTGAAACCAGTCTTTCAACAGTAACAGTTTTGCTGTTTGACTGATTCTTCAGCACTTCGACACCGGATTCTTTTCCAAACATCACAAAATCAGTACTTGTCGAATTATATTCACTCAATGGCACTGATACGGAATGCAGCTCGTCATAAGTATTGACTCCACTTACATCCGGACCGTTGACAAGCGCGGCAAGGGTGTATGTACCCTGTTTTACAGTAATGCTGCCTGTTGTCAAAGTGCCATTATCAAGATAAACGGCCACTTTATTATCGGAGTCAAACAGAAGTATCTGAACGTCAGAAACTATAGTTTCCTTCCCCTGCGATGTCACCGATGATGCCTTTGTCATAGCATCGATGCCGGCCAATGAGAAATTGAGAACAGAACTCCCAGATGGTTCAATAGGTTCTACAGTCTGGAAGTTTTTGTTACAAGCCACAGTTAATGATGCAGTTGCGGCCACTGCGAGAATCATTTTTAAGTTTTTCATAATACTATTATTTAAAAAAGGTTGGTATTTCGATATTATCAGACCAATTTTCAAGGCTTTGCTCGACAATCAGCATATCACGCGTTAAAGGCAGTTCAGGATCCGATGTCCCCGGATTATGTATGGTCAGCTTACAGCTATATGCTACGTTCCTCTTTAATGCTGGTAGAGAATAAGGATAATAACACCTTTTCCCATCTACTTCTGCTACAACAACCAGCCTTGTTTGCCTGTCGCTCATAATTTGTCCGTATCCTTCAGCTCCTGGGTCAACTGCATTAGGAAAACAATACAGGGAGGCATTAAGTTTCAAAGAATCTCCATACTCGAGTAGCCTGTCAATTTTGGTATAAGTCATTCCCGGACAATCAGCAAGGTACGTATCACCATCGATGATATGCGACTCTTGAACAGGACTTTCAGTAACCCTGCCCATTGGATTGAGCCAGCCCGTACAGTTTCCGTTCAAGTCCGAACAAGCTCTGACATTTGACAGATATGCACATATCAACTTTATGCTGCCCCCGGGCAGACTGTCAACAATCGAAGTCAAAGTCAATCTTGAAACATACCTTTCCATTGTCAGATTTATATTCAAATCGTCACCCATCATCTTGATTGCCGCGTGTCCGGCACTTGGTAAGGCCGAATTGTCCTTGACTTGGGACAGTGAAAAAGACAGTGTATCTAAATATGACAAATGAGCAGTTTTTGCCAGTTCAAGTTCAGAAATATCGGCCAGAGCCCAAATGCTGTAACTATGACCATTTCGGAGAATAATATTATCGGACCCGGGCATTTTCGAGTATGCTGCAAGAGTTCCATCTTCGTCATATACGAACAAATCAACAAACTGTCCTTCAGACTCTGCCCTCAGGATTGATTTTGATTCAGTCTTGACCTGAAGTGTACTGAAACCCTGATTCTCATTCACGGCACTGCACGAGCCAAGCACAGTTATCAATATCAATATGATAATCAGCATTTTCATATTATAGGTCATTTGTAATAGTCCATCCTTTGTTATAAAGGTTTGTCTGTATGAACCAGGCAGAGAAATCACAGCTAGAAAGTGTATGTATCTGACCTGAATCCTGGGAAACATTCAACTGTGTAAACTGAGGTGACTTTGTCGAGTACCAGTTTATCAAATTGATCGGCGACCCATAAATGTCATTCTCATTCAATTTGATGCAACCATCATATACATTCAGCTGAATGAGCTTGTCACAATATGCAAAACAATAGCTGTCACTGTATTCTTTAGGCGTAGCATACAAGTCAACCCGCCTCAGAGGACAGGAACGAAATTCGCCCTTGTATAATACACAGTTTGCAGGGATCTTGACATATCCCAGGTCCGGACAGGAAAAAAATACTTCTCTGGGCAGGACATAACCCTCGGGAATATCGATGTCCACAAGTCCCTTGAAGGCCCTGAATGAAGAAGCGCCGATTGACGTGAAGCGATCCAGTTTAAGTGAATCTATTCCGCTTGAATATGCAAATGCACTTGGTTCAAGCGTAATGTTTCCTGCTGAATAATCAATCTTTTCAGGATTTGTTACACTGAACGCTTCGTTCATTACGTGGCAACCAGCAGGTATGTTGATGTATTTAAGCTTATTATTGGAATAGAATGCACACCTGCCTATTTCAAGACAGGATTGTGGAAGTTCTATGTTAGCTGGAGTAACAGTGCAGCCATAAGGCTTAATCCCTTTTGTATCAGTTGGTATGACTGAGGACTTACTTGTAGCTACCACATAGTCGCTTGCGGTTTCCATAACACAGTTGCAGTTATTTCTGCTATCATATACAGGATTGTTTGGATTGACCGAAATTTTCTTCAAGTAATTGTAGGACATAATTGCACCGTCTTCGATTTTTGTCAGACTGGCAGGCAGGACAATTTCAGTAACATATGAACTGCTGCCATAGAACGCACTGTACTTCAAAGTTTTAATTCCTTCCGGCAATTTCACCACCTTATCCTCTACAGCAAGCATTGAATAAGAATATAAAACCGTAACGCTTTCCGGAATCTTATAGTCAATACCAGCATAAACAAGGGCGTTCATATCTGTTTCAATTATACAATTGCAATCTTCCCTTGAATCATACCGTTCATTGTTTCGAATCTTGATTTTTCTGATTCTCTGTGTTGTCGTTTCATTCCTCGAGAACCAGGGACTTGTACCCTTGATACTTACCGATACATCCCCAACATAGTTTGACGGAAAGGAATGAACATATCCCCCTTTTGGTTTTGACGTATAAACTTCTTCTGTACCATCGCCCCAATTCACTTTAATTTTTTCCGTTCCTTTTTCGAATGTCATAACCGGAAGGCAGCAATATGTATCCTTTACCACATAAGTAATCTTATGATTCATATCCACAGTATAGGTTATGAAACTATCATATTGATCCACCTCGAAATGCAATTTGTACACATATGAGCTCCCCATATCCCATATCTGGCCGCCTATTCCTGTTTCAAGAACGACATCCTCCCCATCAACCGAAAGGCATATCTGGAGCAGCGCATCATCCGGCAAGACCTGCGGCAGAAGCATCATTGTACTTTCATCGTCAGAAATCATGGACTCCTCTCCATTGACGACATTCTTTCCTGCATACAAGGTCAGGCTTCCAGCTCCCGAATAATCAGTCCACGATGAATCAGGGGAGAATTGTGCCGTCTTATAGATATTCTTCAACTTTACATAATTGACGTAGGAATCGCTGCATTCTGAGTCCACGGCAAAACTCACTGAAGTAAGCAAATGGGAAAAAACAATATTGACTCGACGTTGGTCTGCGCCGGTCTCTTCAGAGACACCGAAGAGAATGTCCTTTTGCATGGTTATATCATCCGGAACCGTATATGTAAAAGAAGGACCACCTGAGGTTTCAAGCATAGACATTGACTCGACATCATACGGAGCTATTGCAAAATGACGCATTTTGCACAATGGATCCGAAATGTCAAACAACAGCTGGTCTTCAGTTTTCCATACCGAACCATCCCTGTGCAAGAGCATACCCGCTTCGTATGCAGGAGAAACCTTGTCTCCCCAGTTTACATATCTGTAAGAGAATAGTTTTACGGAATCAGGCACTACTGTTACTGCCGCTGCTTTTGTATCCAAATTATTCTCCATATCCTCCTTGAAAGAGCAAAGCATATACTCCGTATTCCCTCTTGCCCTGTAAAACAGAGTATCCCTGTCATCGGAAGCCTTTGTCTGAGAGGATAAACTCAATTCAAATGTAAGGTCTGAACCTTCAGCACCATCATACAGATGATCCCTTTCACAGGCAATGAAAAGCAGAATCATTGCCATTGTCAAAAGTTCAGTTATATGATATTGTTTCATCATTTTCCAAGTTTAAGTTGTATTCTTTTTTCAAGCTGCTGATTTCCGGATCCAAGTTGGACCTGTGAATGAATCCTCTGTCACCTTTGCAAGCTGACAAGAGATTGTTTATCGCAGAGGACACATCTCCCAACCTTGCATATGTCAATGCCTTCAGATAATAGATTTTTGGAGTATCCCGACATTCCAACAGAACGTCCAAGGCGGATTTGTTTCTGTTGCAGGCAAGATATGCGACAGCGGAATTGATATCCCTATAGGGACCGAGTATAGACACCGCCTTTTCATAATCCCTGTTAGACAAAGCCATAACTCCCTCAGTATAAATCGAATCCACGACAGTCGCATATACCGTGTCCTTGACCTGACCTCTCCGGTGCTGATGGAAGACAAAACGCACGTTTCTCATTTTCGGGTATAGTTCAGAGGATATATGTCCATAAGATGACAATTTCCTCAAGGATTCTTCCATTAAATCGTTATCTGCACCTGAAGTTCTGACATCCATATATTCCATCCTGTCAACTTCCAAAAGTAAACTGTCAGCAAATACTAGTTTATCAAGCAAAAGCCAATTCTCCCCTACCGCTGAACTTTTGAATGAAATGTCTGCACCAGCATCAAATGATCTGATTTCATCACTGCCGAGAACTGCATAATAACCCATCTGAGCTGAAACGCTGTCGCGTATCTTGTCCATATATGGCTTAAAGTAACTGCAGGCCGATTCGCCCCTTTTTCCGGACAGAATCATATTGTTGACACTTCCTCCCTCAGGAGATGCCGATGCTTCAACGGAAATTGAATCGAGGCTAAACCTTGAATCGGAATAAACCTCTCTCAGAACTGCTTGGACAGAATCAATCACAATGGCATTGTCAGCAAAGTTCCGGTCTATTTCCCAACTGCCCTGTTTAAATTCAAGATTAAATACCGCCTCGCTTTGTACTGACCTTTCTATTATCTTAGATATGTATCTGTCCCTTAGTTCGGCAAAAGATGACAGAGACGATATGTAGAAGGTAAGAGGCTTTGAAGGCGCTGTCTCATACAGCAGGTCTTCCTGCTTTCTGATTTCACTTTTCAGTGTGATGTCAATTTTTCTCAACATTGGCCTTGTCTTGACGCTTTGTATGTAACGGTACACAATATTTCCGTTGTTTCCAGCAAATACACTGTCAAGCCTGATACCTTCAACAAGTATCGGAGACTTAATCAGTTGCCTGTACTTACGGTCTTTCAAGGAAGTCCTATACCTGTTGATGAGCAACATAAGAGAGTAAGTGTAATGGTCCCTTGCCTCAGGCAAACCAACTCCGAATGAAGATTGGAACCGCTCATCGGAAACAATGCTGCTGTCGTTGCGAAAAGCATATACTTGGGGCATATTCCTGGCGACGAATATTTCAAGTTCCCTTCTCTTTATAAAAAGAGAGTCATCCTCGACAAGACTATTTAGAAACTTGTCATATTGCTGATAACCACGCAATTGCTTATTGCGATATTTCTCACCGGTAAGCAAAACCCGGTCAAGAGCAACAGTATCGCCCATACAATGCATCAATGGCGTTATCCTAATTTGCCACTCGGGATCAAGCATTGAATCCGAAACGACTATATCGAAACATAGCTCAATCATTCCACCACGTTCAGCGACATTGCGTGATGTGGCTGAAACATAGGCAGGAACAATCCTGTCGGAAGCAGAACAGCAACCATTTTCATCCATAATCGTACGTAGCAGACTGTATTCCCTTCCGTCCTCATCCTTGACTACAAGCGTATCCGGCATCAGATCGTCAGCAATCAATGAATCATAAACCATCTTGTCCGGTAGCAGAAGAGACGGCGATATTGCAGATGATCTTATCGATGCAATTCTTTTGGCCGGGCTGCAGGAAGTAAGTACAGCCAGCAATGCTGACACGACAACAATTGATCTGATCATTTCCGACAGGATGATAATTGTTTGACTTACATCTCACAGGCCAGGCTAACCCCATCTTCACAAGGAGCAATACGTGAGGCAACGACTTCGTAAACAGTTCTTTCCACTCCGTCCGAACCGGTAAACCTGTTAGTACGTACCCTTCCGCTGACATAGAGTTTGGACCCTTTTTCAATCTTGTCGAGGTCTTGTATGGACTTGTTTTCAAATGCGACAACCGAATGCCAGGTGGTTTCAATCACTGCCGCACCATCCTTATCTTTATAAGCCATACTTGTTGCAAGAGTGAATCTTGCCATTTTCTTTTCTCCCACCGGATATGTCTGTATACTTCCGACATATCCTCTCAGTTCGATTCTGTTGAGTTGTTCCATAATATGTTTTCAGTTTAAGTTGAAAAGGGACAACGGCCGCGCGGTCCGATTCCCGGATGCAAAGGAATGCAGGATTTGGGAAGATACAAACCAAATTAGGAGTCAGAGATAGCATTTTTACGAATCTTAACAAGCGTGTACGATTTAGTGAAGTAAGGAAACGTCAATTATACGAATCCTAATATGGTGCTCTTGCAAAAACGATTGTAACGATTCATATTTGCCGAAAAAACCGATTAATGCTATGAAATACAAAAACAATGAGCCATCAGGCTCCTGCCTCGAATGCGGAACAACGTTCTACGGACGTTCAGACAAGAAATTCTGCAGTCTCAACTGCAAGAATCTCCACAACAACAGACTGAGGGATTATACCCGCAAAAGCAACAATCTTGTCTATATGTCAATCAACAAAAACTACAGATTGCTGGACCTTCTTATAAAAAGCGGAAAGTCAAGCATCAGTCTGGAGACATTGTTGAGTATGGGATTTGCTCCGCAATGCGTCACGGGTTTCCGTAACGGGGAGAAAGGCCACAAGGAATTTAGCTGTCTGGATATAGTTTATTATCAGAGCCCGAAGAAACTGTTCAACATTCACAAAAAGAGTGATGAAACAAACGGCGACATCTGAAAGCGGACAAGTGAGACTAATCGTCCGGCGAAATCTGTTTCAAAGCATCACGATAGGCCATCAATACCCTGGATCGGGAAATGAAGCCCTGGTAAACCCGGTCGTGGTCAACTACAGGCAGACGCCAGGCTCCGGTAATGTCAAACTTGTTCATAACAGAATCCATCTTCTCGTCTAAAAAAACAAGTGGAATGTCTGTAGTCATAAGATTGTAAACGCGGACAGAGTCGTACTTGCTTTCATCAAGAAGTTCCTTATGAATATTGCCTATATCAATCATACCCTGAAAATGCCCGGAGGCATCAACAACAGCAACAACCTGGGCTGTACTTGCACTTACGACGGACACGAGGTCACGCAAACTCTGCTCCGGTTGTATGCGTGGATATTTGTCCCTGACAAGGTCAGAAAGACGCATAAGAGTGATCACGGCTTTGTCGGAATCGTGTGTAAGAAGGTCACCGCTCTGCGCAATGCGCTTCGTATAAATCGAATACTTCTCAAAAAGCCTGACAGTGGCAAAAGAAATCGTGGCAGTAAGTATGAGTGGAATGAGGAGGTCGTATCCTCCGGAAATTTCGGCTATGAGGAAGATGGCCGTAAGCGGAGACTGCATTACTCCGGCCATCAGGGCAGCCATACCCACAAGGACAAAGTTCTTTTCCGGAACGTCAAATCCGAAATAAGGTATGAGATTGAGGGTACGGGAAACCACAAATCCGATTATTGCTCCTGCAAAAAGTGTCGGGCCAAAGGTTCCTCCGACTCCCCCGCCGGCGTTTGTAAAGGTCATCGCAATAACCTTAAGGAAAAAGACCATCAGGAACAGCAATGGCACGCCCCAGGGACTGCGTGTGAGGAAGGACAGAGGCGAGGAGCCCATCGAGCTGGAACCGTCAAGCAGGGAAGATATTACATCATACCCTTCGCCATAGAGTTCAGGGAAAACAAATATGAGAAGGCCGAGGCCGAAAGCACAGCCTGCCCACTTGACAATAGGTTTCTTGAAACCGGAAAGCCAGTCTTCAAGCTTGAGTGTGGTTCTGGTAAAATAAAGGGATGCAAATCCTCCTACTATGCCGAGTACGATATAAAAAGGAAGATTGCCCATGGAGAATCGCACCAGATTGCAGGCAAACAGTGGATCCTGCCCCCTGAAGATGTAGGATACCACAGTCGCTGTAATGGTGGACAAAAGCAGCGGAAGGAGGGAGTTGAGCGAGATGCTGAACATCAGAATCTCGACGGTAAACAGAACTCCGGCGAGAGGTGCCTTGAAAATTCCTGCTACAGCAGCCGCAGCTCCGCATCCGAGCAGGAGAGTTACACTTCTGTAAGAGAGACCTGCAAGACGGCCAATATTGCTACCTATGGCGGCTCCTGTATAAACGATAGGCGCCTCGGCACCGACCGAACCGCCGAACCCAATGGTAACGGACGAAGTGAGTACGGAAGTCCAGGTGTTGTGAGGCTTGATGAGAGAATCGTTTCTGGAGACCGCAAGAAGTACCTTGGTTACTCCATGGCTGATATTGTCCCTGACAACGAACTTGAGGAGCAGATACGAGATGAGCATACCAACACCGGGATACACAAGGTACTGCCAATGGAAAAGTCCATCAGCAAAACCGGAAGTAAGAAGCCGGCGTATAAGGTGTATGAGATAATCAAGAAGAACAGCGGAAAGTCCAGCACACAAACCTACAAGAAGGCTGAGTACATAGATTTTCCGCGATTCAGTCAAATATTTGAATCTGAATGGCTTCACCTCGTTGGCATCTGGAAGTCGGATTATCCCGGCTCAACAAAGCGGGATATTCCATATATATTGAAAAAGCTTATGCGTCCTGAGGATCGTCATCAGTTCCGTATTGGGCGATATTGTCATCCGGAAGGGTGGCATTGTCCTCTTCCGAAACAGAAGCGGTACCTGCTACATCCTCCGTTTCCTCAAACTCGGTCCTTTCAAGCCAACGCTCGATATCTTCGTGGTCGTCAACTTTAACCTTTATCTTCACAAGATATATGGCATCGGGAATCTCCAGCGTAACGGCATAAAAAAATGAACCGTCAGGTTTCGGATACTTTTCAAGATCCTGAAGATAATCTGCATAGCCCCCCGGATACTTCTCATTAAATGCAGCTGCGAGCTCAGGGGACATCTTCTCGTAGCTTATGACATGTCTTTTTTTAGAATCTGGGTTCATAGCATTCAAATTTGAGTGCAATAATAAGGCAAAATTATATAACAAACAAACATTTTTAATTTGCTCTTGTTAATCATTCATCGTATCTTTACGAAAATTTATACACCGAACGATAATGAAAAAAATCGACATGGTCCTCGGGCTCCAATGGGGAGACGAAGGCAAAGGAAAAGTTGTGGATGTACTGACACCTGATTACAAAGTAATTGCACGATTCCAGGGCGGTCCCAACGCCGGCCACTCACTAGTGTTTGACGGCGAAGGATTCGTTCTCCACACAGTTCCTTCAGGCATTTTCCGTGAAGATTCCATCAATATTATCGGCAACGGAGTTGTCATCGACCCCGTCATCCTGATGGAAGAAATTGAAAGCATCGAAGCCAAAGGCATCGACATCACCGACAAACTTCTCATTTCAAAGAGAGCTCATCTCATTCTCCCTACGCACAGGATGCTCGACGCCGCAAGCGAGGCAGCCAAAGGCAAGTCGAAGATAGGCTCCACTCTCAAGGGCATAGGACCTACCTATATGGACAAGACCGGCCGCAACGGAGTCAGGATAGGCGACATACTCTCGGGCGAATTTCGCAACCGCTACGAAACCCTCAGGGAGAAGCATCGCAGTCTCCTCGCGCAGTATGAAGGATTCACCTATGACATAAGCGAATACGAGGCCAGGTGGTTCGACGCAATCGAAAAGCTGAAGAGATTCCAGTTCATTGAAAGTGAAATTGTTGTCAACGACTTCCTCGAAAAGGACGTACCTGTGCTTGCCGAAGGCGCCCAGGGCTCGATGCTTGACATCGATTTTGGAACCTATCCTTTTGTCACTTCTTCAAACACAATGGCTGCCGGAGTATGTACAGGACTCGGCGTGGCTCCAAACAGGGTCGGAAAGGTTTACGGTATCTTCAAGGCATATTGCACCAGGGTAGGAAGCGGTCCGTTCCCAACCGAACTGTTCGACAACGATGGCGACAGGCTCAGAAGCATAGGTCACGAATTTGGTGCAACAACCGGACGTCCTCGCAGATGCGGATGGCTTGATATGGTAGCCCTCAAATACGCCGTTATGATGAACGGAGTCAGCGAACTGATAATGATGAAAGCCGACGTCCTCAACGACTTTGACACCATCAAGGTTGCGACCGGATACGAAATTGACGGCAAGCAAATTGACTACTTCCCGTTCGAAAGCAACGAAAGCGTAACTCCTGTTTACAAGGAGTTCAAGGGCTGGAAATGCGACATCTGTTCAGTGCGTAAGTATGAAGACTTCCCACAGGAACTCAAGGACTACGTTGACTTCATAGAGAAGGAAACCGGATGCCCGGTAAAGATCATCTCCGTAGGTCCAGACCGCAAGGAAATCGTAATCAGATAAAAGTCACTGCAGCGCGAACTTCATTAACATACGGAAGAAAATCAGATAATAATAAGGGGGCGACCAGAGTCAAAAGACTTACGGTCGCCCCTCTCATTTTGTGATATAAAGATTACTTGATACCTACACGGTCAAAGATAAAGTCCACGTTCTTGAAATAATAGTCAAGAGTAAAGCAATCATCCAGTTCGGACTGACCGAGCAAACTCATAACCTTTTCATTTGCCTCAAGCAGAGTCTTGTAGTCGAGTCCCTCGGTCCAAGCCTTCATAGCAATTGGCTGGACTGTATCGTATGCATCCTCTCTGGCAAGGCCCTTGCCGATAAGTGCATTCATTACCCTCTGGGCAAAAATGACTCCGCGCGTACGGTAAATGTTGTCAAGCATATTCTGAGGATATACAACGAGATTCTCCAAAATACCCTTGAAACGGTTAAGCATATAATCAAGCAGTTCTGTAGCATCAGGAAGCACGATCCTTTCGGTAGAACTGTGGGAAATATCCCTCTCGTGCCACAGTGCGACATTTTCATTGAAAGTAACCATATAGCCCCTCATAACGCGCGCGCACCCGCAGATATTTTCGGAACTGATAGGATTGCGTTTGTGCGGCATGGCGCTGGAACCCTTCTGACCCTTGCGGAAAGCCTCCTCAGCCTCACGAACTTCCGTACGCTGAAGACTCCTGACCTCGAAAGCCATCTGCTCAAGAGTAGAAGCGATTACGGAAAGCGTTGACATATAGAAAGCGTGACGGTCCCTCTGAAGAACCTGGGTGGAGATGTTGGCAGAATTGATACCCAGCTTCCCGCACACATAGTCCTGGATAAATGGAGGAATGTTGGCAAAATTGCCGACAGCACCGCTCATCTTGCCCGCCTCGACTCCGGCTGCAGCGAATTTGAAACGCTCGATATTGCGCTTCATTTCCTCGTACCAGAGAGCCCACTTCAAGCCGAAAGAAGTGATGTCAGCGTGCACACCGTGGGTTCGGCCAATGCACGGGGTTGACTTAAATTCTATCGCCCTCTTGCGCAGCACCTCGAGGAACTGCTCGAGATCCTCGAGCAGAATGGCATCCGCCTGCTTGATGAGATAGCCGTTCGCAGTATCAACTACATCGGTTGAAGTAAGACCGTAATGCACCCACTTGCGTTCCTCTCCAAGACTCTCCGACACGGCCCGGGTAAAAGCCACCACGTCGTGACGGGTCTGTTCCTCGATCTCCTGTATGCGGGCAACGTCGAAACGCGCATCGCGCCTGATTTTATCGACATCCTCCTTAGGAATCACTCCCAGTTCCGACCAGGCCTCGCACGAAAGGATTTCGACCTTGAGATAAGCATCGAACTTATTCTCCTCGGTCCAGATGTCGCGCATCACCTTGCGTGAATACCTCTCTATCATAATCCTCTGCTTTCAAGAAATGTGCGGATATTGCCCTCAATGCGGGAAAGCGGATCCTCCGACTCGGCAGGCACGAACTTGCTTCCGGTAATGTGCTCATAGAGCTCAACGTAGCGCTCGGTGATGCCGCTGACAACCTCATCGGTCATCTCGGGAACTTTCTGGCCCTCCTGACCCTGGAAGCCGCCGGCCATCAGCCATTCGCGGACAAATTCCTTGGAAAGCTGCTTCTGCCTCTCCCCCTTGGCGAGACGCTCCTCATAGCCTTCCGCATAGAAATAGCGTGAAGAGTCAGGAGTGTGGATCTCGTCCATCAGCACGATCTGACCGTTGCGCTTTCCGAACTCATACTTGGTATCAACCAGGATGAGACCCTTGTCGGCAGCCATCTCGCAACCTCTGCGGTAGAGTGCGCGGGTATAAGTCTCGAGCTGCTCATAGTCCTCACGGGACACTATGCCGCGAGCGATGATGTCCTCTTTGCTGATATCCTCATCATGACCCGCATCAGCCTTTGTGGTCGGAGTGATGATAGGCTCCGGGAACTTCTGGTTCTCCACCATTCCCTCAGGAAGCGGAACACCGCACAGACTGCGCTTTCCAGCCTTGTACTCCCTCCAGGCGTGTCCGGTAAGACAACCCCTGATAACCATCTCCACCTTGAAAGGTTCGCAGCGGTAACCGATGGTAACCATAGGATCCACGCTTTCGATTTTCCAGTTCGGGATGATGTCCGAGGTCGAATCGAGAAATGACGATGCAATCTGATTGAGCACCTGGCCCTTGAACGGAATGCCTTTTGGAAGGACCACGTCAAATGCAGAAATACGGTCGGTTGCGACCATTACGAGATAATCCTGTCCGATGCTGTAAACATCGCGGACCTTGCCGGTGTACTTGGAAACCTGTCCCGGAAAGGTAAAATCAGTGCTGGTAATTGCTTTCATTTAAGTATGAATCAAAATTCGGCTACGAATTTAAATCTTTTTTCTCACTCTATGAAAAAATAACTAAATTTGTGGTGGAAATTTTGCTATGTACACAAAAGGCAGAAACACATATCACAGCGATGCGGCAGAATCACTGATTGCTGCAGCAGCCGTGCCCCCGAGGGGATGAACCGTATTCATTGGTCCATCCCCTTTCTGTTTCCAGCCTCAGTGTCAGGGCAAAGCTGTTAATAACGGACAGTTAGAATTGACATCGATATGAAAGTAGCCATCATTATGGGTTCCACAAGCGACCTCGAGGTTATGGAACCTGCAATCAGGACTCTGGAACAGTTCGGAGTTGAAACCGAAAAACGCATCACCAGCGCACACAGGACACCGGACCTTATGTGTGAATTTGCCAAGACAGCACGCGAGCGCGGGATTGGTGTCATCATCGCCGGCGCAGGCGGTGCAGCCCACGTTGCAGGCGTAGTCGCCGGAATGACGACCGTACCGGTAATCGGAGTTCCCATCCGCACCCAGGCCCTCGGCGGCCTTGACTCGCTGCTCAGCATAGTGCAGATGCCGGGAGGCGTGCCTGTAGCCACAATGGCAATCAACGGTTCCAAAAACGCCGCATTGCTTGCAGTCCAGATACTCGCCCTGAGCGACCCCTGGCTGCTCGCCAAACTTGAAACATTCCGCCAGAACCAAACCAGGGCCGTACTCGAAGCGACCATCTGATACAACGATATGAAAGCCCATCGCATATTTGTCGAAAAAAAGCCTGCCTTCCGCGTAGAAGCCAGCAGCCTCAGGAACGAACTTGAAGAAAGTCTTTCATTCAGCATTCCTACTCTCCGCTACCTCAACGTATATGACCTATTCGGATTCAGTGAGGAATTGTTGGAAAAAAGCCGCTACACCGTATTTGGAGAAACGGTAACCGACACCGTCAGCGACAGCATCGAACTCGACGGCAGCAAATGGATCGCGGTCGAATTCCTCCCCGGACAGTTCGACCAGCGTGCCGCTTCAGCGACCGACTGCGTCAAGCTAATCGAACCGACTGCCGAAGTCAGCATCAAGAGCTCGAAGCTCATCATCCTCGACGGCAGCACGACCGAAGAACAGCTTGCCGCAATCAGGCACTACCTCATCAACACCGTCGAGTCCAGGGAAAAGGACCTCGGCAAGCTCAGCGACCTCGAAAAGGCGCAGGTCCGTCCTGTCCCGGTGCTCGAAGGCCTGAGGCAGCTCGAGGGAGAAGGTTTGGGACAATTCTGCCGCAAGATGGGACTCGCGATGAATGCTGACGACCTTGCCGAGGTGGTGCGCTACTTCACTGAAGAAGGACGCGACCCGTCTGAAACCGAGCTCCGCATACTCGATACCTACTGGTCAGACCACTGCCGCCATACGACTTTCACCACCAAGCTCGAAAGCGTTGACATAGACAAGTCGTTCATTAGCGAAGAGATTGACGGAAGCTACAGGATGTACCTCAAGATGAGGGAGGAACTCGGACGCTCCGGAAAGGACGTCAACCTTATGGATATGGCAACGATAGGAGCCCGATACCTCAAGGCAAAGGGACTACTCGATGATATGGAGGTAAGCGAAGAAAACAACGCCTGCAGCATATTCGTCGATGCCGACGTTGACGGAAAGATTGAAAGATGGCTGCTCCAGTTCAAAAACGAAACGCACAACCACCCGACCGAAATCGAGCCTTTCGGAGGAGCCGCAACCTGTCTTGGAGGCGCCATCAGAGACCCTCTCTCCGGACGCTCATATGTATATCAGGCAATGAGGGTCACCGGAGCCGGAGACATATACAAGCCTGTATCAGAGACCATTCCGGGCAAGCTTCCCCAGAAGCAGATCAGCCGCAAGGCAGCCCAGGGATACAGCAGTTACGGAAACCAGATAGGACTTGCCACCACTATGGTAAGGGAAATATATCACCCGGGATATACCGCAAAAAGACTTGAAATTGGTGCCGTAGTCGGAGCTGTCAAGGCCGAAAACGTGCGCAGGGAGAGTCCTGCCGCAGGCGATGTGATACTCCTGCTCGGCGGACGCACCGGAAGGGACGGAATCGGCGGAGCGACAGGCTCTTCAAAGGAACATACAGAAGCATCGCTTGAAACCTGCGGAAGCGAAGTTCAGAAAGGCAACGCGCCTGAGGAACGCAAACTCCAGCGCCTTTTCCGCAGGCCGGAAGTAACTCGTCTCATCAAGAAGTCAAACGACTTCGGAGCAGGCGGTGTCAGCGTGGCAATAGGTGAACTTGCAGACGGACTCGACATCTATCTTGACAGGGTTCCGACCAAATACAGCGGACTCAACAGCACCGAACTCGCAATCAGCGAAAGCCAGGAAAGAATGGCCGTGGTTATCGAAGCCAAGGACAGGGAGTGCTTCGAGGCATACTGCCTTAGCGAAAACGTAGAAGTCACCCACGTAGCTGACGTAACCGACAGCGCAAGGCTGCGTATGTACAACAACGGTGAAAAGGTGGTG
>SAMEA3663297__coassemble_619_pt1 | contig 17535 bp, 12 predicted proteins | sample SAMEA3663297__metabat2_high_PE_016 | metagenome-assembled genome bin SAMEA3663297 (sample SAMEA3663297) | pig gut metagenome | biome: pig gut; feature: pig-associated habitat; material: faeces | place: China | collected 2013
CGCTTCGATGCTTGGGGTGGACGTGACTGTCGGGGACAATGACCTGCCGACGTATTGGGCTGACGGACTGCTGGTTGCGACGAGCACGGGTTCGACGGCGTATGCGCTGAGCGCGGGTGGTCCGATTTGCACGCCGGATACTTCGCTGCACATCATTGCACCGGTTTCGCCGCACAATCTCAATTTGCGCCCGCTCATAGTCCCGAAGGAGGCTCCGGTGACCGTTGTGCCTCATTCCAGAGACGGGATGGTAAACCTTTCCATCGACAACTCCAGTTTCAGGGTGCCTTCGGGGACGAGGATAGAAGTGTGCGAGGCTCCGTTCCCGCTCAAGCGCATCAAACTTGGGAACAGCAGCTTCTTCGATGCTCTCAGGACCAGGCTTCTGTGGGGGGCCGATGTCAGGAACAATAATGGAAACTAATTGATATGGAAGCACTTGCAAAGATACCGCAACACGTGACATTTATAATGGACGGAAACGGACGCTGGGCGCAGCAGCGCGGACTGGAACGCAGCCGTGGCCACGTCGAGGGTGTGGAAAGTGTCCGTGCCATTCTGGAGGCGTCTCTGGAGTGGGGGATAAAGTATGTGTCCTTTTTTGCTTTCTCTGAAGAGAACTGGGGGCGTCCCGAGGCAGAAGTCAATACACTTATGTCACTGATGTTCAGGGCAATGCTTGATGAACTCGATACCCTCAAGCGTTATGGTGTGCATTTTGTTGTACTTGGCAACCGTTCCAGGCTTGACGAGGCGCTGAACGAGATGATTGACAGGGTTGACGCAGAAACGGCTGATGGCAAGGCCATGACTATGATAGTGTTTGTGAGCTACAGCGGGAAGTGGGACATAGAACAGGCTTCGAGGCGTATGGCCGCCGAAGGCGGGGAGAGCATCGAGCCTTATCTTTCGACCTCGGGCATTCCGGACCCCGACCTGCTTGTCAGGACTTCCGGTGAGAAACGTATCAGCAATTTCATGCTCTGGCAGACGGCCTATACTGAATTTGTTTTTGTAGATACTCTTTGGCCCGATTTTAGAAAAGTGGAGTATCGCCTTGCCTTGGAGGAGTACGCTTCCCGTGACAGGCGATTCGGAAAAGTAAAATAAAATTGTAACTTTGCACCTTAATATGCCGCTCAGCGGCATTTGGGACAAATTGAAACTGCATAGATGGAAACTCGATTCGGACGGTTTACTCTGATGGTGGCGGCGCTTCTGCTGTCCACCTTGGGCTTGTATGGTCAGACTATGGATGTTGAGGTTGATTACAACAATCCCAAGGAGTATGTGATTGGTGGTGTCAGGGTAGAAGGCAACTCCTATTATACGGACGAGGTGATACTTTCCGTTTGCGGACTTACAGTAGGCAACAAGATTACCATACCGGGCGAAGATGTTTCCAACATCGTGCGCAAGATGTGGGCCCAGAAGTATTTCGACAATGTTGCCATAGACATTGACCGCGTCAGCGAAAAGGGCGATTCCGTTTATCTCTGTCTCAATCTGAGGGAAAAGCCACGACTCAGCTACATAGAATTTACCGGAGTCAAGTCCGGAGAGAAGAAGGAACTTCTCGAAAGGCTCCACCTGCGCAGGGGAAGTTTCTTTACTGACTACGAGGATGTCGTTTCAAGGGATATCATCAAGCGCTTCTATGCGGAGAAGGGTTTCATCAACTGCAAGGTGGACACCAGGCTTGTGCCCGATTCTACCATCGCCCACGCAAACAAGCTCTATTTCTCGGTCGAGAGGGGCGAAAAAATCAAGGTCAAGGACATCAACTTTATAGGAAACGAGAACGTGTCTGACTTCAAGATCGCTCGTTCGATGAAGAAGACCAAGTCGAACAAGTTCTATAACCTGTTCAGTTCCAAGAAATTCAATCGTAAGGAGTTTATCAACGACAAAAAGAGCGCCATCAGTGCGTTCAACGAGGAGGGCTATCGTGACGCCAGACTTATCAGGGACTCGGTTTACTATGTTGATGAAAAGCACGTCAACATAGACCTGTACTTTGACGAGGGTGACAGGTATTATTTCAGGGATCTGACCTGGACCGGCAATTCCGTTTATCCTACCGAGACTCTCAATCGCCTGCTTTCCATCAACAAGGGCGATGTTTACGATGTCGTCACGATGGAAAAGAAACTGTTTGGAGGCGGCAAGCAGGGAGATATGGACGTTACAAAGGCCTACAGGGACAACGGTTATCTTTTCTTCTCGGTAACTCCGGTGGAGACCAATATCCAGAACGACTCCGTAGATGTGGAATTTAGGGTGACCGAAGGCAAGCAGGCCACTTTCAACAATATCATAATCAACGGTAATGACCTCACTAACGAAAAGGTGGTCCGCCGTCAGGTGTTTACAAGGCCGGGTTATCTTTTTACACAGTCCGACTTTGAACGTTCCATCAGGGAAATCGCGTCTCTGGGACAGTTTGACCCGGAAGCCATTGCCGATCCGGCAACCGGATGGTCGCTTATTCCTAACCCTAATGACAACACTGTTGACATCGTTTACAACGTTACGGAGAAACCGTCTTCTCAGCTTGAACTTTCAGGTGGATGGGGCGGATATACCTTTGTCGCCACGGTCGGTGTAAGCTTCAACAACTTCTCGACTCACCGTTTCTTTGACAAGTCCGCGTGGAGGCCTGTCCCTCTCGGCGATGCCCAGAACCTTGCATTCAGGTTCCAGACCAACGGAACGTATTACACTGCGCTCACCGCAAGTTTCACTGAGCCTTGGCTTTTCGGCAAAAAACCGACCTCGCTCAATCTGTCTGCATACTATACCAGGCAGACCAACTCCAACGTGATGTTCAATATCCTCAGCCACGACAGGCAGATGGAGGTGTTCGGCGTATCGGCATCACTCGGAAAGCGCTTGAAGTGGCCTGACAACTACTTCGTGCTCTACAACGGACTCAACTGGCAGACCTACCGTCTTACCAACTGGTATTCGGGATATTTCATCTTTGATGACGGTGCGGCCAACAACATAAGCTACACTCTCAACCTGAGCCGTAACTCCACCGACCAGCAGATTTATCCGCGTTCAGGCTCGGAACTTTCTATGTCACTGTCACTTACTCCTCCGTTCTCTCTCCTGCGCAAGAAGGATTTTGACGATGAAGGAAACGTAATCAAGAGGGACAGCTGGAGGGACGTCGACTACAGCAGGTGGAGCGCGTCGGACAGGTACAGGTGGATTGAGTACAACAAGTGGAAATTCTCATTCGCCACCTACACCAAGCTTATCGGCGACCTTGTGCTTATGACACGGGCCCAGTTCGGTTATCTCGGATACTACAACAGGAACTGGGGCTACTCTCCTTTCGAGGGCTTCCTTGTCGGAGGTGACGGTATGTCTGGCTACAGTACTTACGGCTCCGAGGTGATTTCCATGCGTGGATACGAAAATTATTCACTTACTCCTTACGAATTGTCTGCGTACAACTCCACGGGTTATGCCTATGCCGGAAACGTTTATGACAAGTTTACCGTCGAGTTGAGGTATCCTGTCATTCTCCAGCCATCTTCCACCATCTTCGCACTTGTCTTCCTTGAGGGCGGTAACTGCTGGTCCGACATCAAGCAGTTCAATCCGTTCCATATCAAGCGCAGCGCCGGTGTGGGTGTGAGAATCTTCCTTCCTATGGTCGGCCTGCTCGGAGTTGACTGGGGATACGGATTTGATGATACCAAGAACGGCGGCAGTCACTTCCATTTCGTAATCGGACAACAGTTCTAAGTAAACAAATTTAAATAATTGATAGATATGAAAAGAATCGTTATGGTTGCGGCATTGGCAATCGCCTCTGTAACCGCATTTGCACAGCAGAAATTCGCTCACGTGAACTTCACCGAGCTCATCCAGCTTATGCCGGAGGCCGACGAGGCAAGGGCTACCATCGAGGCTTCAAGCAAGGAGGCCCAGGAGACTTTCAACAGCATGCTCGAGGAGTACAATGCAAAGTACAAGACCTATGAGCAGAAGGCATCTGCCTGGACTCCTGCAGTACGCGAGACCAAGGAAAAGGAACTCGTTGAGATCGAGCGCCGTATCCAGGAATTCCGTCAGAGCATAGACCAGGAGCTCCAGCAGCAGCAGACCAACCTTATGGCTCCGATTTACCAGAAGGCAAACGAGACTGTCAAGAACCTTGCAAAGGCAGGTGGATACATCTATGTAATTGATGTGAATACGGCTCTTTACATTGACCCTGAACAGAGTGTTGACCTTACCCCGGAAGCGCGCAAAGTGCTCGGAATCGCTGAAGGAAGGACTCTCGAGAGTCTCTCACAGGAAATTCAGGCAAAGCAGACAGCAGCAGCACAGGCGGAATAATTGCACATGATCTGAGAGGTCGTTTCCTTGCGGATGCGGCCTCTTTTCGTCTATAATTAATCTATGGAACATAAGGTAATCGATACCCGCGATGTCGTCATCAGGTTTGCTGGCGATTCCGGGGATGGTATGCAGCTGACCGGTTCCCTCTTTGCAGGTACCTCCGCTGTTTATGGTAACGGTTTGTCGACTTTTCCTGATTACCCGGCTGAAATCCGCGCCCCGCACGGAACCGTGTCGGGCGTTTCCGGTTTTCAGGTGCATATCGGCAGTTCGGACGTAACGACTCCGGGCGATTTGTGCGACCTTCTTGTTGCGATGAATCCTGCCGCGCTCAAGGCCAATGCCAAATGGTGCAAGCCGACCGGAATGATTCTGGTCGATGACGATTCTTTTGATGCCGACGGACTTGCCAAGGCAGGTTTTACGACAGAAAATCCTTTCCTTGAACTCGGAGTGGAAGACCGCACCCTTATTGTGGCGCCTATCACCACGCTTACTCAGGAGAGCCTGAAGGACAGCGGGATGGACAACAAGTCCATACTCAAGTGCAAGAATATGTTCACCCTGGGTATGGCATGTTTCATCTACAGCCGTCCAATGGACTACATCTGCAGTTATATCGAGCAGAAGTTTGCCAAGAAGCATCCTGAGTTCATCGAGCCTAACAAGAAGGTGCTCAACGACGGATTTAATTACGCCGCAAATATCCAGGCCATTGCCAATACCTATGTCTGCGAGCCTGTGCGTGCTGCCAGACCGGGCCTCTACCGCAACATTACAGGCAACCAGGCGACTGCCTGGGGACTGCTTGCCGCTTCAGAAAAATCAGGTCTCCCGCTCTTCTGCGGATCTTATCCAATTACGCCGGCTACCGGAATTCTCGAAGAACTCGCCCTACATAAGAGTTTGGGATGCAAGACCTTGCAGGCGGAAGACGAGATTGCGGGCATATGCACTGCCATAGGCGCCTCGTTTGCGGGCAACCTTGCAGTAACGACCACTTCGGGTCCGGGACTTTCGCTCAAGTCGGAGGCGCTGGGTCTTGCGGTTATGGCAGAGCTGCCGCTGGTTGTAGTTGATGTGCAGCGCGGAGGTCCTTCCACCGGACTTCCGACCAAGACCGAGCAGTCCGACCTTAACCAGGCCCTGTACGGCAGGAACGGAGAGTGCCCTATGGTCGTTATGGCCGCACATTCTCCTGCGCACTGCTTCGACGCAGCCTTTACTGCCGCCAAGATTGCCGTTGAGCATATGACCCCTGTAATGCTGCTTTCGGAAGGATTCCTTGGGAACGGTTCGGAACCGTGGCGCATCCCGAAGATGGCCGACTATCCGGATATCAAGCCGCCGTTTGTCAGGGCAATTCCTGCAGAAGGCGAACGCTTCAAGCCTTTCGAGCGCGACCCTGAAACGCTGGTCCGCCGCTGGGCAGTACCGGGGCAGAGAGGATTCGAACATCGTATCGGAGGCCTTGAGAAGAATCATTCCGGAGTGCTTTCTACCGACCCTGTCAATCACGAGACCATGGTTCGTGAAAGGGCTGAGAAGGTGGAGAGGGTTGCAAAAGACCTTCCGCTGCTGACAGTTGACGGTCCTGCTTCCGGAAAGCTGCTCGTTGTTGGCTGGGGTGGTACCTACGGCCATATCAAGAGCGCGGTTGACTCTTTCGGGCACGGGGAAATTCCGTTTGCTCATTTCGATTATATCTGTCCGCTCCCGTCAAACACCGAGGAAGTATTTGCTGCATACGAAAGCATACTTGTGTGCGAGCTCAACAGCGGTCAGTTCGCTGATTATCTGAGGGCCAGATTCCCGCAGTTCAAGTTTAAAAAGTTCAACAAGATACAGGGACAGCCTTTCCTCGTGAACGAGATTGTCGAGGCTATCCGAAACAATATGTAGAGTTATGGCAAATCTTACTGCAAAAGACTTCAAGAGCGACCAGCAGGTGCGCTGGTGCCCGGGATGCGGTGACCACGCGGTGCTCGCCGCCCTTCAGAGAGCTCTCCCGAAGGTCAGCCAGGCGCTCAACTATGACAAGGAAAGGTATGTTGTGGTTTCGGGAATTGGATGCTCTTCGCGTCTTCCGTACTATATGGATACCTACGGATTCCACAGTATCCATGGCAGAGCTACGGCGATAAGCACGGGTATCAAGGTGGCCAATCCTACTCTGACCGTATGGCAGGCCTGCGGAGACGGAGACGCTCTTGCTATTGGAGGCAACCATTTCATCCACGCCATCAGACGCAACATAGATATCAATATCATACTGTTCAACAATCAGATATACGGTCTTACCAAAGGTCAGTACAGTCCTACATCCAAGCTTGGAGCCATAACCAAGACTTCGCCTTACGGTACGGTTGAGCATCCGTTCAATCCGGGTTCGCTGGTGCTGGGTGCAAAGGGAACCTTCTTTGCGCGCTCCCTTGACGTAGAGCTCAAGCTCAACGAGGACATTATGACCGCCGCGGCTCTCCACGACGGATGTTCCGTTATGGAAATGCTTACCAACTGTGTGATATTCAATGACGGTGCCCACAAGTCGCTTTCCGATCCCGCTGTCAAGGCGGACCACACGATTATTCTGCGTGATGGCGAAAAGATGATTTTCGGAAAGGACAGGAACAAGGGCCTCATTTATGACGGTCGCAAGATAAGGGTCGTTACGATAGGCGAGGGCGGTTTTACGGAGGAGGACATTCTGGTGCACGACTCCCATTCGGACAATATCGGTCTGCATATGGCTCTTGCCGATATGAAAGGTCCTGACTATCCTGTCGCTCTTGGTGTCATCCGCGACGTCAAAGACATAACATACGATGACGGCGTGCGAGACCAGGTCAAGGAAGTTATGGCCAAGTCAAAGATTCACTGCGTGGATGATCTTTTGCGCAGCGGTACGACCTGGGAGGTTAAATAACTCACTATGTTGGAAGTCAAAGGAAAGAATGTACTCATTACCGGCGCAAGTTCCGGAATAGGTGCGGCGATGGCAAGGGAGTTTGCTTCTCTTGGAGCCAGGCTTTATCTGCTGGGCCGCAATGTGGAAAGACTGGAGCAGGTGGCGGAGCTGTGCCGTGCCGACCGGGCGGCCGGGGAAGCCTCTTCCGTTTCCTGCTATCAGGTGGATATGGAATCTTCTGTGTCGGTTGAGCGCTTTGTTTCTGAAGTGGAGGGTGTCGCCTTTGACATAATAGTGCTTAATGCCGGCATTTCGCAGAGGGCGTTGTGTCTGGATACGGACTGCGCGGTTGACCGCAAACTGATGGAAACCAATTTCTTCGGTCCTGTTACACTTGTCAAGGCTTTGGCTCCCGTGATAAGGGACCGTAAGGTCAGCATAGCTGTAACGACCTCAATTTCAGGACTTTTTGGCTTTCCTCTCCGCTCGGCTTACTGCGCTTCGAAACACGCTCTCTTTGGATTTTTCGAGTCATTGCAGTTGGAAAATCCAAGGCTCAGGGTGACTTTCCTGATACCTGGCCGCATACAGACACCTATCAGCCGCAGCGCGGTGCTTGCAGACGGAAGCGCCTATGACAGGATGGACCCCGGCCAGGCGAACGGAATGCCTGTTGACAAATGCGCCCGCATAGCTGTCAGGGCCATACGGCGCGGTCGCAGGCGCAAGCTGATAGGAGGCATTGAACTCCTTATGGTTTATATCAAGAAATGGTGTCCGGCACTGTTTTTCAAGCTTGCCGGGAAAGTGTCTTCAGTGTAGAATATTATGGAACAGAGAACTATTGTCTGCGGAGTGCAGCAGGTCGGTGTGGGCGTATTTGATGTAGTTGAGGCCTACAACTGGTATATAAAGGCGTTCGGTTGTGATATACTTGTAACCGATGACCAAGGGGTTGCAGAAAGGATGCTGCCATATACGGGCAACAAACCTCGTCCGAGAAGGGCGGTGCTGGCTTTCAATATGCAGGGTGGCGGCGGATTTGAGGTCTGGCAGCCGCTTGACAATCACATTACCCCGCCTTCGGCGCCTGCCGCTCTTGGCGACTATGGAATTTCCGTATGCAAGATCAAGGCAAAGGACATCGAGGGAGCGTATGCCCATCTTGGCGTACTTGAGGGAGCCACAATCCTGACAGGTCTGACCGTGAGTCCTTACGGCCCGAGGCATTTCTATATGGAGGATCCTTGGGGAAACGTCTTCGAACTGGTCGAGGATGACTATATCTTCAAGAATCTCAAGCACTGCAGCACAGGCGGCACTCACGGAGCTGTAATAGGAGTGAGCGATATGGATGCTTCGGTCACATTCTACCGAAAGCTGATAGGCTATGACAAGGTCATTTTTGACCGCACCGGGACATTTGAAGACTTCAAGGGCCTGCCAGGCGGAGACGGACGCTTCCGCAGGGTGCTGATCGCGCCTTCGGGCACTGCAGAAGGACCTTTTGCAGATATGTACGGAACAGCTTGCATAGAACTTCTCCAGGCCCTGGACAGGACTCCGGTCAAGGTTTTTGAAGGCCGTTGGTGGGGTGACCCGGGCTTTATCCAGATTTGTTTCGACGTCATCAATATGGAAGGAATGCGTTCACGTGCAGCCGAACTCGGACATGAATTTGTCTGTGACGGAGGTACGGACTTCAAGATGGGTGACGCTGACGGGCACTTTACTTATGTCGAAGACCCGGACGGTACACTTATCGAACTTGTTGAGACGTTTAGAGTGCCGGTATATAAAAAATTTGGCTTATATTTGAACCTTAGAAACCGCAGATCCGGAAAAAAGCTTCCACGTCTGGTAATACAGGCGCTGAGCCTTCTTCGGGTCAAGGCGATACAGCAACACAAATACTAATAACACCATTTAATGAAAACATCTGAGATTATGGCCTCTCTTCAGGCCAAGTATCCTGGCGAAAAGGAATATCTCCAGGCAGTACAGGAGGTTCTTGAGTCAGTTGAGGAAGTTTACAACCAGCATCCCGAGTTCGAGAAGGCCAAGATCGTGGAGAGAATGGTCGAGCCTGACCGTATCTTCACCTTCCGTGTGACCTGGGTTGACGACAAGGGCGAAGTGCAGACCAACACAGGTTACCGCGTCCAGTTCAATAGCGCCATCGGCCCTTACAAGGGAGGTTTGAGGTTCCACAGGGCAGTCACCCCTTCTATGCTCAAGTTCCTCGGTTTTGAGCAGACCTTCAAAAATGCCCTTACTACCCTGCCTATGGGCGGCGCCAAGGGAGGTTCGGACTTTGACCCGGTAGGCAAGTCTGATGACGAGATTATGCGTTTCTGCCAGGCATTTATGCTTGAACTGTGGCAGTGCATAGGTCCTGACCAGGACATTCCGGCCGGTGACGTAGGCGTAGGCGGCCGCGAGATCGGATACCTTTATGGAATGTACAAGAAACTCGCCCGTGAGTACAATACCGGAGTCCTTACCGGCAAGGGCGCAACCTGGGGAGGCTCTATCCTGAGGCCTGAGGCTACCGGATACGGTGCCCTGTACTTTACCCAGAACCTTCTCCATAAGGCTGGGAAGGACATCAAGGGCTGCAAGGTTGTCGTTTCCGGATTTGGCAACGTAGCCTGGGGAGCCTGCAAGAAGGCTACTGAACTCGGAGCCAAGGTCGTTGCTATTTCAGGACCTGACGGAGTATGCGAGATTCCTGACGGCATAACCAAGGAGATGATTGACTATATGCTTGTTATGCGTGCATCCAACCGCAACATGGTTGAGGATATGGCTGAAGCATTCCCTGACAAGGCTCACTTCATCGCAGGGAAGAAGTCTTGGAGCGTAAAGTGCGATATCGCTCTTCCTTGCGCATTCCAGAACGAGCTTTCTCTCGAGGATGCAAAGGAGCTCAAGGCAAACGGCTGCTGGTGCTGCTGCGAGGTTTCCAACATGGGTTGCCAGCCTGATGCGATACATTTCTTCCAGCACAACGGAGTTTACTTTGCACCGGGCAAGGCTGTCAATGCAGGCGGTGTAGCCACATCTGGTCTTGAAATGACACAGAATGCTTCACACATCAGCTGGAGCGGCAAGGAAGTGGATGAAAAGCTCCATTTCATTATGGATTCCATCCATGAGGCCTGTGTCAAGTACGGTACTCAGCCGGACGGCACCATCGACTATGTCAAGGGCGCCAATATTGCCGGCTTTATGAAGGTTGCTACAGCAATGCTCGAGCAGGGAACCATTTAGTTTCCCTGCTGAACAATACCCAGTTTCTTGAGAAGCGCTGAGGTTTGAGGGTCGTGACCGCGGAATCTGCGGAACATTTCGGCCTCATCCTCGGTGCTTCCCTTGCTTAATATCTCCCTGCGGAATGCACCGGACACTTCAGTGTTGAATATGCCTTTTTCCTTGAAGAGTGAAAAAGCGTCGGCCTCAAGAACTTCCGCCCATTTATAGGAATAGTAGCCAGCACTGTATCCTCCTGAGAATATGTGGCTGAATGCTGTCGAAATGCAGGACTCGGGCCTTAACGGAAGGACCTCATAAGGAGCCAGTGACTCCTTTTCAAAAGTCCCTGTCTCTATCTCTACAGGAGAGGTTATGGTATGCCAGGCCATGTCGAGAGTGCCGAAATGCAGCTGACGGACCTGATAGTATGCCGAGAGATAGTTCTGGGCATCCACAAGCTTTTGAACCAGTTCATCAGGAATTGGCTCTCCTGTCTTGTAATGCTTTGCAAATGAGCGTAGGTACTCGGTCTCGAATCCCCAGTTCTCCATAATCTGCGAAGGCAGTTCCACAAAGTCGTGGTCCACGTTGGTTCCGCAGAGCGAACCATATCTGCCTTCCGCGAGCATTCCGTGCAGGGCATGGCCAAATTCGTGCAGGAAAGTCGTAAACTCCCCGTGCGTGAGCAGCGCCGGTTCGTCGCCAGTCGGCTTGCTGAAGTTGCATACTATGCTGACCAGCGGCCTGTTCTCGATGCCGTCCTCGATGCTCTGACCGCGGAATTCGGTCATCCAGGCACCGCCCCTCTTGCTGGTGCGCGGGAAGAAGTCGCAGTAGAAGAGGGCGAGATGGCGGCCGTCGGTGTCCCTGACGTCAAAGACCTTCACGTCAGGATGGTAAACCGGCAGGTCATTGCGCTGCTCGAAGCTGATGCCGTACAGCCGGCTTGCAAGCCCGAACACTGCGTTGATGCAGCTGTCCAGCGGGAAATACGGCTTGAGCATATCATCGCTTACGCTATAGCAGGCATTGCGGTACTTTTCCGCCCAATAGCTGAAGTCCCACGGCTCAAGCCTATCGTCCTCGAATCCGTTTTCCTTTGCAAAATGCAGAACCTGAGAGACTTCGTTGCGGGCTACCGGCAGCGAAGGCACCATCAGCTCGCCCAGGAACTGCTGCACCCTGGCGGTGCTTTTGAGCATCCTGTCCTCGACCGCATAGTCCGCGTAGCAGCCGTATCCCAGCAGCCGGGCCATCTCCAGCCTCAGTTCTGCGATGCGGCGGCAGATTTGGCTATTGTCAAATTCTCCCCCGAAAGCTCTGGAGTTGTATGCCTCGGACATGGTCCTACGCAGTTCCCTGTCGTTGCAGTATTTCATGAACGGACCGTAGCTTGGGGCTGTGAGGTCGAAAGTCCAGCCGCTCACGCCGCGTTCGCCCGCGTTCTGAGCAGCCTGGTCGATGATGTACTGCGGCAGGCCGGCGAGCTGTGCGCTGTCGCTGATATTCAGGGTAAATGCATTTGTGGCTGCGAGTACGTTCTTGCCGAAACGCAGGGACAGTATGGAAAGTTCTTCATTAATGCTGCTGAATCTTTCCTTGTCCTCGTCATTGAGCAGCGCGCCCTGCCTGACGAAGGAACGGTAGGTCTTTTCCAGAAGCCTGAGCTGGTCCTTTTCCAGGCCGAGAGAGTCCTTGCGCTCATATACGGCTTTTACCCTCTCGAAAAGCTTGTCGTTGAGCGAAATGTACATCGAATACTCGTTCAGCAGCGGTGCAACCTCCTCGGCAATTTCCTGCATTTGCTCGTCGGTATTGGCCTCGAGCAGGTTGTAGAATATGCCTGAAACCCTGTCCAGGGTCTTTCCTGACCTTTCCATAGCCTCGATGGTGTTGGCAAAGTCTGGTGTGCGGCTGTCAGCGATGATGCGGTCAATTTCCTGCTTGCCTTCCTTGATGGCCGCCTTGAATGCAGGAAGGTAGTGTTCGTTCGTTATTTCATCGAACCTGGGCGCTCCGTAAGGCAGCGTCGATTCTTCAAGAAGAGGATTGTTCATTGTACAGGATAATAAAAGTGCAAGCGCAAGGCCCGCCAATAATGCGTTTTTATTCATAATGACGCAAATATACGCATTTGGAAGCACAATCTGTTCAGGAAATGATTAACTTTACCACTCTTTTTCAATTTGCAATCATGAACAAAGCTATCATCAGACATTTCACTGACAATGACCTTTATACCTTTACCTGTCAGTATTACATTCTTGAAACCTACCCGAGGGCGGAGGTTGAGTACACTTTCTTTGACCGCAACGCGCAGGTTTACCCGGAAGGCTTTGCTGACATGCTGCGCAGCCAGCTCGAGGAGATGCGCAACGTGGTGATTACCGATGACGAAATCGAATTCCTCAAGAAGCGCTGCATCTTCCTCCCGCTCTGGTATTTCACCTTCCTGAAGGGCTACCGCTTCAATCCGGGGGAACTGGACATCAGACAGGACGCAGAAGGCCATCTCGAGATAACCGTGCGCGGCAAATGGTTCTCTACCATCATGTGGGAAATGCCGATACTCAGCTGCATATCTGAAATGATGCACGAGATAAGAGGGGATTTTGAAACTTATGATGCTGCCCTGGAAGAGCGCAAGGCGAGGAACAAGGCCGAGCAGATCTTCTCTGCAGGACTGGTGCTCGGAGATATGGGAACACGTCGCCGTTTCAGTTACAATCATCACGATATGGTGGTGAGGGTGATGAAGGAAGTTTACGACTCGCAGTCCTGGCCGGGACGCTTTACCGGAACGTCAAACGTCTGGCTTGCAATGAAATACAACTGTCAGCCCATAGGAACCATGTCACACCAGCTCATATCCTTCGAAGAAAACGTCAGCGGAGTGTTCGAGTGCAACTTCAACGTGATGAAAAAATTCAGCGACGTATATGACGGCGACAACGGTATCTATCTTTACGACTGCTTCGGCGACAAGGTGTTCTTCAGTAATCTGAGCAAGCGTATGGCTATGATGTACAAGGGTTTGCGTGTTGACAGCGGAAACGAGGAGGAGCAGACTGAAAAGATAATCGCCAAGTACAGGCAACTGGGCATAGACCCTGCCACCAAGCAGATATGCTACAGCAACGGTCTCAACATTGACAGGGCGATACAAATACACAAATATGTCGGTGGCAGGGTTATGGACTCTTATGGAGTAGGTACCTTCCTTACCTGTGACGTAAACAATGCCGATCCTATGAACATAGTTGTCAAGCTTACCCGCGGACGCATCACCGAGAGTCGTGAATGGCACGACTGCGTCAAGCTTTCCTGCACCGAAGGAAAGACGCTTGGCAATCCTGAGAAATGCAGGTATCTTGTCAACCTGCTGTCAAACCCGCAGTTTTAGGGAGGGGGATTTCGGAATTGTCGGATATATTTCCTAAATTTGCGGACTCGAAAAAGCACCTGGAACCTATATTTCAAAATAGCATCTAAATCTATTGATATATGTCCAACACAAAGTTTAGCGTAAAGTACCACGTGCTGCTGCCTCTAGTGCTGCTGCTCACCGTACTTCTATTCTTTATGCCTGCCGAATGGTTCGGCATAGAAGGATTGACCGTGGTTCAGAAGAGGACCATCGCAATCTTCATCTTCGCAGCAATGATGTGGATTATCGAGGCAGTACCTGCCTGGGCCACTTCCATCATCACGATGGTATTGCTCATATTCACCGTATCCAACGGAGCCCTTGCTCCGCTTCTTACCAAACTCCCTGAGGGTGGTTTTGCAGAGGGAGCCGTAGTCGGCTACAAGGACCTTATGGCATCATTCGCCAGCCCTACAATCATGCTCTTTATGGGAGGCTTCGTGCTCGCCATCGCTGCTACAAAGGTCGGCCTGGACGTTTTCCTTGCAAAGGTGCTTCTCAAGCCTTTCGGAACCAATCCTAAGACCGTTCTGCTCGGCATTCTCTTCGTTGTGGCATTCTTCTCGATGTTTATGTCCAACACCGCTACCGCGGCAATGATGCTCGCATTCCTCGCCCCGGTGCTCAAGACCCTGCCTGCTGACGGAAAAGGCAAGATAGGCCTCGCGCTCGCCATTCCTATCGGTGCAAATATCGGCGGTATCGGAACCCCTATCGGAACCCCTCCAAACGTGATAGCCCTCGGCTACCTCAAGGAACAGCTCGGTATCGACGTGGGATTCGGCACCTGGTGCATCAGGATGGTTCCTTTCGTGATTGTGCTCCTGCTCATCGCCTGGGCGGTGCTGCTGCTCTTCTTCCCTTTCAAGGCAAAGAGCATCGAACTCAAGATAGAGAGCAACGCAAAGCGCGACTCCAAGTTCTGGGTTGTGGCAGTTACCTTCATCGTAACCATACTTCTCTGGCTCATTCCTGAGTCCATCACCAATCTCAACTCTTACGAAGTCGCTCTCATTCCGTTTGCAGTATTTGTAGCAACCGGCGTTTTCAAGAAGTCCGACTTTGCAGAGATCAACTGGGACGTGCTTTGGATGGTTGCCGGTGGTCTCGCGCTCGGAACCGCACTTATGAAGACAGGTCTCGCCAACACCATCGTTGGAGCCATTCCTTTTGGTGCAATGCCTGCGCTCGCAGTTCTCATCGTTTCAGGAATCGTGGGATACGCCATCTCCAACTTCCTTTCACACACCTCCGCCGCCAACCTGCTTCTCCCGATTCTTACTGCAATCGCAGTGGGTGCTGCCGGAACCGCAATGGGCGCGCAGCTCGACAACCTCGGTGGAGTACAGGCCCTGCTGATCGGTCTTGCAATTTCTACTTCAGTTGCCATGATCCTGCCTATCAGTACTCCGCCAAACGCCATCGCAAGTTCTACCGGCCTTGTAGAGACCAAGGATATGGCCAAAGTGGGCATCATAATGGGTGTCGTGGGACTGATACTTGGCTATGCCGTTCTTATTTTAATCGGTTTTTAGCTAATTTTACCTATATTTGCAGTCGGGCCTCAAGGTCCGACTGTTTTTTATTTTAGACGTTATGAAAAAAGTTTCATTAGTTTCATTGTGTGCTGCCCTAAGCCTTCTATCCGCCTCTCTATATGCGGAAGATTCAGCACCTAAGCTTAAAGTTTACGGTTTCATAAGGAATTACTATGCATTCGACAGCCGTGAAAGCCTTGCAGGTACCGAGGACTTCTTTTATTATGTACCGAAGGATATCAGTCTTAACGACGAGAACGATGATATCAATGCTAATCCGAACTTCAAGTTCGCAGCTCTTACATCCCGTCTGGGAGTCGATGTGAAGGGGTACGAGTACAAGGGTTGGGATTTTGCCGCCAAGATCGAGGCTGACTTCTACAACGGACTTTCCTCTACGTCGAATGACCCTCTGACCAAGGCATCACTTACCGGAACTGCAAATCTGCGTCTGCGTCAGGCTTATGTAACGATGTCCAATTACAGGTGGACATTCAAGGCCGGTCAGGCCTGGCATCCGCTGGCGGCTGATATGCCTCATATTTTCTCTCTCAACACCGGAGCACCGTTCGGCCCTTTCAGCCGTACTCCGCTTGTCAGTGCCGAGGCGGTTATCTACCCGGGACTCAGCATCACCGCCGCTGCAATATGGCAGCAGCAGTATACCTCCGCAGGCCCTTACGGCGCTTCTGCCAACTATATACGCAACGGCGGTGGCGAATTGTACCTCGGCCTCAACTACAAGAAAGGTGCATTCCTTGCCCGTGCCGGTATCAATGCCCTCTCCATCACTCCGAGGACGGTCAACGACAAGAAACTCAAGGTCGTGGAACGCAGTCTGACCTTTATTCCATTCTTTTATGCACAATATGAGGATGGCCCTGTAGCTTTCCGTTTCAAGACCGTGCTTGCACAGGGTGGAGAACATCTCAATCTCAACGGCGGTTATGCCATCAGCGGCATGCAGAATGACTCCCGCAGTTACGTATATACCCCTACACTCAACTCTTCAAGCTGGGCCAGCTTCAAGTACAAGGCAGGAAAGCTTGACCTCATACTGTTCGGCGGCTATGTAAAGAATTTCGGCACGATCGACCCTCTGCTCGGAGAGAATACCGTCATCGGTGGCTACGGTAAGCCTATGGGCTTCTATTTCAGCAAGAACAGTTATGACAACGTCAATTCTATGTGGAGGCTTACTCCTGAAGTCGTTTACAACTTCGGCCGTCTCGCGCTCGGCATCGAGTACGAATGCACAAGCGTGCAGTACGGCGACAAATCACAGGGAATGAACCTTGACAAGGGGCTTTACGACAAGGGTCTGCACTGGGTGACAAACCACAGGGTGCAGGGAATTGTAAAATTCACTTTCTAAAAACCTAACCGGGATATGATACACTATCTTTCACAATTACAGGAAACAACCAGAAGATGCTGGGACAAGCCCGCCGTATGCAACTGGCACGGCGAGCAGTTTAGTTTTGCTGACCTGGCAGCCAATATAGCCAAGTTCGGAATTTTCTTTGAAAAGATCGGTCTGAAGAAGGGTGACAAGGTCGCTCTCTGCGCCACCAACTCTGCACGTTGGGCGATATCGTTCCTTTCCATTAACTGTTACGGGACCGTCGTGGTGCCTCTCCTGGCAGAATTTACCCCGGAAAGCGTCGGTTCCCTCGTGCATCACTCCGAGAGCAAGCTGCTGTTTGTCAACAAGGAGACCTGGGCCAAGATGGACAAGACCGGAATCCCGGCTCTGAAGGCTGCAATCTGCAACCAGGACTACTCGCTTCTGTGGAGCGCCGACGATGCCGTAGCAGAGGCTTTTGCTGCGATGGACGATGACTTTGCCGCCGCTTATCCGAACGGGTTCAGTCGCGAGGACGTAAACTATCCGTCCGACAACTGGAAGGACCTCGCTGTTATCAACTACACTTCCGGAACCACCAGCGCTCCCAAGGGAGTTATGCTCACCTATGAGGCGTTCAGTACCTCCATCGACTTCGCTATCAGGCACATACCTGCAACCGACTCTGACAGCATAGTTTCTA
>SAMEA3663297__coassemble_622_pt1 | contig 17409 bp, 14 predicted proteins | sample SAMEA3663297__metabat2_high_PE_016 | metagenome-assembled genome bin SAMEA3663297 (sample SAMEA3663297) | pig gut metagenome | biome: pig gut; feature: pig-associated habitat; material: faeces | place: China | collected 2013
CTGCGCTTCTTGACAAGGTCCAGGACAATGTCAAATTCCGCATATTCATCAATACCATCACCAGCATCTCGCTGGATGAGCACAATTGCATCCCGACCAGCGACAACCGTCTCCTGCGGCGCATTGTAAGGGACTATAACAAAGGAGCTTACTCCGCCAGGGAAACAATCGCGAACTGGCCTGACGTCAGGCGTGCGGAAGTCAAGTGGATATATCCTTACCAGGAGGACGCCGACGTGCTGTTCAACTCCGCCTATCTGATAGAATTTGCCGTTCTCCGCAATCACGCCGAGGGAATCCTGCGGACGGTGCCGAAGAATTGTCCCGAATACAGCGAAGCCCGCAGGCTGCTGCAGTTCCTGCACTACTTCGTGCCGGTTTCGGACAAGGAGATTCCTTCGACTTCATTTATGCGTTCGTTCATAGGCTAAAATAAGAGACCGACCCTTTTCAGAGTCGGCCTCTCGCCATTAATTGCTCGTATTGGACATTTACTTGATGTGTTCGAGCTGAAGCGTTTTGGTGGTCTGGTCACAGACCTCGGTAGGTCCCCAGTACTGGATGGCGCCAGGGTAAACGTACTCGGTGTTGATTGCCCATGAGTCGCGGTGAGCGGCGAAGAACTTGAAAGGTTCGCCTTCGAGCTCTACAAGGGCCTTGCGGATTACCGGCTTCATTTTGCCATTGCGCTTCTCAAGGTTCATCATCATCGTGATAGGAACGCCACCTGCAATCCACTCCTCGGCAGGAGCCGTAGTGTTGCTGATAACGGACATATAACCGGTCTTGCCGCAGGCAATAAGCCTTGAAGCATTGTAACCAAGTGAATAGCAGTAGTCTGCATCAAAGTTAGAAGGAGCTGCGCAACGACCCTCATAGCCGAAGAAGTGATGCTGGGCTGAGAATTTGCCGCAGTATTTGCCCTCTGCCTTCATCTCGGAAAGCCTCTTCGCAACCATTGAAGAGAGAAGTTTCTCGGTCTCGATGAGGGAAACCTGTACGTTGCCGTGTGGATCCCTGTCAAGAGCAAGCTGCCTTGCAACTCCGTCAGGAAGGCTGTTGAAAGTAGCGAGATTATCAGCGGAGAGATGAGCCTTTACATAATCGATGACCTCCTCGCGGGCAACTGAAGCAGCCTCCTCGGTAGCAAGGGTGTCGTTGAGCTCAGCGATGAGCTTCTTGATTGCAGGAATAAACTCGATAAGTCCCTCAGGAATAAGGACGGTACCGAAATTGTTGCCGTTAGCTGCACGACGGGCAACGATCTCTGCGATGTAGTTCACGATATCGTCAAGGCTCTGCTTTTTGGCTTCCACCTCCTCTGAGATGAGACAGATGTTAGGCTGGGTCTGAAGAGCGCACTCGAGAGCGATGTGTGAAGCGCTGCGGCCCATCAGCTTGATGAAATGCCAGTACTTGCGAGCGGAATTGCAGTCCCTCTCGATGTTTCCGATAAGCTCGGAATAGGTCTTGCAGGCGGTATCGAAACCGAATGAAGTCTCGATCTGGCTGTTCTTGAGGTCACCGTCAATTGTCTTTGGACAACCAATGACCTGAACACCGTAATTCTTTGATGCATAATACTCTGCAAGAACGCAGGCGTTGGTGTTGGAGTCGTCTCCACCGATAATCACGAGAGCCTTGATGCCAAGTTCGCGAAGAATCTCGATACCCTTTTCGAACTGCTCGGTCTCTTCGAGCTTTGTACGGCCGGAACCGATGATGTCAAATCCGCCAGTGTTGCGGTATTCGTCAATAAGAGCATCATCAAACTCGATGTACTTGTGGTCAACAAGTCCGCCCGGGCCCATAAGGAAGCCATAAAGCTTGTTGGCAGGATTGATTGCCTTTACACCGTCATAAAGACCTGAAATGACATTGTGTCCTCCCGGAGCCTGTCCGCCGGAAAGGATGATACCCACGTTGAATGACTGGCTGTCTGCGCTGCCTCCATCGGCGAAACGGACTACCGGCATTCCGTAGGTGTTAGGGAAAAGTGCCTTGATTTCCTCCTGATTGCCCACTGACTGGGTAGCTGCGCCCTCAACTGCCTTTACAGCACCCTTGAGAGCCTTAGGAAGCTTCGGCTGGTATGCAGCGCGAGCTACCTGAAGATTGGATTTGACTGACATAATGCAATATGTGATGTTTAATGTTTTCGGGGTACAAATATACACAAATTCTGTCATTTCTTTTGGAGATAATGATTATCTTTGTAAACTATGGATGCAACAACGGCAAAAGAAAGGATAGAAGAGCTACGGAGACAGCTGGACGAGTACAACAGGCGTTATTACGTGGACAACTCACCGGTTGTCAGCGATTATGAGTTTGATATGCTGATGCACGAACTCGAGTCGCTGGAGGCGGCGTTTCCGCAGTTCTCCAGCCCCGACTCCCCTGCCGCCAGGGTAGGTTCGGACCTTTCCGACTCCCGCCCGCTCACCGGCTCCGTCCGCGAAGGCTTCGTCCAGAGGCCCCACCGCTATCCCATGCTCTCGCTGGGCAACACTTACAGCATAGGCGAGATTGAAGAATTTGCCCTTCGGGCGGACAAAATCCTGCAGTCGGAACCGTTCAGCTACTGCTGTGAGCTCAAGTTCGACGGCGTTGCTATCTGCCTCAGCTACAAGAAAGGCGTTTTGCATCAGGCGCTTACCCGCGGAGATGGAGTCAAGGGCGACGATGTGACCGCCAACGCGCTCAGGATTGCTTCCATCCCGCACAGGCTGCACGGCGATTTTCCGGATGAACTGGAAATCAGGGGCGAGGTCCTGATGCCTTTCAGCGCATTTCGCGAACTCAACCGTCAACGCGAACTGGACGGAGAGCAGCCCTTCGCAAACCCGCGCAATGCAGCTTCCGGCTCGCTCAAGCTGAGTAATCCGGACGAGGTGGCGGAGAGAGGGCTCATCTGCACCCTTTATCATATACCCGCGCAGAGTGTCACTTTCCCTACCCATTCGGAAGCCCTCGACAAGGCCGCTTCCTGGGGCCTGCCGATAAGCGAACACCGCAAGATCTGCCGCAACATCGACCAAATCAAGGACTATATACATTACTGGGACAGCGCCCGCAGAGAACTGCCTTTCGCGACCGACGGAATCGTGATCAAGATAAACGAACTCAGCGCGCAGAGGGAACTGGGCTATACCGCCAAGTTCCCACGCTGGGCAGTAGCATACAAGTTCAAGGCGGAACAGGTCGTTACGAGGCTGGAAAGCATTGATTATCAGGTAGGTCGCACTGGAGCGGTGACTCCTGTAGCCAATCTTGTCCCGGTTCAGCTCGGAGGAACTGTCGTCAAGCGCGCAACACTCAACAACCAAGACCAGATGTCCCTGCTGGACATACACATAGGCGATTACGTAAAACTTGAAAAGGGCGGCGAAATAATCCCCAAGATTACAGGCGTGGACCTTGCTCGCAGGGGGCCGGACGCAAGGCTTCCGGAATTTCCCCGCAACTGTCCCGACTGCGGCACTCCCCTGGTCCGCGAAGAAGACGGCGCCCGCTGGTTCTGCCCCAATGCAGACGGCTGCCCGATGCAGATAAAGGGTCGCATCGAGCATTTCATCTCACGCAAGGCAATGGACATTCTCGCCGGAGAAGCTACGGTTGCGCAACTATATGAGGCGGGACTTGTCAAATCTCCGGCAGACCTCTATGAGCTTAACATAACCCGGCTGACCTCACTGGAAGGCTGGCAGGACCGTTCGGCAAGGAACTTTCTGGACAGTCTCGCCCAAAGCCGCAAAGTTCCTTTCGGAAGGGTGCTTTATGCGCTGGGAATCAGACATATAGGCGAGACTACCGCCAAGGCGCTCGCAAAACGCTTCGGAAGCATTGAGGCGCTTGAAGCAGCAGGCAGGGAGGAATTGCTCGAGGTCAGGGACATTGGCGAAGTCATCGCAGACAGCCTGAGTTCCTGGTTCGCGGACAGCGCCCACCGAACGGAAGTCCAGAGGCTCAAGGCCGCCGGTCTGCAGTTCTCGCTTGCGGAAGGCAGCACCGGCCGCTCGTCTGCACTTGAAGGCAAGGTCATCGTCATCTCGGGCAATTTCAGCATCAGCCGCGAGGATATGAAAACGCTGATAGAAAGCCACGGAGGGAAGAATTCTTCTTCGGTCAGCAGCAAGACTTCCTTTTTGCTGGCGGGCAGCAAACCGGGACCGGAGAAGCTCAGGAAATGCGAGTCGCTCGGGGTGCCGGTCATTGACGAAGGGCAGTTCAGGGCTATGCTGCCGCAGCAGGAGGTCGCTACTGCAGAGGGGCCTGCCGAAGGGAAAACTGCTGCAAACGGGGAGGAAACCCTCGTTCAATTGGAACTATTTTAGATGAAACTTATTAAGAACAACATACTTGACAGCTTGTCCATACTGTTCACGAACAGGATATGGAGCTTCTCTCCGGAAGGTTATTCCAAGCCTTTCGTACGGCTCGTGCGCTTCGTCAAGCTGCTCAGGGTTACCCTTGACTCCTTCTTCGAATACAAAATGGGCTTCCAGTGCGTTGCACTCAGCTATTTTGTAGCGCTCGCCATCATCCCGCTCGCCACAACCATTCTGGCGATTTCCGGCGGCATAGGACTTTCGGACAAAATCAGAGAGATACTCATCAACTTCATTCCAAATCATCCCGAAATTACGGGCGCTCTCCTTGGCAAGGCCAACGACATACTGGCACAGGTCAGCAGCGGAGGTATTGGAGTCGTATCGGCGCTCTTCTTCCTTTGGACCATATTCTGGATGATGTTCCAGGTAGAAAGGGTCTTTAACAATGTCTGGGGCATACGCAAGATTCCGCGCAAGTTCTACACCCGCATAGGCTACTATATACTCCTGACCTTACTCATTCCGTTCATCGTGCTGCTCTTCGGTACCGGACTGGTGTTTTACACCAACATCACGAATCTCATAGGTATCGATATGTCAGGGATACGCGGATTCAGCAAGTTTATGGGCTATTCGGGATTTTACATACTTGCAGTCGGACTGATGTCGGTTATGTACAAATGCATACCCGCGACTTTTGTCCGCTACAGATATGCCATCAGGGCTTCGCTCTTTTCTGCACTGGTCTTTACCCTTTTCCAGTATCTCTATCTGGAAACCCAGGTGTTTGTGGCGAGGCTGAATGCGGTTTATGGAGTGATTGCGGCCATACCACTGTTTATGATGTGGCTGAATTTCAGTTGGCAAATAATCATTTTCGGAGCGCAGCTTTGCTTCGGAATGCAGAATATCGATACTTATAAGACATTACCGGAGAGCAAGATATGAGTTTCAGTGAGTTTACCAAAGAAGATTATGACCTGATACGCAGGTCCTACGAAGCTCTGATGCCTAAGGTCAGAAAGCGCTGTCGCGACGAAGAAGAAGTCGCGGTGGTGGAAAAGGCCTTTGAATTTGCCAATGCCGCCCACAGGAACATCAGGCGGCGTTCAGGCGTTCCTTATATCATACACCCCATAGAAGTGGCCGGTATTGTCGTCGAGGAGATAGGTCTCGGCTACAAGTCGATAACCGCCGCCCTGCTTCACGACGTTGTCGAGGATACCAACAATACAGTTGATGACATACGCAACCTCTTCGGTGACAAGGTGGCGCAGCTAGTTGACGGATTGACCAAGATCAAATCCGTGCTCAGCCGCAACGAAAGCCTTCAGGCAGAGAATTTCAAGCGTATCATGCTGACCCTCGGCGATGATGCCAGGGTGGTGCTCATCAAGCTCGCGGACCGTCTGCACAACTGCCGCACCATCGAGTATATGCCCGAGCACAAGAGAGATAAGATACTTTCCGAGACCATGTATCTGTTCATCCCTCTCGCCCACCGTCTGGGACTCTACAGCATCAAGTCCGAGATGGAAAACATATGGCTCAAGTGGAAGGAACCGGAAGAATTCCGCAACATATCCAATCTCATCGATGAGAACATCCGTGGGCGTGCCGGGGAGATGGAGCAGTTCGTCAAGCCTATCGAGGAGGCGCTTTCAGCAAAGGGCTACCGTTTCGAACTCAAGAAGAGGGTAAAGACGCCTTATTCCATCTGGTACAAGATGAAGACCAAGCACGTGCCGTTCGAAGAGATTTACGACATATATGCTGTCAGGATCATATACGAGCCGTCGGTGGAAGGGGACGTCAATGCCGAAAGGATGGATGCCTATGCCATATTGACCATACTGACAAGCATTTACCCGCAGTTGCCGGGGCGTTTCCGCAACTGGGTGCTGCACCCGAAGTCCAACGGTTACGAGGCGCTCCATTGCACGCTGATGAGCCGGGGAGGCGTCTGGATCGAAGTCCAGATCCGTTCGCGAAGGATGGATGACATCGCCGAAAAGGGAATTGCCGCGCACTGGATGTACAAGCAGCACGGCTACAGTTCGGAAAACGATACCGAAATGGACAGGTGGCTGGAGCGCATACAGGAGATTCTGGGCAGTCAGGACGTCAATTCGCTCGAACTGCTGGACATCATTCACTCCGATCTGGTTTCCACCGACATAGTCGTCTTTACCCCAAAGGGGGAACAGAAGTCCATAGTCAACGGCAGCACCGCCCTGGATTTTGCCTACCTGATACACAGCCGAATAGGAAACAACGCAATCGCGGCCAAGATAAACCGCAAGCTCGTTCCGCTTTCCCAGACCCTCAAGGCAGGCGACCAGGTGGAAATCATCACTGCGGGCAACGCCCACCCGAAAGTCGAGTGGCTTCAGTTCCTCGTGACCCGCAACGCCCGATCCAGGGTCATCGACTATTTCAGGGAACAATTCGACCATTACGAGCAGTACGGCAGGCAGGTCTTTGAAGAACGTCTCGCCGCGATGGGGCTCAAGCCCGACCGTAAGATAATCAGGCGCTTCCAGGAGCGCTTCCAGCTCAGCGACGTGCACGAACTCTACTTCCGCATTGGGCTTGGTATGGTCAGTCCGGAAGAATTCTGCCGCGTAGTGGCATCCTGCAAGGCCATAGACGAAGGACGCATCAGCCGGGTGCTGACCAGCAAGGGGGACGACGGGACCCGCCGCTACGTGATGGCCGAATGCTGCCATCCGATTCCGGGAGATCCGGTGGTCGGTTTCCTGCGCGATGACGGCACGGTCGTTGTGCACAAGAAGTCCTGTCCCGAAGCTGAACAGTTTGCTTCCAAGCACGGCAATACTATGGTCAGGACCGAGTGGCTGCTGCGTGATGACGAATATCCTATCAGAGTGTCAGTCAAGGGCTTGGATAGAATTGGCCTGCTTAACGAAATCACCCAGTGCATCTCGCTCAGGATGGAAATCAATATGCGCAAGCTGGTCCTCGGCTGCCAGGACGGCATCGTGGAAGGATATATAGAAATGTTTGTAACCGACAAGAGTATGCTCAACCAGATGATAGATGAGTTGCGTAAGATTCCGGGCATACGGGATGTCGTAAGAACCGATATAATGTAAGATGAAAAAGGCAAACCTCATACTTGCTGCAGCGCTTGTGGCGCTCTTCGCTCCCCTGCTGCTGGTGCATTCCTGCGCCAACACGACCCAGTCGCCAACAGGAGGACCGAAGGATACCATTCCACCGTACATCGTTTATATCAATCCCCTGCCCGGCACTGTGAACGTTCCGTTGAAGGATGCCAGGTTCTATTTTGAATTTAACGAGTATGTCAAGATCAAGGACCCGAAGAACATAGTCCTCTCCCCTCCTCTTTCCAAGCCGGTAAAGAGCAAACTCAAGGGCAAGGGTCTGGTGCTCAGTTTCGAAGAGGCGCTTGACAGCAATACGACATATACCATCAGCTTTACCGATGCCATCACGGACAATAACGAGGGCAATCCATTTGCAGGATTCTCCTATGTTTTTTCGACAGGTAAGAGCATAGACTCCATGCTGGTGACGGGTACGGTGCGTGACTGCAATACCCTCAAGCCTTTCAAAAATGCCACTGTGATGCTCTATTCGGATCTTTCCGACTCGGCTGTATTTCTCAAAAGGCCGGTTGCCGCTGCCAAAAGCGACGACTGGGGGTACTTCTCCCTTCCTTTCGTGAAGGATACCACTTACAGGATATACGCTATCAAAGACAGCGACGGAAACAATATCTATGATCCTGAAAATGACCTTATTGCGTTTATTGACTCGCTGATAAGGCCAAAGCTTGTCTCTTATGACACCATACCGGAAATGCTCAAGTACGATATGAAGGATACCTTGAACTGCGAGGCGAGAATCAGTGAACACGAACTACTGCTTTTCAGGGAAAAGCCGACCAAGCAATACCTGCGCAACAGCGGAAGGACAGGCGAAAGGAGCGCATTTATCTCATTCCAGGCTCCGTATGCCTGGATAGACTCGCTCTGGGTTCCCGGTTACCGCGCGGATCAGATTATCACCCAGTTCAATGCGACTCAGGACAGTCTCCTTCTTTGGCTGAACAATATTTCATCCCACGGTCCGGATACCCTGCATTTATTTGTAAACTATCGCAAAACCGATGATTCCACCGGCGTGCTTACTCCTGATCTCGAGCATCTCAGACTCGTGGAGGAAGGCGGCCGCAAGCAGTATTCGCGGGTTGACTACAGCGTCAAGCGCACCCACGCAGATTCAATATGCAAATTTACCCTTGAGGCAAAACCCGAAACCTTCGAGCAGACCGGCTTTGTGCTCAGTTTCGAGCTGCCTCCGGTGAACATAGATTTTGCAGAAATGAAGTACCGTTATCTCAACCCGAGACAGAAGGAATCATCCGGAACCTTCACTTATGAAAGGGACAGTACTGACCTGAGGACATATTATATCAGGCCTAATGACAAGATCCTGCCGGGTTACGAGTATTTCCTGAAGATTCCTCAAAATACACTCAGGGATATTACCGGATGGCAGAACGACAGTACGGAGTGCCGCGTGTCCCTGCCGAATGACGAGAGTTCAAGCACGGTTCACCTTGCCTTGCAGAACGTTGGTGGCAAGGTCATCGTTGACCTTATGGAAGGTAAGAGCAGCAAGGCCTCAAGAACCTTCGTTGTTGACAAGGACTGTACCATCGATATTAAATACCTCAAGGAAGGAAAGTATTCCATAAGGATTACGGACGACTCCAACTGCAACTCCATCGTCGATACAGGCTCTCTGCTTGAGCACAGGCAGCCGGAAAAGGTGGTTTTTGTTAAGTTCGGCAGTCAGGATTATCTTGATATACCGCCTAGTGCCGACATTGTACAGACAATTGACGTAAAAACCGTTCTTGGTAAATGAAACGACTGATACTGATACTTTCGCTGGTCTTTTTCTCATCGTCATGGTGCGCTTTTGCGCAGGGCCGTTTCAGGTCTGAGAAAGACAGTCTCAAATATGCCACCGTGTCTCCGAAACTCCTTGATGACAATTTCCTGGACACCGTAAAGGTGCACAAGAAGTTCCTTATCAACGACTATTCCATGATAGGCGTGAACTATGGAGTGACCTTCGGCAATTTCATGTTCAGTCCGTCCAGGCACAACAGGGCCTATGTGATGTGTCCGAACTATATCTCCATAATGTACACCCATTACGAAAAGATGTTCGGCTATATTGCCAATTTCGGATTCAGGACCGGTATAGAATACGGGCACGAGGCCGTCGGTTTCAAATACGATGAAGAGAACGGGCAGTACTACAACTACATAGACGGAGCAAACCAGATTAAGATGGAAGTGCTTGACGTTCCGGTACTTGCCTGCTTCCATTTCGATGCCTCCCCCGTCAAGTTCCAGGGCGCTGTCGGCGTTTATGCCGGATACAGGCTTTCCATTGAGCGCGAGGGCGAATACGTTGATCCAAAGTATCTGAATGCCTTCCGTGACTACGAATACCGCTTTGACTACGGACTTCGTGGCAATGCAGGCGTTGCCTTTATGATTGACCCTGTCGAACTGCATTTCAATGCTGAGGTACGCTGGGGCTGGCAGAGTCTCTATGAGGCCGATTACAATTCTCCTTATTATTACCGTTTTGCCTATCCGCTTGACGTGACCTTTACCGTTGGTCTTCATTTCCAGCTTGGCAAGCGCATAGGCAAGACTTCTTCACAATTGAAAAAACAGGCAAGAGATATAGTATATGGAACGACTTCAGACAATTCCGGTAAGGGTAGGCAGTGATCTTGTCATCGGGGGCGGAGCTCCTCTGGTGATTCAGACTATGTGCAATACGCATACGTCCGACGTGGATGCAAGCGTTTCGCAATGTCTGAGACTTTATGCGGCCGGTGCACAGATGATTAGGATTACCGTCCCTGGTCGTCAGGACGTGGCTTCGGTACGGGAAATTAAAGACAAACTCCGGGCTCAGTCCTGCAATGTCCCTATTGTTGCAGACATTCATTTTTCTGCTGAAACTGCAATGGAGGTCGCTCCTTATGTCGAGAAGGTGCGCATCAATCCGGGGAATTTCCACAAGGACCATCAGAAGGCAAGGGAATTGTTTAAACAATTCCTGAAAATATGCCGGGACAACGGTACTGCGGTTCGTGTAGGTCTCAATCACGGCTCTCTGGGCAGCTATATTACAGACCGTTACGGGAACACTCCCCATGCAATGGCTCTGGCGGCAATGGAGTGGCTACAGATGTGTGAAGACGAGTCTTTTGATCAGGTGGTGGTATCACTCAAGGCATCCAACACTGTCGTGATGGTGCAGGCATACCGTGAACTCGTGGAGATGATGAAGCAAAACGGAAGAATCTATCCGCTTCATCTCGGCGTGACCGAGGCCGGTGGCGGAGACGGCGGACGAATAAAGAGCTGTGTCGGAATCGGTTCCCTGCTGGAAGAGGGCATAGGAGATACGCTCAGGGTATCGCTTACCGAAGACCCCGAAGCTGAACTGCCTGTGGCAAGGCAGATTGCGGATTATTATGCAAATCCTTCCATCGAGCCTGAAGATGAGCGTATCTCAGCCGCTCTGCGCTGGGGCCCTGCCCTGCTTAAGAGGAAGATTGACTCCATACCGTCCGGCATCCTTTCTTCTTACCTTGAGGATGAGATAATGCAGGCTGCACGGCGCCGTTTCTACAGGCCTGAATATATAGCCTGCCCCGGCTGTGGAAGGACTATGTACAACCTTCAGCAGACTTTTGAGGAAGTGCAGCGCAGAACTTCACATTTAAAGAACGTGGTGATAGCCGTAATGGGCTGTATAGTAAACGGCCCGGGCGAAATGGCAGATGCCGACTGGGGATATGTCGGAGAAGGTGGCGGCAGGGTTTCAATCTATCGCAAAGGAGAACCCGTCCTCAGGCACATTCCTGACAACGAGGCTATAGATGCTCTGCTAGAACTGATGGAAAAAGAGTCCTGGCAGACTACTCCACATAAAGAAGGAGACCTTTAAGGTATTCTCCTTCAGGGTGATAGATGTTTACGGGATGGTCGGCGCCCTGTCCGAGCCTGTCGAGTATGCGTACGCTTCTGCCTGTTTTTGCAGCAGCGCTGAATACGGTTTCGGCAAAGCTGATCTTGTCAACGACCTGGGAGCAGGAGAAGGTAAATACCAGACCGCCCGGAGCTACTTTTGAGATAGCCGCGGCATTGAGCCTCTGGTACGCCCTCAAAGCGTTTTTAAGTGCTCCCCTATGCTTTGCAAATGCTGGCGGATCGACGATAATCAGGTCGTATTTTCCCTCCTCCGTCTTGCCGAGGTAGTCTATGGCATCTTCGCAGCGCGACTCGTGACTCTTAAGCCCGTTGAGTTCTATGTTTCTGTCAACCAATGATATAGCCTTGGCTGAAGAATCAACGGATGTAACAGACTCTGCTCCTGCAGCCAGAGCGTAAACCGAAAATCCGCCTGTATAGCAGAACAGGTTGAGTACCTTGCGGCCCTTTGCGTACTGAGCCACCAGCGCTCTGTTATCGCGCTGGTCAAGGAAAAAGCCTGTCTTCTGGCCCTCTGCCCAGTTTACTATGAACTTGTTTCCGTTTTCCAGAACGGTCTGTTCATTCTTGCAGAAACCTTCAGCCTCATAAAGATAACCGTCAACGAGGTCAAGACCAGCCTTGAACGGCGCCGTACCTGAACTTTTGTCGTAAACTGCCTTGAGCCTGTCTCCAAATACGCTTATCAGTGCCTGGCATATCTGCTTCTTTGCCCTGAACATTCCCACGCTGTGTGCCTGAAGCACGCAAACTCCGTCATACCAGTCAATTATGAGTCCAGGAAGTCCGTCACCCTCTCCGTGAACGAGTCTGTAGCAATTGGTCGAAGGGTTGTCTGCCAGACCGGCAGCCACTCTTGCCGAATATGCGGCAGCTATTGATTCTTTCCAAAAATCAGGGTTGCAGGGGTCTCCGTTGAAGGAGAGTATGCGTACTGCTATCGATCCAATCTGATAATGACCCTTTGCTACAAGCTCACCTTCGGAAGTGTAAACCGCAACTATGTCGCCTTCTGCCGGATTGCCCTGAATCTGGGCTATTGCGCCGGAAAAAATCCAGGGATGGAAACGGCGTACGGACTCGTCTCTTCCCGGTTTTAGGAAAAGTTTTATCATTGTTTGTCTTCTATTTTCTGTTTGCTGGCTACTTCTTCGTTGTCGCCAGACTGTTTATCTACGGCGGTAACTTGTTGTGCCTGAGGTGGATACATCTGTTCCTGAGTGAGTGGACGCATTTCCTCTCCCATCAGTTTAGTGTACATTTCAAGACAAACCCAGGCGTCCGTTGCGGCATACGACTGCTGGGCCGGAGTCAACTCGTCGGCTTCCCAGTTTGAACACTGCTGAGCCTTGGAAATCTTGATATGCAGTATGTTGGCAGCAAGTTTCTTCACGCTTTTATCGCGTATCCCCCACTGCCAGACTATCTTCTGCAGGTCGATGAAGCTGCGGCTCTCGAATTTGGAGTAATATTGGAGTCCCCTAACGTCATCGTGGCAGGCAGCGCCAATCTTGAGAATCTCAGGATTGGAAAGAATCTTGCACAGCTGCTTGGGCATACCCAGCCTGTATATCCTGAAAAGGAAAGCCCTGTCCGGACCTGAAAGCTGAAGCAGCGCCACGTGACGTGACGGTTGCCTGGCATCAAATACAGGCCTGGTTTCGGTGTCGAAACCCAATACCGGCTGCTTTTTCAGATAAGAGATCGCTTCGTTAAATGCCCTTCCAGGCTTGCTGATTACACTTATTTCGCCCTTGAAGGCATCAAGTGGCATCTTTTCTATTTCTTCCGCGCTCAAGCTTATCTTGTACATCCGGTCAGTATTCTTATGAATCACAAATGTACGAAGAAAAAAGTGAAAATTCAGTCCTTTACATCAATTTCTTGGCAAGTCCGAAGAACTTGTATGGCATATAGCGGAAAGGCATATCAAGGTGACGTGGAGTGGATACAACAGCCCTGCGATGCGTAAATGCCTCGAAACTCAGCTTGTTATGGTAATGACCCATACCTGAGTTGCCCACTCCGCCGAATGGCAGGCGGTCATTTACGATATGCATTACGGTGTCGTTTATGCAGGCCCCTCCGGACGAAGTGCGCCTGATTGCCTCCCATCCGTCGCTCTCCTTGCCGAACCAATAAAATGCCAGCGGCTTTTCCCTTGACCTGACAAATTCCGCCACCCTTCCAACAAAGTCCTCGCCGGGCAGGCTGATGACAGGAAATACTGGACCGAACACTTCCTCTGTCATTACCGGGCTGTCGAGCGGAACATCCCCGAGCAGTGTCGGCTCGATAAAGCGGCACGACTTGTCCGTTCTCCCGCCGTAAAGAACTTTACCATTTGATATATAGGAACTTACGCGCTCAAAAGCAGCGTCGCTGACCATCCTGACATAATGCTTGCTCTCGTGTATATCCTCACCGTGAAGCGTCCTGATCGCACGGGAGAATTGTTCCACAAAACTGTCCCTGACAGCCTCGTCGATGAGTATGTAATCCGGTGCGATGCAGGTCTGGCCGGAGTTGAGAGTCTTGCCCCAGGCGATGCGTTTGGCGGCGAGCTTGAGGTCGGCGTCGCATGAGATGATGCAGGGGCTTTTGCCGCCCAGTTCTAGCACGAGCGGGGTCAGGTTCTTGGCTGCGGCGCTCATCAGCTTGCGTGCGAGGGCCGGACTGCCGGTAAAGAAGATTATGTCGAAGCGCTGCTCGAAGAGGTAGGAATTGACCTCCCTGTTGCCTTGAACCACAGCGATATATGCAGGGTCGAAGAATTGGGCTACCATCTCGCCTATGACCTCGCTGACGTGAGGGACATAGGGCGAAGGCTTGAGTATCGCCGTGCAGCCTGCCGAAATCGCTCCGACCAGCGGGTTGAGCAGCAGCTGTACGGGGTAATTCCATGGTGAGACTATCAGCGAACATCCCAGAGGTTCCTTGACTATGCTGCTCCGTGATGGGAACATTGTGATTGGAGTCGGCTTGCATTCGCGCTTTGCCCACTTTGAGACATGCTTTAGATGAGTCCTTATTTCTGCCTTGACCAGAGCGAGTTCCGTAAGATATGCCTCTTCGTATGATTTGTGAAGGTCAGTATAGAGAGCATTTGCTATGCGCTGTTCGTAACTCTCCAGAGCCTGCAAAAATGTCCGAAGTTGCCTTTTGCGGAATGCTATGTCTAGTGTGCTGCCGCCTGCAAAAAACGCCCTCTGGGACGCTATGATATTGTCAATTGTTTCCTTTGCTGTGTTCTGCATCTTTTTTCCTCCCGGTAAAATTGTCCATTGTGTGATAAATGCCAATAACCTCTTCTTCTCGATTGCAGCCAATATCTTGCGCGAGGTACTGTGCGGGTCCAAGATAGGAAAAATTTTTGACTTTACGCCATCAAACATACCTGTATTGATGTATTTTCATAGCCGAAAGTTCAATTCTGACCGAGTCCGACCAGCCGTTCCCCGGACCGGGAATTGTGGTTAATGCATTCAAATATGTGGCTGGTAATGCGTCTCGTGTGGCAAAATGACGCGATATTTGGTGAATTGCATTCTGTCCGCATCAATTGGAAGAATGAAAAACTATTGTTAAATTTGCAAGAATCAATGCACTTGCATTGACGCTTAATTGTACCCTCAAGATGAAAAAAATTACACTGATTGCGGCTTCGCTGCTCGTTGCAGCAACCGCCACCGCTCAGTCAAAGGCGCTCAATTTGCCTGATTATGAGTTTGTTACTGAGGTTTCCAATCCTATAACTTCCATCAAGAACCAGTCTCGCAGCGGGACCTGCTGGGCGTTCAGTACCCTTGCTTTCCTTGAGTCCGAGGCTATCAGAATCGGGAAGATAAAGGACTCCGCTGATTATCCTGATTTTTCCGAATTCTTCGTTGTCAGCCACTCCTATATGGACAAGGCCGTCAAATATGTACGCCTTGACGGCAACCTTAATTTCGGAGCCGGTTCCGAAGGCGATGATGTGCTGCACGTGGTTGCAGATTATGGCATCGTTCCTCAGAAAGAGATGACCGGAATGAACTATGGTACTCCCCTTCCTGCCCAGAGCGAGCTTGATGCCGTTCTTCGTTCCTATGTGGAGACCGTAGTGAAGAATCCGAACAAGACTCTTACTACTGCCTGGAAGCCTGGATTCAAAGGTATTCTCGATGCTTATCTTGGTGCCTGGCCTGAGACTTTTGAAGTGGATGGCAAGCAGTATGATCCTATTTCATACCGCGATGCTCTGGGCATAAGTGCGGACAACTACGTTACTTTGTCATCATTTACCCATCATCCTTTCTATACCTGGTTCCCTATCGAGCTTGCTGACAACTGGCGTTGGGATCAGGTGTATAACGTTCCTATCGATGAGCTTATGAGCGTGCTTGAGGATGCTGTCCGTGCCGGATATACCATCGAGTGGGCGGCTGACGTGAGTGTTCCGGGATTTACCCGTGACGGACTTGCTGTCCTCGTCGATCATGTTGACAAGGTTACTGTCGGTTCCGATCAGGAGCATTGGGTCGGAAAGGAAGAAGGAAAGCCTGCTCCTGTCATCAAAAAGGTTGTAGAGAAAGTCCCTACCCAGGAAAGCCGTCAGTTCGAGTTTGACAACAAGACTCTTACCGATGACCACGGAATGCAGATTTATGGCATTGCGCGCGACAAGGATGGAAACAAGTTCTTTATGGTTAAAAATTCCTGGGGAGAGACCGGCAAGTACAAGGGCATCTGGTATGCTTCCGAGGCCTTTGTCAAGGCTCAGACCATCAGCATCACCCTTCATAAGGATGCGCTTCCTAAGAAACTGTCCAAGCAGATTGCAAAATGATTCGCAAGTTCATACCTAATGCCATCACTTCGTTGAATCTCGTTTGCGGGGTTCTGGGGATTGTTATGGCGTTCAGCCACAGACTGGACCTGTCGTTCTATCTGATGCTGGGTGCCGCAGTGTTTGATTTTCTTGATGGTGCGGCTGCGAGGGCTCTGGGAGCCTATTCTGATCTTGGCAAGGAACTCGATTCGCTTTGTGATCTTGTTTCTTTTGGTGTTCTGCCTTCTATAATGTTGTTTGTCTGGTCGGATGAACTGCTTATGGGGCATTGGGCGGCCTATGTGCCTCTGCTTGTCAGTGTATTCAGCGCTTTCAGGCTGGCCAAGTTCAATATTGACACAAGGCAGACTTCTTCATTTCTTGGTCTGCCTACGCCTGCCTGCGCGATGCTTGTCGGCTCCTATGTTTATTATATGTATATGGTGCCGTTCAGTTCTCTGAAGATTTTCTCTCCGGCTCTGATAGTCATTGCGACTTTGGTTTTGTGCGTACTGCTTGTTTGTGAACTTCCTATGTTTTCGATGAAGTTCCATAAGGATGATCCTAAGCCGTTGGTAATCAAAAGACTGGCTTTTCTTGGCGTCATAGCGCTTGCAGTTGTTGCCTGCCTTGTCTTTTCTCTAAACTGGTCGGCAGCCGTTATTTTCACTTTCCTTGCATATATTCTCAAGAATCTGGTTTACGCCATTCTTAAGGTATAGTTGTTAAAATTCAGCAATCCGAGGCCGACTAATTCTTTAGCCGGCCTCTTTATTATTGGGGCTAAGCCGACCCAAACCCCTGCGCCCTTTTCGTCCTCTATGACTTTTCGGGGCACCATTGCGCATCCACTACATCGGACTAGTGAAAGTTCGATCATCCTTCCTCCAAATAACAGTATCCACGCCCCGCAAAGTCCCGGACCCGGGCGGTCCGCTGATGCGGACTTCTATTATTGGGGCTAAGCCGCCCCAAACCCCTGCGCCCTCAAGGTCCTCTATGACTTTGGACTTTGCGCCGTTCATTGCGGGACTATATCACTGACTCCGGTTGACTCGATTTTGTCCATGAAAACCCCCGATTTTGTGGACAAAACCGTTTCAAATGCACTTTTGTCCATGAAAACCCCCGGTTTTGTGGACAAAGTTTCTGCGGTGGTAGGGGTAAGTTTGGCTTGGTTTCGTCG
>SAMEA3663297__coassemble_681_pt1 | contig 16304 bp, 9 predicted proteins | sample SAMEA3663297__metabat2_high_PE_016 | metagenome-assembled genome bin SAMEA3663297 (sample SAMEA3663297) | pig gut metagenome | biome: pig gut; feature: pig-associated habitat; material: faeces | place: China | collected 2013
GCGGGTGTTGGTACAGTTACCGAAACCGAGTTCGTCCATCTTGGCAACCATAGCCTTTGCACGCCTCTTTGCCTCAGGACGGCCCTGAGGAAGAAGAGCAAGCGAGCTGACACGGGCAGCCACGAAGAGCATTGCAGAGCCGTTTTTACAGGTAGCAACGCAAGCTCCGCAACCTACGCAAGCCGCAGCATCCATACTTTCCTCAGCCTTGTCGTGAGGAATGAGAGTATTGTTTGCATCCTGAGCCGAACCGGTGCGAACAGAAATGAATCCACCTGCCTGGAGGATCTTGTCAAACGCGCTGCGGTCAACAACGAGGTCCTTGATAACAGGGAAAGCGGCACTGCGCCAAGGCTCGACAGTGATGGTTGCACCATCTTTGAAATGACGCATAAAGAGCTGACAGGTAGTCACGTGGTCATCTGGACCGTGAGCACGGCCATCGATGTAGAGTGAGCAGGCACCGCAGATACCCTCGCGGCAGTCGTGATCGAAAGAAACAGGACCGCTGCTCTGGCAACCTCTCTCAACTGCAACAGGATCAGCACCTTCGCGAATGAGCTGTTCGTTGAGAATATCGAGCATCTCAAGGAAAGAAGCATCTTCTTCGATACCAGAAATATGATAGGTCTCGAAATGTCCCTTTGCTTTGGCGTTCTTCTGACGCCAGATTTTCAAATTAAATTCCATCTCTCAAATTAGTCTTTATAATTTCTGGTCTTCACTTCAATAAACTCGTAGTTCAGAGGCTCCTTGTGAAGCTCAGGATCCTTGTTTTCACCCTTGTATTCCCAAGCGGCAACATACATGTAGTTGGCATCGTCACGCTTAGCCTCTCCCTCTTCGGTCTGGCTTTCCACGCGGAAATGACCACCGCAGGACTCGTTACGGTTGAGAGCATCGTGAGCCATAAGCATACCGATCTCGAAGAAATCCTCGAGCCTGAGCGCCTTTTCAAGCTCCTGGTTAAACTCATCGTTGCTGCCAGGGACGTAAACATTCTTGTAGAATTGGTCCTTAAGAGCCTTGATCTTGGCGATTGCAGTCTTGAGACCTTCAGCGTCGCGTGCCATACCGACGTATTCCCACATAATGTGGCCGAGTTCCTTGTGGATGGAATCGACAGTCCTCTTGCCCTTGATGGCGAACAGACGGTCGATACGGGCCTGAACGGCCTTTTCGGCAGCATCAAATTCTGGAGCGTTGGTATCTGTCTTAGGCTCAGCGAATTTCTTTGAGAGGTAGTCTCCGATGGTGATAGGCAGGATGAAGTATCCGTCGGCGAGACCCTGCATAAGGGCTGAAGCACCGAGTCGGTTTCCGCCGTGATCGGAGAAGTTAGCCTCACCGATGGCGTAGAGACCAGGAATGGTGGTCTGGAGGTCATAGTCAACCCAGATACCGCCCATAGTATAGTGGATGGCAGGATAGATCATCATAGGCTCCTCCCAAGGAGAAGAAGCAGTGATCTTTTCGTACATCTCGAAGAGGTTTCCGTAACGCTCCGCAACCTTCTGATGTCCAAGACGTTTGATAGCCTCAGAGAAGTCGAGGAACACGGCCTTTCCGGTCTCGTTGACGCCAAATCCGGCATCGCATCTCTCCTTTGCTGCACGTGAAGCCACGTCACGAGGAACGAGGTTTCCGAATGCAGGATATCTGCGCTCGAGATAGTAGTCGCGGTCCTGCTCAGGAATCTGGCTGGCCTTGATTTCCTTCTTGCGGAGCTTGAGCACGTCTTCCATCTTCTTCGGAACCCAGATACGGCCGTCGTTACGCAGACTCTCACTCATAAGGGTAAGCTTGCACTGCTGGTCTCCGTGTACAGGAATACAGGTAGGATGGATCTGTGCGAAACAAGGATTTGCGAAGAATGCTCCCTTCTTGTAGCACTGAACTGCAGCTGAACCGTTGCTGTTCATTGCATTGGTAGAAAGGAAGTAGGTATTTCCATATCCACCGGTAGCGATGACTACAGCGTGAGCTCCGAATCTTTCAAGCTTGCCGGTAACGAGGTTACGGGCGATGATACCCTTTGCCTGTCCGTTGATGACAACGAGGTCAAGCATCTCGTGACGAGGGTATGACTTGACGGTACCTGCAGCAATCTCCTTATTAAGAGAAGCATAGGCACCGAGAAGGAGCTGCTGGCCGGTTTGGCCGCGGGCGTAGAAGGTACGGCTTACCTGAACGCCTCCGAATGAACGGTTGGCAAGGTATCCGCCGTATTCGCGTGCGAAAGGAATTCCCTGTGCAACACACTGGTCAATGATGGCAGCGCTCACCTCTGCAAGACGGTAAACGTTTGCCTCACGGGCACGGTAGTCTCCACCCTTGATGGTGTCATAGAAGAGACGATAGACAGAGTCATTGTCGTTCTGGTAGTTCTTGGCGGCATTGATACCTCCCTGAGCAGCAATGGAATGCGCACGGCGAGGAGTGTCGCTGATGCAGAAAATCTTAACATTGTAGCCAAGTTCGCCGAGAGAAGCGGCAGCCGATGCTCCGCCGAGGCCTGTACCTACAACGATGATCTCAAGCTTGCGCTTGTTGTTCGGACTCACGAGGTGGATTTCGGATTTACGCTTGCTCCACTTCTGTTCGAGCGGTCCGTCTGGAATTTTGGAAATAAGTTTGTCTGACATTTTATAACAGTTGATTATTGATAATCAGAATAGTGTCTGGTCCGTATCTTCCTTTGTCAATCCCAGATGGCGGTACGACAGTTCGGTAGCTATCCTTCCCCTCTGGGTCCTGACTATAAATCCTTCCTTGATAAGGAAAGGCTCGTAAACTTCCTCGAAAGTACCCTGATCCTCCCCTATCGCAGTCGCTATGGTATTGGCACCTACAGGACCTCCCTTGAAGTTGTTAATAATGGTCCTCAATATCTTGTTGTCAATCGAATCGAGTCCCCTTGTATCTATCTTGAGCTTGTCAAGTGCATATTTTGCTATGCCGAGGTCGATGTGACCATCCCCCATCACCTGGGCAAAATCCCTCACTCTCCTCAGCAGTCCGTTTGCAATACGCGGCGTTCCACGGCTGCGGAGGGCAATTTCCCGAGCAGCACTGTCCTCTATCTCTATATTCAATATAGAAGCGCTCCTGCAAACTATCTTTATCAATTCTTCCGTATCGTAGTACTCAAGCGCGCAGGTGATGCCGAACCTCTCGCGCAGCGGAGCAGTAAGCAGACCGCTTCTTGTAGTTGCTCCCACAAGGGTAAAAGGATTGAGCGAAATCCTCACAGACCTTGCCCCGGGGCCCTTGTCTATCATTATATCAATGACATAATCCTCCATTGCGGAGTACAGATATTCCTCGACTTCGGGAGAAAGACGGTGTATCTCGTCTATGAAGAGCACGTCACCCTTATCAAGCGAAGTCAGCAGCCCTGCGAGGTCTCCCGGCCGGTCAAGAACAGGACCGGAAGTCACTTTCATATTGACTCCCATCTCATTGGCAATGATATGTGCGAGAGTGGTCTTTCCAAGACCAGGAGGGCCGTGGAACAGCGTATGGTCAAGCGCCTCGCCTCGGAGAAGGGCAGCCTTGATGTACACCCTCAAGTTGGATACAATTTCACCTTGTCCGGTAAAATCTACCAATTCCTGCGGGCGGATAATTCCGTCCAAATCCTTATCTTTGCCTTCGTTTGTATTTCTGGGATCAAACTCTGACATCGCTCAGTCCGATTTAGAATACAAATATAATAGTTTTTTATTTAAAGTTTAATGATTTATTATTCCTTGTTGATATGTTGATAACATAGCCAAGGTTTTAATTATTAATAATTTGTAAAAAGTAAAGCTGTTGATAACCTTGTTTATTTTCTGTGTTATAAACTGTGGATAACTTCATCACGAAAGATTTTAACAAAATAAAATGAGTTTTCCACAGGGTTATCAACAGGTTTTCAATACAAAATTTTACCAAATGTTGATAAGTTCAAAATCATCTTCCGAGCTTGAACGGCTGCTTGGCAAGGAAAAGGAGATATACTGCAGCGGACTGTTCCTCTCAGCCCGCTGGTTCGTGCTTTCACAGGTCTGCCGCAGCGGGCTGCATTTCGTGATGCTCCCCGATAAAGATTCTGCCGAATACTGTTGTACGGACCTGTACAGCCTCGTTGACGGCGACAGGGTCTTTTTCCTTTCCGAATCGGGCAAGGGCGTAGAAAGAAGCAACTACAAGTCCACTCTCGGAGTACAGAGAACCAGCGCCATTGAAAAGATTCTTCAGTACAGCAAGGGTGAACTCTCCGTCATAGTTTCCTATCCTGCAGCGGTTTCCGAACTCATTCCTTCAGAAAAAAAGACCAGGGATTGCTTTCTTAAAATCAGTGTGGGCGATGAGGTATCCCACGACTCCCTCAGGGATAATCTTGAAGAAAAGGGCTTTGAAAAGGTTGATTTTGTAGCGGCTCCCGGGCAGTTTGCAATCAGGGGAAGCATAGTTGACATTTTTTCATACTCAAACAATCAGCCTTACCGTATTTCATTCTGGGGTAATGAGGTAGAAAAGATACACGTATTTGACTGCAATACCCAGCTTTCGATATCTGAAGAAAAGAATTGTGAAATAGTTTCGGACCTTGCCGCCGGGGTCGAGGAAAACAAGGGAAGGTGCATACTGGATGTGCTCCCGGCAGATAGCACGGTATGGCTCGACTCTTCCGATATGTACAGGCAAAATTCCTTCTTCACTTCATTTTACAGGTACAGAAGGGTCTTTCTCGAAGTCCCCATATCCTCTGAACCGGATCACTGCGTATCCTTCCACATAGCTCCCCAACCGGTATTCAACAAGAATTTCGAATTCCTCACCGAAGACGTTCGCAAGAAGCGTGAATACGGCTACAAGGTGTATATCTATGGAGAAAAGCAGTCCCAGCTTGACAGGATTGCGGGTATAATTGAGCAGAGCGGAGGAATTGTACCGCAGTTTGTAAGCGGAAAAACCATTCACAGGGGGTTTATAGACGAGCAGGATAAGATATGCTGCTACTCCGACCATGAAATATTTGACCGTTTCCACAGGGCTTCACTCAGAAGAACCGTGGAAAAGAGCGAACAGCTTACCCTCAACGACCTCAATTCTTTCAATATAGGTGACTATGTCGTCCATATTGACCACGGAATTGGAATTTTCGGCGGTCTGGTGAGAAAAATTGATGACAAGGGCCGTTATAACGAGGTCGTCAAGATAACCTATAAGGACGGTGACGTGATTTTCGTTTCCGTACACTCGCTTCATAAGATAGCAAGGTATCGTTCCAGGGATGGAGAACCGCCGAAAATCAACAAACTTGGTTCAAAGACCTGGTCCGTGATGAAGAATAATGCAAAGTCCAAGGTAAAGGATATTGCAAAGGACCTCATACAGCTATATGCCAAGCGAAAGGCCTCCCCCGGCTATGCCTACTCCCCCGATTCTTATCTCCAGGATGAGCTTGAAAGTTCATTTATGTTTGAAGATACGCCGGATCAGGAGGCTGCAACCAGGGCAGTAAAGAAGGATATGGAAGACAACTGTCCTATGGATAGGCTGGTATGCGGAGACGTAGGATTCGGAAAAACGGAAGTTGCAGTCAGGGCTGCATTCAAGGCGGTTAGCGACAACAAGCAGGTTGCCGTACTCGTTCCGACTACAATTCTTGCGCTCCAGCATTACAACACCTTTAAGAGCAGACTGGAGAATTTCCCCTGCACGGTTGAACACATAAGCCGCCTGAGGACCGCAAAGGAGGTGAGCGACATAAAGAATCGTCTGAAAAACGGTTCAATCGACATATTGATAGGAACTCACAAGATACTGGGAACCGGATTTGATTTTAAGGACCTGGGACTGCTGATAATAGATGAGGAACAGAAATTCGGCGTTTCGGCAAAGGAAAAGCTCAGGGAAATCAAGGCTTCGGTTGACACGCTTCCCCTTACGGCAACCCCTATCCCCCGCACCCTGCAGTTTTCGCTTCTCGGTGCAAGGGATCTCAGCATCATCAACACTCCCCCGCCAAACAGGATTCCGGTCCAGACAGAAATAATATTATTCAACGAAAAGGAGATAAAGAGCATAGTCAATTACGAGCTGAACCGTGGAGGACAGGTATTCTTTGTCCACAATAAGGTCGAACAGCTAGACTCCATCTACGAAATACTTCACCGTCTGCTTCCTGACGTCAAGATATGCGTTGCCCACGGACAGATGGAAGCCAGAAAGATGGAAAACATACTGCTTGAGTTTATACGCGGTGACTACGATATGATGCTCTGTACCACCATTATAGAGAACGGACTGGACATACCTAACGCCAACACCATCATCATCAACCAGGCTCAGAATTTCGGTCTCAGCGACCTGCACCAGCTACGCGGCAGGGTCGGCCGGTCCAACCGAAAGGCATTCTGCTACCTGATAGTCCCGCCGCTCGTCAGCATCACCGAGGACGCCCGCCGCAGACTCAAGGCCATAGAAGAATTCTCCGACCTCGGAAGCGGTTTCAATATTGCGATGCAGGACCTCGACATCAGGGGGGCCGGCAACCTGCTGGGTGCGGAGCAGAGCGGTTATATTATGGATATGGGTTATGAAACCTATCAGAAGGTGCTTTCCGAGGCTATGGAAGAACTTGGAATAGAGACGGGTATGACTCGCAGATCGGACAATTCACTGTATCTGGACAGCTGTACCATAGAAACCGACCAGACAGCTCTCATCCCGGACGGATACATTGACATAACTGCCGAAAAGATAAGAATTTACAAGCAACTGGACTCCATTTCTTCGGATAAGGAAATCGACCGTTTCGCAAAGCAGCTGGAAGACAGGTTCGGTACTCTCCCGGAAGAAGTTTCCAACCTTTTCCTTGTTGTGAAAATCCGCAATCTGGGTACTTCCCTCGGGTTTGAGAAAATCATTATAAAGAACGGATTGTTCATTTGTTTCTTTATTTCGAACCAGATGTCTCCATATTTCCAATCTGAAATATTTGACAGGATAATTGCCAGAATTTCGGACGGAACAAGCGGTTTTGAGTTCAAACAGTCGGAAGGAAAACTGAAACTCGTTGCAAGAAAGGTTGATAATTTAGAAAAAGCCCTTTTGATGTTGAAGAAGTTACAACAATAATTAGTAACTTTGCGAGATTCGTTTTTTTATTGGGATATGGCGAATTTGCTGGTAGAAATAGGAAACACTGCCCTCAAGGCTGCCTGGTGCGAGGAAACTACACTTGGAAAAACATACAGGTACCAGGGTGAAAAACATATCGAGTTTATCCTTAAGATTACTTCAGAGGAAAAGCCCGATGTGCTTACCGTAGCCAGCAGCAACGTCATTCAGGACAGTGACAGGGCTGTTCTTGAAAAGGAATGCAGGCATCTGCTTGTTCTCGATCCGGCGCATACGTCGATGCTCCTGCTTTATGACCTTCCCGAGTATCTATCTTATGACAGGGCGGCTTCCATTGTCGCGGTAAAGCATCTCTTCGAGAATAAATCCTGCACGATTATGGACTTCGGAACAACCTTGAACGTGGATTTTGTAAACTCCACGGGAAGATATGCCGGAGGAAACGTAACTCCCGGATGCAGAACTAGATTCAAGGCTCTGAACCGCTATTCACGCAACCTTCCGCTTGCCGACGTTCCTTCCGAAATCCGTATGGAAGGCCATTCTCTCGAGTCTTCCGTACAGTCGGGAGTAATTTTAGGCATTATGTTTGAAATCGAGGGATACACCCGTCTGTATCCCGACAATATACTTGTATTTACAGGCGGAGATGCCATTTATTTTGCAAAAAAGAACAAAAACTCCATATTTGTTATTCCCAACCTGGTTATGATAGGTATGGCATTCATTACTTGTGATTATGTCAAGAAGGCTCTACAGTAAGATTATTTCGGCGTCTTTGTCAGTTATGTTGGCGTCCGTTGCCGCATTTGCACAGACGACAGTAAGCAGTGCCCCGTACTCCTGCTTCGGGGTAGGAGACATTATGACTTCGGGTACCGCATATACCCGCTCGATGGGAGGAGTGGGAGTAGCGCTGAGGGATAATCTGTATCTCAATACCGTCAACCCGGCATCGATAACCGAGAGGGATTCGCTTTCGTTCTTGGCTGATTTTTCCGTATCAGCGGCGAACAGGTACTTCCGTCAGTCTGATGCCCGTTCAGCCAGCAACACCTTCAATATCGGTGATTTGGCATTTTCCATTCCGCTTTGGAGACACACTGCCGCAATGGCAGGTCTCGAACCATACAGCGGTTCTGCATACGCCTACAGCTACTCTATACTTGATCCGGAAATCATAGGCAATACGGGAAACATTTCCTACACCGCTTCCGGAACGGGAGGACTTTACAAACTCTACGCTGCAGCCGCGGCGGACCTCTTCAAGGGACTGTCCCTCGGACTTCAGTTCAACTACTATTTCGGCCAGACCACGAAGAGTTTCTACGAGACATTCACCAACTCTTCCTATAACGGGGCGAAAAACGGATACGACATCAGTCTCAACGGCATCGGAGGCAAGATAGGTTTGCAGTACGAATTCTCCGCAGGACCGAGGTCCAGGATTGTTGCCGGTGCTACCGTCAGCACTCCGGTAAAGCTAAAGGGACAGATAGAAGGTTATAAGTATTCGACCGGAACGGCTGCAGTGGATACCCTTTACTACAAGGTAGATACGCTCTGGTCAGCGGGAAGCGGCCCGTCGCTGCCGTGGGAGTATTCGTTCGGACTGGCGTACCGCTATGCCGACAAATGGATGGTGGAACTGGATTACAGCCGTTCGGACTGGCGGGGAACTGCAATGGACAGCACACCGGGTCTTATGGGCAACCTTTCGTCAGGTCAGAACCGTTCTTCATTCAGCGCCACTGCAATGCAGAGCTTAAGGGCAGGATTTGAATATACGCCTAACAGGTACGATGCAAGATATTTCTTCAAGCGCTGCACCTACCGCGGCGGAGCTTTCTACAGGGACGAATACTATAAGCTTGACGGTCATTCTGTCAGGGCTTTCGGATTGAGTCTGGGTATGACGCTTCCTGTGTTTGGAGGTTATAACGGCCGATGTCCCAACGGACTTACGCTCGGAATGGAGTTTGGGCAAAAGGGAAGTATGGCAAATGGTCTAATTAGGGAAAGATTTATTAACTTTACAGTCGGAATCAACATTTTTGACATTTGGTTCCAGAAACCACGGTATGAATAATCAAAAATCTATGTTAATCAATATGAAAAAGTTTATTGCTGTTGTGTTTGCAATGCTGGCTCTCAATATTGCCGGCGGTCCTTTGTTTGCTCAGGGAAAATGGGGTGCTGACAGTGCTGAGTGCCTCCTTTATGTCTCGTATTACAGGGATTACATGAAGCAGAAAAGTTATGAAGATGCCACCCGCAACTGGCGCAAGGCTTATAATCTCTGCCCTGCCAGTGCAAGTTACAATCTTCTTGTTGACGGCGGCACCCTTGTAAAGAAACTCATCAACAAGAACAAGAGCAATTCGGTTTATCGTGCAGCTCTCGTTGATACTCTTATGACCCTCTATGATCAGAGAGCTGAGTTTTTCCCTAAATATCTCGTCAATTCCCTCAATAACAAGGGAGCTGACCTTCACAACTACGTGAAGGATGACTCCAAGAAACTCCACGAAGGTTTCAACGGAATCATAAACACTCTTGAGGAAAAGACCAGACCTACCATTTTCCTCTATGACTTCCACGCTCTCGTGGAACTTTATCAGGTGGGTGATGCAACTACCGAGGAGGTACTCAACGCATACTCAAGGTATGTGGATTATCTTGAAAAGGTTGAGCCTAAGACTGATACAGAGAAGGAACAGATTGCTTCAGTAAAGTCTGACCTTGCCAGTCTGTTCGCTCAGAGCAAGGTGGCTTCCTGCGACCAGCTCATCGAGATATTTACCCCTCGTCTCGAGGCGGAGCCTCAGAACGTCTCTCTTGCTTCCAACATAGTAAAGACTATGAACATGACCGATGATTGTGTTGGAAACACCCTGTATCTCAATGCTGTAACCGTTATGCACGAGAATCAGCCATCTTCTGCTTCGGCTTACGCTCTCTATAAGCTCAATGCCAACCAGGACAACGTTGACCTTGCTATCAAGTATCTTGAAGAGGCCATTAATTTCGAAGATTCAGACGAGGCTCAGGATGCCGAGTACAAGTATCAGCTTGCACAGTACTGCTTCAAGAACGGTATGAATGCAAAGGCATACGAATGCACCATCGACGTTGCCAAGACCAGCCCTGAACTTGCAGGAAAGGCATACTTCCTCGCAGGCACCATCTGGGGACAGGTAAGATGCGGTGGAAACGAGATCACAAGCCGTGCAAACTACTGGGTTGCAGTTGATTTCTTTGCAAAGGCAAAGGCAGCTGACGAGTCCCTTGCTGAAGAGGCCAACAGATACATTTCACGCTTCAGCGCATTCTATCCAAGTGCAGCGGATGCATTTATGTACGGTATCGAGAAGGGACAGTCATACACCGCTAGCTGCGGAGGAATGACCGCCACCACTACCGCCAAACTTCAGTAATTGAACTCTTTTTTGCATACAATACGTCTGCTGGCAAGCATTTTCGTGCTTGCCAGCATTGTCGTTTCCTGCAAATCAACGTTGAACGAGGCAGAGTCTCTCGACCTTTCCCAAACTCCAGTTCAGACCATAAACGATATGTTTGCGGTAAGAACCGTAAACGGTGTCGTCAATATGAGGATGGAGGCACCCGTTATGCTTCATTTCGAAACGGATACAAATTCGTTTGATACTTTCCCTCAGGGACTTTCAGTATATGCATATACGGAAGAGGGCTTGCTCGAGACAGTAATGGTTTCAAACGATGCAAGGCACGTCATAAGCAAGAAAAACAAGAAGGACGAGCTTTGGGAAGCATTCGGAAACGTGGTTATTCACAACGTGATAAAGCTTGAAACGATGGAAACCGATACCATCTACTGGGACCAGGGCAAGGAGGAAATCTATACCGACTGCTATGTCAAGATGTATTCGGATGACGGATTTATGCAGGGCTATGGGATGAGGTCTGACGACCGTGCAAGAAACGCGATTCTCAACAGACCTTTCAATGCCTATGTCGTTACCAACAAGGATACGACCAAAGTTGTGCTTGATTCAGTCAATTTTATAGGGCCTTTTAAGAAAAAATAGTTACATTTGCACCCCTATAGGAAAATTAAATTAAAAATAGATACAATATGGCAGTACTTCAACGTATGCGGGATAAGTTCGGCATTGCGATTTCTGTGATAATCGCACTGTCGCTTCTTTATTTCATTGCTCCTATCAACGACATCATGAATCTTTTCGGAAGACCACAGAATGTCGGTGAAATCAACGGAAAAGGCGTTTCCTACGAAGACTTTCAGGAGCAGGTGGACAAATATACCACCATTAACGAAATCGTTACAGGTTCTTCAGTAAAGAACGAGCAGGCTCAGAAACAGATCCGCGATGCGGCCTGGCAGGAATTTATCGACAACTATATGTTTGTCAAGAACGCTCAGGCAGCCGGTATCAAGGTCGGAAGCGCTGAACTCGTTGACCTTACAACCGGTGAGGGCGCTTCTCCGATGATTTCGCAGAACCCTGCCTTTGCTGACGAGAACGGAGCATTCAACCCTGAAAACGTGAGGAATTTCGTAAGGAACATCGACAATGACGAGTCCGGACGCCTCCGCATTTACTGGAATTATCTCCAAAATGCAATCAATAACCAGCAGTATTATGCCCGTTATGCCTCCCTGTTCCGTTACAGCAGCATTGCCAACCAGCTTTGCATCGAGAACGAGATGGCAGCCAACAACGAGCTTGCAAACGTTGATTTTGTAGTCGCTTCATACCCTATCCAGAAGGACAGCACCATAAAGGTGTCAAAGAGCGAGATCAATTCATACTACAATGATCACAAGGACTTCTTCAAGCAGAATGCAAGCCGTGACATCGAGTATGTAGTGTTTGAAGTCGTTCCTTCAGCAAGCGATATCGAGGCTACCAGCCGCGAAATCAACGAGTGCTATGACGAGTTTGCCGCTACCGACAATATGAAGGCATTCCTCCTCAAGCATTCAGACAGAAGCTATTCCGACTACTGGTACAAGGCAGGTGAACTCAAGACAGTGAACGCTGAACTTGACAGGCAGGTGTTCGAGGGTGCAGCACAGACTCCTGTAATTCAGGACGGCAACCATTTCTACGCTGCAAGGGTTATGGAGTCAGCCATGGTTTCCGACTCCGTATATGTTAAGCATATGCTTTTCCAGGGTGCTGACGCTCAGAATCGTGCAGACAGTCTGCTTAATGTCCTCAATACCGACAGAAAGGCCGACTTCAGCGCGCTTGCAGCCATCTATTCCGATGACAAGGGTTCTGCTGCAGACGGTGAATTTGGCAACGTAGGCTGGATGACACAGACCTATATGCTTCCTGGCTTCGAGTCTGTCATTACCGCAGCAGTTGGCAAGCCTTACATTGTTAAGACCCAGTACGGTACACACATTGTCGTTGTCAGCAAAAAGACCGCTCCGGTTGCCAAGAAGAAGGTTGCAATCCTTGAAAAGACCGCCCTTGCAAGCAATGAGACTTACAACAGCTACTATGCTCAGGCAAATACCTTTGCAGGCATTACGAACGGTACCTACGAGGGATACAAGAAGGCGCTTGACTCGACCAAGGTTTACTCTCACAAGCTAAACAACGTGCTCGAGAGCACTTCAAACTTCGGTTCCGTAGAACAGGCAAGGGAGGTTACCCGCTGGATTTATGATGCAAAGAAGGCCGGAAAGGCATCCGAGATCATTACCGTCAACAACAACTACTTCTTTGTAGTTGCTCTCAAGGCTATCCACAAGGAAGGATATACTCCTGTCGAGGAAGTTGCTTCAGGAATTGAAAACACTCTCTACACCCGCAAGATGCAGGAAAAGGCACAGGCTGACATCGCAGCTAAGATTGCCGGTATGACCGACCTTGAGGCTATTGCAGAACTTCTTGGAACCAGCGTTCAGAGCAATGAGTCACTTTCACTTGCTTCTTCAATGGGTTCTCGCACGGAGCCTGCCCTTCTCGGTGGAATCGCTGCTGCTCAGGATGGCGTTATCAGCGGTCCTGTTGCAGGAAGGATGGGAGTCTATGTATTCCGTGTCAACAGCCGTGAAAAGGGAAGCTTCTATACTGAAGAGGATGCCAAGAATATGGAGGCAAGCAAGGTTCAGTACACTACCCAGATGATACTTCCTGTAATGATGGATGCAGCTGAGGTAAAGGATAACCGCGCAAGATTCTTCTAGTAAACAGTTTATTTGCAATATTGTGAAGGAGGGGTCGACCAAAAAGGGTCGGCCCCTTCCATCGTTTCCTGCGTCCCGCTGACGTACAAGGGATCCCATCCTGTGCATAAGGCTGAGCCCTCTTCATTTCAGAAAAGAACAGGCCTTGTGATATAAGGCAAAAAAGACTATATTTGAGAAAAATGAGCATTACGTTGATGATAAAGTACTTACTTGCAGTTATCCTATCCCTTTCCGTGCCGTGTTTCTCTTTATTGGCGCAAAGCAATGATATTCAGGACGATCTTACAAGATTGGACAAGACTATAAAGGAGGCGGAGCATTATTCTGTCATACACGAACAGAAAATCAACTCCATAAAGGAGGCACTCAACAATCAGCGTTTGACTCCAGAGGAGAGGTACAATCATCTCGGAAAACTGTATGAACTGTATTCTTATTACAATTTCGAACTGGCTTCCAGCGTACTGCAGGAGAGGATGTCGTCGGCAGAATTGTTAAGAGACAAGAAATGTATCAGTGAGGTCAAGCTGGATGAAGCTATGCTTCTTACTTCTGCAGGAATGTTTATGGAAGCCAACGGCATCCTCGAAAATATCGATACGAGTGCCTTTGACACGAGTCTCAAGCTCAAGTATTGGAATACGATGCAGCGTTTTTGTCAGGACTACAGCGAATTTAATCCTTCGGCAGAAGTTCAGGAAAGTTTCAAGGCAAAGGCAGGGCAGTACAGGGGAAAGATTATCGACAATGCCGCTGAAGGCAGTTTTCTGCGCCGTTATACCATAATGCTTGACCATATCAACAACGGATATTATACGGATGCAAGAGATTCCGGAGTTGTAATGCTTGCATCCCTGCCCGAAGATTCCCACGATTATGCCATAATCAGCTATTACACCGCAGTCGCCTGTCAGGAACTGGGAGAGGATCAGGCTGCACTCCACTGGTTCACCGAATCGGCAATCTGCGACTTCAGATGTTCCGTAAAGGATTATGCTTCGCTTTCCTGCATAGCCATAGCAATATTTGATATGGACGAGGTTGAAAGGGCATTCAGCTACATTCAGATTTCGCTCGAAGACGCTCACTTTTACAACTCCAAGGTACGCCCATGGCAGATTGCCCGCTTCCTTCCTGCCATCGAAAAGGCCTATATCGGCGCTCGCGAGGCACACAGCGCCTTCGCATTCAGAACAGCCCTGTGGTTGAGTGTTCTATCGGTTCTGCTGCTTGCAGCACTGTTTTTCGTCATCTCTCTATACCTCAAGTACAGGAAAAATTCTACCCAACTCTCCGCCCTTAACGAGAAGCTTGCGGATACGCTGGGAGAGCTTTCGGAGGCGAACAAGGTCAAGGAGGAATATATAGGTCTGTTCCTGTCGATGTGTTCTGATTATCTGGCCAAACTCAACAAGGTTTACACCCGCGATCAGATGGAAAAGGAACTGAAGTCTTTCTATAATACTTTCGACAACGCATTTATACAGATATATCCGGATTTTGTGGAAAAGTTCAATGCCCTGCTCAAGCCTGAGTCAAGGATAGAACTCAAGAAGGGCGAGATGCTCAATACTGAACTTCGGATTTTTGCACTTATTAAACTCGGAATAACCCAGTCTTCGCACATAGCCTCGCTGCTGCGCTATTCCGTCAATACAATCTATAACTACCGTGCGCAGATAAAGAACGCCGCGTTGGGTAATAAGGATAATTTTGAAGATTTAGTAAGGAAAATTAATTAAATTTTATAAATTTTATCTTTGTCCAAGTCCACTATTTTTATTTTATAGACATTTGATAATCAAAAGATTATTGATTTTTTAACTCTACTTTGTCCACTTCTTTCAAAATAGGTGGTTAAATTGATTCAGCGATTTGTTATTTTTGTATGACTGTTGGTGAATATGCCACATAGTATAACACAAAATAATTAACCAAATCAGTACTCAATGAAACACCTTATCAGACGTGTTGCCCTTATCCTGGCGATATTGGGTTTGAGCTGTGCCTCTGCATTTGCTCAACAAGTTAAAGGTACGGTCAGGGATGAAGCCGGAGAACCGGTGATAGGAGCCGCTGTCCTTATTAAAGGAACAAACGCGGGTACTACCACGGATGCAGACGGTTCGTTCCTGCTTGCAAAAGTTCCGCAGGGAACTGTACTTGAAGTATCTTCAATCGGATATCAGACCGTTCTGGTCACGGTAAACGGCGAAGGTCCAATTGAAATAATAATCAAGGAAGACCTGATGCTCCTTGACGACGTGGTCGTAATCGGCTATGGAGTCCAGAAAAAGAGTGTCGTAACGGCATCTATCGCTAAGGTTGATGCCAAGGATCTCGGAGCAACGGCACCTCTTCGTGTGGATAACGCCCTCAAGGGTCTGGCAGCCGGTGTGAATGTCACTTCTTCTTCAGGTCAGCCGGGCGCGGCAGCGCGAATCAGGATTCGCGGTACGGGTACCATCAACAACTCCGACCCTCTCTACATCGTTGACGGAATGCCTATTGAAGGAGGAATCGATTACCTCAACCCTAATGACATCGAGTCCATCGAGGTTCTCAAGGATGCTGCTTCAGGAGCCGTTTACGGTGCACGTGCAGCCAACGGTGTCATTCTCGTAACCACCAAGAAGGGTAGCGGCAATACCAGGGTATCCTACAACTTCACCCAGGGATTTTCAAGCCCTTGGAGGGAGAGGGAAGTGCTCAATGCTACCGAATATGCCATAATGATGAACGAAGGCCGCATCAATGCCGGTATGCAGCCTCTCTATGCCGATCCATACAGCTACGGCGAAGGAACGGACTGGCAGAAGGAAGTGTTTAACTACAATGCCCCTTCACAGGCCCACGAACTCAGCGTAAGCGGAGCGTCCGAGAATGTAAACTATTATCTTTCTCTCGGTTACAACAGCCAGGACGGTATTGTCGGAGGAAATTACGGCAGGGGAAA
>SAMEA3663297__coassemble_699_pt1 | contig 15910 bp, 12 predicted proteins | sample SAMEA3663297__metabat2_high_PE_016 | metagenome-assembled genome bin SAMEA3663297 (sample SAMEA3663297) | pig gut metagenome | biome: pig gut; feature: pig-associated habitat; material: faeces | place: China | collected 2013
CATATGGGTTAAATTCGCCATAAAGCTTATCATCGTCAAATTCCGAGTCGCGCTGCACCGGTCCGGCGATGATGAGCGGGGTTCGGGCGTCATCGATGAGCACCGAGTCCACCTCATCCACGATGGCGAAGTGATGCTTGCGCTGCACAAGGTCCTCTGTCGAGAAGGACATATTGTCGCGCAGGTAGTCGAAGCCGAATTCGTTGTTTGTTCCGAAGGTGATGTCGCAGTTGTAGGCGCGGCGGCGTGCCTGGGAATGAGGCTCGTGCTTGTCGATGCAGTCAACGCTCAGTCCGTGGAACATATAGAGCGGGCCCATCCACTCGGAGTCACGCTTCGAGAGGTAGTCGTTGACGGTCACCACGTGCACGCCCTTGCCTGCAAGCGCGTTGAGAAATACCGGCAGGGTCGCTACGAGGGTCTTACCTTCACCCGTCGCCATTTCCGCAATCTTGCCCTGGTGGAGGGCTATGCCTCCGACGAGCTGAACGTCATAGTGGACCATGTCCCAGACTATCTCGTTTCCACCTGCAACCCAATGGTTTACATATATTGCCTTGTCGCCTTCGATGCTGACGAAGTCCTTGTTCTGGCCGCAAAGGTCGCGGTCAAACTGGTTTGCGGTGACAACCACCTTTTCGTTTTCTTTGAAACGCCTGGCGGTTGACTTCATTATGGCGAATGCTTCAGGAAGTATCTTGTTGAGACACTCTTCGATTGCTGCGTCCTCATCCTTGACGAGTTTGTCAGACTCTCCGGCAAGTTTTTCCTTTTCGGAAACAGGGATGTCCCTGTCAAGTTCCGTCTTTATCTCCGCAATGCGGTTCTCGAACTTCTACTTCACGAAGCTGCCTCTTGAGCTCTTCGGTGCGTGCCCTGAGGTCATCGTTGTTAAGGGAGTCAATTGAAGGATAGATATCCAACACCTTCTGCAGCAAAGGTTTGACTGCCTTGTAGTCGCGGTCGGCCTTGGTGCCGAATACCTTGGAAATTATTGATGTTAGTGACATAATTCCGTTTAATTACAAAATAATTCACAAATATAATAAAAATAATGCTATATTTGTAATCCGATTGCAGGATTAGCACATCGGTAGTGCATTGGCTTCCCAAGCCAAGGAGGCGGGTCCGACTCCCGTATCCTGCTCAAAAATAGACGGGACGCGTGTGCGTCCCTTGTTTTTTTATGGGCAATTACCTCAAAAAGTGGATTGAGCACGCCAGACCGCGTTCTCTTATGCAAAGTATGATGCCGGCGGTGCTGGCAACAATATGTGCAATCGGTTCCGAAAAGTTCAATATCCTTTGCGGGTTTGCAGCAATCTTAGGCGTCGTGTGTGCCCATCTCGCACTTAACCTTGCCGATGACTGGTTTGACTACCGCATCGATATGATGGGCGACCGCGACAAAGTCATACGTCAGGGATTCAGGGCAATGAGCGTGAAATATCCGTATTTCACCGATGGCAGCGAGACTCCGCGCAGCGCTGCGGCAGCCATTGCAACGTTTGGCGGGATTGCCCTCACCTGCGGTTTGGGCATCTTCATCTATCGTACCGTAGGTTGCGGTTTTGGAGGGGCACAGGGAAGTTGGATCATTCCGGCAATTACCGCCGCCTGCGCATTTCTCGGGATGTTCTACTCCGCTCCGCCGCTCAAGCTGTCCTTCCGCGGACTCGGAGAAATGGTGATAGGATTTATTTTCGGCCCGCTGCTGATGTGGGGAGTATATTACTCTACCGCAGGAAGCATAGATGCAGGCATCAGCTTCGTTTCCATTCCCGTAGGACTGCTGGTGCTCAACATCCTGTTTACCCACTCGTTCATCGACATGGAGGGTGACGCGGCATCCAACAAGATGACTTTTGCCCGGCTTCTCGGTAACCGCAAGCTCTGCCTTGCCGCCTCCTATATCTTTACCTTCGTTCCTTTCATTATGATTGTCATTGCAGTTGCCACAGGAGTGCTGCACCCTATATACCTGATTGTCCTGCTCGTAATCCCGAGGGGAATATGGCTCTGTCATTCCCTCCACTGCTTTTCGGCTGACAGGTCTCACAAAAACGAAATCCCGGACCAGCCATACAGATGGCTCGGACCTATGGCAAAGAACTGGGACATTGTGAGGGAAAAGGGCATAGACTGGTTCCTAATGCGTTGGCTCTGTGCAAGGAACATTCTTTCCGGATTTTGCGCAATGATGATTATTTCCAAAGTTATTACATTGATTATAAGATAATTATGTCAGCAATCAAACAGGCATTCTACCTTCCGTTCTGGTGGTTCAGAGCAAAGTTTTTCGGACGTACGGCCCCACTTCAAAGCGTGATATTCATTTCTGACCGATGCAACCTTTCCTGCAAGCATTGCAGCGTTTACAACCATAAGGCACCGGTTTCCAAATCCTGGGACCAGATCAAGGAAGAACTCGAGTATTGCTTCCGTCTGGGATCACGTTTCATCGACTTCGAGGGCGGAGAACCGTTCCTCTGGGAAGACCCGTCACATCCTGTCGGATCGCGTCCGGCAAACGTAAATGACCTCTGCGACCTTGCACGTTCGCTCGGGTTCTACTCCTGCACCATAACCACCAACGCCCAGAAACCTTTCGCCGGCTCACACGCCGACAGCATATGGGTTTCAATGGACGGCGTAGGTGCATATCACGATACCATACGAGGAGAAGGCACCTTTGCAAGGCTCGAGAAAAATGCTTCGGAAAGCGGATGCAAGCACCTGTCCGCCAATATGGCAATCAATGTCCATAATGCCGACTCGGTGGCGGCAGCCATTGAATATGTCAAGGAAAAGCCGTATTTCGAGAGCATATCGCTCAACTTCCATACACCTTTCCCGGGCACCGAGCATCTCGCGCTGCCTATGGAAAAGCGCAACCGGATCATAGACCTCATCCTTGACTACAAGAAGAAGGGTTATCCGATCATGAATTCGAAAAGCGGCCTCAAGGCAATGAAATCCAACAAGTTCAAGAAACGCTGCTGGATGACCAACTTTATTTACGTTGACGGTACGCGCGAGCCTCAGTGCGCAGGATACAAGATTCCGGGCCTGTGCGACAAATGCGGATTCTGTATGGCCGGCGAAGAGGATGCCGTAATGAGACTGGCTCCAGACACCATCCTCGCCGGATTCAAACTCAGAAGATAGACTGAACTTGCTTCATAGCGTCAGTCAAGTTCAAACTCCGTGATGCCCTTGATACCCGGAAATCCGTAATAGGCACCAACAAGGTCGCCCTTGAGCAGCACCCTGTGACCCCTGTTCGACGGATTGTCCATAAGATTGAGGGCATCACGCACGTCTCCCAGAGCAAGTTCGACGCTGAGCACGTAGTCCGGATTGACCGTTGACGAACGCAGTCCAAGAAGAATATTTGTATTTTTGCTGAAAGGCGGTGTCAGGGACATTTTTGAAGTGGAAGTGGCAACGCCTATGATGTAACCTTCCACCCATACGTCCTTTTCCCCTATATGGTCTCTTGCAGTAAGGGTAGTATAGGCATTTGACTTGTCGGAGCCGGGATTCTCGCCTCCTACGACAAATTCTTCATAGCTCCACACTCTGGAAGTGTCAAGCTGAAGCACTATGCCGGAGCCTGATCCTGACACAAGCTGCTCGGATGCCGAAAGCTTGAGTTTCAGCATCGATCCGGCATCCAGCATACGGGAACACAGGCACTCGTCGCCATCAGTACCGTTCATGACCAGTGTCACAATGCCCGGGTTGAAATAGCCCGTTCTTTTCTCGTCAGGGGTCCATAGCAGGTTGCCGCCTGATGAACGGATCATTATCTCTGCATCCGGGAAAGCCGCGCGGAAAGAAGCGTCTGCAAGCAGTTCCAGGCCACAATTCAGTTGTTTGCATTGCAGTATCACCGAAGTTTCCTTATCGGCTGTCACACTCACAAGACGCGAGTCTCCGAACTGTGCCTTGTCATAGCATGGCTCTTCAAAGACACAGGAACTTGCAGTCACGAGATAACTGCCGGCAGGGAGTTCAAATCGTTCAGGAGAGTCGGCATACCTGCCTTCATAGACCTTGCTTCCCGAGGAGTTGCTGATGGTAATGAGGAAGGACCCCACATCCGGCAGATAGCCAGATCTGGTAAGTAGCGATGCACTGGAATCGAAGGAAAGCACCAGGGCACCGGTACCGCTGGTCTTTTCACTGAAAAGATTGTTGCAGGAAGTCATACCTGCACAGAGAAGGAGCAACAGGGCTCCGGCAAAACGGATTGAAGCTTTCATAACTCAAGTATTTTTTACAACCACAAAGTTACGTCCTCTTATCCGTTTCTTACAAAAAGAATCCGCTAATGCTTCAAAAAATTCGCGGGACACTTGCACTCACTGCAGGCGCCCCGCTACTTAACCTAAACTTAAACTATGAAAAACTTCAATGCGAAGATAATACAAATCTTTGAAATAATCACTCTTTATCTCAAAAATATGTAATTTTGCTAGGATTTTTGTACGCCCTAGGCGAATCGAACGCCTATCGTAGGAACCGGAATCCTAAATTTTATCCATTAAACTAAGGGCGCAAATGCAGCGCAAATATACAAAAAAATTATGATTAAAGCTTATATTTTTCCAGGACAAGGATCGCAGTTCAGCGGAATGGGCAAGGAACTGTATGAGAGCAACCATCAGGCTCGAGAAATGATGGACAGAGCTGATGAAATATTGGGATTTAAACTGACAGAAATAATGTTCAACGGCACGGACCAGCAACTCAAGGCAACCGAGGTCACCCAGCCGGCAATCTTCCTGCACTCCGTCTGCGAGGCGCTCTGCAACTCGGGAGATACTGCCCCTGATATGGTCGCAGGCCATTCTCTGGGCGAATTCTCCGCTCTCGTCTGCGCCGGGTCGATGGGCTTCGAGGACGGTATGCGGCTGGTCGCGAAGCGAGCGCAGGCTATGCAGCGCTGCTGCGAAACGGTTCCGGGCTCGATGGCGGCAATCATAGGTCTGAGCGAGGAGGCGGTTGAGCAGGTATGCAAGACCGTGGCCGGTACCGTGGTTCCTGCCAACTACAACAGCGACGGACAGATAGTCATTTCCGGCGAAGATGCAGCCGTAGAGGAAGCTATGGCAAAAGCCTTGGAGGCAGGGGCAAGAAAGGCCGTGAAACTGAATGTCAGCGGAGCTTTCCACTCCCCTCTTATGCAGCCGGCGAGGGAAGAACTCGCAAAGGCGATAGAATCTACCCCTATTCTGGCACCTCGCTGTCCGGTTTACCAGAATGTCAGCGCAAGCGCTTCCACAGACCCTGAAGTCATTAAGGAATTGCTGCTCGAGCAGCTCACTTCACCTGTGAAGTGGACCCAGAGCGTAAAGGCCATGATGCGCGACGGAGCTGAGATCTTTGAAGAAAAAGGCCCCGGAAATGTACTCCAGGGCCTCTTGAGAAGAATCAAGCTCTAGCGCTATACGCCTCCGAACGCGCTGTATCCTCCATCGACAGGGATGATTACACCTGTAACGAAAGAAGATATGTCGCTGAGGAGATAAAGCATGGTACCTACCAGATCCTCCGGCTCACCGAACTTGTGGGTCGGAGTATTTGCTATAATCTTGCGGCCCCTCGGCTTGAGTTCGCCCGTCTGCTCATCTGTGAGCAGGAAGCGGTTCTGGTCGGTAAGGAAGAATCCTGGAGCGATGGCATTGCACCTGATGCCCATCTCGGCAACGTGGACGGCAAACCACTGGGTGAAGTTGTTGATGGAACCCTTGGCTGCGGAATATGCCGGAATCTTGGTGAGAGGCCTGATGGCATTCATTGAAGAAATGTTGAGCACCACGCCTTTGCGGGCCTCGATCATATCTGTGGTAAACACCATGGTAGCGAGCAGGGTACCCTTGAAATTGAGGTCGTAAACAAACTGGAATCCTTCCATATCAAGGCCGTAGAAGGTCTTGGAAATGTCGGTATCCGGATCCATCTGCTCGGCTTCGCAGGTTGCCTTTGGCGAGTTTCCTCCGGCGCAGTTGATGAGTATGTCTATCTTGCCAAGTTTTTCGTGAATCTCGTCACGGGCAGCTTCGAGAGCCGCCTTATCAAGGGTACTGGCACTGATTCCCAGACACTTGACTCCAAATTCCTCAGATATAGCTTCGCCCTTTGCAGGGTTGTCCTTGCTGCGGCTGATGACAGCTATGTTAACTCCGGCAGCAGCCAGGCCGCGGGTAAGAGCGTTGCCCAGAACGCCAAAACCGCCGGTGATGACGCAAACGCGTCCTTTAAGGTCGTCAAAAGAATATTTCATTGCGGTCATTTCACTTATTTGTTGAACAGTCGTTTGACGTCAGGCGATGTATGTGCCGGCTACGGTATCTCCGCCGTGTCCTGTCCAGTTTGTATGGAAGAACTGTCCTCTCGGCATATCCGTACGCTCATACGTATGCGCTCCGAAGAAGTCCCTCTGCGCCTGCAGGAGGTTTGCAGGGAGACGCTCGCAACGGTAGCCGTCATAGTACTCGAGGGCTGCGCTCAGGCAAGGTGCCGGAACTCCGTTGACAATAGCCTGCGCGAGGACGTTGCGCCAGCCGCTCTGGGCCTCGGCGAGCTTGCCACTGAAATAAGGGTCGAGCAGGATGTTGGCGATGTCAGGATTGTTGTCGAATGCTTCCTTGATTTTGCCGAGGAATACGCTGCGGATGATGCAGCCGCCTCTCCACATCAGGGCAATTCCTCCGTAGTTGAGGTTCCAGCCGTATTCCTTTGCGGCCGCCTTCATAAGGGCATAACCCTGGGCATAGGAAACCACCTTGGCAGCGAAAAGTGCCTTTCTGAGGTCCTCGAGGAAGGCTTTTCTGTCACCGGTGAACTTTGCAGGAGCAGGTCCCTGAAGTATCTTGGAAGCCGCCACGCGCTCTTCCTTCTGCGCGGAAAGGCAGCGGGCAAATACGGACTCACCAATGAGCGTAAGCGGAACGCCGGCATCAAGCGCTGAGATTGCAGTCCATTTGCCTGTTCCCTTCTGACCTGCTGTATCGAGAATGTAGTCGAGCACATAGTTGCCGTCCTCGTCCTTCTTTGCAAGAATGTCACGGGTAATCTCCACGAGGTAGCTGTCGAGGTCGCCCTTGTTCCATTCAGCAAAGGTCTCGTGCATTTCCTCGTTGCTCATTCCGAGGAGTTCCTTCATTATGTGATAGCATTCGCAAATGAGCTGGATGTCACCGTATTCGATTCCGTTGTGCACCATCTTCACGAAGTGTCCGGCACCGCCTTCGCCTACCCAGTCGCAGCACGGCTGGCCGTTTTCCACCTTGGCGCAGATGCTCTGGAATATTGGCTTTACCAGAGGCCAGGCCGCAGGTGAGCCGCCGGGCATCATGGATGGACCCTTGAGCGCGCCTTCCTCGCCGCCGGAAACTCCCGTACCGATGTACAACAGGCCCTTGCTCTCGACGTATGCAGTACGGCGTGCCGTGTCAGGGAAATGGGTGTTGCCGCCGTCTATGATGACATCGCCCGGATCCAGCACCGGAATAAGTTTCTCGATAAAGTCATCTACAGCCTGACCGGCCTTGACCATCAGGAAGACCTTGCGCGGGCTCTTGAGGGATGAAACGAATTCTTCAAGACTGCGGGCGCCGAAGATGTTCTTGTCCTTGCCGCGACCCTGGACAAACTTGTCCACCTTCTCGACGGTGCGGTTGTAAACGCTGACGCGGAAGCCCTTGCTTTCCATATTCAGCACGAGGTTCTCGCCCATTACGGCAAGACCGATAAGACCAATGTCTGATTTTTCCATATTGTTGAGTGTTATTGAATTACAAGTTTAAAATCAAGTTTACGCAGGGCTTCGGCACAGTCGTCCGAAGCGCCCTTGAGATCTATGGTAAAGCAACTCATCTCTCGCCTTATGCGGTAATCCCCCCTCAGACGCTCGAACGAGTCAAGATTATCGCGCAGCAGGTCGCTGTCCTCCTCTACCTTGTAGGTGTGCTCAATTGCCTCGCAGAGCACCTCGTCACGGCTCTTTCCGGAAGCGTCCAGACTAAAGCGGAGAGGCTGAGGGGGCAGAGGCATAAATTCAGGTTTCCAGTCCGTCAGAGGCAGGCCGAGCACCTCAGCAACGGTATGCACGCTTGCAATCGTGCCGTTTGCCTTGCCATCTGCACTGTAACCAGCTATGTGTGGCGTAGTTATATCCAGCAGATCCACCAGTTCGGGATCAAGGTCAGGCTCCCCTTCCCAGCAGTCGAGCACTGCACCCCTGATACTTCCCCGCTTGAGGGCTGACTTGAGCGCAGAATCGTCCACAACCGGGCCTCTGGCTGCATTAATGAGTATCTGTCCCGGTTTGAGCCTATCGATCATAGCCTCGTCGAAAAGATGCCAGGTGGCATCCTCACCACAGCGGATGAGCGGAACGTGAAGAGTAATTATGTCACTCTGTTCCAGTATCTTGTCCAGAGAGCAGAATTGTTCCGGACCCTCACGGCGCTCACGCGGAGGGTCGTTGAGAAGCACATTCATTCCGAGGGCTCGTCCTACCTGGGCGACCTTGGATCCAACGTTGCCGACTCCCACCACACCGAGAGTCAGGTCGCTGAAAGCGAATCCGTATTTGTGTCGCAGAAACGCAAACAGCGAGGCGGCGTACTGCTTGACCGACCAGGAGTTGCAACCCGGAGCATTGCGCCAGAGTATGCCGTGGCCTTCGCACCAGGTGGTGTCAATATGGTCAAAGCCTATAGTCGCAGTCGCTATCACCTTGACGGAAGAGCCTTCCAGCAGGGCCGCGTCGCACTTGGTTCGGGTGCGCGTGACTATGGCATCGGCATCGCGGACCAGCTCGGCGGTCGTATCCCTGCCGGGCAGATACACAACTTCGGCATAGGGTTCAAATACGCCTTGTAAAAAAGGAATCTTGTTATCGCAAACGATTTTCATCTCCTAGTCCTTGAATCTGTCCGGATGCGCCCAGAGGCCCAGAGCCGGATTTGAAATGTAATATATTTCCTCTCCTCCTACGGTATTCCATCCGTCCTTGAGATGTGCCACGTCATAGCGTTCCATAACAGCGTCTAGAGGCTCGTAGCCGAATCCGACCGACTCGATCTCCTCGCGTGTCATATCCGGACCCGGGCAATAGGTAATGCTGAAACGGCCTTCGCTGGAGCCGTGGATAAGGTGGGCGGAAGCGCTGAGGTTATTGCGCAGGTCCTCGTTTTCGCGGGTGCACTGCAGCGTGTGCGGAGTGCCCTTGTAGCCGTATTTGCGGATAAGCGCGTCGATGGTCTTGTCCTCGCCGAATTCGCGCAGCGCGGGAGCGAGCACCATCAGCGAGCCGCCGTCCGCAATCGCCATCCTGGTGCGGTAAACCGCCTTGTTGCCCAGCCAGGTGCTTTTGAATTCGGCCGGGTCGAGATACACCAGGCACTTGCGTATGGGCTTTTCTACCATTATGAAGTTGACCTTGAGGGAAAGGTCGGCGGCCTTGCGGAAGCACTCGAAGTCATCACCTATGAACAGTCCGCGCAGTTCCATCTTTCCGGTGCTTTCGTTCTTGGCGAGAACCGTCTGTATATAGATGATAGGAAGGTCCTTGATGAAATTCTGCCTTGCGTACTCGAGCACCGCCCTGACTGGACTGTCCGCCCTGCCCATAATGCGCTCCATTCCGTAGGTAGCTCCCAGATAATGGCTCTTGTTGATACCTTCGCTGCCACCTACGCCTACGAATATGTTCTTGGTGTAGTTGGCCATACCGATGACCTCGTGGGGAACGACCTGGCCAATGGAGAGTATGAGGTCAAACGAAGGATCCAGAAGGAGCTTGTTGACCTGGGCAGGTACGCTGTAGTCCAGCTTGCCTTCAGATACTTCCTTGACATAGGAGGCCGGCACCTCGCCCACGGTCACGACATCGTTGCGCCAGTCGTGTACGCGGAAAAGGTCGAGAGGCACGTGGCCGAACATCTCCCGCAGCTGATGCTCGGGCATTGCGGTATGGGTGCCGAGAGCCGGCATCACGTCTGTAAGCGCAGGCCCGTAATAGTCATAGACCATTTCGGTAATGGGTCCGGCGTAGGAGTTGAGTCTGGTAAAGTCAGGCGGAATTGCAAGGACACGCTTGCGGACACCAAGAGAATCAAATACTTCCTTGAGGGCGGCCCTTACCTCTTCAGGGCTGATGCAGTCCGTTTCCGAACCTCTTGCGTAGTATAGCATAACTATCTCTTTACGCGGGCGTTACCCTGCCATATACTCCAAACCTGGTCTTCGTCTGCAGGCTGTGCATAGTCGGTGAGGAAGGTGGTCGCTAGAGCACCGCTCGCCCATCCGAACTGAATCCACTTCTCGCTGTTCCAGCCCTTGAGTATGGCATAGAGCATACCTCCGACAAAGCCGTCGCCGCCGCCTATGCGGTCAAGGACGTGTATCTCTCTCGGCATTACGGTGTGCCATTCGTCTCCGGCAAGCATGATTGCACCCCAGTTGTGACTGTTGGTGTTGTTGACCTCACGCAGCGTCGTGGCAAATACCCTGGCGTTAGGATAGCTTGCCTTAACCCTGCCAATCATATCCTTGAAAGCATCTATTTTGGACGCTATGTCCTTTCCTCCCGCTTCCGGACCTTCGATTCCGAGGCAAAGCTGGAAGTCTTCCTCATTTCCTATAAGGATATCGGAGATACTGCAGATTTCGGCAAAAACGTCGTGAAGTTCCTGCTCGCGGCCCTTCCAGAATGAAGCCCTGTAGTTGAGGTCGAAGCTTATGCGCGTGCCGTACTTTTTGGCCGCACGGGCAATTTCAAGGCAAAAACGGCTGGTCTGGGGGCTGAGCGCTGCGATAAGTCCGGAAAGATGAACGATCTGCACTCCTTCTTCGCCGAATATCCTTTCAAGGTCAAAGTCTGCGACGTCGAGCAGACGGCCGACCTCTCCGGCACGATCATTCCATACGCGAGGGCCGCGTGAACCGTATCCGCTATCGGCAATGTTGATCTGGTGTCTGTAGCCCCACGGGCCTCCTTGAGGAACTTCAGGGCCCTCAAAATCCATTCCTCTGGCACGGAGATTGGACTTGATGAATGCAGCGAAAGGGCTGCCCTGTACAAATGCGGTAAGCACCTTGACCTTCAATCCGAGATATGAAGAAATACTTGCCACGTTGGTTTCCGCGCTTGTCGCCTGCAGATGGAACAAGTCGCTGCTGTGTACCGGCTGACCGCTTTCCGGCGTTACTCTCAGACCCATGCTTGTGGGAACGAGGAGGGAGTATCTGCACCCCTGCTTAAGTTCGATATCCATAGTAAAAAATCAATTTCAACATTTACAAATATAGTCATTTTTCCGACAAGTGCCGATATAATTTACTATATTTGCAGATGCGAATTTCAACAAAACTACTATAAGTTATGGCTAAAGAAAAAAAATTCATTACCTGTGACGGTAACCAGGCCGCTTCCAACATCGCATATTTGTTCAGCGAGCACGCGGCCATTTACCCTATCACACCGTCATCGACAATGGCCGAGAACGTTGACGAATGGGCTGCCCACGGCAAAAAGAACCTCTGGGGCGAGACCGTGAAGGTCACCGAAATGCAGAGCGAAGCCGGTGCGGCAGGCGCAGTCCACGGTTCTCTTCAAGCCGGTGCACTTACGACGACATACACGGCATCACAGGGTCTCCTGCTGATGATTCCGAATATGTATAAGATTGCAGGTGAGATGCTTCCTGCAGTCTTTCACGTTTCTGCCCGCGCGCTCGCATCACACGCACTTTCAATCTTCGGCGATCACCAGGACGTAATGGCCTGCCGCCAGACAGGATTTGCAATGCTCGCTTCAGGCTCCGTTCAGGAAGCCCAGGACATGGCGGCCGTCGCCCATCTTTCCGCTATAAAGAGCAGCATTCCTTTCCTCCATTTCTTCGACGGATTCCGCACATCACACGAAATCCAGAAGATCGAACTCATAGATGAGGAAGACCTCAAGTCAATGGTCAGCACCAAGTCGCTGGAGAATTTCCGCGCACGCGCGCTCAACCCGGAAGCTCCTGTAACCAGGGGAACCGCCCAGAACGGAGACGTTTATTTCCAGGCAGTGGAAGCCCGCAACCAGGCATACGATGCAGTTCCCGATATCGTTGCACGCTATATGGGTGAAATCAGCGAGCTTACCGGACGCCAGTACCGTCCTTTCGAGTACTATGGAGACAAGGACGCCGAGAACATCATCATCGCGATGGGTTCAGTTACCGAGACCATCAAGGAAACAGTGGATTATCTTGCAAGCCGCGGCCGCAAGTACGGTGTGGTTACGGTTCACCTCTACCGTCCGTTCTCTGCAAAATACTTCCTCAAGGTCATCCCTAAGAGCGTCAAGAAGATTGCCGTGCTCGACAGGACCAAGGAGCCGGGTTCTCTCGGAGAGCCTCTCTTCCTCGACGTAAAGGCGCTTTATCAGGGTCAGTCAAACGCCCCTCTGGTTGTCGGCGGACGCTACGGACTTTCTTCAAAGGACACGACTCCGGCACAGATCATCGCCGTATTTGACAATCTCGACCGCAAAGAGCCTAAGGACGGATTTACCATCGGCATCACCGATGACGTAACCTTCAGGAGCCTCCCTGTAAAGGCCGAGGTCAGCATCGTCAAGAAGGGTACCACCGAGTGCAAGTTCTACGGTCTGGGTTCCGACGGTACCGTAGGCGCCAACAAGAACACCATCAAGATCATCGGTTCTCACACCGAACTCTACAGCCAGGCTTATTTCGACTATGACTCCAAGAAGTCAGGCGGTTACACCTGTTCACACCTGCGTTTCGGAAAGGAACCTATCAAGGCGCCTTATCTTGTCAGCACCCCTGACTTCGTTGCCTGCCACGTTCCTTCATATCTCGAGAAATACGACGTGCTCAAGGGTATCAAGGACGGTGGTTCGCTCCTGCTCAACTCCCTCTGGGATGAGAAGGAGACTCTCGAACGCATTCCTGACCACGCAAAGGCAGTCATCGGACGCAAGCACATCAACCTCTACATCATCAACGCGACCAAGATTGCCGCTGAAATAGGTCTCGGCGGACGTACCAACACCATACTTCAGAGCGCATTCTTCCGCATCACCGGCATCATCCCTGTCGAGGATGCAGTTAAGTACATGAAGGACGCCGCCCTCAAGTCTTACGGCAAGAAGGGCGAAAACGTGGTCAACATGAACTACGCAGCCATCGACCGCGGAGGCGAATACGTCAAGGTCGAGGTTCCGGCCGAGTGGGCTGAGATCAACGCCAGGTTCTCTACGCCTAACGCCGACAGGCTCGCTCCTTCATTTGTAAAGGACGTTGCAGACGTTGTCAACGCCCAGTGCGGAGACTCCCTGCCTGTAAGCGCATTCATGCCATATCTTGACGGAACGATGCCTGCCGGAACCGCCGCTTATGAGAAGCGCGGAGTTGCCGTCAACGTTCCGGTTTGGGATCCTTCGAAGTGTATCCAGTGCAACACCTGCGCTTTTGTCTGCCCTCACGCAGCCATCCGTCCGTTCATCCTCACCGAGGACGAGGCGGCTTCAGTTCCTGAAGGACTCAAGACCGCCGACGGAAAGGCAACGCTCAAGGGATACAAGTTCGCAATTTCGGTTTCTGTTGCAGACTGTACCGGTTGCGGCAACTGCGTTGACGTTTGTCTTGCCAAGGACAAGGCACTTGCAATGGAGTCATACCTTGACAATATTGCAGAACAGGCCAATTTCGACTACCTCAATACCAAGGTCGGATACAAGAAGATGTTCGACCCTAAGTCGAATATGAAGAACGCTCAGTTCGCCCAGCCTCTGTTCGAATTCTCCGGCGCCTGCGCCGGTTGCGGCGAGACCCCTTACATCAAGAACATCACCCAGCTCTTCGGCGACCATATGATGATTGCCAACGCTACCGGCTGCTCTTCTATCTACGGAGCTTCATTCCCCGCATCGCCTTACTGCACCGACGCAAAGGGACGCGGACCGGCATGGCAAAATTCTCTCTTCGAGGACTTCTGCGAATTTGGTCTCGGTATGCATCTCGGAAGCGAGCGTATGCGCGACACCGTCGCCCGGCTTATGACCAAGGGTCTCAGCTGCGATTGCTGCAGCGATGAGATGAAGGCGCTGTTTACCAAGTGGCTTGAGAACCGAGGAGACTATGCCGTAACAAGGCAGATCAGCGATGAGCTCGTTCCTATGATGGAGGCTTGCGGCTGCGAGACCTGCAAGAGCATTCTCGCCCTCAAGCAGTACATCCCGGCACGCAGCCAGTGGATTATCGGCGGAGACGGTGCAAGCTATGACATCGGCTACGGCGGACTCGATCACGTGCTCGCATCTGGCGAAAACGTCAACATTCTCGTTCTCGACACCGAGGTATATTCCAACACCGGCGGACAGTCATCAAAGGCAACCCCTGCGGGCGCCATTGCCAAATTTGCCGCTTCTGGAAAGAAGATTCGCAAGAAGGACCTCGGAATGATGGCTATGAGCTACGGCTATGTTTACGTTGCCCAGGTGGCTATGGGAGCAAGCCCGGTTCAGTATATGAATGCTATCAGGGAGGCCGAAGCTTATGACGGACCTTCACTCATCATCGCTTACTCACCTTGTATCAACCACGGACTCAAGGCAGGTATGGGATTGAGCCAGAAGGAGGAAAAGCTCGCCGTAGAATGTGGCTACTGGCATCTTTACCGTTACAACCCTATGCTCGAAGAGCAGGGAAAGAATCCATTCTCTCTCGACAGCAAGGAACCGGACTGGAGCAAGTTCCAGGACTTCCTCAAGGGTGAAGTGCGTTTCGCTTCTCTCCAGAAACTGTTCCCGGACAGCGCCCAGGAACTGCTTCAGAAGACAGAAGAGTTTGCAAAGCTCCGTCTCGACACTTACAAGCGTCTTGCGGAGAAGAAATAATCAGAGCATCTTGATGCGTATCTCTCCGTCAAATACGGAGACCTGCGCATCGGATGACCCATTAAGTTTCAGAAGCACCGGACTTTCCGGTGTTTCTGTTTTTTTAACCTGTACCGCATCCAGATGGGCATACAGGGAAAGGATGCGTTTGGCAAAGTCATAGACAATCCGACCTGCATCCGTCAGTGAAACGGAAGCATAGGAACGGACGAAGAGAGAGTCGCCCATTGCAGTTTCAAGGGCAGAAATGTTCTGGCTGACAGCCGGTTGGCTTATGCCCAGAATCTTGGCAGACTCGGTGAAGCTACCGCATTCCGCGACGGTTACAAAAACCCTCAGTCTAAAATCTTCAAACATAAACACTACACTTAATAACTAACCTTTAACTGCATATCCCGTGCTGAAAAAGCAGATTATACGCAATTTGCAAGCAAATGTAGCAAAACTTCTTGTACTTTGGAGCAAAAATTAGTAACTTGCAGGTTCAAAACATTTTAAACATGAAAAAATTTCTATTTCTTGCGGCAGGACTTCTCGCCGCAACATTGAGTTGGGGTCAGCAGATGCCCGAGCAGCTGCCTATTGACCCTTCGATCAGAACCGGAAAACTGGAAAACGGCCTGACCTATTTCATCAGACACAACGAAAAACCGGCTGACAGGGCTGAATTTTACCTTGCCACCAATGTCGGCGCTATCCAGGAAACCCCTGACCAGGACGGACTTGCGCACTTCCTTGAGCATATGTGCTTCAACGGAACTAAGAATTTCCCGGAAAAAGGCATACTGAACTGGCTCGAAAGCATTGGAGCAAGTTTCGGCGGCAACGTTAACGCAAGTACGGGAGTAGAGCAGACCATATACCTGCTCAACAATATTCCGCTTATCAGGCCTACGGTTGTCGATACCTGTCTGCTCATTATGCACGACTATTCGCACTTCGTCACCTGCGACCCCGTGGAGATCGACAAGGAACGCGGAG
>SAMEA3663297__coassemble_700_pt1 | contig 15892 bp, 7 predicted proteins | sample SAMEA3663297__metabat2_high_PE_016 | metagenome-assembled genome bin SAMEA3663297 (sample SAMEA3663297) | pig gut metagenome | biome: pig gut; feature: pig-associated habitat; material: faeces | place: China | collected 2013
CTGCGGCAAGGATGGCGACAAAGAGACTTTCTACTGCTCGTCAGTTCCTTGACAAGGGACTCGTTACCGCTTTTTATGAGGAACTCCACCGTGCGCTTCTCGGCTTTGTTTCGGACAAATTCAACATTGACGCTGCTGACATGAGCCACGATGGCATCAGCGCCCGATTTGTGGATGCAGGTCTGGACCAAAAATGCACTTCCTCTTTCCTCGAACTGCTCGATGCCTGCGAGTTTGCACGCTACGCGCCATATTCCGACAACTCCTCGATGTCCCAGCACTATCAGTCTGCAATGGATATCATCACCTTGATAGATAACAATATGCACAGGAAGACTCAAAATCGTACACTTGTTGTAACGGCTTTGCTTGCCGCAATTTCAACATCTATCCTTCCGTCAGTCGAGGCCCGTGCAGATGACAGAGCGGACTCGCTTTGGAATGCCGGGCTGTCCGCTTACTCGGAGGGACGCTGGGAAGAGGCTCTGCAAGACTGGAAGGCAGTCGAAGCGCTCGGTATGGAGAGTCCCCACCTATATTATAATATTGGAAACGCCTTTTTCAAGCTCTCCGACCTCTCTCATTCTATACTATATTATGAAAAGGCGCTCAAACTTGATCCTTCTGACCGTGATGCCCGCTACAATCTTCAATACGCGTCGTCTATGACGAGGGACAGGATCGAAAGCGTGCCTGAGTTTATACTGGCTCAATGGTGGAAGCGTTTCTGCTATTTGATGTCCTCGGGGACTTGGGCGGTGTTTACCCTTGTATTGCTTGCCCTGATGCTTGCCTGTCTCCTGCTCATACTGCTTTCCCGTTCCTGTGGCCTGCGACGTCTTTCACTCGCTTCCGGAGCCGTTTCACTTGTGCTGATGATTCTTTGCCTGAGTTGTTCCCTGTACCAGAGGTCAAGGCTGGAGTCTCTCGACAGGGCTGTCGTCACGGCTACCGTTGCTCCGGTAAAGAGTTCTCCAGCAATCGCTTCGTCCACTGACTTGTTTGTCCTGCACGAGGGTACCAGGGTTGACGTTGTCGAAAGTGCTGGTCTCTGGTGCAGCATAAAACTCTCTGACGGAAGGCGTGGTTGGCTTGAAAAAAGCAATCTGGAGCTGTTCTGACCCCTACTTTTTTAGGAAAAATTATTGGATTTCCAGATATTTGTTCATAAATTTGCAGCGTGCGTATAGTGTGGAATAGTGTCCACAAGGCTATAACGCACGCAAATTGTTGATTATTAACAATGTTTATGCATATGAATTTTAAAAGGATTTTCCTGGTTCTCACCGCGTCATTGATGCTTGCGGGAATCGCGTCTGCCCAGCAGAGCAAGGCGGACAAGACAGTTGAGTTCAATCCTCACTGGTATGTTCAGTTACAGGGTGGTGCGGCATACACTCTCGGAGAGACGGTTGACTTTACCAAACTTCTCTCTCCGTCCGCATTTCTCAATGTAGGTTACAACTTCACTCCTGTTACGGGCGTGAGAGTGGGTCTCGGCGGATGGCAGGGAAAAGGCTATCACGTTTACGAGCAGACCGACTACTCTTTCAAGTTCGGCCAGGCCTACGCTGACCTTATGTTCAATCTCTGCAATCTCTTCGGTGGCTACAATCACAAAAGAGTTGTTTCCGTTGTTCCTTTCTTCGGAGTAGGCGGTTATCTTGGATTTGAGAACAGCCAGGCAGGCAAACTTATTTCATATGCCAATGAAAAGATGACCCTCCTCTGGGAGCCTGTCACTCCTTTCTTCGCTGCACGCGCAGGTGCGCTTGTTGACTTCCGTATTTGCGACAATTTCTCAATCAACCTTGAAGGCAACGTAAACGGTATCGACGACAGGTTCAACTCCAAGGACGGTGACAACATCGACTGGCAGTTCAACGCTCTTCTCGGTCTTACCTACCGTTTCGGTTCTACCCGTCCTTCAAAGGCTACTGCTGAGGAACTTGCTCTTGCTGACGCACTTGCAGCAGCCGCTGCAGCACAGAAGGCTGCTCAGCTTGCAAAGGACAATGCCGCCAAGGAAATTGCTGACGCGCAGAAGGCCGCTGATGACAGGGCTGCAAAGGCAGAGGCTGATGCAAAGGAACTTGCACGCCAGCTCGCCGAGCAGATGGCAGCTGCAAACGCAAAGCCTGTCGTAAACGTATTCTTCAAGCTCAACAGCAGCGTTATCCAGAAAGAGGAAAAGACAAAGATCGACCGCGTGATTGCATATTTGCTCACCAATCCTGATGCAGTTGTGGAACTCGTAGGTTATGCTGACAAGAACACCGGTACTCCAAGGTACAACAAGGGTATTTCTGAGCGTCGTGCAAAGGCAGTTGCCAAGTACATCAGGGAAAAGGGCATCGAAGCTAAGCGCATCGTAACCGACCACAAGGGTGACACCGTACAGCCGTTCGCAGTCAATGACGAGAACCGTGTCGTAATCTGCACCGTTGATTAATCATTAATCTATTTATATAACTTTTATCTACTAACATTATGAAAATCAGATTTTCAAAAGTTGCTACGCTGTTCCTCGCAGGAGCAGCGCTCCTGGCAGCCGGATGTACTGATTACCAGTCAGACATCAACGACATCTATGTAAAGATAGATGAGTTGGCGTCCAAGGAATCAGTTGCTAACCTGCAGAAGCAGGTAGTTGTGCTTAGCAGCGCGCTTGAGAAGTTGCAGGGCGATCACAGCAAGGACATCGCTGATCTCAACAAGAGCATCAGCGCCCTTCAGGCTGCAGACGCTCAGTTCACAAACCAGATTGCTGCTCTTGATGGAAAGATCGGCGATAACGCCAAGAATATCGCCGCTCTCCAGTCCGCATTGGCAAACACCGACAAGACCGTTGATGCGCTTGCTGCTGCTTTTTCAGCTTACAAGACTGAGGTTTCCAATGCTCTTAAGGATCTTTCTGCAAAGGATGCTGAACTTGCCGGTAAGATCGAGACCGCAGAGGCTGCTCTCCGCGGAGAGATTGCTGCCGTACAGAAGCTTGTTGAAACCGAGGCTGCAAACCGTGCAGATGCCGACAAGGTTCTCGGAGAAAGGATTGACGCTGCAGTAAAGGCTGCTGCTGACAATCTTGCTGCTGCTGAGTCTCGCCTTAACGACAAGATTGGCGCTGAAGCTACCCGTGCTCAGCTTGCAGAGAAGGAACTCAAAGATGCTATCGCTGCCGAAGTTGCAGCCAGAGAGGCTGCTGACAAGGCTGCTGCCGAAGCTCTTGCTGCTGAGGTAAAGCGTGCCGAGGATGCAGAGAAGCTTCTCGATGAAGCTATCAAGGCAGAAGCTGCTGCACGTGAAGCTGCTGACGTTGTTCTCACCAAGAGAATCGCTGTTGAAGAAAGGGCTCGCGAAGTTGCCGACAGTCTCCTTTCAGAGGCTATCAAGGCTGAAGCCATTGCACGCGCCGAGGCTATCAAGGTTGCTGTAGAGGCTGAGGCTATTGCCCGAATCAAGGCTGACTCAGCTCTCCAGGCTTACGCTGAGAACATTGACAAGAAGGTTGATGATCTTAACAAAGAGTACACCGCATTCAAGGCGAATGTAGAAGGTGAGATTGCAGGTCTTAAGACCAGGCTTGATGCTGCTGAGGCCGCTATCAAGAATATCGATGCTTCTATCAAGACCATCAACGGTCAGATTAAGGATCTCCAGAAGGCTGACTCTCTCCTTAGAGTTGATATGGAGGCCGGTGACCAGTATGTTCTCGATTCACTCAATGTGGTTAAGGCTGCTACCGAAAAGAGCATTGCTGCTCTCCAGAACGCCGTTAAGGATATCGTTGCCGTTAACAAGGATCAGAGCGACTCTCTCAAGGCTGCTTTTGCCAAGTTCAATGACTATGTGCTTACTACTACCTTTGAAGCATATCAGAATGAGGTAGAGGCTGCCCTCAAGGCTAAGGCTGATACCGCTGCTCTCAATGCAGCTGTCAAGAGAATCGACGATCACGATCTTCGTATCGTTGCCCTCGAGGCTTACAAGAATGAGCTTGTTGAGACCATCATTCCTGGTCTTGAGGCTGCCGACAAGGCTCTCAAGGCTAGTATCGACTCACTCGGTGGTGTTGTTGCCGAAGTAAAGGAAAATGTTGATACCCTCAACAGCCATATGGCTAAGGCTGAGGCCACAATTGCTGAGCATACTCTTGCTATCGCAGACCTCGCAGCTCGTACCAGCGAACTCGAGAAGTGGCAGATAGGAGCTGAGCAGAACATCCAGAGTCTCCTCAGCCGCATCCGCAGCGTAGAGTTCGTCCCTGATTATACAGATAAGTACGTCACCATCGAGCAGGTTGTTATGCCTGTTTATGAGTTCGTTGACCCTATTAGTTGGGATTGGGATTTGGATACCGTACTTGTATTTAATGCTCCTTCCGAGATTACTTACAAGGTATATCCAACCGAAATGGCCGACTCTCTTGTTAATTACTTCAAAGCGCACGCTAATGATGGTGCAGTTTACTTTGATGTTATTAACGTTAAGGGATCTGGAGCTCGTTTTGACGCGACAGATGAGGTTAAGCGTCCTGAGCTTGAGATTCTTGATGTAAACAAGTCTGATAGAACCGCTGGCGCTATTACCTTTACTGTTAAGGCAAAGAACGTTGATGATTTTGGTAGGCTTTCTTACGTTATCTCTGAAGTGGCTGAAGAGTCATATATGATGCCTGACAAGATTTCATTCTTTGGTAACATTATTGGTTTGTTGCAGAATAGATATCCTCATCCAGTTATCGACAATTTCAAGCCATTCCTCTCTTCAGCTCTTGTAATTGAAGGAGTTGATGGTGGAGCTATTACCTCTGAGTACAATATCTGGACTCCTGGTATAGTCGCACAGATGAGTACTCCTGGTTTTGTTCAACCTGATGAAGATTCCGAAACAGGTTACTATTGGGTTTGTGGTGAAGAAATCCATAAGGAAGTAGAATATACAGATACAGAGTCATATTCTATTCTTGATGAAAACAATATTGATATTTATTCTGAAGTATCACTGCGCGGAGAAGAGTACAAGACTATCAAATTCGATGAAGCTGTTAAACTTCTTGGAATCGATGTCGAAGCAGATGTAGCAACTTCTCGTGAATATGCTTGTGATCATACTGGAAAGGAAGATGCTCACGAGGCAATATTTATTGCTACCGAGCCTGTACCTTCTTATGGTATTTCTGAAATAGATGGTAAATTCACTCCTGAAATCGACGAGTTTATAAAGCTTAAGAGTCAGCTTGACCCTAAGTCTGACATTGCTGTAAGAAAGGCTGCAATCGGTGACTATGAATTTATCACTTACGACCTTGGTATCAACGGCACTCGAGTTGATGAGTTCTACACTGTGTTCCAAGTTACCAAGACCAAGGCCAAGGCAGTTGTTGACCCTGTAGTTATCAACTGGGAATATGCTCAGGATGTTGCTGTAGATGCTGCTATCTACAATCGTGGATCTAAAGATGGTACTGGAGTTTACTCACGCGCTGACATAGTTCTTTCAATCGATGAGGAGGAGTCTAACCTCACTGCGAAGGGCGTAAAGATTTCTGACTTCGACGGCGCAAGCGCTAAGCTTCAGTCTTACACCGTTACTGATAAGTCCGGCAAGGTAGTTGCTGATCTTAAGAAAGGTGTAGAGGAACTTGTAATCAAGCTTGAACTCAATAAGAAGAAGGATGGTATTGTTGCTTCAATCAGCAACTTTAAGTGGGATGAGACTTACACCATCTCTGCTGTTTACGATCTCGATGACGCAGTCGTAACTGTAAGTGGCGTAATCAAGACCAACGACCGTCCTAGGAAACCTGTTACCGTTGACTTTGGAACCTTCACCCAGGTTTACAAGAAGGATATGAACTTCAACCTCCGTGGATGTATGACCTACGGAAAGGCTACGCCATTGAAGGATCACAATGTCAACGTTGCGTTCGAGGCTAGTCCTGTTGACGTTCAGAAGCTCATCGTTGATCTCTATGGACCTACCGCTAAGGTTCCTGAGGCACTTGCCAAGGATCTCTGGGCAAAGGGTCACGAGTTCGTTGGTACTGCTGATGCTGGCAAGTCTTTCGTAAATGTTAAGGATACCTGCAACAACGCAATCTTTGCTATCAGCTACTTAGACTACACCAAGCCTGTTCTCGATACCCTCTCAGCTACCTTCTTCACCTACTATGGTCAGGAGATCGATGTTGTAGCTTATGTTGACGTTGTGGCTCCTAAGTATGACTTCCGTCATAACATCTACAGAGTATTCGACAATGGTACTACTGAGGCCGAGTCACATCCTACCAGCGATGTTAAGGTTACTGGCAGATTCTACTCTAATGTCGAGCCTGCTTACAACGAAGACAAGTGGAACAAGTTCAGCCAGTTCAATGTTGCTGCAATCAACCTTCCTGAAGCATTCGTAGTAGTTGATGAAACTATGTCAGATGTTGCCAAGGCTGATCAGGATGCTGCAGGTCTTGTTCTCAACTTCACACTCGAAGATGAACTTGAATCTAATAGCGATGACAGGTCTAATACCTTTATCACTATCGCGGATAACAAACTTATGTATCACGGATATGAGGAGAAGGTAGCTGTACACGGTGCTATGGCTATCAAGAACTCTGACGGACATCTGTTTACATTCCCTACTTCATTCGATGAAGGATTCGAGGCAATCTATGCTGATGTTCTTGAAGAAGGTGATGAGCCTACCGTTGGACGTTACGCTGACTATGAGGTTGTTAAGTTCAACCCACTCCACAGCTTCAGGTCAACCAAGGATGTTACCATCCAGCTCTTCGATGCAAAGAAGTACACTGTAAACGTTCTTTCAAACCTCTCACTCCTTGATCAGCGTAAGTACGATGCAAATGATCCTACAATGCCTAAGGGTGTTACCGGAATTACCAATGGTGTAGAGCTCTTCGAATCTGGATTCTGGAAGGTAGGTACCGGCAAGAACCTCTTCGCTAACGGTGTTAAGGCAAACGAAGCTTACGATATCGATTCTGAGTTCAAGAAGAACATTGCCGATGATGTTCACGTGGATATCAAGAATGCGATCAGTCTCACTGAACCTACTATCGGTGTTGTAAAATTCGAGTTCGACTACACTCAGCAGATGGTAATTACCAAGCCTGTAGTTGTGGATGTTAACGCAGAGCTTACTCATCCATGGGTAAAGGATCCTCTTACCGCTACTGTAAAAGTTACTATCAAGAAGTAATTTCTAGATAACATACTCTTAATTGGAGGTCGGCATATGCCGGCCTCCTTTTTTTCAGTTCTCACTCAAACCACAGGGTTTCCGATTTGCCGTTACAGGTAAGTTGTATCCAGAACCCTAAGCATCCGTAAGCATCCGAAGAAGTACATATTTCAGTTTGTATAAGTGCGACCTAACTTTGTCGCACTAACACAAACTTAGAATATGCTTACACGAGAACAGATCGAAGAGATCCATACTGAGCGCCGCGAGAAGGGCATCCCCACAAAATGTACGCTGCGCCGCTCCAAGGCACATCGCCCCGCGCGATGGTTTGCAGGAAGCTCGCCGAACCGACACCTACCTGCCGCCCTCGGCCAAACACTACACCGACCTGCCACACACCCTTTAAGGGAACATGGTCATCTCGGTAGGACTCTTCGTTTATATAGCTAACGGCTAAAGATTATTTTGTCTTCAAAGTTACTGGACCCAGAAGACCGGATGGCAAAAGAGGATCTTCGGCCTTATAGAACTTGAACGCTGTATAGGTTATAGCTTCATCGCTACCCTCTTGGGCATCACCTATCAGTCGGTTAGGCCAGGTGTTGGTTATGCGTATTTCAAGGGTGTTGATGCCTTTTTTGATCACGTCCTCTACATTCAGTACAAAAGGTGTTTTCCATACCACTCCCAGATTTTTCCCGTTCAGTATCACCTCTGCAATGTTTTTCACTTCGCCCAAGTCAAGCTCGACAACGTTCTTGGCATCTTTTACATTGAATCTGGTACGATAGCTCACAGTGCCGCTGAAGTACCTTACTCCCGGATCGCTCATTTCTGTAAGGGATTTGAGTTCCTTCAATCTTATTCCTTTCTCCGGTGCACCCCTGTCTTTTTGGAATTCAAGCTGCCATGGTCCGTTTATGCTCATGCTTGAATTCGTTTTTACTGGAATTGAGGCATCAGTGTCGGCTATGTCTGAAAAGACAATAAAGAATGCGTCATCACTTTCAAACTCCAAGTCAATATAGGTTCTGCCGTCTTTTTCCTCATAGTCAATCTTTTCAACAAGGGCATTTTCCGGATGCCAGACATGAGGAATCTTCCCGCTAAGCCTGAAACTGACTTGCTTGTTTACAACTTTATAGCTTGGATTTTCCACCCAGTATATCTCTATCCCTTCTGCGGTGCTGCGGTGCTTGTAATTAAGGTTTTCAGGGCCTTCATAGGAAACGTCGGGAGCGATGCCGGATTCCTTCAGGGCAGACTCAAGGCTCTGGTCAGGGCCGCATATTACGGCACCTGCCCGCTCCAACTCGGAGAGTTTCTGCCGTACCTTGTCTGATATATATGTAATATGAGGGTCCACGTATAAGATGTGGTATTGTGCTTCTGAAGAGATGGATCTGAGAACGCCGTTTTCACAGATTATCTCATTCAAAAGAGCATCTGCCCCACAAAAATCAAATTCATATCCACGAGGTATTTCAGGGAAACTGCGGCTGTAGTATGACGTGATGTTTGTTTCCTCTCCGAAATACCAGAGCACGTCTGCAACGTTCCTTCCCTGACTCATCATATAACTGCTGCGGGAAAGGTAATCTATCCAGGCCCAGGCGCTTTCAGCCCAGCACTCGTGACGGTTGAACCAGTGACCATATACGCCGAGGCCCACGCCCGGAAACTTGTCGTCGCAGGGCTGAGCGGCGCTGTCGTGCAAAACGAATCGGTTGACTCCCGCTTTCATCTCGAGATCTGCGGTCCTTTTCATATTTTCAGGACAATATGTCCAGGCCTGCTGTGACAATCCAATCGCCGTCATCGATTCAGCCGCTACGTATTTCTGACCATAAATGTTTGCAACAGAGGCAGATTCGCGTATGTCAGCCATGCCTTCGGACGTCCTGTAACTGGTGCTGACCTTGCCCTGTATCCACATCTCGCCCATAGGAAAAGCAGCTCTTTTTTTGACAGACATACCGTCGGCCGGAAAAACGCTGCCGTTTGCGTGTGCTTCCACATAGCATCCCTTCATGCCATATTCGTTGCAGACTATGTCAGTAAGCAATGCATAGTTTTCATAAAACAGCTCTCCCAGCGTAGTTCTCCAATCAAACAGGAATTGTTCCGTTTCAGCGCTGCTGTCTATAATCACGCCGGTCAGTGCCGGCATCCACGGAAGGCAATCATAGCCTCTTCTTGCTAGGAACTGCTCTCTCATCTTCGGCGTCCAGTTCTGAAACTGTGCTTCATAACTGTCGGTCAGGACATATTGGATTCCTCTCTGTCCCATCAAGCCTCCGGCAGCCTCTTTCATCAAATCCAGGTAATTATGGAAATAACGCCGCCAGGCCTCCGGATCCAGTTTGTCCACCTCCAGCCCGGTTGCGCTTTCCGATGCGGGATGATTCTCCTTTCCGGTAAGAGAGTAGCCCAGGCGAATTATACGCCACCGTCCCTGAGGTGCTTCCCATTTCAGGATTCCGTCCTGAACGTATTGACTCAGATCGATCGCCGGTGACGAGCATTGCTCTTTTTCGACTTCGGGAGTCGGGAACAATCTCAAATCGTGTGCGGAACCGAAACCTGCCTTTTCCTGGCTATGATTCACTTTTGTAACCGTGTGAAGCGCAAATTCCTCGATTCTTGTAGATTCCGGTGCTGGGGTCCAGGTATCGGTAACGTAATAGTAGCTGTCAGGAACGTTCATATGCTTCAGACGGAAATACCTGGCACTAACGGGCTCCAGGTCAAAGGTCTGCACAATGCAGGAACCGATAGGAATTCCGGCTACGGTGCGGAATGTCACTCCGTCATCGCTGACTTGCAGGGAGTCAATGCAATCCGCAGGATAGGAATGCCGTTCCGAGCGGGCCTTGCCGTTAAGCATCGTGACAGCTCTCACCGTAACGGGCTCCGGGAAACTATACTGTATCCAGGAATATCCTTCAGGTTCAGCTTTAAGCGAGTCGCCATTCGTGAAGTCCCCGTCTGTAAGCATTTCAACGGTGAAATTTCCACTGCTGCTGGTAACTGAAGCTCCAAGTTCTGCCAGAGACTTTTCGGCTTCCGGAATCTTTACGGCCAGAACGGCGATGTCGCGATAATAAGAATTGATATTGTCATTGGGAATATTCTGATATGCGCCTGTTACGGCGTAAGGCTTCGGCAATGCAATTTCAAGTTTCCGACCGCCCTCGACGTCAACATTGCGCCAACAGAGTTTTTTCATTCCATCCTCTGCAGTCACCCAAGGTCCGCCGGAACTGCTGAACCCCGGCGATGATGCGATGGTCACTTCCATCCCCAGGGAGTCTGCACGTGAGATTACCTCACGAAAAATACTCTTCCACTCGTCCGAGAGGAATTCTACCCGGTGATCCACCATAAGGGGAGTGTCGAAGTTCGCATCGAACACGTGGAACCCGCGCACCCCGCTCCTGTACATCCAATCCATATCCTTCCTGAGCCCGTCTCTGGTGACGTTCCCGTTCATCCAATGCCACCATACCCTTGGGCGAGATTCGTCCGGAGGATTTGAAAATCCCGCCTTGAGTTGTGTGTAACTATTCGGATTCCGGGAACTTGCAATTAAGGTCAAACTCGTTGCGAGTATAGATAAGAACAAAGCGGATGCGCGTTTTCCAATCATAAACAAAGAGGTTTATCTGTTTCTATTTCGCCTGGTCGAACGTAAATGATTCCCACGGAAGATGGGCATCCTTGCCGTTATCGAGCACGTCGGCGGCGTGCTTCAGCATAGGAAACATATCAAGATTGGCTTTGCCTGCTGCTGCTTTTGCGCAGACCGCCTTATATACTCTGCGAGATACGACCAGAGACTCGAGTGTCACTCCTGAAAGAATGTCCATTGCTTCCTCATATGTCTTTCCTTCGCCGAGAAGTATGCCTATCTTTCTGGTCCTGCCACCATATACGGTAACATAGAGGTCGCCTATTCCGATGTTTTCGCAATCCCGGCTGGCTCCCTGCATCTCAAGAAGATAGCGCATCTCTTTGACGGCCTGATAGAAGGCGCCGGCCTGGGAGTTGTAGTGCAATCCAGCATCAGGACCGAGATCACGGTTTACCAGTCCTATGGTCATTGCGACAGCCAGGGCATATCCGTTTTTGAGCGCAACTGCACTCTCCAGACCCTCCACGTCATTTGTCAGGCTGATGTGATAGTAATCCGTTGTCAACGCCTCCTTCATCATCACAAGTGTCTGCCTGTCCTTTCCGCAGAATGCAACCTCTGTCTGGTCGTGAGCGACAAGTTCATAGCTGGTGCAAGGGCCTCCTATGGCGCAAATGTCCCTTACAATGCCTTTTGCAGCCAGTTTTCTCTTCCAGTATTCGGGATAGCTGATAAGAGTTCCGTCCTCGAGGTTGACAAGTCCTTTTGTGACGCTCAGCACCGGTATTGCCGGGTCGAGTTCGCTGAGTACGTTCTCAAGGAACCAGTCCACGCCGAAACTGCTTACGCCTCCAATGACAAAATCGCACCCTTCGACGGCTTCCTTCCACTCTTCGAACTGATAATACGAGATCCCTTCCGGGAAAGGGGTGTCGAATTTTGGATGAATCCCGTGTTCACGACACGAATCGATGATTTCTCTGTCAAGGGGAGTTCCGACAAGTCTCACCTCATTTCCGTTTTCGCGGGCAGGAAAAGCGAGTGCGCTTCCCATCATTCCGCTTCCGATGATTGTAATCCTTTTTCTGTTCATTGTATTTGAATTTGGTAACGTTTGGCAACCTTTGTTAGCTTAATGCAAGTTATTGAAAAATTCGTCAATCAGCAAGAAAGAATACAATATTTTTGTATAAGCCCGAAATAAGTCTTAACTTTGCGAGTTGACTAGTTTATTAGAAGTATGAAATTTGAGTACACCGGAACATTGAGTTCTAATGAGCAATACATTGCTCCTGGCTGCTCTGTAATCGAGCTTGATACTGATACCGTTCTGTGCCAGAGCGGCAATACGGAAGATTATGACATATATGATCCTTGGGCTTAATTAACGACTAGAGAGATGAAAAGGTATTTCAATGTTTTCAAGGCTCTTTCTGCCGCCGCTCTTCTTGTTGCAGTATCTTGCGAGAGAGAGAATTTTACTGATGACAGTGATGCTGTCAAGGGTCGCGTCGTTACCCGCGTTTTTGACGCCCAGTGCCCTGACGATGACGCGCCGGAGACAAAAACATATCTTCTCAAAGATGAGACGAAGAAAAAGTATGTCCTTCGCTGGCTGAAGGACGACCATATCAGAATCGTAGGTAATCAAACCGATGTGACTGCCGTCATCACCAATATAACCAACGATGAGAAGAAGGGTGTCTTTACAGCCGAGGTCGTTTCAGGTGAACAGCTTTATGCCATATATCCGGTGTCGTCCTTTTCTGAATTTTCAAACGATGGCAGTCCTGTCATTGCTGTCCCTCAGGCCCAGTCAGGTAATGAAAAAGACATGACGATGATGGTTGCAAAGGACAATGAGGGCTCTTTCAATTTCCGGAATGTCTGCACTTTGTTGCGATTCACCATTAACACCGATATGTATCCAACCGCCAGGAAGGTCAGAATCAATACGATGAACTCTTCCCAGAGACCTGCCGGCAAAGTCAAGGTGAGTTTTGCAGACGACGGCTCCTTTACCGTTGCGCCTGATGGAACTGGACTGGCATCCGTTACCGTGGATTGCAGCGGAGAATCGTACAATGGTTACACCATAGCTTATGTGGCCATCATCCCTCAGACATATAATGGATTGAAATTTGAGATTCTGGATCAAGGCGGCAAAACCTTGCGTACCATAACATACAACAGGCTGCTTTACGCAGATCCAAATACTCTTGTTGATTTTGACATTCTTACAGACCATCTGGATGAATACGAGTTTATGGCTGCCGAGACTTTCGGAGACTGCATAGCGGCAGGTGGCCGTGACAGCAATTACTCGACCTGCGGTGACAGTCTTGACAAAGTCAATCCTAACGACAAGACCGACAACGACGGATGGACCTTCTTCAATTGCTTCGAAGCCGATAATTGTATCAGAGTCAGCGACAATTTGACCAAGGGTTATGCAATTACGCCAGCTCTCAAGATAGAGTCCGGCCGTGCCACCGTTTCTTTCGATGCTGCAAAGGGTGGAACAGGTGTCCCTATGCGTGTATTAGTAGTTGGAAACGGTATTATCGACAACCAGATTGTAGATGCAGGAGACGGATTCTGGACTACCAATGTCGTCTATCTCAGAGATGCAGACAGAAATACCCGTCTTCGTTTCGAGTCGGTTTCAGAGTGGGATGATAAATCTGTAGACTACAGCTTTTATCTTGATAACGTCAGGGTAATCGATGGCAGTCCAAGTTTTGCTTACCTCAATCTCCCTCAGGGCTTTGATTATGTAATGGAAGCTGAGGCTACGTGTCTTGAATTACCATTATATTCTTCTTCCCAACCGACGTCTCAGACCCCTCCTACCGCAGGAAACAACACCATCGTGTTTACCGGCTCGTCATACTATAACGGCCTTAGTAAAACGATGGTCAATAATTTCGCTGCCAATCCGGATAGAGATATCAGGCGGGCATATATGGTGGTTACCAATGAAGATATGATGACAACTTCTTTCAATATCATCCAGCTTGGAAAGACTGCCCTGTTTGCCAAGTCTGACACCCTAAAGTTCTCTGGCGAAGGCGGCAATCAGACTCTCAAACTCGACTGGTGGAATTTTGCCGAGGGCGCTGAGATTACCGCATCTTCAAGCAACCCTCAGTTCTCGTTTACGGTAAATCCTGCTGACTCTAGCGTGGCCGTTACTGCAAGCGTCAATGAAACTATAGATCCTGTAGAGGCGAAGATGACCGTAGAAATGACTGATGGCAAACGTACTCGTTCTGTCGATGTCGTTCTCTGTCAGGAGCACGGAGTGGTTGACCAGACGCTCGCCTTTGATCCAGTCTCCCTTTCTATCACTGTGGGAACCGAATATACCTTGCCTGTTCTTTCCGGAGCAATGACCCCTGTTACCTACAGCATAGCATCTGACGACGCTGCAAATCCTGTAGCAACCATCGACTCTGAAACCGGTGAGCTTACCCTGCTGGGCGTTGACGGTACGGCAACGGTTACTGCAAGCGCCGAAGCAAGCGAATTCTACCACTCAGCTTCAGCTACCTACACCCTTACCGTAACCGGAAACCAGAAGACTCAGAAAATCAAGTTCGTAGATGCTCAGGATGAAACGGTAACCGTAAGCTCATTGCTTGTATATGCCGGAGCAGGTATTGAGGGAGCACCGATATTCTCCGACTATCAACTCCCTGAACTGTCAGGTGCAGAGACTGCCGTTACCTATAGTATCAGCAATTCTGATCCGGAGGTGGCAGTGGCTACCATCGATCCTGCAACCGGTGTGCTTCAGTTGACAGGAAAGACAGGTACCGCCACCATCACTGCCGTCGCTGCGGAAACAAAAGAGTGGACGTCTGCCACTGCAAGTTACACTCTTGAAGTGGCCCCGATGTTGGAACAGACTCTTGCGTATAATTCAACTAATGGAGTGAGTGCAACAACGTTAACTGAAACTGAAGCCCTCTTCGAGACGAAGTATTATAACTTATCAATCGTTAAAGAATCGACAACTACTTCTGATAAAAACAGTTATAATTCATCTGGTATCAGGGTTCCAACTGGTTTCTTGTTGAAGATCAGTCCGAAAGACAATATTGGAATCAAGTTTATAGAGTGTAAATCAAATTATTACAAACTTTCTTTCAATTCTGAGTACAATATCTCAAAATACTCTCTGTTTGACGGAAAAGTGGAGCTTGGAGAAGATTATTATCTATACAGTATAGAGACATCAAATCCTACTGATTTCACTTCATTCGTCTCAAAATCGGCTACCCGCATCAGTACAATCAGAATCCTCTACTATCCAACAGAGTAGACGATATCATATTTGACAGTAAGATAATTTGATTAACCGACAGCGCCGTCATCCCTCCCGATGACGGCGCTCTTGTTATCTTGTGCTCACAAGATTTTTCCTCTCAACGCCACGACGGACTATCCTTCTCGTCTCCTGCGTGCTTGAACCAGTAGAACAGTTTATCCCTTGTCGGTCCCTTTCAGCCCATCTACCTCATCAATAGTCAATCCCGTGCACCGAGCAATGACTGCAACGGAGATCCCTTCTTCCAAAAATGCCCTGGCCGTTTTGACGGCAGTTTCCCTGGCTCCTTCCTCGCGTCCCTGGGCCAGACCTTCCTCGCGTCCTTCGTTGTAGCAAATACCTTTCTGGTATTCGATATCCATTTCGTTCATAAAGTCTTTAATGTAAATATCCATCTTTTCCGCTGGGAATGCAGCAATCTCCGTAGCCGTTACAAGTGCCTGCATCTCAGGGTCATCGCGCCACGACGGACTTTCCCTTTCGTCTCCTGCGTGCTTGAACCAGTAGAACAGTTTATCCCTTGTCGGTCCCTTTCAGCCCATCTACCTCATCAATAGTCAATCCCGTGCACCGAGCAATGACTGCAACGGAGATCCCTTCTTCCAAAAATGCCCTGGCCGTTTTGACGGCAGTTTCCCTGGCTCCTTCCTCGCGTCCCTGGGCCAGACCTTCCTCGCGTCCTTCGTTGTAGCAAATACCTTTCTGGTATTCGATATCCATTT
>SAMEA3663297__coassemble_728_pt1 | contig 15244 bp, 13 predicted proteins | sample SAMEA3663297__metabat2_high_PE_016 | metagenome-assembled genome bin SAMEA3663297 (sample SAMEA3663297) | pig gut metagenome | biome: pig gut; feature: pig-associated habitat; material: faeces | place: China | collected 2013
ACCGGGTTCGGGAAGGCGTCTCCCGAGAAATGGCTGCAGGAACAGGACAATATGATCAACGCGCCAAAAGCGGCAATTCTATAATCCATAATCAGTTTTTACACAAACATTCAAAGATAGTAAAAAGAATGGAATAATTTATAATTTTGCAGATATGAAAGAAAGTTTTGCCGACATATTGAAGCAAATAGAGACTCGCCGCGCCAGCAAGCTCAAGGCCAAACTGCCCGGATGGGATATTGCCAAAGGTATAGTACTGCCTGACGACCTTGCCCTGGAACAATGTTCGGGAAGCGCTGCAGCGCGATACAAGTCGGGTCTTGCAAAGCGCTTTTCCGGCAAGGAAAAACCACGCATCGCCGACCTTACAGGAGGTCTCGGGGTTGATTCCCTTGCCTTTGCCGAACTCGGAGGCGAAGTCCTCTACAACGAAAGGGAAAGCAATCGCGCAGAAGCTGCGGAAAAGAATTTCAAGATATTCGGGGCGAATAACATTTCATTGAACAGCAAGGACATACGCCCGGGACAGCAAGACTGGAAGAGTATGCTTGAAGCATTCTTCCCTGACCTTTTGTACCTTGATCCGGCAAGGCGGGACGGGGTTGGGAAAAAGGTATTCCGGCTGGAAGACTGCAGTCCGGACGTTTCTGCTCTGCTTCCCGAACTCACTGCAATCTGCCCCAGAATCATGCTCAAGCTCTCCCCTATGGCGGACATTTCCGTCCTGTGCTCCAGCTTGCAGGGACTGCAGGAACTTCATATAGTCCAGCTCGCAGGCGAGGTCAAGGAACTCCTCTGCCTGATCGATGCAGCACGCAGCGATGAGAGCGAAGAAACTCTCATAGTGCTCAGCGAACTCTCTGACCCGTGCAAGACCTGGTCTTTCCGCCGCTCGGAAGAGGCTGCTTGCAGTGTCGGTTACGGAGCACCCGTACAGGCAGACTATCTCTACGAACCCGAAGCGGCGCTCTCGAAGGCAGGCGCGTTCAAACTTCCCTGCTCTCTTGCCGGCGTACATAAGGCAGCAGCCTCCACCCACCTGTATCTCAGCGATTCAGCACTCCCTCGCGAAGGCATCAGCAGCTTTCTGAAACCATTTATTACGGTCGAATTGTTCCCTCTCGACAAGGCTTCCCTGAAGCTTGCAGGACGTAAGTATCCGAGGGCTGAGGTCAGCGCCCGGAACATTCCGATGACCAGCGACGAACTCCGGAAGCGGCTTGGAGTGAAAAGCGGTCCGGAGAATCACATATTCGGATTCAGCACCCCTTCGGGGCGAATTCTGGCAGTTTGCAGGCCTTGCAACGGATGTCAGGGCGGCGTCAACGGCTCAGTCCCGGGAGATCAGATGCCTTGACCAGAAGAGGCGGTCGGACTCCCTCGAGTGTGCCCCCTGATAGCCCCTGTAGCCGTGCATTCCGTCAGGATAAATCATCAGATCGAACTGGAAGCCAATGCGTTGCAGGGCATCGCAAAGCTGGAGGGTACTCTGGAAATGCACGTTGTCATCTCCCGTTCCGTGTGTGAGTTTAAGCACCGGATCCTTTCCTTCAGGACCACCAAGACGAGGCTTGACCTTATCGAGATTGGCTATGACTCCGGCCTTTGCATAGCCTTCCGGATTAGCCTGTGGCGTATCCATAAACCTTTCAGTATAATGAGAGTCGTACAGAGTCCAGTCATAAACACCGCCACCTGCGATACCGCAGCAGAAATGTTCAGGATGGCAGAGAACCAGCATTGCAGTCGTGGTTCCGCCGAAAGAAAAGCCTTGTACGCCTATGCGTGAGCCATCAACAAAAGGAAGATTGGAAAGCCATTGCGCCCAGGCAATGTAATCCTGCCTTTCGATGACGGTCATCTGACCGAATGCCTGGTCCATACCCCTGCGACCGTTTTCGCCAGAGCTTCGAGGATCGACTACAATAGTAATGATTCCGTTCTCCCAGGCCCAGCGGTCAGATGCGTCCCTGTCATTCCATCTGTCTCTTACATAAGGAGTTCCGGGACCACCGTACAGGGTCATTATTACAGGGTATTTCTTGTTCGGGTCAAAGTCCCGAGGCATTGCCATAAGACCATAAAGTTCAAATCCGTCATTCTCGATGCATACAATCTCAGGTTCAGGACCGGGTGCAGGCTCGGCCGAAGATGAAATGATGCGCAGTCCGTCAGAAAAGTTCTTCGCATAGAGACTTCCCTCGATCTCGCGCCACGGAATGCGCGCTGTAGACTGCCTGCAGGTGAAATGCTTGCCGTCTTCGCTGATACGTACAAGGTAGGAATACAGTTCAGGGTCAGTAAGGCTTGTAATTCTGCCCTTGCGGTCAAGGCGGTAAAGAGCCGGATGGAGACGCGAATCGCGCCTTGCAGTAAACCAGACATCTCCCTTTTTCTCATCGACCTTCAATATGGAGATATCCCAGTTGCGACCATCGGTCAGGCGTTTGAACTTGCTTCCGTCATAGGACAGGAAATAAATCTGCTGCCAGCCAGTCTCGAAAGAACGCGCCATATACAGCCCGCTGTCAGTAAAATAAATCTCTTCAATCCAGTCGAGCCATGTATCGTAATGTTCGTGATATACATTTTTCAGGCTGCCGTCCGACGCATCAACCGCAAAGAGGTCAAGGTCAGACTGACGGCGCGGCTCGCGTGCAACGTAGAAACTGCGCGAGTCACTCGACCAGAACGGGATGCCGAAATACTGGTCCACACCCGGGTCGAATGCTGCATCGACGCTTGTTGGCTTGCCGCTTTCCCTTATGTCTGTTATGTCGGCTATCCTTACGGTAACTTCGGGGTTGGTATCGCCGGCTTTAGGGTAACGGGTAAGGTTCAGAGAACCGTATTGACCGAACGGAGAATAGATTGGAAAAACGGGAACCTTGCTGTTGTCAAAGCGGTAATAGCCGATTTTTTTAGAATCGGGACTCCACCAGAATGCCTTGTAGAACGAGGCCCTGCCGAGTATCTCCTCATAATAAACCCAGGAGGCATAACCGTTGAGAATCACGTCAGAACCGTCCGTGGTCAGGGCCCATTCCTTAGCTTCGGCAATATCGCGTACCCATAGGTCGCCTCCCCTCGTAAAGGCCTCCATTGTTCCGTCAGGCGAAGTTGTTACATTTACGTCATCCGCCCCGGAAACAGCCACGGGGGCAAGCAGGGCAAGCATCAAGCACAAAAGTTTCATAAAAAGAATCTGTCTTTGAAATTAACCAGATATACCTTTTCCACCGCTCGAGTAAGAGCTGTGTACATCCATTTCATATCGTCAGTCGTCAGTTCATCCTGCCAGAAAGGGTTGTCGATAAAGACGCATTTCCACTGACCGCCCTGCGACTTGTGACCGGTAATAGCTTCAGCATACTTGATCTGGAGAGCATTGTAATACGGGTCTTCCCTCACCATGGAGTAGCGCTTGCGTTTGCTTCTGCAGTCGGCATAGTCGGCGCTTACGCCCAGGAACAGCTGATTCTGCTGTTCGTAACTGAGAGATGCGGACTCTGAGCCAAGGGTATCGGTACATATCTTGGCATTGACCGTGACATCATCATAATCGGGAAAACTCAGACGAGCATTGGCAAAATGCAGCCCGTAGCGTTCCTCGTGGTCCCTTACGCTCTCCAGAACGGCAATGTCACCGTTGGCGATATAGTCAAGTCCCTCTGCATCATCCACAAACTGATAGCAGTTGCGGACTATCATAAGCCTCTCGCCGCGTATCAATTCCTCGTCGCGGAACAGAACCTGAGCCCTGATTCCGGCATTGTATCGGTTCGCTCTCCTGTTTGACCTGCACAGAACTATGGTCTCATCCTCACCGTAGCGGGAATACGCATCCGAGAGGGTTTCTATCAATTCTGCCCCGCTGACCCTTTCTATATCAGTGCAGTCCCTGAGGTCAAACTGAAGATTGTCCACAAAGGAATAGGGTCCGGATTCGGCAATGAGATTGCGGAGCATGGTTGCATTTTGAAGTATCCCGGACACAGATGACTGCCTTACTACCGTGGTCAGGGTTTCGAATCGAACCCCGCCATAAAGCTCCATGTGCCCGGGTGATAGTGCCGGAGATTCTTCAAGCCCCACTGGCGGAAGCTGGGCGCAGTCCCCAATCATGATGAGTCGGCAGTTGTCTCCGTTCCTAACAAACTGGATAAGGTCAGAGAGCAGGTTGCCCGTGCCGAATGCCATTGTCCCGCTGCGCGCGGGATCTTCAATGCCGATGAGAGAAACCTCATCAACAACAAACAGGGCTTCCTTTGACTTGTTGGGCATAAGGGAAAACTGCCCGAATCCGTCATCACCGACGGACTTTTGCCTGTAGATATGCTTGTGGACAGTATATGCCTTCTTGCCTGAAATACCGGAAAGTACCTTGGCGGCCCGCCCTGTAGGTGCAAGAAGCACGGTGGGAACCTTGAGCTCCGAAAAAGCATTGATTACAGATGAAATGGCAGTGGTTTTTCCTGTGCCGGCATAGCCGTTCACGACAAGAATGTCGTGTTCGTCAGAAACCGCAAAATCCGCAACGGTCCTGAACAGCCTGTCCTGACAGACGGTAGGTTCATTGCTGAAATGCTTGAGGAAACTTTGGTACAAAAAGTCCGCCCTGCCCATCGTTATTCTTCATTCTTGTCACCGTAAGAATCGCGACGCAATGTCCTGATACGTGAGCGCAGCTGACGGTTTTCCTCCGCAATTTCCGATATCCCGTCATTGAGAGCGGCGAGCTGGTCGTCTCCGTCGAAACGGTAGTTGTACTTCTTGTCGTTGCTTCTGTATGCATTGAGCGCATCAAGCATCCTGTAAAGCGGATTGATGTAGGTTCTTATCATAAAGAATCCGAGTACAAGGAAAAGAAGTACAGTTACAGCCACTGCGATAATCTCAGGAACTATTGCCCTGTAAAGTCCGTTGTCAAATGCCGAGGAGGCATCGTTCAGCACAATGGTAAGTTCGGCGGACTGTCCGGCAAGATAGTACAGAAGCCTGTCATGGCTCGGTTTCAGGGTTTCGAAATACCACATGCGGCTATCGACAAAATCTGCGACTATCACGCTCTCAAGTTCCGAAGCGAGCGCAAGATAGGCGTCAAGCAGATATATTACGGAATCGGCAGCCTGACTGCTCATACGGTTTGCGGGATCCTTGGCTATGGCATAAATGCTTGAAGCAAAAGCGTCCCGGTCAAATACGGGAAGATGCTCGGTACTCTCTTCACCTACGCAGGACAGGATATTGAGATTATAATTTTCCAGATTAGTGATGGATGCCCTCAAGTCGTTGATAGCCTTGGTGTTACCTGCGATGTCCTCAAGTTTGCCGGCAACCCTGCGGTACTCGACAAGAGAAATGACGGCACCCAGGCCGAGTATTATGGCAATGGAAACCAGAGAGATAATCAGTCTGGAACGCATTGACTTTATTGTATCTGTTCCTGAATTGGCAGGACGAATCGGACTCATTTTTTAAAAATTTTCAAAATTATGGCAAATATACGGAAAATAATCATTACTTTTGTATGATTTATTACATTTGATATGAGTAGAACCTTCCTTGACGACCAAAGCAGCAAAAATGCTCAGACCAAACGAGAGATAATCCGACTCTGCATACAGAACAACACGCACAGCATAGCGGACTTCAGCCACGGTTTGGGAATCAGCGTTCCTACCATCACCAAACTCATTGGAGAACTGATAGAAGAAGGCTTCCTGCAGGACGAGGGCAAACTCGGTACTGCCGGTGGCCGCAGACCGATCATTTACGGTCTCAATCCCGAAGCCGGTTATTTCGTGGGAGTCGATGTCGCCAGGCATCATTTCCATATGGCTGTGTGCAACTTCAAGGGTGAAGTCGTACACTTCATCAAGGATATAGAATTTGTCCTCGAAGCGAGCGAAGAGTCCATCAAGAATATGAGCGCCCGCATCAAGGAAGAGGTCGGCAGCGTCGGCATCGACTGGAACAAGATACTCGGAGTGGGCGTCAGCCTGTCTGGCCGCGTGAACCCCGAAAAGGGCTACAGCCTGACTTATTTCGTATCGGAGGACATTCCTCTCACGGCAGCATTCACCCAGCAGCTCGGAGTTCCCGTATCGGTGGACAACGACTCCCGCGCGATGGCTTTCGGAGAGTATATGCATCTTGGAAAAAATGCCAGCAAGGACCTGATATTCATCAATTTGAGCTGGGGTCTCGGTATGGGTATGATACTGGACGGCCATCTGTATTACGGCAAGTCGGGATTTTCCGGAGAGATAGGACACTTCCCTCTTCTGGACAACGAGCTGATCTGCCGCTGCGGCAAGGTCGGATGCCTTGAAACCGGCGCGTCAGGTTCGGCATTGCACAGGATGGTAATCGAAAAGCTCAGACAGGGCAGAAAGTCTTCCCTCTCCACCATCTTCCTGACCAAGGGTGACGTTGAACTCGAGGAGATTCTCCAGGCTATCAGGGAAGAGGACGTGCTTGCAATCGAATGCATTGGAGAGATTGGCGAGACCCTCGGAAGAGGTGTTGCCGGTGTCATCAACATATTCAACCCCGGACTTGTGGTCATAGGTGGAAGACTGATTGTCGGAAAGGATTACCTGCGTCTGCCAATCAAGACCGCGGTAAACAAACTCTCTCTTTCCCGTGTCACATCCGACACCAAAATCAGGTTGTCAGAACTCGGCGGACGTGCCGCTTCCATAGGCAACTGCCTGCTTTCCAGGGCAAAAATTCTGGGTTTAATGTAAATTCCAATTCAAATGTACGATATAGAAAAAGGACTATACGTTGCACACGGCCCTAAGGGGCCGATTTGCATCAACGGCAAAATGATCAACCGCCACGGGCTTGTTGCCGGAGCAACCGGCACAGGAAAGACCGTCTCTCTCCAAGTGCTTGCGGAAACCTTCAGCCAGGCTGGCATCCCGTGCTTCATGGCCGATATGAAAGGCGACCTTTCCGGCATAAGCCAGACCGGAAAGATGACAGGATTCATAGAAAAGCGCTGTGCCCAGTTCGGCATCGACAATCCTGCCTTCGGCGCCTGTCCGGTGCGCTTCTACGACGTTTTCGGCGAGCAGGGACACCCTATGCGCACTACCATATCCAATATGGGACCTCAGCTGCTCAGCCGTCTGCTGTCGCTCAATGACACGCAGTCCGGAGTGCTGGACATAGTATTCAAGGCGGCGGACGACAACGGCTTGCTGCTCATAGACCCGAAGGACCTCAGGGCCATGCTCGTGCATGTGGGAGAACACGCGGCAGAATTGTCCCGGACCTACGGAAACATCAGCCAGGCGAGCATCGGGGCAATACAGCGTGCGCTGCTGTCGCTCGAAAATCAGGGTGCGGACAAATTCTTCGCTGAACCTGCGTTCGACATCGAAGACCTTTTCGACACCGTTGACGGCAGGGGCGTGCTGAGCATACTTGCAGCTGACAAGCTGATGCTCAATCCAAAGCTTTACTCAAGCTTCCTGCTCTGGCTGCTCAGCGACATTTATGCAAGGCTGCCTGAAGTCGGCGACCTGCCTCTGCCAAAGCTCGTCTTTTTCTTTGACGAGGCGCACACGCTGTTTACGGATACGCCTAAGGCATTGACAGACAAGATAGAACAGGTTATTAGACTTATTCGAAGCAAGGGCGTTGGCGTTTACTTCATCACACAAAACCCAACCGACATTCCTGATGCTGTACTCGGGCAGCTCGGAAACCGCATCCAGCACGCACTCAGGGCATATACGCCTAAAGACCAGAAGGCGGTAAGGGCGGCGGCGGAAACCTTCCGCAGCAATCCGGATTTTAAGACCGAAGATGCTATTACGGAACTCGAAACCGGCGAGGCCTTGACGAAAAGGGTGCTCCAAGCATTGTGGAGCGTGCAAAGATACTCTTCCCGCTCAGCCAGATAGGAGCCGTTACCGCAGGGCAGAGGCTCGACATACTCAATGCTTCAGACGTTGCAGGAAAATACGACGAGGTAATCGACCGCGAAAGCGCATTCGAAGTCCTTCTTGCCGACAAGCAGAAGGCGGAAGAGGAACAGATGCATCAGCAGGAGGCGGTCGAGCAGGCCAGGGAGCGCAGCGCCAGAGAAAGCAAAGGAAAGAAGGGAAGCACCCTGGGCGAGATAGGAGCGACAGTGCTCAGCGCTGCAGTAGGAGCTGCAATCACCAGCATCACCCGAAGCGCCGGAACTGCGGCTTCAAATGCCATAACCGGCAAGAAAAGCAAGAAACAGACAGGTAAGGACATCGCTGGAAAAGCCGTCAGCAGCGCTACCAGCACAGCCCTCAGGAAATTGACCAGAAGCATATTGGGAAGCCTTGTCAAGTAGTCGAATTCTTCTTTGTCTGCTTCTCGCCACGGTGCTGGCGGGAGCGTGTTCGCGGCGTCCCGGAAAAGATGTCGCCGAGGAAAGTGCCGCTATGCGGGAACTTCCTCCGATTGGATTCTTTGCCGAAGATTATTCTGCTGATACTACTGCAGTCAAGGATGGCGAGAATCCTACTTCCCTGCTTCTTCGTCTGGGCCTGGACACAAAGCAGGCTTATGGGCTGCTTGCTGCCGGAGACAGCGTTTTTGACAGCAGGAAGATGATTGCCGGAAAGCGCGTGGTAGCATATTACAGCGCCGACTCGCTTCGCGTACCTGAATATATTGTTTACAGCAACGACCGCATAAGGAGTACGGTGTTTAAATGCCGCGACTCCATCGCTGTCTGGACTTACGACAAGCCAGTTGTCCGCGAAAGAAAAAGCGCCGACGTCACTGTCAATTCTTCACTTTGGAACGATATGCTTGCAGGCGGTTACTCTCCCCTGCTCATTTCAGAACTTGCGGACATCTATGCCTGGAGCGTCAATTTCTTCACGCTTCAGAAGGGAGACAGGTTCAGGGTTATTTATCAACAGAGTCTGGTTGACGATGAAGTCGTAAGGATTGATACCATCTATTTTGGCGTATTTGACTCTGATGTTACCAAGCAGGTCGCAGCCATACGCTTCGACCAGGGAGACGGAGGAAACAAATACTGGAACGAGAAAGGAGAAAGTCTCAAAAAGGCGTTTCTCAAGGCACCTCTCAAGTACAACAGGATCAGCAGCCGTTTCAGCTACAGACGCAAGCATCCAGTCACGGGAAAAATCAAGGCCCATACTGCAGTTGACTATGCCGCGCCTACGGGTACTCCTGTTCAGAGCATAGGTGACGGTGTGGTTACACTTATCGGATGGGACGGCACCGGTGGCGGCAACAGGGTGAAAATCAAACACATGAATGGTTACGAGACCTGCTATATGCATCTTTCCAAGTTCGCATCCGGACTTAAGAAAGGCAGCCGTGTAAGTCAGGGTCAGACCATTGGTTACGTTGGTGCCACCGGTACCGCAACAGGACCTCATCTTGACTTCAGAGTGTGGAAGGACGGTACCCCAGTAGATCCGCTCAAAATGATTTCGCCTCCTTCCGAACCTATCAGAAAAGAAAACTTGGATACGCTCAAGGCTTTGTATGACAATTATATGCTTGAGCTGGAAGGCATTGCGGAATGACAATCGAGCAGATAGCCACCTTTTCCTCCCCCGTTGAAGGCAAATTCGGTCTGCCACGCCAGGCCGGGCTTGCGCCGTCCCTGAAGGGCAGTGTCAGGCTCATAGGAGGTTTTGCCCGACCGGAAGCGCTTCGCGGGCTGGAAGGATTTGACTACATCTGGTTGCTGTGGAGATTCAACCTTAACAGAGAAAGCCGTGAATCTTCTTTGACTGTAAGGCCTCCAAGACTTGGAGGAAACGAAAGGGTAGGCGTATTTGCCTCGCGTTCCCCTTACAGACCAAATCCCATAGGATTGAGTTGTGTCAGGGTAGAAAGCATTGATTTTGAACATTGTATCATCAATGTTCTCGGTGCCGACCTTGCCGACGGAACTCCGATATATGACATAAAGCCCTATGTTGCCTATGCCGACTCGCACCCTGAAGCAAGATGCGGCTTTGTTGACAGCAATGACTGGAAGGAACTTGAAGTAATGATTCCTGATTCTCTCCCCTTCTCAGAGGCAGAAAGAGAGGAGCTTCTATCCATCCTGGCTCAGGACCCACGCCCACAATACCAAAACGACCCGGAAAAGACTTATGGTATGGTCTTTTCCGGGCGTAACGTTCGATTCAAGGTAGAAGGAAGGATCCTGACTGTCCTGGACGAGCAGAAGTAACCTACTATTTCTTAACCAGACTTGTAATGTGGAAGCAATGCTCCTGCTTCTCATATTTTATCAGGCACTTCCCATCCCGCTTCTGGTCACGAAGGACTTCTCCGAGTACCTTTGTAAGTTCGTAAGGCTGCATAAAAGCATCAGATTCGTCATCCCTCTGATACCTCGTATAGGTAATGTCAAAGGTAGTTCCGTAACAATGAGCGGACCTGTCGCTGGCATTTGGGTTGCCGCTGCGCTTGAGCCTTCTGACATCTTCTTCTGTACGGAGCACCGAACTTACAACAAGCTTGTAATCAAGCAGATCCTTGCGCTTCAGAGAATCAGCAAATGCCTTGGCGATACCGTCCAGGCAGCTCTTTGCACCTTTTGTAAGATATGGGACAGAGTATTTGAGATTGTCAACCGTATAATATCTGTTGTCTTCGATTCTTACAAGGCCAACTCCCCCGATGTCATTGCGGGTTTCCGGTATGGTTTTAAGTCCAAGCCTTGCAGCCGCATCCAGATGTGCCTCGTTAAGGTCTGCAAACCATTTGGCGTAAGGAGGTCTGGAAGCGTGATAGATGATTTCCCTTACCTGAGGTTCCTCATAGACGTCGGAATTGTCACTCAATCCGGCATCTTCTTTCATTTCGTCGTCAGATAAGGCTTCGTCAGAAGTCTCAGCGCTGACCGAACCCGAGACCGCTTCTTCGGAAGATCTGCTGCACGACCTTCCTGCCAGGATTCCAAGTAAGAATCCCAGCAGGAATGGCGTAAGCAGAATTATCAGTCCTTTTCTTTGTTTGCCAGTCACTTTCAGAACTTCAGAACAGGTTGACGCGCGGCCTTGGTTTCATCAGGCCTGCCTATAGGGGTATTGTGAGGAGCACCGTGCAGTATCTGAGGGTCTTCAGCTGCCTCTGCAGCAATCTTGCGCATAACCTCGATGAAAGAATCTATGGTTTCCTTTGACTCCGTTTCTGTCGGCTCTATCATAATTGCCTGATGGAAAAGAAGCGGGAAATAGATTGTTGGCGCGTGGAAGCCGTAGTCGAGCAGACGCTTTGCTACATCGAGTGTCGTTGCTCCGTGAACGTCATCGTGCGCCCCGTCATTGAGCAGTCCGTCAAAGACAAATTCGTGCTTGCAGACTCCAGGAATAGGGAGCTTGAAGCATTCTTTAAGAGACTCCTTAATGTAATTGGCTGACAGACAAGCATATTTACCGGCGAGCTTGACATTTTCCTTTCCAAGCATAAGTATATATGCATAAGCGCGGAGTATGATGCCGAAATTACCGTGGAATCCGCTGACCTTAGGAAGATTAAGATAAGGAAGCAACTTGTCTGCAACACCGACAGGGCCTGAACCCGGGCCGCCACCTCCGTGAGGGGTGGAGAAGGTCTTGTGCAGATTGAGATGCATCACGTCAAATCCCATATCGCCAGGACGGACAACTCCAAGGAGAGCATTCATATTGGCGCCGTCATAGTAAAGGAGACCACCGCAATCGTGAACAAGCTCCGCTATTTCGCGAATATCCTTCTCGAACAGACCGAGCGTGTTAGGATTGGTCATCATAATTCCCGCAATGTCAGGTCCAAGCAGAGGCTTGAGAGACTCGACGTCGATCAGACCGTTTTCCCTTGACTTTACAACGACTATGTCAAAACCGCATACCGCAGCCGACGCCGGATTGGTTCCGTGAGCGCTGTCAGGTACGATAATCTTGGTCCTGGCCTTGTCTCCGCGGGCAATGTGATACTCCTTGATAAGCATAAGGCCGGTTAGTTCTCCGTGTGCTCCGGCACAAGGCAGGAAGGTGAAATGCTTCATTCCCGTAATGGCGGCAAGGGCCTTGTCCATTCCTTCCAATACAGCCTTGGCTCCTGCAACCGTGCTCTCCGGCTGGAGAGGGTGCATCTGGGAGAATCCCGGCATGCAGGCAACTTCCTCATTGATTTTCGGATTGTACTTCATCGTGCAGGATCCCAGAGGGTAAAAACCTGTATCGACGCCGAAATTCATCTGGCTGAGATTGGTATAATGGCGCACTACCTCAAGCTCACTAACCTCTGGAAGCTGCGGTTCCTCACTGCGCATAAGTTCAGCAGGAAGCTCAATCCTGGCATCCGTATCCGGCAGGGACCATCCCTGACGGCCGCTCTTCGAAAGTTCGAATATCAGTTTATCGTAGTATTTCATATTCTTACCTCCTTGACAATGGCGACGAGACCGTCTATTTCTTCACGTGAATGCTTTTCCGTAACGCAGAAGGTAACGTAACCTTCCTCGGTCTGAAGGGCAGCGAAATAACCGCCGTCAAGCAGGGCCTGCTGAAGTTTGTCTGCAGGACAAAGCGGCTTGAGCACAAATTCGTTGATGAATGGAGCGTTCGGGAACACTTCCTCGAACAGTCCGGTCTTCATCAGCTCGGAATAGAGATAATGAGCGCCGTCGAAACTGAGCTCGTTGACCCTCTTCATTCCTTCCGGACCCATAAGGGAAAGATATACCGTGCACCACAATGCAAGGAGCGACTCGTTTGAACATATGTTCGAAGTCGCCTTTTCCCTGCGGATATGCTGCTCACGCGCCTGGAGCGTCAGCACGAAACAGCGGCGGCCTTCCGCATCCGTTGTCTGTCCGACAATTCTTCCGGGGAGCTTGCGCATAAATTCGTTCCTGCAAGCCATAAAGCCAACGTAAGGACCTCCGTAACAAAGAGGAATTCCGAGGCTCTGACCGTCACCGACTGCGATGTCGGCACCCCATTCTGCAGGGGTCTTGAGGACTGCAAGCGTTGACGGATCGCAATACTCGACAAGCAGCGCACCTGCTCCGTGAACCAATCCGGCAAGACCGGCGTGATTCTCCACGATACCGTATCTGTTTACAGATGGGACAATTACACCGGCAAGGTCAAGCACGCCCTCGGCAACGTCCTCTGCTACGTGCTCGGACACAATCACGTTGATACCCGAATAGCGTGCATAGGTCCTGATCGTATCGATGACATTTGGAAGGAGCGAAGCGGCAACAATCACGCTGTTGCGCTTTTTCGTGCAGGCAATGCACATTCTCATCGCTTCAGCCGCAGCGGTAGGTCCGTCATAAACCGAAGCGTTGGCTATGTCCATACCGGTCAGACGGCATATCATACTTTGCCACTCGAAGATGTATCTCAGTGTTCCCTGCGAGATTTCGCACTGGTAAGGAGTATATGCGGTGATAAATTCGCTCCTGCCGGTGATGTATGGGATGACAGAAGGGATGTAGTGGTCGTAAGCGCCTTGTCCGACGAATACCTTGAGTTTGGTATTCATAGAAGCGAGCTTTTCGAAGTAGTCACGCACCTGCTGCTCGCTCATAGCAGACGGAAGGTCGTATTCGCCCTTAAAAACGAAGTCCGCAGGGACGTCGGAGAACAGGTCATCAAGGCTGTTGACACCTATTCTCTCGAGCATCGCGCGGACATCTTCCTCCGTGTGGGGGAAATAGCTCAATTTGCCCATATATTATTTGGCTACTTCGCTGTAAGCGGCAGGTGAAAGAAGTTTGGAGAGTTCAGACTCGTCACTCATCTCGACCTTGATTATCCAGGATGCATAAGGGTCTTCGTTGATGAGTTCAGGGCTGTCCTCAACCTCGGAATTGGTCTCGACAACCTTTCCTGAAACGGGAGAGTAGAGTTCGCTTGATGCCTTTACGCTTTCAAGTGCACCGAAACTTTCGCCAGCAGCGATCTCGCTGTCGATGTCAGGCATCTCAACATATGTGATATCCCCAAGTTCAGACTGTGCAAAATCGGAAACTCCAATGACTGCGACGTTTCCTTCAACCTTTACCCACTCGTGTGACTCGCTGTAGAGGAGTCCTTCAATGATGTTGCTCATAGCTATATTATTTTTTATAGTTTGTCTGATAGAATCTCTTTTTAACAGTAATGCCAGGGAAAACCCTCTTCCTTATGCGTACATAAAGCGGAGTGCCAAGGGCAGAATACCCGGTATCGACCAAGGCAAAGCACAGACTCTTGTCGAGACTGATGGAATGATATCCGGTCGTAACGACACCAACCTGAGTACCGTCCTCAAGCTCAACAGGATAGCCGGCACGAGGGATTGCGTTGTCGTTGAGTTCGATGCCCACGAGCTTGCGTGCAACTCCTTCGGCCTTCTGCTTTACGAGGGCATCCTTTCCGACGAATTGTTCCTTGTCAAGCTTGCAGAACATGCCGAGTCCGGCCATAACCGGCGAAATCTCAGCGCTGAGTTCGTCTCCGTAGAGAGGAAGACCGGCTTCGAAACGCAAGGTGTCACGGCAGCCGAGTCCGCATGGCTGGACGCCGCCTTCCATTAGCCACTGCCACATATCTCGGATAACGTCTGTTGGAGCATAGATTTCGAATCCGTCTTCTCCTGTGTATCCCGTACGGCTGACAATCACGCGGTTGCCATTCTCGTCCTCAAGCTCGTTGAAGGTATAGAAAGACAGGTCCCTTATCTCTTCGATGTCAAGAAGATCCACAACCGTCTGTTCGGACATAGGACCCTGAATGGCAAGCTGTCCCCATTCTTCTGACCTGTTGTCTATCGTAACGTCAAAGCCATCTTTCTGGCCAAGCATCCAGTCGTAATCCTTTTCGATGTTGGATGCGTTGACGACAAGAAGATAACCGGTTTCAAAGTCCTTATAAACAAGAAGGTCATCTACCACTCCCCCGTCAGGATATAGCATCATTCCGTAAAGGATGGAGCCAGGTTCGAGATTGCTGACGTCGTTTGTGAATATGTAATTCACGAATCGTTTGGCATCGGGACCGTCAATGAAGATTTCACCCATATGGGAGACATCGAACACACCAACCTCGTTGCGGACGGCGTTGTGTTCTTCGATGATGCCGGTGTACTGGATAGGCATATCAAAACCGGCAAAAGGACTCATCTTCGCGCCGAGCTCCACGTGGAGGTCGTGCAGACAAGTCTTTTTAAGTTCCTGTTCCATAAAAAGAGTTGCTTAAAGTGTTATTATTTTATG
>SAMEA3663297__coassemble_739_pt1 | contig 14972 bp, 10 predicted proteins | sample SAMEA3663297__metabat2_high_PE_016 | metagenome-assembled genome bin SAMEA3663297 (sample SAMEA3663297) | pig gut metagenome | biome: pig gut; feature: pig-associated habitat; material: faeces | place: China | collected 2013
CTCTGCAGAGTCAGAAAGGTAGATGCAGTTACCCAGAGACTTGCTCATCTTTGCCTTGCCGTCAGTGCCCGGGAGTCTCATACAAGCCTGATTGTCAGGAAGAAGTATCTCTGGCTCTACAAGAACAGGTGAGTATGTGGAGTTAAAACGGCGCACTATTTCGCGGCACTGTTCTATCATCGGAGACTGGTCTTCACCGGCCGGAACCGTGGTCGCCTTGAATGCGGTGATGTCCGAGGCCTGGCTGATCGGATAGCAGAAAAAGCCCACCGGGGTACCTTTCTTGTTGGAATTTTCATCGGCCTCTTCGGAAAAGCCGCGCATCTGTATCTCCTGTTTTACTGTAGGATTGCGCTGGAGCCTCTGCACGGTCACAAGATTCATATAATAGAAAGTCAGTTCCGTAAGTTCCGGCACCATGGACTGGATGAAAATGCAGCTCTTTTCAGGATCCAATCCGGCCGAAAGGTAGTCGAGAGCAACCTGAATGATGTTCTGACGCACCTTCTCAGGATTATCTGCATTATCCGTAAGTGCCTGTGCATCAGCTATCATTATAAATATTTTCTCAAACTCTCCGGAGTTCTGAAGTTCCACCCTCCTGCGCAGTGAACCTACGTAGTGGCCAAGGTGAAGTCTGCCGGTAGGACGGTCGCCTGTCAAAATAATCTTTCCCATAATGGTCGCAAAAATACGGAATTTTCCAGACAATATCCATAAAAAAATAGGATTAGCCTAAAGCGATGAGGGCGCAGTTCGGGACTAATGCTTATATTTGTGCACAGAAAAATGGAAAAGAACAACATCAGCAAAACCAATGTCGCGAGGCTGCTTGACGCGGCAGGCATCAGCTACGAACTGATACCGTACGAATATAGCGAGGACGACCTCTCCGCCGTGCACGTTGCTAAGGAACTCGGCGAAAACATTGAGCAGGTATTCAAGACCCTCGTCCTGAGGGGCGACAGGAACGGTCTGTTCGTCTGCGTGATTCCGGGCAATTTCGAGGTGGATCTCAAACTTGCGGCAAAGCTTTCAGGCAACAAATACTGCGCGATGCTGCACGTCAGCGAACTGCTTGCCAACACGGGTTACATTCGGGGAGGATGCTCCCCTATCGGGATGAAAAAACACTACCCGACATATGTGCACGAGTCGGCATTTTTATACGACTACATTTATATTTCTGCCGGAGTTCGCGGATTGCAAGTCAAGTTGTCTCCCAATGACTTAATACATTTGACCAGGGCTGAAATTTATCCTCTTTGACAGAAAATCAGGCACAAAATAAAGCAATCCGTCACAAAAGAAAGCAATATACCGACAAGCCTATGTTCCGATTGCAAAACATTTGCTATATTTGTATGTTTTAAAACTGAATAATCAATGGCTAACAAAAATTATCTTGCAATTGACCTCGGCGCTACCAGCGGCAGGTCCATCCTTGCCACATATGACGGAGTAAAGCTGACCATGCAGGAGCTTACCCGATTCAAACATCCGATGATTCCTCTCGGAGGTCACCAGTTCTGGAATCTTCCCGCCCTCTACAACGAGATAATCATCGCCCTGCGCAAAGTTGCCGAATCCGGAATAAAGATCGAGTCGATGGGCATTGACACCTGGGGATGCGACTTCGCATTCTTCGGAAAGGACGGACAGCTTCTCAGCCTGCCGTACGCATACAGGGACGAGCATACCAACGGAGCCATTGACAGGTATATGAAGATGCACGACAAGAGGGACGTGTACAACCGTACCGGCATTCAGTTTATGGATTTCAACTCCCTTTTCCAGCTCGACACGCTCAGGCATAACGGATGCACGGCATTTGAAAACGCTGACAAGATACTCTTCACCCCTGACGCCCTCATCTATATGCTTACGGGCAAGGCAGTCTGCGAATATACCGTGGCTTCCACCTCACAGATGCTCAACCCGTTCACCGGAGACCTCGATGAAGAGTTGCTGCTCAGCATAGGTTTAAGCAGGAGCCAGTTCGGCCCAATAACCAAACCGGGCACCATAATAGGCACCCTGACCGATCAGGTGATAAAGGCTACCGGCATAGACCCTGACGTAAAGGTCATTGCAATAGCGTCCCACGACACCGCTTCGGCAGTTGCCGCGGTCCCTGCAAGTGACCCGGATTATGCATATCTGAGCTGTGGAACCTGGTCTCTTATGGGAATAGAATCTAAAGTTCCGATCATCAACGATGAGAGTTACAAGCTCAATTTCACCAACGAAGGCGGAATCGAAGGCACCACCCGCTTCCTCAAGAACATCTGCGGATTATGGATTTTCGAACAGTGTCGCCTCGAGTTCAAGGATGTTCCGGAGGATATAGCAGCCCTCACCGCGCTCAGCGAAAACACGGACTTCGACTCGATAATCAATCCTGACGATCCTTCGTTCGCCCATCCGGAGTCAATGTGCAAGGCAATTGACGATTATTGTGAGCGCACCGGCCAGATTGCGCCAAAGACTCCGGCAGAGTACATACGCTGCATCTACCTAAGTCTCGCCCACCGCTACAAGGCCATACTCGGAATGCTCAGGTCGTTCTCCCAGCATCCGATAAACAGGCTCCACGTTATCGGCGGCGGTTCGAAGAATCCTTACCTTATGCAGATGACCGCCGATGCACTCGGCATCCCGGTAATCTGTGGCCCGACCGAAGGAACCGCCCTCGGCAACGTCCTGATGCAGATAAAGGCTCAGAATGGAGTGGGCAGTCTCGAAGAAATGAGAGCCATTGTTGCAAATTCAGTCGAACTCAAGACATATAACCCGAATTTGAACAAATAATCTAAGAACAAAGTATATGAAAGAATCTACAAGCAAGGCTTATGCGATAGCCAAGGAGCGCTACGCAGAGTATGGCATAGATACCGAGAAGGTCATTGCCCAGCTCCAGGAATTCCACCTCAGCATGCACTGCTGGCAGGCAGATGACGTTGCAGGATTTGAAAGCACCGGAGACCTCACCGGAGGCATCCAGGCAACCGGAAACTATCCGGGCAAGGCCCGCAACATCGATGAACTCAGGGCTGACATACTCAAGGCAAAGACGCTCATCCCGGGCACCCACCGCCTCAACCTCCATGAGATTTACGGAGACTTCCAGGGCAAGAAGGTGGACAGGGACGAATGTGGCGTAGAGCATTTCCAGAGCTGGATCGACTGGGGTCTCGAAAACAACACCAAGCTCGACTTCAACTCAACTTCATTCTCGCACCCGAAGAGCGGCAATCTTACGCTCTCAAACCCTGACAAGTCTATCCGCCAATTCTGGATCGAGCACACCAAGCGTTGCCGTGACATCGCAGACGCAATGGGAAAGGCCCAGGGAGACCCTTGTATCATGAACGTATGGGTTCACGACGGATGCAAGGACGTTTCAGTAAACCACGCCCTCTACCGCAGGTTGCTCAAGGAGTCTCTCGATGAGATTTTCGCCGAGAAGAAGGAGCACATGAAGGACTGCATCGAAGGAAAGGTATTCGGAATCGGACTCGAGAGCTTCACCGTCGGCAGCCACGACTTCTACACTGCCTACGCAGCACAGAACGGCAAGATTCCTACAATCGACACCGGCCACTACCATCCAACCGAGATCCCTGCCGACAAGGTTTCCGCTCTCCTGCAGTTCGTTCCTGAACTTATGCTTCACGTCAGCCGCCCAATCCGTTGGGACTCAGACCACGTGACCATAATGGACGACAACACTCTCGAGCTCTTCTCCGAAATCGTTCGCGCTGATGCCCTCGACAGGGTTCACTACGGACTTGACTACTTCGACGGAGCCATCAACCGCATAGGCGCATACGTAGTCGGCTCCCGTGCCGCCCAGAAATGTATGCTCAGGGCGCTGCTTGAACCTAAGGATATGATCAGCAAGTACGAACTGGAAGACAGGCACTTCGAAGTCCTCGCTCTCATAGAGGAATGCAAGGCACTACCTTGGAGCGCCGTCTATGACGAATTCTGCGAGAGAAACAACGTCCCGGTCGGCACCGCTTTCATCGACGAAATCCAGAAATACGAAAAAGAAGTGACATCCAGGAGATAGTTACAATATGTTCAAATAACAAAATGAAGAAGTATTTTTCATTGTTTTTTGTTGCAGCCCTTGTCATGGGCTGCAACAGTGGTGAAAAGGCCAGTGACAACAACATTGACCGAAAGGCCCTTCTCGGCCGCCACAATCCTCACGTTGAAGCAATCGATTCCCTTGCCCCGATGACCGTGGGCAACGGCGGATTTGCATTTACTGTCGACATCACCGGCCTCCAGACTTTTCCGGAAAGATACAAGGGTGGATTATGCCTTACAACTCAGTCCGACTGGGGATGGTATGCTGAGCCTAATTACCTGAACGTCAAGCCAAAAGACTGCCTTGACAAGAAAGGATATGCCGTTCCTCCGAAGAAAGGCGACGCAAAGGATGCCTGCGACTATTATCAGCAGAATCCTCGCAGGATGAATCTCGGAAGGATAGGTTTCACTGGTCTTGACGCTGCTCTTCTTTCAGACGCCGACCAGACTCTTGACCTTTACAACGGAACCCTGCAGTCAAACTTCAAATACAATGGAAAGCCTGTCCAGGTAACTACCAGTTGCGACCCTGAACTTGACATGCTTGCCGTAAGCATCAGCTGTGAGGATCTTCTTCCTGTTCAGCTCAGTTTCAGCTACCCTTCTTTCGAGGCTGAAGGAGACGGAGGCAGCTGGGAACCTGGTGATTGCGTTACCGAACTCACAAGCGACGGACAGTGCGCAAGAATCTCCGTAAAGAACCACATCAGCAGGTACTTCCTCAGTCTCAACCTGAAGGACGCATACATCAGGCAGCCTGCATACAACGTTTACGAGATTGTTCCTATGAAGAGCAGCTGGAGTTTCACTGGTCAATTCCGCAAGGAGCGCGGCGAGATCAAGAATGACAACTCGGCTGCAAGCTCACTCCAAGCCACCAAGGCATACTGGAACAGTTACTGGGAACAGGCCGGAGCAGTCGATTTGAGTGCCTGCACCGATCCTCGCGCCGCGGAACTCGAGCGCAGGATAGTTCTCAGCCAGTACCTTACCGCCGTACAGTGTGCAGGCAGCACTCCTGCTTCAAGCACCGGTCTTAGCGGAAACGTCAACTACGGAAAGTTCCGTATGGACGAACTCTGGTGGAACGAGGCTCATTTTGCACTTTGGGGACACCCTGAGATGCTGAACGGAACCATGGACTGGTTTGCAGGAAATGTCGCTTCCGCCGAAGATGCAGCCTACAAGCAGGGCTACCTCGGAGCAAGATGGCCTTCTGTCAGCTCAAACTCCGGCGTAGAGACACCTTCGGAGAGTGACGTTTATCAGATTTGCCAGCAGGCTTCCGTAGTCTATCTCTATGAACTTATGCGCAGGGCAGGTTACGAGACCCTCGAGCCTGTTCTTGAAGCAATCAAAAAGACCGGAATGTTTATGGTAAGGGTTGCTTCCGAAGACAAGAACGGAAACTACAACCTTGTTTGCCAGCCACTCCAGAAGGCACTGGGCAAGGATGCTCTCAACCCTTCATATGAACTTGCCGCCTGGTTCTCAGCCCTTTCAATGATGGCCAATATCGAAAGCGGCAATTTCAGGTACCTTCTCGTAGCAAGAGACCTCAACAAACCGGCAGTAAGCCCAGAAGGTGTTTACCTTCCTGCATATAACGTGAAGAAAGCATATGAGAGCAAGGAACTTACGAGCGGACATCCTTCTGTGCTCGGAATGTTCGGAATGCTGCCGGGAAATGCAGCCGTCGATACTCTCACCATGAAAAAGACTCTTGACAAGGTTATCGAGTGCTGGGACTGGAACAGCTGCAGCGCTTCAGACCTTGCAATGGCCGCAATGTGCGCCACCAGACTGGGAGAACCGGAAAAGGCGATCGAACTCCTGCTCAAGCAGTCCGACAACAGCAAGTGGCTTGCCGGAGGACACAACAGTCTTTCCGGACAGAACTGCTACCTGACAGGCAATGGCGCCCTTCTTTCTGCAGTTGCACTTATGACTGCCGGATGGGACAAATGCGAGAGCGATGCACCGGGATTCCCTAAGGACGGAAAGTGGGACGTTAAGTGGGAGAAGATCAATCCTCTTCCGTAAAACTTTGTTGAATATTAATCCGGGGTTTTGTTTTTGTCAATTCCCCGGGTCCAGAATCTGGCGGTTATATCTTCCCTGTGATGATATAACCGCTGGTTCGTTGTAACGCTGTTGAGAGGACCAAGACTTTCTATATACGGTCCAATCTTTACATAGTCAAATGCTTCCCATATATCTTCTTCAACGGCTTTTCTGCCGGAATAGAGGGCAAGTTCAAGACTGGGATGATTCAAGCGCAGATACGAAGCCAGGTCAAGCAGAGCCTTACGGTCAGAGCCTTCGCCGAGAAACAGGAAACAGTTCACCCCGAAATTGTCGGCTATCAGCGCAGAAACGCGTTCAGGTGTAAGTTCTTCGCCTATATCCGACTTGAGAAACGGGGAATGACATCCGATACAATTACCCTGGCAATTGGATATCTCAACTGCCAGGGTAAGTTTATCAGGAATCTCTTCGATGACGACACTCGTCATCTCGGGAACGTATTTAAGCATCTTTCGGAGTATAGAATCTCTTGTCGGCTTCCACCTGACGAGGCTCGGCAAAAGAGGAGATGCGTTTCAGATAACCGATTACGCGTGTAAGATAGTCAAGGTTCTCGCTTCCGCACTTTGGACACTTCTGAAGGGTATCCTTGCTAATGTAGCCACATTCGTTGCAAACGGTGTTGCGGCAGTTGAATGTGAAGTAGTTGGTTCCGTAGTGCGCAGCCACGTTGAGAAGCTGACGGTACTGATCCTTGGTAAGGTGCTCCGCAATGTTCATATGGAGCGCGGAACCGCCGTCCAGATATTTCACAAAGTCCTCTCCGTGCAGTTTGAACTTATCAATCATCGACAGGCCCTCATCCTCCGGATTGTAGAAATACGAACTGTAGAGGTTATGCTTGTCCGAAACGAAATATCCGTCCTTCTTGTCCCATTTGTAGTTCTTTGCCGCAAGATTCTCTGCTGGCACGAACTCTGTGTTGAACATTGCATCCTTGGTCCTGTCCTTTCGGTTGCAGATGTTGATGGTTTCCAGGATGTTGTTGACATAGGCACCATACTCCGGATTAGGGCTGATTGTAAGGCCGAGAAACTCGGCAGCCTCCGTAAGGCCGTTGACTCCGATGGTCAGGTACTGGCGCTTCATATCGATAAAACCTGCCTTGTAAACGTCGAGCATATCGGCACGGAGGAAGTCCTTGATGATCTCGTTGAACGCAATCTGGTACTTGTGCACGCGTTCAGTCATCTCCCTGATATCCTTGTTGATATAGTTCTTGAAGAGGTCGTCCTTGTCATAGAAGTGGACGTTAGGGTCAAGCGGTTTGCCTGCCTCGAGGGCCACTCCCCTCTTCTCGATGAAGTAACGGCGCACGGACTCCTGGATAAGGCGGTTGAGGTTGATGGTCATCACTGACTTGGAACCCGTACTTACCGATGCCGTACCCATAGAATACTGGTGTGTGGTATGGTTGTGTTCCTCATCCTCTCCTCCTACGTCCTTGAGACTGTTACGCAGACGGCAGCAGCTGCTCAGAGAGTCTGCGCTATTGGAAATGTAGCAGAAGAAACTGTGTCCCTTGGACCACATTTCTGCGGTAAAGTCGGCATAACTCTTGTCAACGTAATCATCCTTGCCGTCAGTCAGCAGGGCCATGGTTTCTACAGGGAAGGTAAGAATGTAATTGTTCCTTTCCTCGTTGAACCAGTTCATGAAATGACGCTGGAGCCAGTCGAGTGTCTCCCACCTCGGAGCCGAACCGTCAGGGAAGCGGAAATCAGAGAACACGCCCTCGAAATAAGGCTTGTCGAAGTATCCTATGTTCCAGAACACTGTCTGATATCCCCTGTTGCCGGCAGGCATATTCATGGAGTGGATTACCTGCTGGAAATAATTGTCTATGACCTTCACGAGGGTGCGGCGCTTGACATTGAACTCGACTACGTCGTCAAGATGATCGAGATAGTCCTCGCCGTAGTCCTTGCGGATAAAATAGTCCATATACATAAGGAACTCAGGCGTTGCGACCGCGCCCATAAACTGGGACGATACGGAATATACGAGGTTGATGAACTCACCGCAAAAACTCTTGAGATCGGTAGGCGCTACTGAAACGCCGCCGAGATCCTTAAGTCCGTTGATAAGGAAAGGATACATCGTGATGGCGACGCAGTAAGGATACCCCGGCGTGCCGCTCTCATCGTGCTTATAAAGGAGATGGCTCTCGAGATCAGCCAGGTAATGATCAGCCATATGCTTGCCGTACAGCGACTTGATCTTGTCGCACATAATGTAGCGGTTCTGCTTGATATTGTTTTCCTTGTAAAGTTCGTTGCCAAGGGTGACGATGTTCTTGCGTGTCACGTTGGCATTTGAGTCGAACTTGGAACCGGTCGCAGCATTCGAGGCGGCAATGTAGTCCTTGATGAAGTCGCGCTTCTTGCGCAGGTCGATGTCCGCATCAAACTTCTCTATGTATGCAAGTGCTACTTTCTTATTGATGGACATCAGGGATTCTTCCACCTGACGCCTGATTTCAGAGCTGGCAATGCCATCGTAGATGTACAGATTGTTGATGATGGTAACGACTATTGCATCGTCACAATACTGACCTGCAGTCTTATAGGCTTCGTGTATACCCCTGGCAAGTTTCGCCTTGTCATATTCTTCAAGAGAACCGTTGGTTTTTCTTACGTCCATCGTGTTATATTATAATTATAAAGGTTTGCAAAGTTACAATTTCCCGGATGGTGCATCCTGCTTCGGATTCCACGTATGGGAAAGACAAAATTAGTGAAACAAAGGGTGTATTGCCCGATATTGTAAACAAAAGTTATCAACCGAGTTTTCCACAGGCCTCAGCGACGCGCACAGGCCCATTCCACAAGCCCCGTTTCAGGATTGCTGAGCACAAGAGAATCGGCGTCGAGCTTTTCGATGTGATACAGGAAAGAGAACTGCCTGTTGCCGTCGGCATAGACGGAATCTGCGGTCAGGACAAGTTCCTCACCGTCAAGCACCCACTCACGGACCTGCAGGGTGTTGTTGTTCACAGACTCGGCCGAACCGTCATCCGCAAGCGTAAATCCGTAATAATCGGCATCATTGATACCTTTTCTAGTCCAGGTTCCGGCAATGATGCGGTAATATGAAGGAGAAACAATCTCCAAGCTCCTGATACTGTTGACAAACACTCCGCTTTCCGGTTCGGTAAGCTCATATTCGACTTTGACAACGTCCCCTATGAGCACACCGGGCACCTTTGACGGGTCGGCCTCAATGGTCGATACGGAAACGGTATCGGTTTGCGTTACGACAACTATGTCATTTACAGAAGCATCCGTAACCCTTCCTTCGATGGTAACGGTCTTTGAACAAGAGGAAAACAGTAGCGGAAAAGCCGCAAGAAAAAGGTAAAAACGTTTCATTGCAATCGGTTTGGGTTTGTACAAAGATACAACATAATGTGAGATTTGAACAGAAAAAAATTATCTTTGTGAGAAATTTTTAGAGAACGAAAAATGAAAATTTGGGATAAAAGCGTGCTGTACAACATCTTGCACGCATATGCCAACTGGGGCACACGTTGGTCCTTCCGCAGGTTCAAGGTCGAGGGCAGGGAAAACGTCCCGACAGAAGGCCCCGTCATACTTGCCTGCAACCACTGCAACACATTGATGGACGCTATGGTAGTGCTCAGGGTCAACCGCAATCTTACCGCTTTCGGAGCCAGAGCGGACATATTCAGGAACAAGAAGATAGCCAAGGTTCTCACCTTCCTGAGAATTGTTCCTCTGGCAAGGCAGCGCGACTCGATAAGGGAGATGAAGGAAAACCTGCACACCTTTGACGAGATAGTCGAATGCATAGGCAGAGGGGTGAATTTCACCATATACGTTGAGGGCACCCACCGCGCGGAAAGGGGTATGATGCCGGTCAAGCGCGGGATTTTCCGCATCTGCGACATAGCCAGGGAAAAGCTCGGAGAAGAGGTGACCATCGTTCCGGTCGGACTCGCCTATGAAGAATTCTTCGAATACATGAAAGACATAACGGTGCGTTACGGCAAGCCTTTCAAGCTGTCGGAGCTGCCGGAAGGGCCGAAGGCGGAGCAGTTGCAGCAGAAGATTCTGGAGCTCATCTGCGACTACCCGGTCAACAGGAGGGACCCGCTTTGGATCAGAATTCCCCTGTCCCTGCTCTCGCTGCCGTTGTTTGCTGCCGCCGGACTGCTTTGCTTCCCTGTCCTGATCGCTGAAGCGGCAATTGGAGGGCGGCTCAAGGACAAGGCCTGGCTCAATACGGTCAAGTTAGTATGCAAGATTCTCATTCTGCCTCTGCTTGTGATTGCCTGGGGCGTTGCAGCATTTATTCTTCTGCCCTGGTGGGGAGCTCTCCTTCTGCTCGCCGGACTTTTGTGGTCGCACAGCCTGTGGCACCTGCTTTTGAATTACTATAAACCTATATTCAGCAAATGAAAACATCCAGAACAGTACTGACTGCACTTGCATTGGCATTTTGCCTCACAGCCGGTGCCCAAAGGAATCAGATCATCAAGACGGGTTGGAACATCGGTCCCCTTCCCGCAATTGCCTATGATGCCGACAAGGGTTTCCAGTTCGGCGCCATACTCCAGCTCTACAACTACGGAGACGGAAGCAGCTACCCAAACTACAAATCCAAGTGGTATCTCGAGTCATCCTTCTTTACCAAAGGTTCGCAGCTCTACACCATAATGTATGACAACATGGACCTTTTCAACGGCATAAGGATGTCCGCCGCAGCTACGGCTTCCATTGACAAGGCCATGGACTTTTACGGATTCAACGGATACGAATCCTTCTACGATTACGGCAGGATTGCAGCCGGTTCGAGCGGTGAGTCTTTCCTTTTCTCCCCTTTCTACAAGATTGCCAGGACTCAGATACTCAGCAAAATAGACTTTACCGGCGAATTGGCCGAAAACCTGAAATGGGAAGTTGGATATCACGCCTCCTATTTCAAGATCGGAAGCATCAACAGGGAGAGCATAAACAAGGGCAAGGACGAAAGCCAGTGCTTTCCCGAGGACCAGCCGACTCTCTATGACCTTTACAAGAAATGGGGTCTGATCGGCGAGAACGAAGCCGAGGGCGGATTTGTCAGCGCGCTGCGCTTCGGTCTGCAGTACGATACACGCGACAAGGAAGGCGCCCCGACCCGGGGCATCTGGGCAGACGCGCATATGATTGTTGCACCGAAATTCCTGGGCACCAAAAACCCATACAACCGCTACTCGCTCACCTGGAGGCAGTATTTCCCTCTGATTGACAACAACATACTTACTCTCGCCTACAGGCTCAACTATCAGGGAATCATCGGCAAAAATGCACCGTTCTACATACTCCCGTACCAGACCTTCATCGGCGAAAGCAGCGACAAGGACGGATTTGGAGGCTACAGGACGGTCAGGGGAATTCTCCGGGACAGGGTAAGCGGACTTGACACCTTCTGCTACAACGCCGAACTGCGCTGGCGCTTTGTCCAGTTCCAGCTCTGGAGGCAGAACATCTCTTTCGGACTCAGCGTATTCAGCGATGGAACGATGGTTACACGCGCCCGCAAGATGGATTATGCCGGACCAACCGGAGGCGATTACCTCCAGGAAATGATGGAGCACCTGAGCTACAGGAAGCAGGGCGCCGACGAAACGATACATGCGACGGTGGGTGCGGGACTTCGTTTCATAATGAACGAGAATTTCATCGTTGCATTTGAATACGGCACACCGTTCTCTCACCTGAACAAGAACAGTTCACGCTACAATCAGGACGGAAACGGCGCATTCTACATCAATCTCGGTTATCTATTCTAAAATTTCATCAAAAAGATTTGGGATTTCAAAAAAATTCACTACCTTTGCAATCCCAAACAACGGTGCTGTAGCTCAGTGGTAGAGCAGTGGACTGAAAATCCACGTGTCGCTGGTTCAATTCCCGCCAGCACCACAACAGGAGGAGATGACATTTTGATCATCTCCTCATTTTTTTTAAAATCATAAAAAAGGAACTGCTTCATAATTAGAAATAATTGGATTATCGGGAAAAGTCTGCACTTGAATAGATAAATGATTAGTATCTTGAGAAAGAGAAAGGCGGGCTAAATCACCGATGAGAAGACCAAGATAAACCAAAAAAACAAGGGCGTCAATTATGTCCACGTAGAAACTCATTTTGTCCATAAAACCCCCGATTTCGTGGACAAAATAAGTCAACCAGAATCAGTTAGAAGGACCGCTGATCAAGATATGACACACTACAAAATATGACTAATCCAGACTAATCCAACATGAAACATACATCTTTAATCTATTTGTTGTTAAGCTGTCTCTTGGCAGGATTTATATCGTGCCAGCAGTATTTAGAGAAATCCCCCATACACGGGACACACGGGGAAAATGCAAACGAGGGTGAAGTTGTCATCCTGTTCACGAACGACCTCCACAGCCAAATCGAACCCATAGACAAGTCTATGACCTACAATGCCGACAGAGGCGGCGTAGCCAGAATCAAGGTTCTGGTTGACAGCGTAAGGGCAGCCGAGAAAGCAGTGATTGTCGCAGACGCCGGAGACTTCGTCCAGGGCACTTACTATTTCACCTGCCTTGACGGCGACGTAGAAATGATGGTACAGGAAGAAATAGGCTACGACGTCAGGACCATAGGCAACCACGAATTTGACAAGAAGATCCCCGGACTGCAACACATGCTCGCCCTCAACGATGTCACAACGGTAAGCAGCAACTACGACTTCAGCAGAACGGTATTGGCAAATAACGTCAAGAAGTCAGCAATCATCGAAGCCGGAGGACACAAAATCGGATTCCTCGGCCTCGGAACAAGACTGCAAGGCCTCGTCACACCAATCGCCAGCGAGAATGTGGAATATTCCCTGCCGCTGGATCACGCGGAAACAGTCGCCCGGGAACTCAAGGACAATGGCGCCGAACTCGTAATAGCCCTGTCCCACCTCGGATTCAACAAAGACGTCACAAACCCATATCAAGACAGCGGAGTCGCCAGTCATACAGAAAACATTGACCTCATCATAGGAGGCCACAGCCATACTTTCCTGACCAGTGCACAATTCGTAGAGAATCCTTCAGGCAAAATGGTACCGATAGTACAGACAGGCTCAAAAGGCATATATCTCGGATATATGAAGATCGATTTGAGCAAAACCGGCACGGACCGCTTCACATATCGCCTGATTCCGGTCGATTCAAGGCTCGACAAACGCATTGACGGAGCCTTTGCAAGCAAGCTCAGATATTACTCCGAACAGCTGGAACTATCGATGAATGAAGTACTTGGATATTGCCCTAAAACTATGAGAAAGGGCAAGCCACAAGGCGAGCTCGGCAACTGGGCATCAGACGCGATGGTAGAAATGTGCGAAGACGAATTTGGCGTGACGCCCGACCTCGCAGTCTGCAACAACGGCGGCCTGCGCACCGAGATTACGACGGGAGACGTAACAAGGGCAGACATCTATGCAGTATTCCCTTTCGACAACAAGATGACATTGCTCGAACTCACAGGCAAATCACTACTCAAGTTCTTTGACTATATGGCAAGTTATATGGAACCAATGAGTTCAGGAGTACGCCTGACAATAAAGGACGGAGCCGTCAGCAGTGTAACACTAAACGGCAAGACCATAGACCCCGATGCAATATACAAGGTTTGCACAATCGACTATCTGGTAGAAAGCGGACGATATGCCTTTGACGAAAACATATACAGGCTGGACAGCGTAGATTATATCTATGATCTATTCTGCAATCAGGTAAAGAAGGCAGCTGCACGGGGCGAACAGGTGCAGGCAAGCATCGACGACAGGGTAAGCGAAATATAGGATACGTATCAATTCCGCACTGCAGCGCCCTTGCTTCGGTTAACCATCACCACTCCGCCAAAAACCATAACTGCAGAAAGAACCTTCTGCCAGTCAAGCATATCCATACCTATGACTATGCTGATCAGGGTTGCCACTATGGGTTGCACGTAACTGTACATGCTCACGAGCGTCGGTCTCAGGTGCTTCTGGCCGTAGGGTATGAGATAATAGCTGAGAACGGTAGCAAATACCACGAGGAAGGATAGTTCAAGCCAGAATGAAGACGGGAAAGAACCCCATCCGGCTGAAAGGAGTTCCCTGGCAGAGAAAGGCAGGGACATTAATATGGAAAAGGTAAAAATCCATTTCATAAAATCCACTACCGGATATTTGCTGATAAGCGGCTTGAAGACTCCCAGATAGAGTGAAAAGGCAATTCCGTTGGCCAGCATCAGCATAATGCCCTGAACACTGTTCGCAACAGTTCCGGAAGCTGATGGATGAGCGCTGCTTACGATCAGGAACAGTATTCCCGCAAAACTTACCGCAACTCCGATCGCCTTTTTCCAGGTAAGCGGTTCCTTTATGGCCACGGCAGCTATGAACATAGTGTAAACAGGTGACAGTGAACTGATTATCGAACAAGTCATAGGTGTCACCTGAGGTATCGCCATAAGAAAGGTCAGCTGAGTGACGAAAAAGCCGAGAAAGGAAGCGCACAGAATCTTCGGCAGGTCCCGGAGTTCAATTCCGGCAAACCTGCGGACTCCCGGAGTTTCCGGGCGACCGGACCCGGAATCTGAATCCTTGCGTCTGCCGGGTATGGAGAGCAGCCAGAACACCACCGCTGCACACAATGCCCTGATGGTAAAGAGCGCAAGCGGAGAGATATAGCGGCCCGAAGTCAGGTCCTTGCATATCACTATGTTAAGTCCGAATATCGCGTAGGCCAGGAAACAAGC
>SAMEA3663297__coassemble_753_pt1 | contig 14653 bp, 10 predicted proteins | sample SAMEA3663297__metabat2_high_PE_016 | metagenome-assembled genome bin SAMEA3663297 (sample SAMEA3663297) | pig gut metagenome | biome: pig gut; feature: pig-associated habitat; material: faeces | place: China | collected 2013
GGTTATAGCCCGAAAAACAGCTGTCAACCCTGTTGAGCACGGAATCTATGCCTGCGGCAAGTTCAGTCCTGTCAAGCCTGCAGTTGCCGAGGTCGGCCGTTATCCTGTAAGTTCCTCCCTGGGCATATCCGCTGAAAACCTGGTATCCGTTTTTCTTTTCGCATCCGCACGCAAATAGCATCAAAATAGCTGCAGCGGCAATATGGATATTTACTCTCATTGTATTTCGGCAAAGTATTTGCACAAATATACGCGTTTTTCAAACTAAAATTAGCATCTTTGCAAACCATAATCAAATGCAAATGAGATTCAAGAACATTTTGACACTGCTAACGCTGTCCACGGCCCTGATTGCCGTTTCCTGCAAGGACGAAGAAAAAGATACTACAAGCCTTTCATTTACAGGCAGCATAAAAATCACTCTGCCCGAATATATGGAAAAGGGCAGCGTTGTTACCTTTGACCTGGACACGCTTGTAAGCCTAAGCAGGGATGACGAACAGGGAAGCGATGTAGGCTACTATGTGAGCAATCCGACCACGGGAAGCAGAGATACCATTTATTACGACGGACACATACTCAACGTGGACTACCCCGATGCTGTCTATACCTTCACCGCACCGGAAGAACTCAAGTCCGCTACGCTTATGATTGTGGGTTTTTCAGAAGGATACTATGAGCGCAGCGGTTCAGCCGCATTCGTCACCGTTGACCCGAGACTTGACGGAACCGGCTCAATCACAGGCTTTTCACAGATTCCGGGACAGGGAATCTTCGTGGACCCTCGCGATGCTGCAAGATACTATACCGTAAAGATTGGAGACGTCGAGTGGATGCGCAACAACCTCTCCTGGAAGGGCAGCGGAGTGTCTTACAGGAACTCTCCCGCAATGGACAAGATTTTCGGCCGTTTCTACACCTGGGACGAAGCAAGGACTGCCTGCCCGGAGGGATGGAGACTGCCGGATGAGAAGGACTGGGAGGCGCTCGCACTCAGTTTCGGAGGCAGCGTGGACAAGGAAACAGGAAACCTGAACGATGCTGCCGCAGAGATTATGGAGGAAATTTCCTTCAATGGCACCGAACTCTGGGAATACTGGCCTGCCGTCAAAATCGACAACAGAAGCGGTCTTTCGGTATTTCCTACCGGCTATGCCACCCGCAGCACATACGGCTTTGAGTTTAAGAACGACAATTACTATGCAATGTTCTGGACTGCCGACCTCGAACAAGACGGAAGCGCAACTTACAGATACGTCTGCGAGGACAAGGACATCATCTTCCACGGATGCGCAGACGGATCATCGTTCGCCCTCAACGTCAGATGCGTAAGATAAATCCCTGATAATCAAGAAATATACAGTGTATCATCTGCATACGCACACGCGGCTTCGCGATGGGTTATGCAGATGATTGTTTTTTTGCCCCTGCGCGACTCGAAGATGCGGCTCAGCATAGTCTGCTCGGTCTGCGCATCAAGGGAGGAGCTCGCCTCGTCCAGCACCAGGATTCCCCCCGGACGCAGCAGAGACCTAGCCACCGCAATCCTCTGCGCCTGCCCCTCGGAAAGCCCGCCTCCCGCCTCAAAGCACGGAGTATCAAGAGCTTGCGGAAGGTCAAAGACGAATTCTCCTGCAGCATCAAAGAGCGCCGCGCGCAGTTCCTCGTCAGAGGCCTCCGGGTTTGCGGAGAGCAGATTCTCGCGTATTGTTCCGCTCATAAGGCTGTTGCCCTGAGGCACATACATAAAGTTGCAGCGGGTTCGCGGCGATGAAGGGTATTGCTTCCCGGACATAGGGTCGAAGAGAGTGACCGAACCGGAATCGGGTTGGAACAGCGCCATTACCAGGCGTATGAGCGTGGACTTGCCTACTCCGGTAGGACCGAGGACAACGGTCATCGTACCGGGAAGGAATTGACACGAAAAGGATTGAAGGACAGGAGTTTCCGCGCCCGGATAGCTAAAGCTGACATCCTCGACCCTGATGCCGGGAGCACCGGGAATCAGGACGGGGTCGGACCTGTCTTCGCGCTGAAGGACTTCGAGGTCGAGCAGGCGGTCTGCGGACGAGAGGGATCTGATGAACGATGGAATCTGCCTTGCCAGTTCCGCAACGGGACGCTGAACCTGACCCACGAGCTGGAGAAATGCAACCAGCATACCGTAAGTGACGGCTCCGGAGCGTATGCCCAGGGCACCCCAGACAAACACGAAAAGATATCCTCCGGTAAAGCCCAGATGCATCAGCAGGCGGGAAACGGTGCTGTAATTGAGACGCAGTACGGTCTTGTCAAGGACATCGCGCTGCAGGATTCCGAGTTTTTCCAGCACCTCGGAATTGTTGCCAAGCATCTTGACCAGAACGCGGTGCTGAATGTTTTCCTGAACGAGCTGTTGCACACCGGCTTCCGTTTCCCTTATTTCTATGGAGAGCGAACGCATACGGCGGAAGAACAGACGGCTTGCGACCACTGCAACAGGGGTCACCAGAAGCAGTATCCAGGCCATATCAGGTTGAAGCACAAGCAGAAACGCAGCTGCGCCTATAAGTTGGACAATGGTTACGGCTGACGATGGAAAAGTGGAGCTCACAAAGTCGGAACATACTCTGACATCCTCCTGAATCCTGCTGACCGAGTCGCCGCTGTGCATACGGTCAGAGCCCTTCCAGGCTGACTCCATAACGTTTCCGAATAGACGGGTACGGGTGCTGTTGGAGGCAATCACGGCAGAGCGGCCTTCAAGATAGCGGGAAGATACGCTGCACAGAATCTGCACCAACATAACCCCCGAAAGTGTCATAACTACCGGAAACACAGGGTCTCCGGCCGGTGAACTGACGGTATCGACCAGCTGTTTGGACAGCCAGACCACGCAAAGCGAGGCACCAACCTCTACGACTCCCAGCAGCACGCGCAGGACTATGCTCCAGCGTATGGGCCGCAGCTGCACGCCAAGCTCACCGAGACATTCCCGGAAAGGCCTGATCAGCGTACTACTATGCCTACCTCTATCCATTTGTCAAGTATCTGGCGCGCATCTCTCTCGGCAAGCTGCTCATCAATCCCGTAGTGGGATACAAGGAGCTGCTTGAGCGTTTCAAGCTCGAACTGAGTACCGCAGATGTTCTGCCACAAAAAAGCGGCAGACTCGTTCAGGGAGATGATTTTCCTGAAATTGATTTTGACCGCATCCTCCGCTATGAGGACAAATTCTCTACCCAGCGGCCTGAGTACCAAACCTTCCAAAGTTGTCATAATATTCTTCTCAATATGCCCAGGCACACGCGCCGCACGAAATATGGGGCAGAAAGCCAGAGGCGGATTTTTCTGTTGTATGAGGGGTCGCTGCAGCTTATTCTCTTTCCCGACGGGCGGACGATTGCGACTGCAAGCGCAAGAATGTCGGAGGGACGGCACAATTCGTCCCCTACAAGGTTGCCGTCGCCGTGGAGGACCACCCTTCGCTTGTCTATGCTGACGATGCGGTGGAGCACATAGTTGCCGGAGGGCAGCAGGCAGAGGGCGATGCTGCCGGGGGCGGGGTGATCGGGTGCGACAAGTTCGATGCTATCCCTGCCGTCGCGTATGGACGGGAGCATACTGTTTCCCCTGGCGGGAATCTCGACCGTCTTGCCGGATGCTACAAGCTCACGGACATATTCGAGAAGATCTGCATTGGGGACGCTGCGCCTGGTTACTTTTGCTTCCATCTGTCATTCGTATTTGGAGACGGTCGAAAAGCACAGCAGGGCGGCATCGGCATCGGGCAGACATTCGAGCGAGTAGCAAGGAACGGAAGTAGCTGCTGCAGCGAGAGTTTCGTGCAGTCCGTCCGCCATCTTCCTGATGCGCCGCAGACCGGAAGAAGATGCATATAGCACCGCATAGCTGCCGGCGAGGCTCAGGCGGGAGATTGCATTGCGCGGGGCTTGCGTCAGCGAAACAAATGCGCCTACGGGGGCCTCGACGTTGCGGTAGCATGGAGTTTTGCCGCTCCAGGGGCTGCCGAATGCGCGAAGGGTTCCGTCAGGCATAATGCGCACCACAGGATTGTCGTCGTTCATCAGTTCACTGCCCGGTATGTTCTGCAGCCACAAGCGGCTGTGAGTGCTTTTTCCAGTGCCGCTCTTGCCGAGGAAAAAATAAGCCCTCGAGTCCTTGAGTATGACGGAGGCGTGCATCTCAAGCGTTCCGAATGGGGCGGTGGCAAAGGCATATAGAAGCATCAGCGAGTTGTTTATGGCAAATATGGCCGAGCGTGCCGATATGCCGGGCTCCATCCGGAGACGGGCGGTTCTGAATGAAGAGTCGGTCCATAGACGGGCGACGGCGGCTATTCGTCTTTCGGGAGACATCTCCACCAAAAGACCGTCAGGACAGGAATAAACCTTTATCACCGTCTGTCCGGGTTCGGGTTCCACGTCGTAAAGGACATCATTTGGATTCCACTGCAAATCGTCCGTCACACTAAGCGTAAAGAGTTCATTGTCAGCATCTTCCACCTCGAAAGGATCATACTGTGAAAGTTCTTTCCACAGTTCCTCGCAGGCCGGAAGGGCAAGGGAAAACAGATGTCCCGCGACCTTGAATTTTCTGACAGTATGAAGCGACTTTTGATTCATAGAGTACAAAAATAATGATTATCTTTGTATTTTGAAACATAGGTATCATATGGAAGAAAGCGGAACAACGATTAAACTCGAATACAATACGGAGCGGGAGAAACTCGCAATGCCGGAGTACGGACGCAACATCCTCAAGATGGTGGAGAAGCTGTCCGAGATTGAAGACAGGGACGAGAGAAGCAGGCAGGCAGCTGCGGTTGTCAAGGTTATGGAACTGCTCAATCCCCAGGTGCACAACCAGGACAATTACGAACAGAAGCTGTGGGACCACCTGCACATCATCTCGGGATACACTCTCGACGTCGATTCGCCCTATCCGGTTCCTCGCGAGGACCGTTTCGACGCCAGGCCGGCGCCAGTTCCAATGAAGGGAGAGCGCATCAGGGCAACACATTACGGACGCAACATCGAAAAGATCATCAACCTGCTGTGCGAGCAGCCGGATGACGAAATCAAGACGGAAACCATACGCTCGCTGGCGATTTACATGCGTCAGCAGTATCTTATATGGAATAAGGACAGCGTGGCTGACGAAACCATATTCAGCGACATAGAGAAGTTGTCCGACTACAGGCTCAAGGTTCCTGAAGGATTGATGCTCAACAAGATAGCATCTGACGCATCGTTCAGCAGGCCATCTGTAGGCATCAATGGAGGACAGCAGGGCAAAGGCAGAAACAACCGCAAGAACGGATGGAACAGAAGCGGAAAGAAAAAATAAGGAACATTCCCGTACTCAGATTCTGGGAAAGCTGGGATGATGAGGAACGCAGGGCGGCCGTAAGAATTGCGGGCATCGCCCTTGCCGTTTGCGGCATATTCCTTCTTTTCGCTGCAAGTTCATATCTGTTCAACTGGAAAAGGGACTTCAGCGTCATCAGCGAGGCCGGGGCGCAAGCACTGGGTGAGGAAGTGGGCAACAGCGCCGGTTCTTTCGGCGCCCGCATAGGCAAATTCCTCATTTGCGACCTCTTCGGTCTCGGAGCCTATGCTCTGATACTCATACTGTTTGTCTTTTCGGCAAGACTGGTTGCCGATAAGTGCAAGGGTTCCGTACTGCGCATCTGTATCCTTTCAGTCAGCGGGGCGTTTGTCACCTCGCTCCTTCTTGCATACATCGGGTCTCTCATAGGGCTTGACAATGCCTTCGGAGGAGGTCTGGGCGGCAATATAGGCGCATTGATAAGCGATTGGTGCTCAACGCGTTTCGGAATGGTTCCCACCCTTCTCTTCATATTGGTGATTACACTGTGCTGGCTGTTTTTCTGTTCAAAGGCCTTTGACAGATGGATCGCACGGCTGGGAACGAAAAAGAGCAAGGAACCAGAGGAGCGCAGGACCCGGATTCGTGCCGAGAGGGGCGACTCCATAAACGGCGGCGCCGCCACTGAAGACGAGGACAGCGGGTTCGGGACAGTTGACAGCCGGGTCGATGAGGCTGCCGGGGACGCTATCGGAGACATAAACGGGTGCGATACAAAAGATGCTGCAGGAGATGCTGCCCGGGATGCTGCCGCCAGCCAGCATACTGACCTGCAGCAGTTTACCGGTACAGGAGCCGAGATTAAGGAACAATTCGACCCCGCAAATGCTCAGGAAGAGGGCGTTCCGGGCGAGGGCGGAGACACTGCCGGTCAGGAAGTTTTCGGCTGCGAAGTGATCGTTCCGGGCAACCTTTCGCAGGAGGTCACCCGCGACCTGCCGCCTATTGACAACAAGCTTGACGCTCAGTTCGGTGGTCTGCAGCGCTACCAGATGCCTTCCCTCGACCTGCTTGAAATGCACAACAGCGGCAAGGTGGAGGTAAGCAGCGAGGAACTTTCGAGGAACAACAACAAGATCAGGACGACACTCAAGAACTATAAGATAGATATAGTTGACGTAACGGCAATTATGGGTCCTACCGTCACGCTCTACAAGGTTTATCCAGCCCCCGGTGTCCAGATAGCCCAGATTAAGAGGCTGCAGGACGACATAGGCATTTCGCTTGCTGCCAAGGGTGTGCGAGTGGTGACTCTCAGCGACTCCGTGGGCATCGAGGTAGCCAACGACAAGTCTTCGATAGTGTCACTCAAGTCCCTGCTCAACGACAGGAATTTTCGCGAGAGCAAGGCCGAACTTCCGGTAGCGATTGGATATACCATCACCCAGGAAGTCAAGGTGTTTGACCTTGCCGACGCCCCGCATCTGCTCATCGCAGGTGCGACCAAGCAGGGCAAGTCCGTGGGTCTTAACGTCATCATCAACTCGCTGCTTTACAGCAAGCATCCTTCTGAGCTCAAGTTCGTGTTCGTTGACCCGAAGAGCGTCGAGTTTGCATCCTACTCAAACCTCCTGCACCATTATCTGGCCGTGATGCCTGATGCGACGGATGACGAGGACGAAAAGAACAAGGCCATAGTCAAGAAGGCACCGGACGCCGAAAGGGTACTCAGGTCACTGTGCATAGAGATGGACGAGCGTTACGAGCTCATCGCCAAGTCCGGAGTCAGCAACATAAAGAGCTATAACGAGAAATTCAGGAACCGCAAGCTCAATCCGAACAACGGACACAGGTTCCTCCCTTACATCGTTACCATTGTTGACGAATACGCCGACCTGACCATGTCCACGGGAGCGAGCCCCGAAGCAAGAGCAGCAAGCAGGAGCATAACAAACTCCATCATCAGGCTTGCTCAAAAGGGCCGTGCCGCCGGCCTGCACGTCATTCTGGCAACCCAGAGACCTTCCGTTGATGTGATCAGCGGACTGATCAAGAGCAACTTCCCTATGAGAATCGCGTTCAGGGTGGCTTCCAGGACCGACTCGATGACAATATTGGACAATCCGGGAGCCGAAAAGCTTATCGGACGCGGAGATATGCTGCTGTCCACCGGAATCGATATGGAACGCATACAGTGCGCATATATCAGTCCTGAGGAGATAGAAAAGGTCAACGATTTTGTAGGAAGTCAGGAAGGATTCGGCAGATGCTACTCTACGCCGTACTATCTTCCTTCAATCGAGGAGAACGAAGAAACGGAGTCAGGTGGCGGAAGCGGCGAAATCGGCACGATTGATGCGAGATTTGAAGAAGCTGCAAGACTTGTCGTGACGACCCAGCGAGGTTCCACCTCGGACCTCCAGCGCAGGCTCGGAATGGGCTATGCCAAGGCAGGAAGGGTTATGGACCAGCTGGAAAAGGCCGGGATAGTCGGGCCTCAGGATGGTTCCAAGCCTAGACAGATACTGGTTGGCGACCTTGATACCCTGCAGCAGATTCTTGACAAACTTGGAATATGAAAAAATTGACCTGCATCATCGCCGCCGTGGCTCTCTGTCATCTTGCCGCGGCTCAGACCAGTCCGCAAGCCCTGCTTGAAAAATGCAGGGATTACTGCGTGTGCCTTGACTACCGTTTCACCATCAAGGGAGAACTGCCGGTAAACGGCAGCGGCAACGCCGTCATCCAGGGAGAGGCATTCCGCACAAGCGGCAACGGTCTGACCGTCTGCTGTAACGGAACGACCAGATGGACGGTTGATGAAAATGCAAAGGAAGTATATATAGAAAATGTGGCTCCAGGAGAAGAGGCGGGCAACATAATCCGCGGATACCTCAAGGACATAGTCAATTACAGCTCCGGCAAGGACTCGCTGAAAGGCGTTGTCAAACGGGACGGAAACACCGTAGAAGTGAGCCTGCAAAATATCAGGATAAGTGAACCCGGGGATGATATGAGCCGCTTTACGTTTGATACCGGAGCGCTGGATCCGGCAATTTGGATAGTCAACGACCTGAGATGAGCATACTGAAGAGAATCTGCATCTGCGCCGCCTTCCTTGCCGGGTTGGCAGCGTCTCTTGAAGCGGCTCCGCCAAAGGTGCCGGACAGCATTGTATTTGCCGGCGAGACCATCAGATTTGACGACATGAACATGTACGAAAGGATGGACAGGGAGCTGGTGACATTTACTTATATGCATACCAACTCAACCCTGATGCTCAAGCGTTCGTCCCGCTACTTCCCAATGGTCGAGCCAATACTCAGGGAGATGGGCATTCCTGATGACCTGAAATACCTTATGGCGATAGAAAGCAACCTCAATCCCAAGGCTCTCTCAGGCGCAGGTGCCGCCGGATTGTGGCAGTTTATGACATCGACAGCTCGCGAATACGGGCTTGAAGTCAGGGACGGTGTGGATGAACGCTACCATATAGAAAAAGAAACCAGGGCAGCCTGCCGTTTCCTGAAAAAGGCCTATGAAAAATACGGAAACTGGATGACCGCGGCGGCAAGCTATAACGGAGGGCAGAACGGAATCAGCGCTAAACTGGAAAAACAACACCAGAAAAACGCCCTTGACCTCTGGCTGGTGGAAGAAACTTCAAGGTATATGTTCAGGATACTTGCAGCCAAGATGTTTTTTGAAGACCCTGAGTCTTTCGGATTCTATGTTCCTGAAGCTGAGAGATATCCGTACATCGCTCCACTGCGCACGATTACGGTCACCGGACCTGTGGAAAGTCTGGTGGACTTTGCGGAGCAGAACGGCACCACCTATGCAAAACTCAAGGCCGCCAACCTCTGGTTGCGGGATGACAAACTGACTAACAAGAACAACAAGGAATACCGCATCGACATTCCGGACAACAGATAACACTATGATACCTTTTCTCAAAGAAGTTGCTTCACATTATTTTGCAGAAGGAGATGTAGAGCATATCTGCTTCATCTTTCCTAACCGCAGGTCCAGGGCCTTTTTCCTCAAGTATCTCGGGGAAGAAACAGCCAGCAAGGGCACTGTGCCTATCCTCGCACCTGAAGCATTGACTATCAATGACTTTTTTTACCGGGCGACCAATAGTTTTCAGACGGACCGCACCAGATTGCTGGTCGAGCTTTACGGACAGTACAAGGCTTTGAACCAGAAAGCGGAGAGTCTGGACGACTTTATCTTCTGGGGAGACATACTGCTCGGAGACTTCGACGATGTGGACAAGTACCTCGCCGACCCGGCAAAGATATTCACCAACATCGCCGAGTTCAAGAAGATGCAGGACGGGATGGAATACCTGACCGACACTCAGAGAGAAGCGATAGAAAGGCTCATCGGACATTTCCGCAACGACAAGGACACTCAGGGAGAGGTTCCGAAGGCAAAGTTCTACCGTATATGGAACCTTCTGCTTCCGCTCTACAGGAATTTTGGCAGCGTGCTTGACAAAAAGAAACTCTCGTACGAGGGCAAGGTATACAGAAAACTCGCAGAAAGGCTTGATACAGAGTCTGTTGTGGATATACTCAAAGAAGCCTTTCCGGAAACAGCTCAGTTCGTTTTCGTTGGCCTCAACGCACTTAACGAATGTGAAAAAAAGCTGATGCGCAAGATGCGCAATGCCGGTATCGCACGCTTCTGCTGGGACTGGTGCAGCGATATGATAAAGGACCCTGACAACAAGTCTTCGTTCTTTATGAGCAGGAACGTCGAGCAGTTTCCTCAGGATTTTGAGCTTACCCGTCCTGACTCCAGAACCCGCTTCAGCACGCTCAGCGTAGCCTCGGCGACAGGACAGGCAAAACAGCTTCCCGACCTTATCGAGAGGTTGGGAATAAAGGACGGCAATGCAGGGATAGAGACTGCGGTTGTGCTTGCAGATGAAACCCTCCTGCTCCCTGTGCTCAATTCTGTTCCCGAAAGCGTCTCTTCGCTCAACGTAACCATGGGCTATCCGATAAAAGGCAGCGCCTTGTGGGACCTTGCAAACGATATCTCCCTGCTCCAGATGCACCTTCGGAACAGGGAAGGAAAGTGGTATTTCCATCACAAGAGCGTATGGTCCCTGCTTTCCAACCCTTTGGTTAACAAGGCTTTAAGCGATGACGGCAAAAAAATCGCGGAAAAGGTCAGAAACGGAAAGAAATACTACATCCCGGAAGAAGAACTCAAGGGAGACAGCATTTGCGAACTGCTTTTCCAGCCGGTAGTCACAGACCCGGGACTCTCCGACGCCACAGTTACTCAAGCTCTTGAAAAATACGAAAGCGAGCTTGTCGCTGCAATTGCGGGAAGGGTCGCTGAACTGGTCAAGGCGGACGAGTGCCCCGATATGGAAATGGAGCTTGACTTCTGTAAAGAATTCTTTAAGACCATAGGACGTCTCGGCGCGTGCAGGCTGGAGGTCAGCGCACAGTGCTGGTTCCGGGTGCTGGCGGGGCTGCTGGCGGGGATTTCGGTGCCTTTCGAAGGCGAGCCGCTCAACGGGCTGCAGGTTATGGGCCCGCTGGAGACCAGGGCGTTGGACTTCCGCAACGTCATCATACTGAGCTGCAACGAGGGCATGTTCCCAAGGAAGAGCGTAAGTTCTTCATTCATACCCGCAGAGCTAAGGAAGGGCTTTGAGCTCCCGACATACGAGTATCAGGATGCCGTATGGGCATATTACTTCTACAGGCTCATACAGAGGGCTGAGAATGTGTGGATGGTGTACGATTCGCGGCACTCAGGCATCAGGGGCGGTGAGGAAAGCCGTTATATCAAGCAGCTGAAGATGCATTTCGGCATAAAGATGGATGAGTATGCCCTGACCCTCGACATTGGGGAATCGCAGCCGGGAACAATCATAAAGACCGGGGAAGATCTCGAGGTCATCAGGGGTAAGGAGCTTTCGGCAACGGCCCTTTCCGCATATCTGAGCTGTCCTGCGAAATTCTACTTCCAGACCGTCAAGGGGCTTTCCGAGGATGAGGAGGTCAGCGAGACAATGGATGCCAGGATTATCGGAAACGTGTTCCACAAGACGATGCAGAAGCTCTACGACGGGTACAGGGAGCTGGACGCAGCGGAATTGTCCCGTATCAGGAAAGACAGGGACAAGATACGCAAGATAGTCGAGCACTTCATCCTGGAAGAGCTCCGGAGCGTAGAGATAAGCGGACGCAACATCATATTTGAAGATATGATTTGCGAATACGTATTCAAGACCCTGGACCGCGACATCGAGCTGGTCGGAGACGGAAAAATCACTTTGCTTGGACTTGAAACCAAGCTGCACATGCAGTTCCACGGATTCAGGTTCAAAGGCACACTGGACAGACTTGACAGCCTTTCTGAAGGAAGTGTCAGGGTGTCGGACTACAAGACCGGCAAGGTTGACAAGCTTGACCTGGAAATTGACGACGGCAATTACGAGGAAGTGCTTGCTGCCGTCACCAATCCGGACGACAGCAAACGCCGCAAGGTTGCCTTTCAGGTATATATCTATGACAAACTGCTGTTAGAGGACGGGCGCTTTGCCGGGAAGATACTCTATAACTCCATATACCAATGCAACGGCATGTTTACCGGCAAGGTGGAAGCGGTGGAGGTCTGCAAGCCGTTCATAGAAGGCATGGACAAGATCCTGGAAGGGATTTTGGACGAAATAAGCGACACGGACAGGAACTGGACCCGCACTGAAGTAGCCAAAAACTGCGAATATTGCCCGTTTACCGACATCTGCAAACTATAGTATTATGAAGATTCTGAAGGCATCGGCCGGCTCGGGAAAGACCTACACGCTGGCACATACATATCTGAACAACCTGCTCGCATCCAATGACAGTTACGCGTACAGGCACATTCTCGCCGTCACGTTTACCAACAAGGCAACGGACGAGATGAAGGAGAGGATACTCAGGGAACTCGCCGCTGAAGCCAAGGGCAACGAGAAGGCAAGGAAAATGCTGATCAATATGCTTCACGACTACAGTGCATTCAGTATCAGCACCATAGACCGATTCTTCCAGCAGGCTCTCAAGGCATTCTCAAACGAGATTGGACAGTTCGCAGCTTATCAGGTGGAGCTGGACAAGGATTCGCTCATCACCGAAGCATACGAAAGGGTGCTTGACGGCATCACGCCTCAGGACAAGGATCTCAAGGAGTGGATACGCGAGCGAATGATGGAGTCTCTTGCCGATGGAAGCAAGTTCAAGATTGACGAGAGTCTCGAGGAAACCGGCCGTCTGGTCAAAAGCGAGCAGTTCCGCAGGCTCAAGGAAGAACACAAATTCGACGACAAGGCAGCATTTGACCGCGCAAGTCTCAAGACACTGCGCGATCTTTGCACAAGCATAGTCAAGACATTTGAAGCTGATTGTCTTGCGGCTGCAAACAACGCTATCGAGACTGTAAGCAACGGCACCGTGAAGCGCAGTCTCAACTCCATAATAAAGAAACTCTCAAACGGCGAAAGGATGCCTGACCTGTCCGCGAGCGTAATGAACTGTCCTGATTGCGCAGGACTCGTCTCACTTGTCACCAACGGGAGCGAGGATTACATAACTGCTTCAGTCATAAGGTCAAACATCTACAGTCTCGGCCTGTACGGAGAGATTCTGAAAAACTACAACGAGCTGCTCACGGAAAAGAACGTCCTGTCGCTGGATGACTCCGCAGACATACTCAAAAGCATCATAGACAACACCGACGCCCCATTCATATACGAAAAACTCGGCGTCAGGTACAATGACTTCCTGCTGGACGAATTCCAGGACACCTCGGCCGTGCAGTGGGCCAACTTCCTTCCGCTGCTGCGGGAAAGCGAGTCCAAGGGCGGCAGCAACCTCATCGTAGGCGACGTCAAGCAGAGCATCTACCGTTTCCGCGACTCCGACTGGACCCTGCTCGGCAAGGAGGTCCAGAGGCAGTTCCCGGCAGCCGTCAGCGAGACAATGGACTCCAACTGGCGCAGTCTCAAAAAGGTAGTCGGGTTCAACAACAGGTTCTTCGAATTTGTATCTGGCAAGACCGGCACGTCTTCGATATACGAAGGACTGCAGCAGAAGGTCAGGCATCTGGAGTCTCAGGAAGGTTGCGTGAGGGTCTCGTTTACCGACAACGACCAGCAGGGCAATGCCGTGCTCTCTTCGGTGCAGGACGCCGTTTCGAGAGGAGCCCGCTTCAGCGACATAACCATCCTGACCAGGAACAATTCTGACGGCTCGTCCCTCGCCGCAATTCTTATAGAAAACGGCATCCCCGTGATATCGGACGACTCTCTCTGTATGAGCACTTCATCTGTGGTCATCAGGCTCATTTCTCTTTTGGGATGCATAGCCAACCCGCAGAACAGCACCAGCGCCTATGTACTGAAAAAAACAGGCATCGACGTTCCGGACACCTACCATTCGCTCGTTGACCTTTGCGACCTGCTGCTCGGGAAGATAAAGGAACAGGATGAAAAGCTGTTTGAAAAGCACATAGTGTATGTCGAGGCGTTTATGGACCAGCTTCAGGACTGGTGTGCGACAAACGGCAACAAGCTCCCGGAATTTCTTGCATTCTGGAAGGAAAAGCCTCGTATGATAGAGTCGCCGCAAAGTCAGGATGCCGTGAGGATAATGACCATACACAAGTCCAAGGGGCTGGAATTCCCTTTTGTAATCATTCCTTACGCCGACAAGATTTCTCTTACCGGCAAAAGCGGAAGCGTGCAGTGGGCATATCTCGATGCAAAGACGGGGGCTTTCAGGAATCACGGTGGCCTGTATCCCGTAAAATATGATAAAGTCTTGAAAGGCAGCCGATTCAGGGAGAGCTACGAACAGGAGATGAGCCAAAGGACGATAGATGGAATCAACCTTGCCTACGTGGCTTTTACCAGGGCAGTAAATGAAATGCACATAATTGCCAAGACCCCTGCGCAGGCCGTAATTGAAGGCCGATACAAGGATGACTGGAAGGATGTATCACAGTTGCTTTACACCTTTGTCAACGCCGACGAATGGATAAGCGGCGAGCCTTATGACTTCAGCACGCTGGAGCGCAAGACAAGCTCTTTCAACGGTGTCAGGGGCTGTTTTTCCAACTCGGGAAGGGGCAGGAAACTCAGGACTTCCTCCGATGCGTTACAATTCTTCGGACCAGACTCGAGCACTGGTGTCAGGGCATCGGGCAGGATCAGAGGAATTGTCCTGCACAAAATCCTGTCCTTGGTTCAGACACCGGACACTCTGGAGCCTGCGGTAAAGGCAGCGGTTTCGGACGGGATGCTGGACGATGA
>SAMEA3663297__coassemble_759_pt1 | contig 14541 bp, 12 predicted proteins | sample SAMEA3663297__metabat2_high_PE_016 | metagenome-assembled genome bin SAMEA3663297 (sample SAMEA3663297) | pig gut metagenome | biome: pig gut; feature: pig-associated habitat; material: faeces | place: China | collected 2013
CCGCGAAGGATATTACCGTGCAGATGCCGGCGTTTTGTACCGAGTTCAGATACTGGTTGGGTGACAGAGAAGTAATGCCTCGTATGACAGGCTTTTTTGCCGGCCTTCAGACCGGAGCCGGTTATTACGACTTTCAGCTCGGCCAGCTTACTCAGGGCAAGGGCGTTCAGGGCAGCTTCCTGCTTGCAGGTGCTCTTACCGCCGGTTATGTTCAGCAGATAAGTAATTCTCTCAGAATAGAATATAGTTTCGGACTCGGTTACCTGAGTTCGGATTATGTGCAGTACAACAGTGTCAGGAACACTGCATACGGAGACATTAAGGTTATCCCTCATCCATGGGAAAAGCACAGAATCTCCGGCCTACTGCCTTCAAAGGCTTCCGTTTCATTGGTTTGGGCATTTGATAAACGTCAGAAGAAATGAAAGAGAGGATTATGATATTTCTTGCTGCCATTCTGATGACGCTTTCGACTTCCTGCAAGCGCGACCATCTTTATTACGCATCCTCGGATACAGCTACTGTGCTTGTCAAGACCGACTGGAGCAGGTCGGGCGTGCATCCTAACGGAGTGACCGTCTTTGCTTACCGCGAGTCGGACGGTAGTCTGTACAAGCGTTTCCCGCCTGTCAGCGCTGAGGAAAAGAATTTTATCAAGCTCCCTGAGGGCGACTTTGTGCTTGTGGTAATGAACGATACGCCGGAAGAATTTGGCGGCAGCTTCAGCTTTATGGGTGTTGACTGCCTTGGGAGTCTGCAGGCCGTTGGACTCGAGGACTGGCGGCCGGAAGGGACCGGGGTCCGCACCGTGGATGCATTTGACCCGGAATTTTGTATGGCAGAGCCGGATACGCTGTCGGTAGCGGTGGTAGGAGGGGTGCACGTCTCGTCCGAGCAGATAGATTATTTCTACGACAGACCTCAGACCGATATTTCGATGACGAATGCAATCCAAGTCAGTGCCTTGCCGGAGCCTGTCATTTCAAGGGTCAATATCAGCGCTCACGTAAAGGGTCTGAAGTATGCGAGAGGAACTACGGTTTCGTATCTCAGTGGGCTCTCTTCCGGATATTATCTTGGACTTGAGTCTGTGTCGGAAAAGTCTGTTTCACAAGCATTTATACTCAATAACAGAGCATTTGACCCGGGTTCTGATTCGGACGGAACCATCAGGACGAGCATACTTTCTTTCGGACCGGCGGCATTGAACCCGTCTGACGTTAAAGGCTTGATGGACAATACTGTAGCGTTTGATGGCAAGACTCGCTCGACAGGAGATGGGATTGTTGCTGAGGGCTGCCGGCTGAATGTGAATTTTGTCTTGATCAACGGAGAACCTTACCCTGTGTCAGTGGATGTGAGCGATGCGATTACAGTAGATAATTCCCTTGGAAATATGAAGCAATATAATATCAGAGTCGAGATTCATCTGCCTGAAGCCGTTGGAAAGGAAGAAGGAGGGTTTACCACCGATATCAATGAATGGGAAGACGAAATAGTGAATATTCCAATATAATCAAATAATAAAACTCAAACAAAATGAAGAAAATCAGTATTATTGTTGCTGGACTCGCCCTTGTTGCTGCGAGTTGTACAAAGATCGAGACGGTAGAGAATGGTAATGGAAACGTTGCTGGAGGAATCAGTTTCTCCGCTTACGCATCCAGATTGAGCAAAGCTGCCCAGGAGGATGTGACCACTGCCAATCTGCTTTCTTTCGAGGCTTCTGCCGTCGGTAACGGTGCCGTTTACTTCGATGATGTAACTTTCACCAAATCAACTGTTTGGGAAAGCTCCCCAGTTTATTTCTGGCCTTCATTCGCGCTGGACTTCTATGCTTACAATACTCCTGGTTCTGCAACAGGATTTACCCCTTCCATTTCTGCGGACGCTCAGACCATCAAGGTGGTTCCTGCAGCTGCTATCGCCGATCAGGAGGACCTCGTTGCTGCCTGCGTAAAGTCAAAGACTGAGAACGATAACAACGGAAAAGGTGCTATCGCCCTGACTTTCAATCACTATCTCACTCAGCTCGTAGTCAATGCGAAGTGCTCCAACCCTACCTACAAGGTGGTTGTCGAGGGTGTGAAGCTTGCCAATCTTGCAGGTGAGGGAACCTATACTTTCAGCACCGCTTCAATGGAAGCAATGGCTGAGAAGATTAACAGCGCCACTTCTTCAGACTATACCGCGTCATTTGATGCCAAGACGCTTGGTTCAAGCGCTTGCGAAGTGATGACCAACGCCGGAAACGGAAGGTGGTATCTTGTTCCTCAGGCTGTTGCCGCCTGGAACCAGGCAAGCGAGGCAAAGAATGCAACCAACGGAACTTATCTTGCTCTCAAGGTTAAGATTACCGCCAACTCCGATGCTCTCAACATCTATCCTACTGACGGTGGCTCGGCGTGGATGGCAGTTCCGGTTCCTGCGCAGCTCAAGTTCGAGCAGGGAAAGAAGTACAACGTGACCTTTGACTTCTTCAGCGCTACCGGAAACGGTGCAGGATACGTTGATCCTGAGACTCCGGGCGAACTTGACGGAAATGATCTTACCGAGGATAACGGAAAGAAGATCATCGGCGGAGCCATCAGGTTTGATGCTACCGTTGACGAGTGGGAAGACGTAAACATCACCATTTCACTCTAAAGATTCAGGCCGGGCGGGCCTGACCGCCCTCCCGGTCACCATTTTATGAAACTTGGAAGGCTAATATCATCCGCTTTGCTGCTTTGCTTTCTGACAGCCTGTCAGAAGGCTTTCCCTGTGTCCGCTGACCTCTTGCCTATGAATTTCTCACAGCCGGAAGTCAAGTCAGGATTGTCCTCATATTATAATGATTTTTCTGTATGGTCTTCCTGTATCAGTGGTGGCAGCGTTACCATAATGGATGGATACAGAGTAAATTATGATCTTTCCGGTTGGAGCTATACGGAGGGTGAGGGAACAGAAGGACAGGAACTGAAGTTCTGGAACGGTTCTGCTGACCAGTTCCGTTTCCACGCAGGTGCGCCTGTTTCTGCCGTGAGCCAAATCTCGGAGTCTTCGCTCACCTTGAATCTCAGTGCGACTGATAAACTTGACGGAGTAGCGTTATACAGCAGGCCATATATGGTCCGCCGCACAGATCCGCTATACGGCAATACAGTCAATCTCAGATTCAGATATGCCAATGCCCGTCTGAATCTTTCATTCACCTGCGAGTCTGACAAAGATTTGATTATCAGTGATATTACCCTTATTCCCGCTTCAAGTTACGCTACTTCAGGTACGCTTCGCATAGACTATGACTGGAATCTGTCCGAGGCGGTGTCGGGAGATCTTGAAATAAGGTCAAGCAGTAGCGAGCCTATGGTTTTTCCTGATGTAAAAGTGCCGGGCTCTTCGGATTCGACTTATGAAACTTCATCTCCGTGGTATGTACTCCCGGATGCTGGCGTAACGGGCAGATGGAAGGTCAGGCTTGTCATCGACGGGATCCAGCATCAGGCTGAATTTACCATAGACAAGGCCTGGGAGCCGGGAAAGTCGTATATATATAAATTCCAGTACACTGACAAGGCAAATCTGATGTTTATCGGAACAGATACGGAACTCTTAGTCGGAGAGAATCTTGTCGATGGCGGAGAACACAATTTTTCTTGATGGGTATTATGCAGCATAGGTTCAGGACATATTTATACGCATTGCTTCTTCTTGCCTTTGCAGCCTGCCGGCACGATGATTTTGATCCCGGAAGGTATTCTGCCAAGGTGGAAATGTCGCTCGGACAGGGATTATCCTCCCGCGCGCATTTCGTTGACAACGAAGGCGTTGCTTCTTTTGTCTGGGACGTTGACGGCAGTATGATTGCAGTGGTGGCCGGAACGGATGGCATTGCCGTATGGGACGGCGGATACTTGTATTCGCCTATGAGTATATCGCTTATCGATCAGGACAGTCCCAACAGGGTACTTCGTGCTTCTTCGTTACGGACCCTGCCAGGGGATGCCGCAGCCGCCGGCAGCGGAGTCTGCTTCCTTTCGCCTGCATTCGGCTCCGAATCGGTAACGACCGATGCCGGTGCGACGCTGGTAAGCGCCTGTTTTTCGATGCCGGACCAATTCTCCCAGAGCAGTTCGCGGGCTCTGGAAGAATTTGCTGACTATTGCTACATCCGAGGAGAGTCCAGCATAAAGTCTTCTCCTTCAGCGGGTAACAAGAATTTTCTCGCAAATGCGACAATCTTCAGGGCAATTCCTGCGACTTTCCGCTTCAATGTGACGAACGGAACCGAAGAAGATGTAATATTGGAGTCCGTGAAGATCAGCTGCGACAAGCTATTTCCTGATAAACTCTGCTGGCGCACGGACGGTAACTCAGCAAGCGTCAGCGAGACGGATGACAAGTCGGGTTATTTTAATACCATAAAAACCACAATAGGTAAGGGTTACGGCGATTGCATTGCATCCCGCTGCGGAGAAAAGACCGCTACCGGCACCTATTACGCTATGTGCCTTCCTTTCGATGACGCTTCTTCGATGGAGGGGGCGACGCTCGCCTTTATCCTTGAAACTTCGGATAAGGTATATACCTTCAACGTTCCTGCTTCTCAATTCTTCCGCGATTGTGCCGTAGCCACCTTTGAGAGCAACAGGATCTATACCTTCAACTTCCTTATGACGGGCAAATCCGTCGAACTGGAAAATGTCAGTGTGTCTGACTGGGAAATAAACCCGTTTTATCTGCCTACGGAGGAGATTTCAGCAGAATTGAATCTGAATGTTTCGTACTGGGTGCAGGACAGGGTCAATCTTTATACCTTCGGATTCCAGAAGATGATCGGTTCAGGATCGGAGTGTACTATGTGGTCGGAATGCAATATTGGTGAATATATTTCCAGTGCTTCCGATTACAAGGTCGGCTGGAGGGGTGTAACACCGTCATCGGATGATGACGTCGATTATCTCTCCATATATCATAATGGCATTACGGATTTTAAGTGGAAAACTCCTTCACGTTCAGACTTTTCCGAACTTATGGATGGTGGTAATACCATGGTAGGGATGATAAAGGATGAGGCATCTTCGTGCTTCGGTCTCAAGATTAGCCGAACCTCCGACCCTGAGGTTTATATCTTCCTTCCGTGCGAGCTTGCCGCTGACGAGGTCAACTCCGTGGATGAGGAAGGAAGAAACGTGATTTCCAGGACTTTCCACGGCAAATACTGGACTCTGGATGAAGTGGATGACGATAATGCCTTTTTGTTCCATTTTGCATTCAGCCAGGTGGAAACAATGGAGGACGGAGTTTCTACATTTTCTTCATTCAGCCCTGCTCTTGAAGAGGGCAGCGCTCTGTATCAATTCATTCCTGAATCCAAGACCGCACAGCATACGGTTAGGGCAATACTAAAGTGATATGTACGCTACCAAAAGAATTATATTTCTGCTATTATGCCTTTCTGCCTTGTTTGCGTGCAGCAGGATAGAAATGCCGGCTGAGTGTGAGAGGCTGTATATCTGCGCGGCTTCCGTTCCTTTTTCGCAGAACGGAGAGGAGGCGGGAGTTGAGTCCAAGTCAATCAATAACGGTTACCTTACGACTTTCGAGCCGGGAGATGCCATAGGTGTCACCGGTGTTGATGCCGATGGAAATGTCATCGATATCTGCAACAATATAAGATTCGTGTTTCAGCGTGATACTGTCATTGGCGGTGCGATATGGTCTTACTTCCTCAATGACAGGGGATTTCCTTTCGTTGAGAAGGTCAACGGAGCGGTGTATTTCGCATATTATCCTTACGACTCGCGTTGGGACGGTTGCACTCTTGACTATATCTGTGAGAATTTTACTGTACAGGAGGATCAGAGCAGCAAAGAGGCTTTTACCCTTAGTGACCTGATGGCTCCCGATGAGGCGATTGCCCCGTCAAACGGCCTTCTCCGTTTCGTCCTTAAACATAAAATGGCAACAGTATCGCTATTCTACAACAACGAATGGATGCCGGACGGAGTTACCCCTCTGTATCCTATTCACCTGCTTTCCGGTACGTTTCCGGAAACGTTCAAGCTTGACAATACTTACAGGTCGCAGATTACTCCGACCTGGACGGAACTGAGACGCAGGTATCTTGTCAATCCCCGTACCACTCCTAGTGTAAAAATTGTGGGTTGTCTTGAGGAGAAGAACAGCCGTCTGTTCAGCCATAGCATTGACGTTGAAGAGGGTAAACTCTATTCAGTGTCTTTTGAAGGTGCTCCGATGGTGCCTTATACCGATGGCGTTGACCTGGAACTGAATGACGTGGAGTTCGAGGACAGGAACGGTAACATAATCACTCTGGGACATACCGTCTATTGGTCCAAATACAATCTAGGTGAGTCTGTTGACGAGAAATACCCTTATGAACCTTATGCCGGAGACCGCGGAGCGAGGTCCGGAAGCCGTGATCCTTACGCCAGAGGTGACTACTACAGTTGGGGAGCTACCTTTACCCAGTACGACAATGGACTGACAGGCTACAAGGGCTATGGATTCAACAACTACTTCGACAACAAATACAATATCGCCCCTCTCGGCGGTACCATCAAGGAGACCGAGTATGATGTGGCCCACGCAAAATGGTGGAGGGGCAAGTGGCGCCTCCCGACGGAGAACGAATTCCGTGCTATGTATGCCGGTTGCACCTTCGAGAAGGTCTCTACCTACAGCGAGACCCAGCAGCGCTATATGGGAAGCCCTGGCACAAAAAGAATTTTCAATGTAATCAAGGTTACCAGCAAGAAGAATCCTGAAAAGTTCATTTATTTTTCTACAGGAGGATATCTCGACGGTACGATGGAACCCGAATTTAACGAAGATGGTACTTATACCGATTCCGGAGACGGAAAGAAGAACAACGGAATCCTCTATCCTCAAGTTGCCTATTATATGAGCAGCAGCGCCTCTCCAACCATACTCAGATGCGTTTCCTACGCATATTTCAACCAGGATTCTCAACTGATAAAGGTTGACGGAAGCCGTTATACCGGAATGTTGGTCCGCCCTGTCTATTGTCCTGATGAAGACTAATTATGCATAGGAAACATCATATCATAACAGCAGCATTGCTCTCCTTTCTTGTCTGCGCCTGTACGACGGGAGCGGGTCATTTGTCCGAAGAAGAATGCGGATGGAGACTGGAGGCGAGAATAAGTGATTTGAACAATCCCGAAAGAATTGATTCAAAGGTATCATACAGCGGCACTTACGGAGAACGTACTCAATTTGAGACTGGTGACTGCTTCGGCCTCTTTGTCCTTGACGAGGCGGGAATCGCCGTAACTTGCAATGTCAAGGCATATTGCTCCGGCACGGACAACAGAGGCAACTCGGTGTGGTCGGTTTTCAAGGCGGGAACTTCTGATGCTGAAAGCTCAAACCAACTGCTTTCCGAGATTCTTTCCGGGGGAAGCAGGTATTTTGCATATTATCCTTACAAGGCAGAACTGGACACCGTTACTTCAGCCGCTTCCCTGCACTCTTTCGTTGATGCTTCTTATCATTCCATTCCTTCTGACCAGAGCGCTTCAACTGTCGACTGTGACCTTCTGGTAGCAAGCAATATGGAGGGAATGCCTTACGGACAGATAACGGTATCGGGCAGGAGCGTGACGCTAACTTTCGCACATCTTTTTGCAATGCTGCGCTTTGCCGTTCCCGCTGGTGCTGTCAAATACGATTATCTGTTTGGTGGAGAGGACTTTACCCCTTATCTGAGCGCAAGCGTTGACGGTATGGACATCTACCGATATATTTTTAATCCCGGGTGCATCCTGGATATCTGCGTCAAATATGTCCACAATGGCAAACTATACCGCTTCGAGACCGGGAACCGCAAGGATCTCTGGCCGCTCACAACTGTTGCTGGCAACTGTTACTGCCTGGATCCTGATGCTCCCAAAGTGCCCCATCACGTTGCGGTTGATATGGGTACTTCCGTAATGTGGGCGCCTTTCAATATGGGCGCGGAGGACGATTTGACCGCAACTTCCCAAAACATAGGTACACTGAAAGGCAATTATTGGATGTGGGGCGTGAACTGCGTCAGCAGCTCATTTGGCAGTTCTGCTTATCAGAAGTACAACAACTCCTTTACGGCTGCAACCAAGCCTTGCGACCTTCCGGCGGGTTACGACTACAGCGGAGACCCTGCCTACGATGCCGCCCGCAATCTCTGGAAGGGAGAGTGGCGTGTGCCGACTTTTGCAGAATGGGAGGAACTCTACGCCGCCTGCAAGGTTTCGGTTTCCGACGGAATCATCACTTTTACCAGCAAAACGACGGGAAACTCCATAACGCTGCCTTTCGCAGGCTACAACAACGGCACCCCGACCACGCTGCACTACGGCTATTACTGGTCCAGCACCTCCAACCCGGACAATGTCGCCAAGGCCAAATCAACCTTATTCCGCGATATCGGTTCGCTCGCGGGGCTCAACAGCAATGCCGACCGCTACACGGGCCTGCCTGTTCGTCCGGTCTATACCGCCCGCTGACGGTCCCATTCTGTGACGGGACAATTCTTCCGGCCTTTCCCCACGCAATCCAGACCCGTCGGCGCTGCCCCGGGCTGCATCCCGCAGCTACTGGTGTTCGGCGAACCTTTTGGCGGCGAGTTCTTCCCACTTCGTCCCCGGACGGCCGTAATTTGCGTATGGATAAATACTTATGCCTCCGCGCGGGGTAAAGAGTCCCGTGACCTCGATGTACTTCGGGTCCATCAGGGCGATGAGGTCCTTCATTATGATATTGACTGCGTCCTCGTGGAAGTCTCCGTGGTTGCGAAAAGAGAAAAGGTAGAGCTTGAGACTCTTGCTCTCGACCATCCTGACATCCGGAACATACGAAATGCGGATTTCGGCAAAGTCCGGCTGCCCGGTGATTGGGCAGAGAGTTGTAAATTCAGGGCAGTTGAACCTTACCCAGTAATCATTGCCCTGATGCTTGTTGGTAAAGGTTTCCAGTACTTCTGGAGCGTAGTCGTCCCTATATTTGGTCTTTCGGCCCAGCGACTGCAGGCCTTCGCTTTCTCTATCTGACATATCTTATTGATTATTAAACAGTTTATATGAGCGTTCATCGTCGTAGATGTCCGTGTTGTCGTATTTCTTCACTTTCTTCACGACATAAGAAGTGACCGGCAGCAGCACTATTTCATAAAGCACCTTGGCGCTGACCTGGCAGAGTATCATAGTGGCTATACTGCGCAAACCGTTGCTCCAGAACACTATGCTCATAAAAATAAGCGAGTCGCACAATTCGCCTCCAAGTGAGGAAAGTATTGCCCTGAGTCCGAATCGTCGGCCTTTGTCCCGTACCTTCATCTTGCTCATAATCAGGGCGTTGATATTTGAACCTACTATGAATGCCAGTAGCGATGCAATAGTGACTTTCGGAACGGAACCGAACACTGTCCTGAATGCGCTGTCTCCGTCCCAGAACGGGGCTCCGGGCAGTACGTTAACCAGGGCGGATGCCAGAGCGAAGAAAATGCTCATAATAAAGCCCATCCTGATCACGGTTCTGGCGTTGCGGTATCCGTAAACTTCGCTAAGGCAGTCGTTGATGATGTAGGTAATCGGAAAAATGATTACCGCTCCCGGGAGAACGATGGAAGAACCGACACAAAAAATCTTTGTGGCAAAGAGGTTGGAGGCAATGATGCAGACATTGAAGAGCACCGCCATCCAAAGAAAGGTTTTGGAGTATTTCATTTCAACTTGTTTTTATAGTGGTACCAAGCACACTTGAAGCGCAGGGCGCATTCTCGGGGACAAATGTAAGCAATTTTTTTGGTCTATAGCTCATAATTGACTAAATTTGTAAAATCCGGTGATTTTGAAGCCCCGGAAAACTGTAACTGATATTAACTTTTATCCGAAATGTCAAGATTTCTTGATCCACCTGCCAACAAACCGCAGATAGAAGCTGCCAAGGTTGACAAAGAGTACAAAAAGATGCGTTCCAAGGTGTTCCTTGGTGCATTTGTAGGATATGCGGCATATTACCTTGTCCGCAAGAACCTTTCGCTCGCAGCGCCGGATATGATAAATGACGGCATACTGGACGTAGCCAAGGTAGGTCTTGCAATGTCAGGTGTTTCCATTGCCTATGCATTTTCCAAGTTCATAATGGGAAGCGTGTCCGACCGCTCCGACTCACGCAAGTTCCTCTGTCTGGGACTCGTGCTGTCGGCATTGGTGATGCTTGCGGTAGGACTCATACCTTACGGAAGCAATGTTGCGTTCAACACCGCCCTCATCTTTGTCCTGATGCTCGTGGTCGGATGGCTCAGCGGTATGGGCTGGCCTCCTTGCGGGCGTATTATGGCCCACTGGTTCAGCCAGAATGAAAGGAGCTTCAAGATGAGTATATGGAACATCTCCCATACCTTCGGAAGCTTTGCCCTCGGCATCCTGGCGATTGCTGGAGTTTCCCTGCTTTCCGACCTCGGAGTCGCAAGTTCCTGGAGAGGAGACTTCATACTTCCTGCCCTGGTTGCCCTTGTGCTTGCCGTCTTTTGCTGGTGGGCGATAAGGGATTCGCCAGAAAGCTGCGGACTGCCACCGGTTCAGGACTGGAGAAACGACCATAGCGGCCTCAGCGGCAAGTCCAAGACCAAAACAGGTGAGAAATTGCCGTTCAAGACGCTTTTTGTAGAATATGTATTCAAGAACAGATTCCTCTGGATCGTTGCCGTTTCCAACATCGCCGTGTATATGGTCCGTTACGGTATCGGTGACTGGGCACCTGCCTATCTTCAGGCCAAGGGAATAATGTCAGCCGAGGAAAGCAAGATGGCATTTTCCATCCACAATCTTGTAGGTGCGGCAGGAACACTCGCCTGCGGATACGCTACCAGCAAATGGTTCAAGGGCCGTTGCGCTCCTATGAATGTCATCTGTATGAGTTTCTGTGCTGTCGGTGTGCTTCTCTACTGGTTCTCGGGAAGCGGCTATGTGGAAATGGCGCCTGCCGTTCAGAAGGTGCTCGTATATGTAGCCCTCTGTCTGATAGGCTTTTTCATTTACGGACCGGTAGCGCTTACCGGTGTGCAGGCACTCAATCTGGTGCCCAAGAATGCAGCGGGCACCGCGGCAGGTTTCGTTGGCCTGTTCGGCTACCTGCTCGGCGATGCCGTCTGCTCGAAGCTTCTTGTTGGCGCCGTGGTCGAGTCAGCATCCTGGGATGCAGGTATGCTTACCGTCGCCATCGGCTCTGTAATAGGAGTGGTTCTCTGTGCTTTGCTCATTCCTGAAGAACGCAGAACCGCATAAGCGCAAATCAGAAGGCCGGCATCATACGGCTGCAATAATCACACAGGGTATCGGCAATCAGCTGATGCCCTTTTTCGTTAGGATGCATTCCGTCCAGGCACAGGAAGTGGCCGAAATTTCTCTTCTGCAGGAAAGCCGAGGTAATATCGACCACATCAGCTCCCAAGTCGGATCCTACCTTGAATACTTCAAGATTGTAAAGCTCGTGCCAGCTCTGTATGTATTCGGTAGTCCCTCCCAACCATTTGAGAACGTTGGACTTTCCGCTGCCGCTCATATTTCTGGTCACCTCATCGAAATAGAGGTTGGAGTTGATCGGGGGCAGCGACAGCAGTATAGGTTCTGCTCCCTCGCTGCGTACCTGAGCAATGATCTTCTTATATGTCGAATTAAAATCTTCCAGACTTGTCAGCGGTTCGTGCTCCGCATCAGGGTTGCTTGCAATCTTTTCCCAGTCAAACGAGCAGTCGTTTCCGCCCCATCCAAGTATCGCATAGTCTGCGTTCTTGAGCTTGGCAATGCTCCTTTCCACTATCTCAAGCCCCTTCTTTACCGTACACCCGAAACGGCTGCAGTTCTCGACCTCTACACCGAGACGCTGCTCGCATTCCTGTACGAAATTGTCTTCGGTAATACAATATGAGTTGTTGTCAGGAGTGATGACACCCTTTACAATCGAGTCTCCAAATGCGATGATCCTTTTCTTTTCCATAATTTCCGATTTTGTTGATGCAAAGGTATGCTGCTTTTGCAACTCCGTGATGCAAGTGTGACCAAAGTCTTGAATATGCCACCAAAACTGTGTTTTTGTGACAAAATAGCCGTATTTGGGATTAAAATAATAAAGTATTAACTTTGTCACACCAGATTCGGGACGAAGTTATGAATACATTTCCGCGCAAACTTACCACTCTCGGTACGGAACTATGGCACATTGTCATCATTCCGATCTTCTTCCTTGTCTTTGCAGCGCTCTACAGACCTGTGGGGCTCGATGCCCTGCTTGGAATGGACAGGGGACTGTATTCCTTCAATGTGACCATACTTTCGGCAATAATACTAGGATGCCTGGCTATCACCCGCTTCATACATTACTTCCTGCGAAATGTCCTGTACAACAATTGGTGGACATACATTTTATGGTGCCTTATGGAACTTCTGGTAATGAGCCTGTTCTGCGCATTGTACATCACGCTGATGCTTAATGACGGGAGCAGCTTTTTCGAGCAGGTGCGTAACTCCCTGATGTGGCTTGCAGTGATTCTGGTTTTTCCCTACACGGTTCTTACCCTGGTTTTTATCAACATTTCCCTTCTCGAACGCTCGCCTGGAACTCCCGATGATGACTCCCTGGTCCGCTTTTACGACCATAACCATCAGTTGAAGTTCGTGGTAGCGGAAAGCGCACTGCTTTATGTCGCTGCAGAAGAGAATTATGTGCGGATTTATTATCTGGACAACGCCCAGGTCAAGGACTATCAGCTCCGTTCGTCAATGACAGCCATAGAGCCCGTAATGACCAAGGCGGGACTTTTCCGCTGCCAGAGGTCCTATTACATCAATCCTTCGCATATCAAGGCATTGCGCAAGGATCAGGGTAGCAGTGTAAGCGCGGAACTGGATACATCAGGCATATCCATACCTGTATCACGCAAGTTCTACGATGCCTTGAGCGAACTTATCTGACGCAGTTTAGCTTATTTGAAGAAACGGTCTATCTCCTTCAGGTTCTCAGGAAGGGCAAATACAGCCACTTTGTCGTATGCCTCTATCCTCGTGTCTCCCACGGCTATCATAGCCTGATTGCCCCTCTGTACACCGCAGATGATGGCATTTTTGGGGAAGTCGAGGTCTTTGACCGGATACTTGGTAATCTCCGAATCCGGCGAAACGGTATATTCTATCAACTCGGCATTGGAGCCTGTCAGATATCTTACGAATCTGGTCTTGCCGCTCAACGTAAACCTGAATATGCGGCTGGCTGTGATCAGCTTCTTGTTGATTACCGTACCCACGCCCATTTCCTCGGCAAGGGAAATGTATTCTATGTTCTCAACTTCCGCAACTGTCCTGGGCACTCCGAATTTCTTTGCCACCACGCAGGCCAGCACATTGCCTTCGTCCCTGTTTGTCAGGGCGATAAAGGCATCGCAACTGCTTATGCCTTCGTCATATAGCAGGTCGGAGTTGCGACCGTCGCCGTTGATGATGCGCACGCTGTCAGGCAGCACTTCAGAAAGATAGTTGCATCTTTCCTTGCTTTTGTCTATGATGCAGACGCTGATGCCAAGCCTGCTCAGATCTCTTGCCACCATACAGGCGATAGGCGTTCCGCCGAGTATCATAGCCCTGCGCGTACTGATTTTTGTTTTGCCGAAATATTCGGACAACTGTTCCACCGTGTCTTTGGTGCTGATTGTAAACACCACGTCCGAGAATCTGAACTTTGTCTCCATCTTCGGCATAATGGTCCTGTCTTCCCTCTTGATCGCAAGTATGCGGAATTTCTTTATTTCCGCAGGGTCTATCGATGAGAAAAATTCGGACAGCTTAAGGTCGAGGACCGGGCTGTTTTCGTCCAGTCTGAAGAGGGCTATCTGCAACTGTCCGCGGGCAAAGTCCATAAGTTCCAGGGCTGTGCTCTGTTTGAGGGAGGACACAATTTCGTCAGCGGCAATCTTTTCAGGATAGAACATCAGTTCGATGCCCATCTGCTTGAATATCAGCTTGTTTTCTGGCGTTAAAAATTCCTCTTCACTGATTCTGGCAATGACCTTGGCAGCTCCGAGGTTCTTTGCCATCACTGCACTGACTATATTGATTTCCTGGCCGGCATTGGGAAAGACGGCGATGAACAGGTCGGCTTTTCCGACGCCCGCCTGCTTGAGCACGCTCAAGCTCGAAGGACTGCCCTGAAGAGTGTCGATATCCAGGGTAGCTGCAAGCTTTTCCAGTCTTTGCGCATCGGAGTCGATAACCATAATGTCGTTTGACTCTGCTCTGAGCATCTTTGCAAGGTGAGATCCGACCTCGCCGGCTCCGTCTATTACGATTCTCATATCATTTGATGCAGTTAAATGCCTTTTTGCCTTTCAATATAGACAGAGGGATGATGCATATTCCCATAAGCCCGTCAGGAACCCTTTTTCCCTTGCTATGTACCGTTTCGCGGCGCAGCTGGCGGTATTCGCGGTGAGCATCCCTGACAGCCTTTGCCTTTTCTTTCTTGCCGGACAGCAGATAA
>SAMEA3663297__coassemble_781_pt1 | contig 14185 bp, 14 predicted proteins | sample SAMEA3663297__metabat2_high_PE_016 | metagenome-assembled genome bin SAMEA3663297 (sample SAMEA3663297) | pig gut metagenome | biome: pig gut; feature: pig-associated habitat; material: faeces | place: China | collected 2013
CGAAGCAATCTCCCCGCTCAAGGCTCGCCCGGTCTCCGGCCAGGAGTTCCACCGCACCGGAGGCAATATGGTGGAGTTCGCAGGAGCGCAAGCCGCAACGCCGGCAGTCCCTGTCTATCAATACGCCCAAGTGACCGAGACCCGATAGTTCGCAAGACTCTACCGTCACATTTGCACAATTCTTCATCACAATTCCGTCACCCCTGCTTTTAGAAAACGATATTCCACTGATTACGATATCCTTACAACCACGAAGCTCAATCAAAGGTTTATCAAGTACGGCAAGTTCCAAAGCATTGCAACCACGAGGAGGGCAGACATAGGCCACCTGCTGCTTTCCGTCTATTGCATATTCCCCCGGCTCATCCACTTCTTCCGGAATGTTGAAGAAGTAAAAACGCTGGTAGTCCTTTCCCGCTCCCAAACCGTAGGTAGTAGTATCTGCAAATTCGATCAACCCTCCAGCAGAAATGGATCCAAGAGGCAGTATCTCCTCGCTCCATCCCATCGCGAAACACCCCCTCATCATTATCATATCTGTCATCGACCAGTCAGGAAGATCTTCCGCAATTGTAAAGCGGCCGAGGGAACAACTCCCGTCCAAATCATCCTTATAGTTTGAGACTCCGCAGCTTATGATGCTGTCAAGATGCACGTAAGCATCTGAAGGCCAACGAGAAATATTCATCAGGGAATCGCCGTGGAACATAAAGGACCAGGCCGGCAGGGACTTGTGCCCATATCCTGCAGTATGAGGAGCAGCTACCCCGGGAAAAGCGGAAAGGTCAAGAATCCTTACAGACCTGTCCATTCCGGACGGCAACACAAGTCCTGTCCTGGTGCCGGCCTTGCTTCCCCTGTCTGAGCGAATTCTTCTGCCAGGCTGCTTCAGGGTCCTGCGGGGGATGCGGACACTGCCGGTGATGACTACATTGCTCCCTTTCTTCAAAGGCTCGACATTCAGGCCGTTGACCCCATCAAGTTCAAGTGTTGATCCAATGCGGTAAGTGCCCGGACGAAGAAGTATGCGGTCACCGTCTCCGGCCTTTTCAATCACGCTTTCCAAGCGACCACGCCCTGGCCGGACGATATAATCCCGTGCAGAGAGGTTTACCGATGTCAAAAGAGCAATGCCAATAACGGCGAGAACGGTCTGTAGTTTTACAAGTGTCATAACAGGTACAAATTTAATCATATTTTAAATCTTTTCACTATCTTTGCAAGCCATCAACCAAGTTAGTGGCATTATGAGTTTTAAAAGATTCTTTGCGGCATTGGCCGCTGTTCTGGCGCTTGCATCCTGCGGCCAGAAACAACAGTTCGAAAAAAAAGCGAGGATACTTGTTGTCGTTGACCTGCAGAGGGATTTTTTCAATCCTGAAGGAGCTTTGTACGTTCAGGGAAGCGAGGTTCTTCCGGAGCAGATTGCCACTCTCGCAGGCATCTATGACGCTGTAATCCTGACAATGGACTGGCACCCCGGCAACCATTGCTCATTCATACCTGCCTGCGGACAGTGGCCCGTTCACTGCGTACAGTACACCCAGGGTGCAGGACTTCCTGACCAGTTCGCCATCATGCTGCGAGACGACAAGACAAGGGCAAGGGTATTTCTCAAGGGTTGCAACAAGAACAAGGAGGAATACGGTGCATTCGAAAGCCTTGACGACTATCCGGAAATCGCCTACTGGTTTGACAACTGCAAGCAGGTTGACGTTTGCGGAATCGCCGGAGACTATTGCGTAAAGGAAACCACTTCCAACATACTCAAATACGTCCCTGCAGAGAAAGTACGCGTACTCAAGGAATACACCAGAAGCATAGATGGAGGTGCAGCCCTTGACCAGTTTATCGAAGAACGCGGACTGAACGGAAAGAAAAAGAAGTAATGGCATCATCCTTCAGGGCTTTCCTCAAGCGCAAGGATATTGAACCGTCCCTGCAGCGTTACGGCATAGACGCTATGTCCGCAATGGCCCAGGGACTGTTCTGTACCCTGCTTGTCGGTACCATTCTCAACACACTCGGCAGCCAGTTCAACATCGGGCTGCTGACAAAGGCGTATTTCACCATAGCCGGAAACTCATATACGGTCGGTTCGCTTGCTTCGGCAATGGCCGGCCCCGCAATGGCAGTAGCCATAGGATACGCCCTGAAAGCACCGGGAACGGTATTGTTCTCGCTCCCTGCCGTAGGTTATGCGACCAATGCCCTCGGAGGCGCCGGAGGCCCTTTCGCAGTTTATATCGTAGCCATCATCGCAGCCGAATTTGGCAAGATGGTAAGCCGCGAAACCCGCATCGACATACTGGTCACCCCTCTGGTGACTCTCCTGTCCGGCACACTGGTTGCCGCGCTCATAGCAGGACCCATCGGCCTTGCAGCCAGCCGGCTCGGAAAGCTCATCATCTGGGCGACGCAGCAGCAGCCTTTCCTTATGGGAATTCTTGTGTCAACAATAGTGGGAATGGCGCTGACCCTGCCTATCAGCTCCGCTGCAATCTGCGCGGGACTTGGACTGACCGGGCTTGGCGGCGGCGCAGCGCTTGCCGGATGCTGCGCGCAGATGGTAGGATTTGCAGTTATGAGCTTCCGCGAAAACAAATGGGGCGGACTGGTCAGCCAGGGCATAGGAACAAGTATGCTCCAGATGGGCAACATATTGCGCAACCCACGCATATGGATTCCGCCTATTGTGACGGGAATGATTACCGGACCAGTCGCAACCTGCATTTTCAGGCTTGAAATGAATGGCGCCGCCATCAATTCCGGAATGGGCACCTGCGGGTTATGTGGCCCGATAGGCGTATGGACTGGATGGGTAGAACCGTCAGCCGCCGCCCTTGCAAACGGAGCCACGGCCATTACGGCAGGCGCTTCAGACTGGCTGGGACTTGCTCTTGTCAGCATCGTGCTCCCGGCAATAATCTGTCCGCTCGTCGCATTTCCACTCCGCAAGGCCGGATGGATAAAAGACGGGGATTGTAAACTGAATTAAAAACCGATACTATGAGAGAAAAGAAGATCTACCGGGTTACAATACTCGGCGGCATAGTGAATATGCTCCTTCTGTGCTTCAAATTCGTCGCCGGTGTACTCGGTCATTCCGCAGCCATGATAGCGGATGCAGTACACTCGATGAGTGACTTCCTCACCGACATCATTGTCCTTTTGTTTGTCAAAATCAGTTCAAAGCCTCAGGATGACGATCACGACTACGGTCACGGCAAATATGAAACCCTTGCCACCGCTATAATAGGCATTTCCCTGCTTGGAGTAGGCGCTTTGCTCGGATGGAAGGGAATACAGAGGATTATTGATGCCATAAACGGCGAAGTGCTTGAATCTCCGGGAATTATCGCACTTGTAGCTGCCCTGTTGAGCATAGTGCTGAAGGAATGGATTTTCCGGGTAACGCGCAAGGTGGCAAAGGAAGTCGATTCACAAGCCCTGGAAGCAAATGCCTGGCATCACCGCTCGGATGCGCTTTCTTCGATCGGAACCGCAGTCGGCATAGGCGGAGCAGTCCTGCTCGGACAGAAATGGGCCGTGCTTGACCCTGTTGCCGCAGTAATTGTAAGCATATTCATCATCATCACGGCTCTCAAACTCATCAGGGAATCAATCGGTGAACTTATGGAAGAGAGCCTGCCGGAAAGCGCTGAAGAAGAAATAAAGAAGATTACTCTTGCAGAGGACACGGTATGCGACCTTCACAACCTCAGGACTAGAAGGATAGGGAAAAGAATTGCAATTGAAATGCATATCAGGATGCCCGCCCAGATGCCTCTGAAGGAAGCGCACGACCACGCGAGCAACATAGAGGAAAGACTGCGTGAATGCTTTGGCGAAGACACCCACATCACGCTCCATCTGGAACCTGTCAAGGAAAAGAACAATGAAGATACAACTCTCTGACCACTTTGGATATACCAGACTGATACGTTTCACCATACCGTCCATCGTGATGATGATATTCACGAGCATCTACGGTATGGTGGACGGCTATTTCGTATCCAATTGCGTCGGAAAGACGGAATTTGCCGCACTTAACCTGATATGGCCCTTCCCCATGATACTCGGAGCCATAGGATTTATGATAGGGTCAGGAGGCACGGCTCTCATATCCAAGACTTTAGGAGAAGGCGACAAAGCCAGGGCAAACGGGCTCTTTTCAATGCTGGTTTATTTTGCCCTCGGCATAGGAATCATCCTGGACATCATAGGAATGAGCGTGATGAGACCTGTGGCGAGGCTGCTTGGCGCCAGCGGAGAGATGCTGGAATTTGCAGTAGCATACGGCAACATAATTATGGCTTTCATGCCGACTTTCATGCTGCAGGTATCATTCCAGTCGTTTATGATTGCCGCAGAGAAACCGACTCTGGGACTGATAGTTACACTTGTATCCGGTTTTACCAACATAATCCTGGACTGGCTGCTCATAGGGGTGCTCGGCTATGGACTCGAGGCTGCTGCCATCGCAACGGTAGCAAGTCAGATTGTGGGATCGGTCTGGCCTCTAATCTATTTCTCCGTTCGCAATTCCAGCCTACTGCGGCTCGGCAGACCAATAATTGACTTCAAGGCACTTGCAAAGACCTGCACGAACGGAATATCGGAACTTATCAGCAATCTGGCCGTATCTCTGATGTCGATGGTGTACAACCTCCAGCTCATCAGAATCTGCGGCGAAGACGGAGTAGCGGCATTCGGAGTCATTATGTATGTAGCAATACTCTACCTTGCAGTATATTTCGGATATACTATGGGAGTGATGCCGGTAATTGCATATCACTATGGAGCCGGAAACAAAAAGGAACTGCACAATCTCAAAAGAAGAAGCCTGATTCTGCTTTCCTGCGCGGCCATAGTCCTGACAAGTGCAGCTATACTTATGTCAGGGTGGATTGCAAGGATATTCACCGGCTACGACGAGGCGCTTTGCAAGATGTCTGAACGAGCCTTTGCACTCTATTCTGTCGGCTTCCTCGGAAGCTGGTTCAATGTATTTGCATCCTCGTTCTTTACCGCTCTCAATGACGGAAAGACAAGCGGAATCATATCATTTTCAAGAATGTTCGGATTCCAGTTGATTGCAGTACTGTTGCTGCCTTTGATACTAGGATTGGATGGAGTATGGCTCGCAATGCCGGCAGCTGAGCTTTGCAGCGCTATCGTTTCTGCCACATTCCTTATACGCAACAAAAAGGTGTACGGATACTGATTTTGAGCTGAAAATGACCTCAAAACGGCATTAACAAAAATGTTACCACTAATAACATAATAGTTTTATTAATTGAATACCAAAGTGGAAGGCAATATTTATGATAGATCGCAGCTTTTGCTGGGCAGCAAGATGACTAAGCGGCTCGAAGAGGTCAAAGTTATCGTTTTTGGCATAGGAGGCGTGGGCAGCTGGTGCATAGAAAGCCTGCTCCGTTCTGGAATCACACAACTGACAATTGTCGATTCTGACAATGTAAGTTCAAGCAATGTCAACCGCCAGCTGATGGCGACCTCGCTCAACGTCGGACAGCCAAAGACCGAAGTTATGAAAGAAAGACTGCTCGCAATCAATCCCAATGCAAGCATCCAGACAATTTGCAGCCACTATTGCGACGAGAACCACGAACAGTTCAATCTCGGCAGTTACGACTACATCATAGACGCCATCGACTCCTTCAAGGACAAGTATTCGCTCATACTCCGTGCCTGCCAGAGCGGAGCAGTCTTTTTCAGTTCGATGGGAGCTGCCCTCAAGGTTGATCCGACCCGGATTAAGGTAGCCGAATTTTGGAACGTACGCGGCTGCCCTCTCGGGGCTGCACTCCGTAAACGCTGCAAGCAGCGCAAAAACTACCCTGCTCACAAATTCCGCTGCGTTTACAGCGAGGAAGTGCTGCCCAATCTGGGAGAAGAAGAATTGCACCCTGTCAGCACCGACGGGCACGCTCAGGTAAACGGCTCTCTTTCGCATATCACGGGCATTTTCGGTCTGACTCTTGCAGGACTGGTAATGAAAGATATATACGAAAAAGTATATCCGGAGTCAGGCAAGGAATAATTTGACAGTCCTGACGCAGTATTTCACATTCCGTTCAGTTATTATTGCGTGATTCAGACAATGACGGATGACTTGACGTTGGCACAGAAATGTGCAAGACGTGACGCATCGGCCGGCGAGGAACTATACAGACGCTACAGTTCCCGTCTGCTGGCTATATGTCGCCGTTACTGCAAGGACAAGCAGAGTGCCGAAGACACTATGCACGACGCATTTGTCAAGATTCTGGAAAACATACGCAAATACCGATACACGGGAGAAGGGTCGCTCTACAGCTGGATGGCAAGGCTCACAATCAATCTCTGCTTCGACAGTATTGCCAAACGGAAGCGGCTGAGAAATAATGAAGACGATAATTTCGACACCAGCACAATCCCGGATACAGACGAGCAAGAAGATATGCCGGACATCCCTCCGGAAGTAATAAAGAACATGATTGACCAACTTCCACCAATGTACGGAACGGTTTTCAAGATGTATGTAATTGACGAACTATCACACGCCGAAATAGGAAAAATATTGGGAATCAAGGAAAAAAGCTCGTCTGCCAATCTCGCAAGAGCACGGATGATTCTGAATGATAAAATTAGGGAATATCGAAAGAATAACTTGATATAATGAAGGATAAAGACATACGGGACAAATACTTGGCTGCCGAAGCTGAGAGTGTTGCAGACTCCGGGTCAGCAACAGCAGGCTGGTCAAGCGTTTCAGCATCTTTAAAAAGACGCGCCAGAGTAAGACGCATTGCATATACCGCTAGTTCAATACTATCAGTGGCGGCAATTGCAGCGTTACTTTATATCGGTCCGAGTCCGGAAAGCCCTGAGACCAGCGACACTCCCCTGCTCGCCAGCATTGAGAGCCAGACTGACCTCAACGATGCCAGAGGCAAGACGGAAGTCATAGTACCCTCAGCGACTGGCGAGAACTTTGGGAGCGGCGAGTCACCTGCAACGGGCGGTCAGTTGTACGGCGTCAAGGTCGCAAACAGTTACAGCGGCAATCGTAGCACCGCCGTAACTGAAGCAAGCGGGAGTAACCCTGCCAGCGGCGAGACAAAGCCAGAAGTCAGCATTAGTTCCAAGGGCAGCGAATCCACAACTACGGACTCTCAGTTTGCCGGCGACAAAACTGCGATTTTGGATGATTATTATGCTGAAGCAACACTGCAGGAGAAGATAAGCAAAAGGCAGAAAATCAGCGCCTATCTTGCAGTGAACGGTATCGCAGGAACTAAAGGCGACATCAACGGCGGCAGAGCCAGTGCAACAACCTTCAAGGCATCGCCACTCGGGGCTTCTCTTATGCAGTCATCCGGACTGGAAAGCAACACTATCGACACCGGACGATACGAAGACGCACAGTTCAAGCACAGTGCCCCCATCGGAGCAGAATTGGTACTGAACATACCGCTGTGGCACAGGTCCGGGGGCGCCGGCGTCAACCAGGGCTGCCTTTCCATCGAAAGCGGCGTCAGCTACAGCTACCTGCGCTCGCAACTGCTCTTCCAGGGGCACGTCAAAACCGACGAACAGCGCGTGCAGTACGTAGGAATTCCCCTGCGCATCAGATACTCGTTCGGGAGCAATTCTGCATTCTCGACCTATATTTCGGCAGGCGGAAAGCTGGAATGGGCAGCGGACGCAAGGGTTGCAGGCAATAAGGTCAGCGAAAAGGGAGTGCAGGTTTCGATCGGGGCAAACGCAGGAGTGCAGTGGAAAGCCGCTGACCATATTTATATGTATGCGCAGCCGGAAATCTCCTATTACCTGACCGAAAGCAGGCTCAAGACAATCAGGACCGACAATCCGCTCAGCGTCGGATTGAGCATAGGACTCGGTTTTTCTCTGTAAATCATTTTTTCACGCAGTATTTCATCAATTCCGGCGTTATAATGTTGGTTATTCAGTAAAACAAAGAATAAAAATAGATTATGAAGACACGTTTTATTACTCTTTTGGCAGCCTTCGCTGCATTGATTGGCTCCGTTTCCTGTACCAACAATTCAGGCAAGGACGAAATCATCTACTACAGTTTCGCGACCGTTAACAAGAACGGTGCAAATGACAACAGCAAACTGACATACATCACCGACGATGCCAGGCTCCTCATTCCGGACTCACCGGCACCAGCGGCATTCAAGGCCAGGGAAGGACAGCGAGTAGTTCTTTATTTCAGCATCCAGAAGGAAGAGGAAGAGCTTACTCAGACAACCCAGATCAAGCTCTATCAGATTGATACCAATGTGGTTATCGGCAACACCGCAATTGTAAGCGGAAGCGAGGCACTTGCAGATCTCGGAGTGGAGGGCGTTAGCGTAAATACCAGTCCGTACACCCCTCAGACCACACCAAAGTATTTCAACATCTATGTAGGATTTAACGCAAACAAGCACGAGAAGCACGACTTTACCCTTGCTCTCAACACACAGGATACCGGAGACGAGAAAGAACTCAAGCTCACACTTGCGCACAAGAGCAATGGAGACGTATCATCACTTGACTACTGGCAGTGGGTATCATTCCCTGTTGAGCCGTTCCTCGACAGACTCGAGGGTAAGAGCAGAGCCGCCATCAATGTCAAGACCAGGATGAACGGCAACCAGGTATTTTATCTGGCGACTCCGAACAGCGGAAGCAAGTGCATCCAAGTCAAGTAGTTACCTTGTATAAGGCAAAGCCTTGCGACGCCAGATGACATTATCGGCGACTATGATGCCAAATACAATGGCGATAGTAATCTTGACGGCGGTAAAACCTGAAGAAAGAGCCAAGTGCAACTGTCCTGAAACAAGGAAATAAGAACTCCAGAAAACCCCGCCACCCGGTATCAGAGGGAAGATTCCGCAAACAAGGTAAACTATCTCGGGACATTTCTGAATCCTTGCCGCAGCCCTGGAAAGCACAGCGACCAGTACTGCGGCAATAAATGTTCCTAGCACGACTCCGGTGTCGGTCAGTCTTGTAACAAGAAGAAACGCAAGCCAGCCGAACATACCGACAGCACCGCACAGAAGGCTGTTCCTGTAAGGAGATCCGAAAAGGATGGCAAAGAATGTCGTACCGATAAAAGCTGCGGCAAGTTGGAACGGATAACAGGCAGTGACTGGATTGGTCTTGGGACCATGAAGGACAACAAGTCCGTCCGAAACCGCACCTTGGATGATAAATGCAAGACATACCCCCAGAGCAATGCAGAAAAATACCACAAGCGCATCGACAAGGCGGGTGCTTCCGGAAAGGTAATCCTCATTGGATATGTCCCTAAGGCCGTTGGTAAAAGCCACCCCGGGAATGAGAAGTATCATGGTGCCGACAATCATATTCGGCAAACTACTTCCCAAACCACTGCTGTACAGAAAGATACACAAGAGAGTGCCAAGCATTCCCCCTAGCAGGTTGCTGAGCGTCTTTGTAAAATAGCGATCTGCAAAAAAGACCATAAAGAGGCAAAGGAGGATGGCGGTTGCCATACAAACCATACAGTCGGCAAGTCCGCCACCAAAAATGATACAGAACGCGCTACAACCCAGCATTGCGGAGAGCAGACGCACCCAGATTGGACTGGACGCCTTGTTCTTTATTGCTTCCAGACGGCGGATGGCCTCTTCCAGAGGGAGATCCTGCGCAACGATATCCCGTGAAAGCTGGTTGACGTCAACTACCTTGTCGAGACGCGAGCCTCTTATTGGGATGTATTCGGACTTGGCGTACGAATCGCCTGTGGTAAAAATGCCGTTGCTGAGCACAAAAAAATCCGAATCGCCGGCCCCATAATGCTCTGAAACCCTTGCCATAGTCTCTTCAACCCTGAAGATCTCGGCCCCGTTTTCCAACAGAGTGTGACCTACGTCTGCAACAAATGATAGAACCTTCTTCTTATCTTCCATAAGCACTTGGATAGAGGATGCAAAATTAGATAAATTTGTTAAATTTGCACGGTTGTAAACCTACTATATTATGATGGATATCCGATTCGTTTCTGCAGATGAGGCAGTAAGCCACATCTCATCACACTCCCATATTCACCTCAGCAGCGTTGCAAGCGTGCCTCATTGCCTTATCCGGGCGCTCTGCCGCAGGGCAGACAGGGGCGAGGTCACCGACCTGCATTTCCACCACTTTCACTCCGAAGGTCCTGCGCCATACAGCGCACCGGAATATGAAGGAATCTTCTTTGACCAGGGATTTTTCATCGGACCGAATGTACGCGCAAACGTAAATGCCGGATACGCCGACTACCTTCCTGTACACCTCGGAGAGACTCCAAAACTCTACAGAAGCGGAGCGATAAAGCTTGAAGCAGCTCTCGTAAACATTTCCCTCCCGGACGACAATGGAATGGTAAGTCTCGGAACTTCAGTGGATTGCTCCCCTGCCGCGATAGAATGTGCAAGAATTGTCATAGGAGTCGTAAACCCCAACGTGCCGTATTCGTACGGAGAGTCGATTCCGCTTTCGGAATTTGACTATCTCGTGCAGGATGACGAGCCGCTGGTAACAGCACACTTCGCCGAACCGACGGAACTCGAGGTGCAGATAGGAAAGAATTGTGCATCGCTCATCGACGACGGAGACTGCCTGCAGATGGGAATCGGAGCCCTGCCAAATGCACTTGCATCCCAGCTCGCGGGGCACAAGGACCTCGGACTGCACACGGAAATGTTTGCAGACGGCCTGCTGAGGCTCATCAAGGCCGGAGTCATCAACGGCCGTCGCAAAAAAATTGACACCGGAAAGGTCGTATCCTCGTTTCTGCTTGGCAGTCAGGATGTTTACTCCTTCATAGACCACAACCCGGAAGTGAATATGCGTTCTATCGAATACGCCAACGACCCTTGGGTCATCTCCCGCAATCCTCATATGAAGGCAATCAACTCCGCGGTTGAGGTTGACCTCACCGGCCAGATTTGCGCCGACTCCATCGGAATGCGAATATTCAGCGGCACCGGCGGCCAGCTCGACTTCGTCCGCGGCGCAAATATGTCCGAAGGCGGCAAGTGCATCACCGCATTCGCCTCCCGCACCCTCAAGGGCCAGGGAAAGATTGTACCTCAGCTGCACCCGGGCGCCGGAGTCGTCACCCCGAGATCCGACGCACACTGGATTGTAACCGAATTTGGCTGTGTAGATCTCTATGGCCGCAGTTTGCAGGAACGTGCCAAACTCCTGACCAGCATCGCCCATCCCGACGACAGAGAAGCGCTCGACAGGGCGGCATATGAAAGGTTCGGTCCTCATTATCATAACTTTAGCATATAATTATGGACAATGCTTTACTTGAAGAAAGGGTACAGCAGGCCGTAGAGCTGTTTATGCAGGGATACTCCTGTTCCCAGAGCGTCGTGATGGCATTCTCCGACCTCTATGGAGTTGATCCTAAGACGGCCTGCCGTATGGCAACAGGCTTCGGAGGAGGAGTAGGCCGTATGCGGATGATGTGTGGTGCGGTTTCCGGAGTCGTGATGCTCGCAGGCCTCGACACTGATCCTGAAGGTTCGGCTTCGGCAAAGAGCGGCTGTTACAAGATAGTGCAGGAACTCGTGGAAACATTCAGGCAGCGCAACGGATCGATCATCTGCGCAGAACTGCTCAAGGGATGCCCAGTGACACCCGGCACGGCCGCATCTGAACGCAATGCAGAGTATTACAAGGCAAGACCTTGCGCACAGAAAGTGGAAAGTGCAGCAAGAGTATTTGCAGAATATTTAAAATCAAAAAATTATGAGTAGAATCAAAGCAATCACAGCAATCATCGCAGGCGCACTCACATTGGCAGCCTGCTCCGGCGGCAACGACTCTGCCGCACTTCAAGGAACCTGGAATATCGAGACGATGACAGGAATCGACAATGTCAAAGCCGCCTGGAAACAGCCGAGCATCAGTTTCGACACTGCAGAATCAACTTACTCCGGAGTAGCGGGAGCCAACCTGCTGAACGGAGGATACAAGGCCAAGGACGGAAGCATCAGCTTCGGTGACGCTGCAATGACACGGATGATGGCTGACTCCATCACAATGGTCATCGAGCGCAGGTATGTGGAGCTTCTTTCAGAAGTTAGCAAATACCAGTTCGGCGAGGACGGATGCCTCATACTCAGCAACGAGGACGGCAGCCAGAGCATCACCCTCTCAAAGCAGAGCGAGGAGATTGCCGAATAGCTCCTTACAAGGAGGCTATTCAGCCGGCAAGCAAGGCGTCTAGTTCTTCCAAAGAATCAGCCGATACAATGTAACGGGAAAGCTCCCCACGGAGCATACCTCGCAAACGAAGGTCATCCAGCATCAGGAGGGTCTGATTCCAGAATCCGCCGATGTTATAAAGGATGACCTTCTTTGTATGATAACCAATTGTAGCAGAGGCAGCTACTGAAAATACTTCATCAAGAGTCCCTATCCCACCGGGCAGGGCGATAAAGACATCCGAGATGTCCATCATCTTCTGCTTGCGCTCGCTTAGGGTGCTAACGTCAATCCTTTCGTCCATATACTCGCTAGCGCTGATTCCGGACTCCACGAGAGAAGGAACAACTCCTATAGTATGACCGCCCGCCAAGGCACAGGCTTTGGATACACATTCCATAAGGCCCTGGTTGCAGCCACCATAAACCAGGATATGACCGCACTCGGCAAGATATCGCCCAAGTTCCTCGGTCTTTCTAAAAAAAACTGCATCAATTGCATTGTTGGCTGAACAGAAAATACAAACTTTCATTGTTTTGGCACAGACTTTGAAATTAATATGAATCGAATGGTTTTTCATTTTCATAGGCAAACAAAGTTAATATAGGTTAGATTCAAGTATCCCCTGAGCTGTGAAGTTCGGGGGTTATTTGTGTTTTGCAGGAATTGTCTCCTGCAAACACCGCCACGGCATACAGACTTTCATCCGTCATTTCAGTAAGAATGCACTCGGCACCTTTTACAAGCCCTCGCAGACCGGAATTTGTATCAGAATGAAGCATCAGAAGCAAAAGCGCTTCTTCTTCTCTCCTGCCGCTATGTTCGGGGCTGGAAACTGCTAAGTCGAAATATCGTCTGGCAAGTCGGCCCATTGTGTTACGGACGTTAAATTCGGAACAAGGAACAAGCTGGAACTGCCTTTCCGGAAGGATAGCCCCGGGAGCGGCATCCGACTCCCCGCCATCACAAATGTACATATCCACGCCCAGAGGCCCGACATATCGGCCGACAAATCGCGACTCGATAAAAGAACGAAGCGCAGACTCTACGGCAAGAATCACAATCTCAGGAACATAGTGCGTCAATTCACGCATTATCTGAATATCCGAGGCAAGCACATTCCCGCGATAAGCACCATTATCCGTCAGAAACAACGACATACCTTCCGACACAACTCCCTCAGCACCAATATAATACAGCATCGCAAAATCGCGCACCACCCGCCTTCGCCTCTCCGCGATCACACTCCCCTGCTTAGCAATCAGCTTCCGGCACCAATGCTCATCGTTACGGGAGAATTGTTCCGTCCTAATCCAACGCAATCCTTTGCCGCTGCCCGACCAGGGAGCTTTGAGGACTATGGATGCGTGCTTGCGGCAGTACTCACGAACGTCAGCGAGCTCCGCCAATTCTGCCGGCTGCGAATCGCAGATGTACGGCAGTATGGAAGCAGCGTTGGCAGTGGAACAGATTGAATCGATTATGAAGCGCTTAGCCTCGATTGCGACGCGACGATGGGACAGTTCCCGTATTGTTTGCAACTCGCCTTCATCGGGGAGGTTGCTCAATCCTGAGGCCGCGAGTCGGTTGCGGACAACTGAATCCCAGCCCCAGACCGCTGGCCGGTTGTCCTCAAGGGGCAGCCAGTCCATAATGGCAGCGCAGTCACGGCTGAGTCTTAGCGAAGACTGCGGAGGGTCGTAATTGCAGTTGCCGTTAGCCAGACATTGGTCATGTTCAGGATTGAAAATCTTATTTGCACAGGCTCCGTCCATGATAACGCTTGCGAATTTACGAATTATTTAGGCAATAAATCAATTGCTTTTTATTATATTGCGTTTCGAAAATAATGTAAATGGATATGGTTCAAGTATGGATAAGCGCGGCTGGTCTCGCGGTCTCAACGCTGATCGGTTCACTGATTGGCTTTGCT
>SAMEA3663297__coassemble_783_pt1 | contig 14166 bp, 11 predicted proteins | sample SAMEA3663297__metabat2_high_PE_016 | metagenome-assembled genome bin SAMEA3663297 (sample SAMEA3663297) | pig gut metagenome | biome: pig gut; feature: pig-associated habitat; material: faeces | place: China | collected 2013
CTGGAACACCTCCTTTTTGGAGCTGTTTTCTTGACCGGCTTTTCGGATCGAGGTACAAGGCAGCTTGTTCTTCCAGTCTTTATATAGGGGCGTAGCTCAGTTGGTTAGAGCGCCACACTGATAATGTGGAGGTCCGCGGTTCAACTCCGCGCGGGCCTACGTCCTGGGGGTATAGCTCAGTTGGTAGAGCACCTGCCTTGCAAGCAGGGGGTCAGGAGTTCGAATCTCCTTACCTCCACCAAAAACACTGACAATCAGTGATTCAGTACTTAACGCACCAAATTTCATACATATGTGATTTGGTGCGTTTTTTTTACACATTTGAATCCTTACCGATTATATATTTTGAGTAATGAAAAAGATTCTGATACTTGTATCTGCGGCACTTTTATTTGCCGGATGTTCTAAGGTGGTTTGGGAAGACGATATCCCTTATATCACATTCAGCGCCGATGCCCCGCAGTCGTTCACGATGAATTTTGACAACTGGGATCTCGGACAATTCATTCTTGATGAAGGCGAATTCTTTGAGTACTCGGTCGGAGACGGCGAGTGGCAGAGATTCACCGGAACGGTGAGCGGGATAGCATTCGGCGGAGAAAATGGAAATCTCCGACTTCGCGGCAAGAGCAGGAGAGGAACAACTTATTCTGATGAAAATGACTTATATCCTACCATCATTGTTAATTTTTCGGAGGACGCAGTTCCTGTAAGATGCACCGGAGATATACGAACTCTAGTAGATTACTCGGACTATCGCAATGCAGATACCCGAAATGCACAATTCGGTTATCTGTTCTATGGATGCCACGCCCTTGTATCTGTTCCGGACTTGCCTGCGACCGAATTGGCTGAAAAATGCTACGACAGTATGTTCTCTCTGTGTACATCCTTGGAGATAGCCCCTGAACTTCCGGCTACCAAGTTGAGCAATGGCTGCTATTCAAGTATGTTTTCTCAATGTTTCTCCTTAAAGACTGCCCCTGAACTTCCAGCAAGCGAATTGAGTGATGAATGCTACCAATATATGTTTTATGAATGTACATCTTTGGAGACTGCCCCGGAACTCAAAGCTGAAACCTTGGTTGACGCTTGCTATCGCTCTATGTTCCAGTTCTGCTCTTCATTGAAGGATGTCAAATTACATGCTACGGACGGATTTGATTCCAAAAACTGCATTGCAGACTTTCTGCTTGATTCCGGTCCTGGTACCTTATATCTAAAGAACGAGGATGTCGCGAATAAACTCACAGAACATTCGAATTATTCCCTTACCTGGCAAATCAAATACCTTTCAGAATAATTACCTGATATTCAGAACTTTGAGCCGCCACGTGCGGCTCTTTTTGCCTTTGATAATGTTAAGAATCGTAAAAATTAATTTTTAATTTTACGATTTAGGCATTTTCCCAATCAATTTCTTTCCATATTTGTCCCCGGCAGCCGTGCAAATCACAGGTGGCCACAAGGACTATGGACAGACTTCGATTTTGTGTCAAACTTCTTTTCAGCTTTTTTGCAGCATCATCCAGCTGCTCCTGCTCATTCATTGCCGACTCTCTAGAGGACTCCGGCGCCCTGCTCGGCAGCCCCAAAGGACGTTCACCGCATACTCTGCAGTACAAAGAGCGTTATGCAGGCGTCGATACCGCCATTGTCCGGGGCAAGCACCTGTATTATACTACGGTAGAATTCTCCCCTGACTATTACTGGCAGCAGGATAGCCTTTACGGCAGGGCGGAGGCCTGTCTGGCGCTTTACCGGGATGCTGAGTGCCTGCAGCGTATCCCTTGCGGAGACCTTGTAACCTATGATGCCGACTTGCATCATCTTATTGACGGACACTTATATACGGAGTGCATACGCGGTGCAAATACAGTTATTTGCCGTGATGGTAACGAGCTTCTTGTCATACCCGAAAGGGTCAGGTTGCATGGGCTGGTGGAGCGGGATGGCGTAGTCTATACTATGTCCCGGCCGATTGACTCGAACGGGTTCTGCCTCAGACGCGGTCAGGACGTGATGTTCCGCAAGGACACAGGGGTGCTTTTCGGCAGTTTCCAGGACGCTTCGTATCCCGAGACCGGGGCTTTGTATATGGATGCATACAGTGTTGTGTTCTGGTATGGCTATGGCGATGAACTGCATTTGGTTGTCGATGGAATGGACCAGTTGCAGCAAGATGTTTACGGCCCGTTCGTGGACGGAAAGCTCTATAAATCAGCACCTTACCGTATGCCAAAAGTCGATGACGGCGTGGTCTGGCACAGGGGAAGTATATGGGCGGGAGAAGGATACTGTGCCCATAGCGGCGTACGCTATGTGTCTGGAGGTACACGGAGTTGTATTTATGAGTTTCATTACCTTACCGTAAACGATTTTGGCCCTCCCGATGCCTTTACATATGTAAGCAGTGCCGGGATGGCGGGCATCAGGTATCGAGAAGATGGGGTAGAGGCGGTGTTTCTTCCGTATTTAATTTCGGCTTCATCTCCTTTTAGCGAACACGATGCTTTTGCGGAAGGTGAAGACTTGAGCGTGGAGGGCAGTTTCCGCTTCATTTCAGAACGCTGCGCAATACTTTATGGCGATGAACTGATTGTCGCGCTTTCCTGCAACGGAAGGGGAGAGTGTCCGCGCATTGTACGTGGAGACAACAGTTATGTGCTTAATATCAATGGATTTATCAGCTCAATCTCAATTTCGGACAATTAGATTATGTTTGTTACTGTATATTCTGCAAAATGCATTGGCATAGAGGCAGTCGGCGTTTCGGTTGAAACTCACGTGGATCTCGGCATAGGCATACATCTGGTCGGGCTTGCCGACGTGGCGGTGAAGGAAAGTCTCTTGAGGACAATGACGGCGCTTGTGACACTCGGATATCGCATACCGGGCAAAAGAATTGTTATAAATATGGCTCCTGCCGACCTGAGAAAGAACGGCAGTCTGTATGATGTCCCCATTGCCGTCAGCATCGTTGCCGCAACGGGGCAGATGGAGCTTCCGAACATAGAAAAGTATCTGATACTCGGAGAACTCGGACTGGATGGGAGCATCAGGGCTATTCCGGGGGCCCTGCCTTGTACTGAATTTGCCAAACGCAATGGATTCGAGGGTATAATACTTCCTGAAGAATCGGCGCTGGAAGCAGTTGACTTTAAGGATTTTAACGTTTTTGGAGTAGCTTCCCTGAAGGATGTCCTGTCTATACTCGCCGGGGATGATATGCTTTCTGACTATCTGATATGGAACAGCCGTGCATATCGGGTCAAGAGACGCGCAGCCGTAAGGGAGACTGAAACTGAACTGCAGGTTGATTTTTCTGATATTATCGGTCAGGAAGGAGCCAAGCGTGGTCTTGAGATTGCTGCAGCAGGCGGGCATAACGTGCTTCTGGTAGGTGCGCCGGGATCGGGGAAGAGTTCTCTTGCCAAGGCATTGCCCGGGATAATGCCGCCGCTGACAAGCGAAGAGGCTCTAGTAACCAGCAAGATATTCTCAGTTAGCGGGAAACCGGGTTCAAGCTTCGGCCTGATGCGCAAAAGACCTTTCAGGGCACCTCACTGCAGTGCCACCCTCAGCGCTCTCGTGGGCGGCGGCTCCGGCGACTCGATTGTTCCCGGTGAAGTCAGTCTTGCCAACGGAGGGGTACTCTTTCTTGACGAATTTGGCCAGATGCCCAAAAGCGTCATCGAGGCTTTGAGAGCTCCGCTCGAAGACAGGGAGGTGACGATTTCCCGCCTGCGCGGCAATGTCACCTTCCCGGCTTCGTTTATGCTCGTGGCGGCCTCAAATCCTTGTCCCTGTGGATATTGGGGCGAAGCAGACCGCTGCAAGTGTACGCCTTCGCAGAGGCTGAACTATCTGAGCAAACTGAGCGGTCCGCTGCTTGACAGGATTGACGTTCATTGCTGGATGCACTGTGTGCCTCCGGATACTATAGCCAGGTACAGGCAGTCGGGCAAGACCGGGATTGAGACCAGCGAGATGGTTGCGGCGAGGGTTCTGAAGGCAAGGATAGCTCAGAAGCACCGTTTCGCTTCGGACAGCATCAGCGTCAATGCCGAAATGGGCAACCGTCAGATAGAGAAATACTGTCAGCTGTCCACACAATGCCGTGAAACGCTTTCATCAATAATGGAGAGCCGTAAGCTGTCGATGCGAGCATACTTTAGAATCATCAAGGTTGCAAGAACGATAGCGGACCTGGCAGGTAGCCCTGACATCATGCCGGTGCACATAATAGAGGCGTCCGGATTCAGAATCCTTGACGGCCCTGAACCGATGGAGTAGGGGACAGACGCGATTAGAAGGGTCCAGGAGAGTTAGATGTTGAACCTTAGACCTATGTCGAAGTTGACTGAGAAAGGCTTGTCGGTACGGACGCTTCTCGGGTGATTGTTCTTGAAGTAGTATTTGACGCTCGGGTCAAGATATACGCCTACCGTGTTGTTGAACTTGAACTCGACTCCTGCACCGGCATTGACGGAGAATATAGGTCCCTTGACCTTGGTTTTGAGGTCCAGCGATTCTCCCGGCATACGGTATCTGTTGCTTGTGCAAAGTTCACCAGCGCCTCCGGCAAAGAGGTAGAATCGGAAAGACTTGAGATTGAACGGCTCGTAGTAGATGTCAAGCGGTATGCCTATGTACTGCATATTGTGCAGAACGAGTCCGTTGACCGGCATCGATCCGTCTCCGGAGTTGTATGCGCCCGGGAATCTCCTTTCCAGGAAAGTGTAGGTCAGGCCGGTTCCGGCGTAGAAATGATGGCTGAGTTGAATCTTGACCCCGAGTCCAAAGGATAGCGGAATGCCGAACGAGGATGCTCCATTTTCGGTAAGTCCTAGTCTCTCAGTGCTTTCAGCGCCGTCGGCATAATGAAACACCCTGCCGAGGTAGCTGCCAAGTTCGGAGTCGTTGCCTCCTGCCGTTCCATTGAGGGCAAGGGAGATTCTGCCGGACTTGTTTTCCTCGCGTATCCTTACGGCAAGGTCTTCCGCCTCGAAAGGGTCCACGAATCTTGCAGCTGAACCCTTGTGCTCTGCGCTGGTACAGTCCGGAGTGCCTTCTGCATCTGTATCTACGGTCTGGGCTGCAACTTTGCCATTATCGTATCCATTATGTTCTTTGGATGCCGAATCCGTAACCAATCTGTCGCCGGAAACCGCGTTGATGGACACGCCTGTTCGGCTTTCAGCCTCTGCTGAACCTGAATGGCTTGCGATTAAATTGCCAGGTTCCGGGTTGTAGTTGGAGCCTGATGGCTCGAGTCCGGCAGTGAGTTGCGCTGTGTCTGAAACAGGGGATGCAGGGTCGGATGTGGCAGCGTTTCTAAAAAGGAAAAGGCCGAGCGTCAGGCAGGCAGCCGCTGCACAGGCATAGGCAAGGACGCTCCTGCCGCGTTGCTGTCCAAAACTGCGTATGCCGCTGACAAAAGCTGCAAGAGGCGATGCGGAAGGCAGAGCTGAGCTTACGGCACGCCAAACGCGACGGGGAGCCTTTATCTCGGCCCCGTCGAGCAGATCGCGCACTTGGCGGTCAAATATTTCATTTCTTTCTTCCTGCATCTGTGTTACTTTTTATCTTTGCCTGCAGCATCGTACGAGCCCTCTGCAACTGTGATCTGGACGTTACTTCAGAGATGTCGAGCATCTGTGCAATCTCTTTGTGCGAATGCCCTTCCATAACGTAGAGGTTAAATACGGTCCTGAATCCGGCCGGCAAAGTGCCGATCATATCCAGAATCTCCTTGTATCCCAACTGCTGTATGGCCGAGGCGTCCCCGCCGGCAAGTCCCCTTGCCTCTTCCACGTCCTGGCTTTCCTTGAGAACATCCTTTTTGCGCAGACTCATAAGAGCCGTGTTGACAAAGATCTTGCGGGCCCAACCCTCGAAGGAGCCGTCTCCCGAATAACTGTCGAGCTTGGTGAACAGGTTTACAAAACCGTCCTGCAATACATCTTCCGCAACATCCCTATCTCCCATATAACGGAGACAAACGGCATACATTTTGCCGCTCAGATAGTCGTAGATTGACTTTTGGGCACGCCTGTCGCCCGATATGGCACTGCGCGCCACGTCAAGCGCCACGGAGTTGTCTCCGAGCTCGTCTTTAGTAACAAGATGCAATTTTTTGCCAAAAAGTTGCATCGCCACTTTATAAATTATGCGAAAATAACCAAAATAACTTAATTTTGTGTCCGTATGCGTAAAATTGCAGCAATACTTTCCGTTCTGTTGAGTTGTTTTACCTTGCTTGCACAGAACGCTTCCTATGACGACCGCTTCATCGATGCGGTCGTGAAGTATTCTTCCGGAGACATAGACAAGGCTATTTCCGAACTCAATATACTTCACGCCGCCGACTCGACAGACGCCGCCGTCATTTATTATCTTGCAAAGTGCGAACTTGAAAAGAAGCGAACTGGCAGCGCCATTTCCCTCCTTGAAGAGGCCGCAACGCTCGACCCTTCCAACGTGTGGTACCGTTCCGACCTCGCCGGATTGCTGCTGCTGGACGGACGGTATGACGACGCAGTGGTATATATTGAACCTCTGATAGAAGAAAATCCCTCCAAGTTCAACAATCCCTACATGCTGTCGATGGTCGGCAACGCCCGCATGCAGCAGCGACTCCCAGCCCAGGCAAGACAATTCTTCGAGAGAGCGCTCACGATGGACGACAGCTACATTCCGGCCCAGTTCGGCGTCGCCCAGTCCAGCTTCGTCCAGCGCAACTATCCAGTCTTTTTCAACTCGCTCAACAGGATTGTCGGCAACCCTTATCTCGAGCCTGGCGCCAAATGCGAATTTATCGGTGACATACTCGAAAGCATAGACGCCCCGTTCTACTGGGTCTGGGGCGGCAAAATCAATTCTCTTGTCGATTCGCTCGTGACCCTGCATCCCGACTCGTATGAAACGCAAGAACTCAAGATGCAGATGTGCTATATCGAGCAGGATACGCTCGGTATAATTGCGCAGTGCGAGAAGATGGCAGAAATAGCTCTTGCATCAAATGACAGGACAAAGGCAGCCAGGGCAATCACCAACATTGCAGACCTCGAGTACCGTCAGGACAACGAAAAGGGCGCATTTAAGATGTATGAATATGCTCTCAAGTGCGATCCGGACTATGCAATGGCTTTAAACAATTACGCATATTATCTCAGCCTAAAGGAGAAGAAACTTCGCAAAGCGCTGAAAATGAGTATAAAAGCTGTTACTCTGGAGCCGGATAACGCTAATTATCTGGATACCCACGGCTGGATATTGCATCAGCTGGGCAAGGATGAGGAAGCCAAGCCTTTTTTCAAGCACGCAATGATTTATGGAGGCAGGGACAGCAAGGTCGTGCTTGAGCATTACGCCGAAGTGCTTGCCGCCCTGGGCGATGAGGAGACTTCTGCATATTACAGGCGCCTGGCTGCCATGAAGGAATGAAGCTTACTGTCAAGAAGGAATGAAACGCATACTGAACTGCCTGATTCTACTGATTCTTGTTTCCGTGCCGAGTCTTACGGCGCAGAATGACAAGGCCTCCAAGCGTGACCGCCTCCAGCGGGAGATAGTGCTGCTTGAGAAACAGTTGCGTGAAAATGCCGGGAAAAACGCCAATGCCCTGACATCGCTCTCGCTTGTGCGCAAGAGCATAGACTCACGCTCGGCCCTTCTCAAGGAAAGCGAGGCGGAACTCAAACTGGTGCAGGATTCCATTGACCGTTGCAAAGCTCGAACGGATGAGTTGCAGGACAGATTGGACACACTTCAGACTTATTACTCCAAACTCGTGCGCAACGCATACAAGAACCGCGATTCGAGAGTCTGGTATATGTACATACTGGCAAGCGATAATCTCGGCCAGGCCAGCAGGCGTTTCACATACCTGAAGAATCTTTCGTCAAGGATGAACGAGCAGGCCCTCCAGATTACTCGGATGAAGGCCCAGCTTGATACGGAACTTGTTCAGCTTGAGGGTCTTAGAACGGCGGCTCAGCAGTTGCGCGACGAGCGTGCGGCCGAACTTTCGAAACTGCGTGCGGAAGAAAGCCGTTCGGATGCCATAGTAAAGGAACTGAACCGGGAAAAGAAGAAATACCAGAAGCAGCTCGATGCCAAGCGCAGGCAGGTCGAGTCTCTCAACCGCGAAATCGAAAGGCTGATCGCTTCCGAAATCAATCCTTCCGGCAAGTCCGGCCGAGGCGGCAAGGCATCTGGCGGCAAGAAGGTCAGCACAAGCGTGGACACCAGGCTCGCGGCAGAATTCGCCTCGAACAAGGGCAAACTTCCGTGGCCTTGCGAGGGTGCGGTAGTGGAGCATTTCGGACAGCGCAAGCATCCTGTATATACCTCTATCACAATGCCTTTCAATAACGGTGTCAACCTTGCTACCGAGAAGGGGACCACTGTCAAGGCTGTCTTTGGGGGCGTGGTCAAGAAGATTATCGTGATGCCGGGATACAACAAATGCGTGCTCGTGCAGCACGGGGATTATTTCACTTTCTACTGCAAGCTGGCTTCTGTAAACGTAAAGGCAGGCGAGAAGGTGAAACTTGGTGACGTGCTGGGCGAGGTGGATACCATCGACGGGCAGACACAACTGCACTTCCAGCTCTGGAAAGGCAACAAGCCCCAAGACCCGGAAGCGTGGTTGAAATGATTCCAATGGCTTTGTCAGCCTACGACCCAGATAAGGACGTGACGGTCAAAGGTCATATACTCAAGGTCGTACTCCTCTTCGTAACCGTCTTTGTGAATGAACGTTGCAGTGAGTTCACCTTCGCCGCGCGGCCGGAAGTCCTCAACTTCTATCTGCTCGGCAAAGTCAACTCCGAACAGTGAAATCCTCTTGTAGATAGCCTCCTTTGCGCACCAGTAGATGGCAAGCTGTTCGCGCCTCTCATTTGCATCCTCCTCGAGTTCCTCGATTTCGTCCTCGGACAGCGCCCTCTTTTCCACGGCGCTGAAGTCGCGGTCGAGAGATTCGCAATCTATGCCGACTTCTTCGTTGTCATTGAGAATGATGGCTACATACTTGTCGGTATGGGTGATGCTGATGTTGGTCGCCCTGTTTTCTATGTAAGGCTTGCCGTTGTCGTGATGGTTGAGATACACCTTCTCCTCGAACATTGCCTCAAGCAATGCCCTTACGGCAAGCTTCTGCTTGCGGAGAGATTCACTTTTGATGTATGAAATTTCCTCCAGCTCGTCTGAAGGGATGGATGAAAGTCCTCGAAGCTCCGCTTCTGACTCTGTGATTTGCCAGACTCCTATGCGCGAGTGATAGTCGTCGTCAAGATCTTTTATAAGATATAGTGCCATAAATTTTTATAACACCGCAAAGATAGAGTTTTTTATCTTATAGTCAAAATATTTACAGAACTTGTATCCTTCCTTCCTCTACGAGCCTGGCAAAATCGGAGGCCGATTTCTGCCCCGGGAACGGCGCATAGAAGTGTTTTTCATTCTGATACGCGTTGCGCCAAACGAGGAAATATGACAGTGGGAACTGGTCCAGAACGGGCATTAGAACGCTGCTCCACCACTCTCCACAAGGCAATCCCTCATATCCTGTCTCGGTAAGTGCCGCAATCTTTCCGTGCTCGCGCGCTGCCTCGCATACCCTTTCCAGCATAGTGCAAAGGTCGCTCTGGTACTGCTCGTTGCTGCCGTATTGATAAACGTCCACACCTATGACATCCACGATATCGTCTCCCGGCCATCTCGACATAAAAGATTCTTTGAGCTGCCCTGCGGGCGAATACGCCCAGACAAGGTTCCTGAGTCCTCTTTCTCCGTTGAGATAGTTGTAGCAGAGCCTCCAGAGCGCTGTGTACTGTGCTGTGCTGCAAAGGTCCTGTCCCCACCAGAACCAGCTTCCTGTGTGTTCGTGCCAAGGCCTGAATATGATTGCAGCCGCCTTGCCGTCAGCGGTTCTGAACTTCTCCAGATAGTCCGCAACCTTTCCGAGCCACTCCATAAAGAGCTCGTGTTTCTCTCCTCCGTTCAGGACAGACTCCACTACCTTGTTTGAACTCACGTCCCACGCATCGCCTCCGGTAAGCGGATTGTTCGTATGCCAGGACATAGTGATGATGCCGCCCCTCTCATAGTGCTTCAGGGCGCTGAGGCGCATCTGTTCAAAGTCATTGTGGTCGATATTATACTCGGAGCCCAATTCTATTCCGGCGAGGTCAAGTCCGTAAACCATTGGATATTTGCCGCATACGGACTTTACATCTGATTGTGTCCACTCCGTGGCATCGTCTTCCAGCCTCCACTCGTGTCCGTACATCAGGTCATCCTGATGACCCATCATAGGAGTGTTTGCAGATGCCTCCCTGAGCCTGTCCAACAGTGCAAGGGCCTCGCTGTCACGGCTTGCTTCCGTATTGCAGCAGCCCGAAAAGATAGCGGCCGCCGCTCCAAGAATAATTATCGATCTGTTCATATTGTCAAAGTTCTATAGTCATAGTATGATGTCCCGGTTCATAAGGAATCTTGACTCTGCCGCCCTTTCCGCCGAGACGCACGGTAAGGTCATATTCCGCATCCCTGAAACGGCGGTGAAGTTTAAATTCCTTTATCGCCCCAGGCAGGCAAGGCTCTATCACCAGCCCGTCATAATCCGTCTTGACTCCCAGCAGATACTGACTGACTGTCAGCCAGTTCCAGGCTGCGGTGCCGGTCAGCCAGCTGTTCTTTCCCTCTCCCGGAAGAGCTGCGTCCTTGCCGGCAATCATCTGGCAGTACACATACGGCTCGACCCTGTGCAGCCTCTGGTCCCTGATAAACGCAGGTGAAATCTTGCAGTAGTGCTCCCAGGCATCCTCGCCCCTTCCCGCCAGCACTTCGGCAATGATTACCCACGGGTTGTTGTGGCAGAATATGCCAGCATTTTCCTTATATCCCTGCGGATAGGTCGAAATCTCTCCCATTTCCGGATAATAGTGCGTAAATGCAGGATTGTTGAGCACTATGCCGTGCTCGGTGTCCAGGTATTTCTTTACGCTGTCAAGCGCCTTGTCGCACATTCCTTCCGCTGCGCCTATCCTTGCCATGGCGCACCATCCCTGGCTTTCAATGAAGATCTTGCCCTCTTCGTTTTTGCTGGAACCTATCGCATTGCCGAAATAATCGTAAGCCCTGAGGTACCACTCTCCGTCCCATCCGTGCGCCTCCACGGCCTTCTTCATCGCGTCCACGCCGCTTCTCACCGCTGACGCATCCAGCCCCATATGCTCCAGCATTCGGGCGAATTCTTCCCCGACGAGGACATATAGTCCCGCAATCATCAGCGACTCCGCCTTGCTGCCGTCGGTGCGGTTTTCGGTGGTCTGGAACGACTCGTCCGGATTGTCCGAGAAGCAGTTGAGGTTGAGGCAGTCGTTCCAGTCGGCGCGCCCGATGAGCGGCAGGCCGTGAGGTCCGAGATGCCGGTTGGTGTAGCCGAAGCTGATCAGGAGGTGCTCCAGGAGCGTTTTTTCGCTGCCCGGCGCATTGTCGAACGGCACCATTTCGTCGAGTATGCCGAAGTCACCGGTTTCCTTGATATAAGCCGTGGTGCCGAAAATCAGCCAAAGCGGGTCATCGTTGAATCCGCCTCCGATATCGTTGTTTCCTCTCTTTGTAAGTGGCTGATACTGATGGTAACAACCTCCGTCAGGGAACTGGGTGGCGGCTATGTCGAGTATCCTTTCCCTCGCCCTTTCGGGAATCTGGTGGACAAAGCCCACAAGGTCCTGATTGGAGTCCCTGAATCCCATTCCCCTTCCTATGCCGCTCTCGAAATAGCTTGCGCTGCGGCTCATATTGAAGGTCACCATACACTGGTACTGGTTCCAGACATTGACCATCCTGTCGAGCTCCTTCACCGGCGTAGATACCTGGAAACGGCCCAGAATGCCGTCCCAATACTCTTTCAGGCGCTCAAAGGCGGCGTCCACCTTCTCCCCGCTGTCGAACGCTTCGAGCATGCGGTAAGCCTTTTCCTTGTTTATGATGTACGAGCAGCTGTTCAGTTCCCTGCCTGTCCCGGCTATGAATTTTTCCTCCGGAGAATTCTCTACGTAACCGAGGACAAATACGAGCGTCCTGCTCTCTCCCGGCTCCAGGACCAGGTCGATGCAGTGCGATGCAACAGGGCTCCAGCCGTGCGCAAGCGAGTCGGAGCACGCCCCGCGCATAACACTGTCGGGCGTGTCAAAGCCGTTGTCCGGTCCGAGGAAACTCTCCCTGTCGGTATCAAATCCGGCCAAAGGCGTGTTGACGCCGTAAAAGGCGTAATGGTTGCGGCGCTCGCGGTATTCGGTCTTGTGATAAATTACGCTGCCTTCCACCTCGACCTCTCCGGTTGAGAGGTTGCGCTGGAAATTCTCCATATCTGTAGCGGCATTCCACAGGCACCATTCTACGAAAGAAAAGAGTTTGAAGCGTTTTGTTCTGCTTCCGCTGTTTGTAAGCACCACTTTCTGCACCTCCGCATTTACTCCGTTCGGAACGAAGAATAGCAAGTCAGCGTCAAGCTGGTTTTTTGATGCGCGGATGCGGGTGTAGCCCATTCCGTGGCGGCATTCGTATGAATCGAGGGCCGTCCTGCAAGGCTTCCAGCCCGGGTTCCAGACGCAGCCTTCTTCGTTTATGTAGAAGTAGCGGCCGCCGTTGTCCTGAGGGACGGAGTTGTAGCGGTAGCGCGTTATACGGCGAAATTTGGCATCACGGTAAAAGCAGTATCCGCCGGCGCTCGGCGAAATCAGCGAGAAGAATCCGTCATTTCCCAGATAATTGATCCAGGGCCAGGGCAGTTTGGTTTCCGTTATGACAAATTCCCTGTTGCTGTCATCGAAATATCCGAAGTTCATTTCAAAATCAGATTGTTACTTGTTTAACCATTCTTTGACCATCTTTCCCCAAGGCTTGATGACTGCATCGTCCCACGGACCGCCGTCAGATGCCTCTGGAGTGAGCATGGAGCAGGTTTCGTTCTTGTCCGAGATTGACCAGGTGACTACGGAAAGTCCTCTGCTTTCTGCCCATTCGGTGTACTCTTTCCACTCATCCACGCCTATGCGTCCGTCTCCACTTGCTTCCGTACCGGCACATTCCGTGATAAATACCGGTCTGCCGCACTTGATGGCATAATCGGTCACGTCACGCAGCCAGGCCTCGTGTGTGGCGGCGTAGAAGTGCATGGTGTACATAAGGTTGTCGTAGCCCTCGATAGGGTCCTGGGCCGGCAGTTCCAGCCTCTGGTCCCAGGACGGGCATCCCATAAGTATAAGCGGATTGCTGTCGTCAACGGCTGTTATTGCCGCTATGACGGCATTTGCATATTCCTTGAGCGTCTTCCAATATGCCTGCATTGCCTCGGTATCGCCAAGGTCATCGTGTGTCCTCGAGTCTTCGAAGGACTGGCACACCGGCTCGTTGTAAAGCTCGTAAATCACGTTCGGCACGCCCTTGTAGCGGGTAGCGACGGTGGAGAAGAACTGGCACGCGGCCTCAGTGTGAAGCAGATGCGAATGCCAGTCCACGATGATGTAGCAGCCTTCCTCTATGGCGGCGTCCACGACTTTGTAGAGGCAGTCAAGGGCAAATTCCGGATCTCCGATATAGCCGTGGCGTATGCCCGGGTTGTCGGCTGACGCAATGTCGTCCGCAGCGATTGCAGCCCTGAAAAGCTTGCAACCCCAGTCTTTATGCAGGGTCTGTATGGTGCCGGCATTGTAGAATCGCGGCCAAATATTGTTCCATCCGAGACTGACGCCCTTGAGGCAGACGTCCTCTCCCTTGTCGTTGACAAGTCTGGTTCCCTCCACTTTTAGCGGAGATATCTGATTGTCCTTCTTCACTTTAGGCAGTAGGAAGCAGGCAGCGCAGAGCACTGCGAACATTGCGCTTGTGATTATTACCTTACGGGTATGCATAGGGTTCATTTTCTTTTTGATAGGGAAGGCAAATGCCAGCAGAGCCATCAGGGCGGCGATTGCAGCCGGAATTAGGGAGAAGAGTGACCAGACCATAGTGCGTACGGAGTCGGTCACTGAAGCCGGGTCTATTGAACTGTTTCCCATTGCGTCGGTTACCATTTCGGCGCCTGAAAGACCTAGCAGCATTGCTATGAGCGAGCCGGAAATGGCGCTTCCCAGTTTCTGGGACATG
>SAMEA3663297__coassemble_824_pt1 | contig 13630 bp, 10 predicted proteins | sample SAMEA3663297__metabat2_high_PE_016 | metagenome-assembled genome bin SAMEA3663297 (sample SAMEA3663297) | pig gut metagenome | biome: pig gut; feature: pig-associated habitat; material: faeces | place: China | collected 2013
CCCCCCCCCGCCATACCTTCCGAAAAGCCTGTCACGGCTATGTAACCGGTTTTGTCATTGAGCATTCCGCTATATGTAACGTCCGGAAGATGAATCTTTTCGCGCGTAACGGCAACGTCCACGGTGTCGCCCGTGCGCAGCTTGAGCATCTTGAGCACCACCTTTGTACCAGGCTCTCCCCTCATCTTCGAGCTCGCGTCAGAGGAAGTGAGTCCCTTGGCAGGCACTCCGTCTATGGAAATGATCTGGTCCCCGCAGACTATGCCGTTCCGCTGAGCGGGAGATCCTTCGTAAGGTTCGTTGATTATTACGTTGCCCTGCACGTCAGGCTTGAAGATTACAGCGCCTATGCCTCCATAGGTGTTGCTGATCATCATTTCAAAGTCCTTGTTGTCCTCTGCCGGGACATAGATTGTGTAAGGATCCAGAACTGAAAGCATTGCGTTTATGCCTTCCTTTTCCATACGATCCAGGGGCAGGCTGTCCACATAGGAGCGGTTGAGTTCCTTGAGTATGGACGCGTGTATCTCGGTCCACTTGCCGAGATTGAAATTGCGTGACTGCGCCGACACGGCCAAGCAGACAAGCATGGAGGCGGCGATTGTACAGATTTTTTTCATAACTCTACAAAAGTACAAAAATTCGGTGCCTCACGCAAGCATAGACTGCATAGAAGAATCGCGCGGGTTGTCGAGGCAGGCTAAAGGGTGGCGCAAGCGGAAGGATTTTTCAGAAAGGACAGAAAAACCTTCTGTGCGCACAACTCCCTCTTTGTCAGAGCATCATCAAAAAAGTGTCCGGAGTCAAGTTCGGCAAGCTTTGCAGTTACGGATTTTGCCTCTGGTCTTGAAGCCAGCACGTTGATGCGCCCGGCAATTCCGCACAATATTGCCCATTTGATGTTGTGGCTCCACAAATGCATACTTCTGCGGTCGGCATCGCGGGTATATTTATCAAATGTCGTACCCAGCCCGTGCAAAATATGCAGGACTCTGACAGAATAGTCCGTGGACTTGGTAATGGAGTCCAGGTTAGGAGTATAATAGTATAGAGGAAGCCTGGTTATGGTAGCCCTCAAAGGCTTGAGAATGACCGTGGACCACCAGGGAATGTCCTCGTATTTGAGTCCCTTAATAAACTTGACGTCGGCGATGGCCTCGCGGCGGAAAAGATGCCGCCATACATAGCAGTGCTTCACGACCTTGTCCTGGTCAGGATGATTCCAGTCGGAGCAATGTCCGATAAGGTCGTCGGTCACGAGCGAATCTACATTGTTTATATCGTACCTGTAATTCCAGTTCCAGGGTTTTGCCTTGCTGCTGTCCTTTCCGAGAAGTTTCAGCAGTTTGACCTGTATGTTGCGGTAAAGAGCGTCCCTGTACCAGCTTACTATGTCGGAACCGTCCCTGCGGGCAAGTCCGATTGCCAGTTCCAGAGTCTGGGGATGAATAAAGTCGTCCGAATCGACAAACATCAGATACTCTGCCGTAGCGGCCTCCATCCCGACGTTGCGGGCATCGGACAAGCCTCCGTTCGGCTTGCGTATGATTACAAACCGGCTGTCCCTCGAGGCAAATTCTTCAAGAATGGCGGTGCTCTCATCGGTAGATCCGTCATCCACGCAAATTGCTCTCCAGCATCCGTATGTCTGCGCCAAAATGCTGTCAAGACACCTTCTCAGGTACGCTTCGACATTGTACACCGGCACTACGATATCAATCATTGCTTCGTTCATTTGTCCTGCAAAAAGGTAGATTTACAAATGGGCGGCAAATTTACATATTACCGTTCATATAAACGAATGAAAATGCAAAATACTGCCTCAAGACCGGAAATTTTTGATAATTTTGTTCCCGATGCTTCCGAAAGCACGTCTCAGAATCATAAAACAATGAAGATCAAAGCGGAATTTATCATACTGGCCAGCACAAAAGTAGGAGACAGGTCGCTGGTCCTTCACACGCTCAGCCCGGAGTGGGGAAGGCGCAGTTTCCTTGTCGGAGCGACGAGGCAGAATCTTGCGATGGCCTTGCCCCTGAATATTGTCGAGGCGGAGATAAGCGTCAGCCGCGTCAGTGAGCTGTGGCGAGCCAATGCTCTGGAATGCACCCAATCCCTCAACTCGATAAGGTCCGACATGACGCGTGGGGCAATAAGTATGTTTATGGCCGAGGTGCTTTACCGTACCGTCAGGGACGGAGCTGTAGAGTCCGGGCTTTACGAGTGGTGCCGCAGTTCGATAAGATTGCTTGACTCGATGGAGTCCAGCTATGCCAATTTCCATCTGCGCTGGCTGCTGGAATTTGCTGCAGTACTGGGATTTACGCCGGATGCCGAGGCTCTTCGTCCATTTGCCGGCGAGCTATCGGGGCAGATAGAATCGCTGCTGGACTGCAGTTGGGCGGAGGCTATGCTCGTACCACTGAACGGGGAGTTGCGCAACCGCATGGCGAAGCGGCTGATATCATATATATCATATCACTGCTGCTGCGAGATCAACATCAGGTCCCTTGACGTTTTGCACGAAATATTCATCTGACAGTACCGCATTTGCAGGTTTTTGCGTATGTTTGCCGTATGGATAAAAAGGAACTGGAGATAATGGCGCCAGCGGGCAATTTCGAATGCCTGCGCGCAGCGATACAGGGAGGAGCCGACTCGGTATATTTCGGTGTGGGACATCTGAATATGAGGTCACATTCGGCAGGAAACTTCCAGCCGGAAGACCTGAAGGAAGTTGTCGGAATTTGCCGCGAGGCGGGCGTGAAAAGCTACCTTACTCTCAATATATGCCTTTATCAGGAGGACCTCGCGGCTATGCGTGAGACCCTGGATGCCGCAAGGGAGGCAGGGGTGGATGCAATCATAGCCAGCGACATGGCAGCAATAAGCTACTGCCGCAGCATAGGTCTCGAGGTGCACATCAGCACCCAGCTGAGCATTTCCAACGTAGAGGCAGTGCGTTTCTACGCGCAGTTCGCCGATGTGGTGGTCCTTGCGAGGGAACTGACCCTGGACCAAGTGAAAGAAATACATCAATGCATTGAAAAAGAACACATTACAGGACCATCCGGGAGGCTGGTCCGCATAGAGATGTTTGCCCACGGAGCCCTTTGCATGGCCATCAGCGGCAAGTGCTACCTCAGTCTGCATACCTACGGAGCCTCGGCAAACCGCGGGGCGTGCTATCAGGTCTGCCGCAGGGGCTACGAGGTCACCGACCTTGATACCGGAAAGCAGCTGAACATCGACAACAAATATATAATGTCGCCCAAGGACCTTTGTACCATAGAGTTTATGGACAAGATCATAGACAGTGGCGTAAAGGTATTTAAAATTGAAGGGCGTGCAAGGTCCGCAGAGTATGTCAAGAGATGTACAGAGTGCTACCGCAAGGCAGCGGATGCAGTTTGCGACGGCAGCTACTCCGCCGAGATGGGGGCCGGACTCAAGGAAAAGCTTGCCGAAGTATTTAACCGCGGGTTCTGGGACGGCTATTATCAGGGAGCATATCTTGGACAGTGGAGCGAGGTTTACGGTTCGCAGAGCACCAGAAAGAAGGTTTACGTGGGCAAGGTAACCAACTGGTTCGACCGCATAGGAGTAGTGGAGATTGCCGTCGAGAGCCAGCCGCTATGCATCGGAGACAGCGTGATGGCGATAGGAGCCACCACAGGCGTGGTAGAATTTGACGTGAGCGATATGAGAGTCAATCTCAAGAGCACCGAAACCGCCCGCAAGGGGGAACGCTGTTCGGTAGCGGTCGATCCGTCAATCTGCCCTGACGGCAGACTCAGAAGGGGTGACAAGATCTACAAGTGGGTGAGCGCGTAACCACTCAGCCATTGCCCTGAGCGCCTTTCCCCTGTGGGAAATGGCGTTCTTTGCTTCTTCGGAAATTTCCGCAACGGTAAGGTCAGGATAATCGTCAGCGATAAAAACAGGGTCATAACCAAATCCTCCGCATCCGGCCTTGCTTTCTGCAATACGGCCTTCCATAACTCCCTCAAAGCTATAAATGCTTCCGCCCGCGATGAGAGTAACCACGCTTCTGAATCGGGCTGCGCGCGGAGCATCGGGGCCTAGTTTGGCAAGCTCAGAGAGAAGAGTATCCATATTTGCAGCAAAATCGTGGTTTACCGTCGGATCGGGATGACCTTCCCTGCGGGCCACAAGTTCGGCATATCTGGCAGTATATACTCCCGGAGCGCCACCGAGAGCCTCCACTTCCAGTCCGGTATCGTCAGCGAAGCAGGCAAGGGCATCGCCCGCCTTGTCGCGCAGAAACTCAGCCTTCTGCAGGGAATTGGCCTCGAGCGTGTCCCCCGTTTCCGGAATCTCTTCTGTAATGCCCAGGGAGGCCGGAGTTACAAGCTCATATCCTTCACCGAGTATCTCCTGAGCCTCGCGCAGCTTGTGCATGTTTCCGGTTGCAAATACTATCTTCATTGATGTAATCCTGTCAGCAGTTTGATTGTTTCGTATTTTTCGACCTTCCCGTCAACGGTGCACTCCAGATGCCCGTCAGCCCCGAAGCACACTTTTCCCAGTCCGGTACGTGCATCAACATCCACGCCCAAAGGCTCAAGCAGCACATCGGCAGCGCTGTCAACCACGCCCCAACGGCCCTCTCCGTCAGAATAGAGATAAAATGCATAGTGATCCCATTCAGCAGAAGCCGCGTTTCCGAGCATGATCCTCACAATCCTCGGCGCCGAGAAAATGACCATTCCGTCCCTGTCGATGAGCATATCCTGATCCGGATCGGTCACCAGTGCGGATCCGCCGCAGAACGGGGAAGCAGCACGGTATGTCGGGGCGATGACCTGATTCATATCTGCATCCAGATAGCCCCAGCGTCCGTCTTTCTTTACAGGAATCCTTCCTTCCTTGAGATAGCCGTGAGCCTGATAAGGGTCAGGACCCATCACCGACCAGCTGGAAGTATTGACAAGTCCCTTGTCGGTAGAAATGCATCTGTCGTTATACGCGTACAGACCGTTTTCGGAACCCTTGAGCTTGAGCCCCATGGAAATCCCGTCGCGGGTCAGGATGCGAAGGTAGTCCTTGCGTTCCAGGCTCGCCGCCGCCTTGTCATTGAGCCACAGCGCATACGGAACCGGATGCACGCCGTCATTAAACTCTGCCCTGCGCCTGTGCCGTGCGGAAGGGACGTTGTACACGCCCTTTCCGAGACTGCCCCCTGCAAGCGAATACCTCTCGCACACGTACTGCCTGCCCTTCAGGCTGTCAACCTCCTCGAGCAGCAGCGTCACGTTCTCGCCGATAAACCCGCCCAGCGAACGCGCCGGGACTACCACCGACCCCTGCGAGTTGACCAGGCCTACGCGGCCGTTGTTCTTGACCAGGGCAACGTTGCGGCCCTTGACGAATTCGCCCGAAAACGCGTTGTCGTAGCTGAATGCCGCCTTGTCGGCGCCCCATATTTCGTACTTCGGCTGGACCGCCACCGTGCCGTTCATATCCCAGAAACCTACCCTTCCCCTGCTGTCCACAAAGCGAACGCAATCGGTATATCCTATGTCAGGAGTAAGTATCAGGGCACCGTGTTTCTTTGCAACGGCCTTGACTATGCGCGGGTATGATGCATCGTATCCGTGTATCCCTATGTATTGAAAGACCTCCTGCAGGTTGCAGCGGTATATCATACGTTCAAACTCGGCGTACTGCCTAAGGGATGCGGAATGAGAAGACTGAGGATAAGTTGCCAAGAATCTCTCAACGGCATCTATATTCTTGATATCCAACGCTTTATACTCAAGCTCAGATAACCTTTCCATTATTGCCGCGCTGCCCTTGTGCATAGGATATGCTGTCACGAACTGCCTGAGCAGCTCTATGTCGGTGCTGCCTGCCACCTTTGAATAATTCAGGTCGGCAAGGTAAGCCTTCAGCTCGTCCACCCTCGCGTACTTAGGATAAGACTCTATGAATGAGGAAATAAGCTTCTCGTCCGTAGAGCGTGAAGCCTCGTCAAACAGTAAGTCCGTGCGAAGTTCGCTTACGGCTGACGAGTGCTCCTGCAGGGCATCGGGATATTTCTTGAGGAAACGGTCACACTCCTCAATGCTGATTGCAGACATAACCGCATCGTAGGCACAATTCTCCCTTGCACGCTCAAGCACGTCGAGAGAAGAATGGGCATTGTCCGATGCGACTGCAATGTATTCGTCATAAACTGACTCCCGATCAATGCGGAGCACCTCCGAAGCGCTTGCCGTCTCTATGGAGTAAAAAACGTCAGGAAGCCTGAGCTGCAATGACTTGAGCATTTTTGCAATTTCATTGTTGCTCTCTATCGCAGCCCTGTTTGAACAATATATGTAATATGCCTTTATGGATGAGTCGGCGGCGTTGAGATAGACCGCATCCATAAGTTTCATCGAAGGGTCCCCGTCAGGATTGCTGGTCTTTGCCTTGAAGTATTTCGGAGCAATGGTCGAAAGGCTGTCACCTTTATAAACCGCCTTGATAACGGCACGGGGATTCTGCGCCACGGCAGATGCCGCACCGAAACACAACAATGCAAATATGAGGAAGATACTACGTTTCATCCCTTATCTGACACGCCCAACGAGCGATGTCGCAAAATCATAAAGAAGAGATAGTTTTTCTGCACCAACATCTATGCCGCGAAGCGCCTCTTTTGCAGACAAATGGTACTTTTCTATCTCTGCAAGAGCGTCAGCGGCCACGCCAAGCTTGTCATAGATGGATTTGACGGACTCGAATTTGGCCTTTCTGGCTTCCTCAGTTTCAGCTGAAGCGGTAAATGCACGCACGAAAGACTCAGGCTCGGGACTTGCCTCGTATGCACGGACGGTCAGCCAGCTTTTCTTGCCATTGATTATGTCGCCTCCGATAGGCTTGCCGAACACCTTCTCGTCGCCATATGCATCGAGATAGTCATCGGCCACCTGGAACGCCATTCCTATCTGATATCCAAAGCGATACAGTGCATCGCACTCCTCTTCGGACGCGCCTGCAAGCAAGGCACCCATTTTTGCCGAGCAGGCTATCAGCACCGCCGTCTTGAGGCCTATCATCATATTGTATGCATCCATACCGACGTCGTCCCGGCTTTCAAACTCCATATCGTACTGCTGTCCTTCGCATACCTGGGCTGCCGTGGTGCTGAAAAGTGTCATCACCTTAGAGCGGCAATGTTCGGGAGCCGAAGACATGCGCCTGTAGGCGTCGATGAGCATTACGTCACCTGACAAAATGGCGGTATCTTCATTCCATTTACGCCACACAGTCTGTTTTCCGCGTCGAAGCGGGGAGCGGTCCATTATGTCATCGTGAATCAGAGTAAACGAATGGAATACCTCGAGTCCGGCAGCCGGCTCAAACACTTCTTCATCCAGTCTGTCCTTGAAAAGGGCATACGAGAGCAGGCAAAGCCGCGGTCTTATGCGTTTGCCGCCTATGTCAATCATATACCTGAGCGGGTCATAAAGCCCTGTCGGCTCCGAAGTGAAGGAGATGTTGCCGAACATATGTTCCAAAGCGGCATCTATGTCTGAGGTCCTGATCATAGCAGAATGGAATTAGAATGCAAATTTAGTAAATATCTTGTATCTTTGCCGTATGAAAGAGGCTACAGTAGTCAAAAATTCAGGCAGCCACTTCCTGCTCAGCGAGCTCCCGCTCTGGCAGCCGTTTCCGGCGGTGCTCAGAGGCAGGACGAGGCTCGGGGCCGGCAGTTCGACCAATCCTGTCGCGGTAGGTGACAAAGTGTATTTCGACTTGCCCGACACAGGTATTCCGGACGAGAGCAACCCCGCCATAATCAGCAAGATACTGCCCCGCACGAACTATGTCATCAGGCGTAGCACCAATCTCAGCCGGCAATCACACGTGATAGCCGCCAACCTCGACCGTGCAGTGCTGGCAGTCAGCCTCTATTTCCCTGCCATAAAGCTGCCTTTCCTCGACAGGATACTGGTGACCTGCGAGGTGTACAGAATTCCCGTGGTAATCGTCCTCAACAAGATGGACCTCTATGCTGAGGCCGACCCCGAAGGAGTGGAGAATTTCCTCAAAATCTACCGCGAAGCGGGTTACAGGGTGATTTGCACCTCGACGGTCAGCGGCGAGGGGCTGGACGAGCTCAGGGAGGTCTGCCGCGAGGGCGTCAGCCTCATCAGCGGAGAGTCCGGAGTTGGCAAATCCAGCCTCATCAAGGCGCTGGACCCTTCGCTCAATCCCAAGACGGGCAGCATTTCGGAGAGTCACCTGCAGGGCAGGCATACTACGTCGCTGTACGAGATGTATCCTCTGCACGGCGGCAGGGACGGATACATCATCGACACGCCGGGATTGAGAGGATTCGGGCTCGTGGACCTCGAAAAGGAGGAAATAGGCAAGTATTTCCCGGAAATGCTGAGGCTTGCTGACGACTGCAGATTCATCCCCTGCACCCACACCCACGAACCGGGCTGCGCTGTAAAAAAAGCGCTCGAGGATGGTTCTATCAGCCCCGAGCGTTACAATTCCTACCTCGGAATGTTGGAGGAGGACAAGAAATTCCGTTGATCAGGCAGCGGCGTCATTGTAATTGCGCCCTACGTAAACCGCATACCAGAGCACCACGCAGAAGCAGATAAACGGCAGTGCAAACGAAAGGTTGACAGCCGCAAATGGTCCCACGCTGCCAAGGTCGATTATGCTCGCCTGCAGAGGCGGAAGAACTGAGCCTCCGAGAATAGCCATGATGAGACCGGCAGCCCCCAGTTTGGCATCTTCACCGAGACCGCCCAGAGCAAGTCCGTAAATGGTAGGGAACATAAGTGACATACAAGCACTTATACCTACGAGGCAGTACATTCCGGTATGTCCTCCGATAAAGATGACCCCGAGCGTCAGCAGGAGTCCTACGCCGGCAAGCAGACCGAGCAGCCTGGTAGGCTTGGCAAATTTGAGCAGGAAAGTACAGATGAATCGGCTTACGCAGAAGATTGCCATCGCAACGATATTGTATGTCTGTGACAGCACTTCGGCATCGCGTTCGGCCATTCCATCCGCGGTAAACACGTGGGTACCGTACTGGATGATGAACGTCCAGCACATAATCTGCACGCCGACATAGAAGAACTGAGCAAGTACGCCATAGCGGTATTTCCTGTTGGCCCAGAGTCTCCTGACCGTAGGACCGAACTTCGTAGAGTCGTCCATGAGAGAACGGTGGTCGGGCATCTTGACCACGAACATCAGTATCAGAAGCACTATCAGAACGGCAGCTATGGCTATGTAAGGACGGCTCAGCACGCCCAGATCAGCTTCCTTGACTGCCTCGAACTCGGCATCGCTGAGCAAGGCTCTCTCGCTGGTACTCAGCGGATTGAGCTTCGCCTGTATGAAATTCATAGCCACAAACATACCCAGAAGCGAACCTATTGGATTGAACGCCTGGGCAAGATTGAGACGGCGTGTAGCGGTCGCCTCGTCACCCATGGAGAGTATGTATGGGTTGGAACTGGTCTCAAGGAAGGAAAGACCGCAGGTGAGCACGAAATAGGCTACCAGGAAAGGATAGTAGCTGCCCGTCATCTTGGCCGGCAGGAACATAAGGGCTCCCACTGCATACAGACCGAGTCCTAGCATGATGCCCGCCTTGTACGAATACCTGCGCACGAAAAGGGCCGCAGGAACCGCCATTGCGAAATAACCGCCATAGAACGCAACCTGAACAAGGGCTCCGTCGGTCACGCTCATACGGAAGATCTTGGAGAACGCCTTTACCATAGGGTTTGTAATGTCATTGGCAAAGCCCCACAAGGCGAAGCAGCAGGTCACGAGTATGAACGGGACCAGATATTTCTTTTCTATTGCTTTCATAAGTTAACAATAAGCCCTGCCGCGGTCACCTCAGGGAGACGGGCAGGGCTCGGATATTACTATTTGTAGATAGGACCGAAGTTGGCGCAGGCGCGGAAGTCAGCACCTTCCTTGTCCATGCCGAATGCATTCCATGCGGCAGGGCGGAAGATGTCCTCATCAGCAACGTTGTGCATGCAAACAGGGATGCGGAGCATCGAAGCGAGGGTGATGAGGTCCTTTCCGATGTGTCCGTAACTGATAGCGCCGTGATTTGCGCCCCAGTTGTTCATCACGCTGTAAACGTCCTTGAATGCGTCCTTTGTCGGGTCGAGACGAGGTACGAACCAGGTAGTAGGCCAGGTCGGATCTGTACGTTTGTCGAGAACGGAATGTATCTCCGGATCGATGTCCACGGTCCATCCTTCAGCAAGTTGGAGCACCGGTCCGAGGCCCTTGACAAGATTCATTCTCATCATTGTGACAGGCATTCCGCCCTTCGTGAGGAAGTTGCTTGAGAATCCGCCGCCTCTGAAGTAGTCACGGTCAGCCGGGAGCCAGTTGGTATGCTCGAGAATGGCCTTCTCGTCCTCGTCGGTAAGATTCCACCATTCCTTCATGACAGGCTTGCCATCAGCATCGCTTGCATATCCGTTTCCGTCAAGTGTGGTTGCTCCGGAGTTGATGAGGTGGATGATACCGCCAGCTGCCATTCCGGTCAATTCCTTTCCGGTCACCCTCTTGACAGCCTCCGGGCTCCAATAAGTGCGCACGTCGCTGAAAATCTGCGCCTTGTTGGTAAGGAGATGGCCGAGGAGCATGGCCACTCCGTTGAGAGCATCGTTTTCGGTGGCGACGATGATGGCCTCCCTCTTGCCGTTCCAGTCGAACTGGGTATTGAGCATAGCCTCGCAGAAGTCTCCGTTAGGCTTCCAGTCAGTCCACTGACGCTGGCCCTGGAATCCGCCCGCAATTGCGTTGTGTCCGAGAGCCTCCTCCTTGAAGCCCATCTCGAGCAGCTTCGGGTTGCCGTGCATAAGGTCCCTCATGATGAGGTACATCTTTACGACGAATTCCCAATCGGCGTCCTTTTCCTCGCGGGTCTTCTGCTTCTCCGGACGGTTCTTGTCCCAACCCTCCTTTACCTTGCAGTACTTCTCGACCCAGGCCATTGCCTTGGCAAATTCTTCCTTGTCATATATGCCCTCGTCCATCCTGCGGAGGATTTCGGTTTCATCGACCTGCTCGTTGCGCATTCCGAGGTACTCCTGGAAGAAGTCAGGGTTGACGATGGAGCCTGCGATGCCCATTGCAACGGAGCCGAAACTCAGGTAGCTCTTGCCGCGCATCGTGGCGACCGCCTGTGCGGCGCGTGCCCAGCGGAGTATCTTCTCGGCCACATCCTCAGGGATGCTGTTGTCAGAAAGGTCCTGGACATCGTGTCCATAGATTCCGTATGCAGGGAGACCCTTCTGGGCGTGGGCGGCAAGTACTGCTGCAAGATATACAGCGCCGGGACGCTCGGTTCCATTGAATCCCCATACTGCCTTTGGATAGTAAGGGTTCATATCCATAGTCTCGGAACCGTAACACCAGCAGGAAGTTACGGTGATTGTAGCGCCTACGCCCTCTCTTTCGAATTTTTCAGCGCAGGCGGCAGTTTCTGCGACACGGCCTATCGTGCTGTCCGCAATGACACACTCTACCGGAGAGCCGTCTCCGTTGTGAAGATTGGAACTGATGAGATCAGCTACCGCTTTGGCAAGAGCCATAGTCTTGTCCTCCAGGCTTTCGCGGACACCGCCCTGGCGTCCGTCAATGGTAGGCCTGATACCGATTTTTGGGTACTTTGACATATTCTGTATTGGTTAATAGTCCGGTTGCCGAACCTCTTCCGAGGAACGGATACACAAATATAATAAACTTCTCGCGTTTTCAAAACGCGTCAGAACAAATAGACAAAAGTAATGTCAGAATTGGACAACCTGCTACCCGGCTGGTTTTTATAAGCCCCCACAACAGAACGGTTTATACTGACATTCATCAACAGCTTTCCACCCAGAGGCTGGCAGAAACGGATAGTATATCCATACTGCCATTTCTGATAATCAAGACCGGACGCATCGGCTCCCAAAGCAAGGACTCTGGAAAAATACGGGCCCGCACCTAACATAAACGACGTCGGGCTCTTTCCCTGAAACCCGAAAATGAGCGGAATCCTGAGGGCGTGGTGCGAGTAACGCGCGCTGCTTGCAAGAATATCATCAGATGCAGGAAATCCGGAATTGATATAATCATAGCCCAGACCGGAGACTATTGCGAAACGGCCCAGGTTAAGCTTCATTTCCAATCCGGTTTCGAAACCGTAAGCCGGTCTGGCACGCATCGAACTGCCAAGAAACAACATCTGTGAGTTGTTTGCCCCAAGGTAGAACCCGGCCTGGAAGACAGGTCTGCGGTGCTTTGCGGAGACCCTTCCGGAAGCCTCGCCCAGACCATTGCGGGAGAGTTCCGCCGTGCAGGCGCCAAGATAGCCGGCTATCAATTCAAGCCCCTTGTAGTCAATCAATTCCGGCAAGTCGCCGGTTTTATGATAAGGTGACTTGAGGCCTGTTGTCACCGCAAGTGTAGGTATGCCTTTCCGGGCAAATGCGTCCGTGTCGGTAGCAGTAAAGATACTGTCTTCGAAACCCTTGAGCCTGATTCTGATTCCGTGGGTGTCCGCAAGAGGGACAAATAACTGTTTTGAGTTTTTCAGCGTGGACGAACCTTCCAGTATAAGATGTCCGCTTACGGCATACCAGCCCACCATATCGATGCTCGCCATCAGCTTTATCTTGTCTGCAAGTCCGTTCTGCTCAAGCTTTTGCATCAATGCGTCCGAGCCGAAAAGCCCCAACTCCTCCGCATCGAAAGCAGCTATTATGACATTGCATCCCAAGGCATCGCGGTTCTGCATAAGAAAAGAGGCTATCCCGAACAGGGCGGCGCTGCCGGAAGCATTGTCATCGGCACCGGGATACATTTTTCCGTCGCGGTCACGTCCGAGATGGTCATAATGCGCCCCTAGAACAATATACCTGTCTTCGGCATCCTCCCGCAAGGGCCTTATGACCCCTACTATGTCGGAACATACCGTGCCATATCTGCTAAAGCGGAACTGGAGACTGTCTCCGAACAGAGGCTCCAGCCCTATGCCGCGATAGCAGGAAAGAAGATATTCCCGCGCGGCGGCAGCGCCTGCAGTTCCGGCCTGACGACCTTCGAACTGTTCCGAGCACAGCCTGTAAACGATCTGCCCCAGGCTGTCGATACGGGAGGAAGCAAGGGTATCCGGCAGCGAGCACTGCTCCACCGGAGCGTCAATCAGCCTTGCCGGAAGACTTTTTGCGGGTAGAGCGGGATTTTCCGCTACGCAATTTTGCCGTTCTTGCAGACTTGACCGACTTTGCGGACCTGCCATCTTTTGCGAGTTTGCTTCGTTCAGAACGGCTTGCTCCGCCTTTAGCTCCGGCATTCTTTGCGCCTTTGCCGCCACGAGGGGCAACAGGAGCAGAATCAGCAAGGAAATCTTTCTCATCTGTCGTTTCGGTTTCAATCAGTTCATAATCGATGATGCGCTGGTCAAGATTGGCATCCTTAACTCGTATGCGGACGCGGTCTCCAAGGCGGTAGAGCCTGCGCGTGCGACGGCCGACAATCCTGTAATGCTCTTCGTCAAACTCAAAGAAATCGCTTCTGATCTCGCGCAGCGGAACCATACCTTCTATGTGTGTCTCATCGACTTCCA
>SAMEA3663297__coassemble_854_pt1 | contig 13180 bp, 10 predicted proteins | sample SAMEA3663297__metabat2_high_PE_016 | metagenome-assembled genome bin SAMEA3663297 (sample SAMEA3663297) | pig gut metagenome | biome: pig gut; feature: pig-associated habitat; material: faeces | place: China | collected 2013
AAACGTCGGAAAGCGCAAACATCTTCTGCACGTCCTGTCCCCTGAGGAATCCGGTAAAGTGGAAGCGGTCAGAGATACCCAGACGCGCCACCTGCCTGATCGCCCTGTTCATCATGTCGCCGCTGCCGGCCATCACGAAACGCACGTTCTTCGTACGCTTGAGCACCTTGGCAGCCGCTTCGATGAAATACTCAGGACCCTTCTGGAAGGTGATTCGTCCGAGGAAGGTCACTACCTTGTCCTTGACTCCCCTTTCGACCTCGAGATTTTCGCGTCCGCTGAAGTCAACGGCGTTGTGTACCGTCACCACCTTCGAAGGATCGATCTTGTACTTGTTTATCACTATGTTGCGGGTAAGGTCGGACACTGTCACAACCCTGTCCGCAGCCATCATTCCGCGCGTTTCTATGTCCAGCACGCGGGTATCGATGTGCTTCTCGTCTCCACGGTCATAAGAAGTCGCGTGGACGTGAACGACCAACGGCTTGCCGGTCAGTTCCTTGGCTGCGATTCCGGCGAGATATGTGAGCCAGTCGTGTGCGTGGATGACATCAAATTCATCCTTATGCTGCATTGCAATGGTACCTCCGACCTGAGCATAGCGGGCAACCTCTTCCATAAGATTGGCGCCGTACTTGCCGGAGAACTTGAACTTCTGTCCGAAGCCGACACTCGTTTCCAGCGCACCTTCCTTTTTCATCTGTTCGATGGCGCTGAAATACTCGTCAGGATCCACATACGGCACGAGGTTGGAGTCAACGTACATAAACTTCACCTTATTGATGAACTCATCAACGGTGGAGCTTACGTTGCGCACCTCCACATCACTCGCATTGATGATGGTTGTGGCTGACTGGTCTTCGTCTCCGGAAGCGGACGGCATCACGAAGAGGGTTTCCACTCCGTTGTATGCCAGACCCTTGACTATTCCTTCGCAGGCGGTTCCGAGACCACCGGCGATATGTGGCGGGAATTCCCAGCCGAACATCAGCACTCTCATATTATTCCTCCCTGTTTTTTTCCAACATATAGTCAATTTCAAGAAGGGCTGCGGTGCTCAGGGCCGAAGAAATGGCTCCGTGCGGCTCCTGTGGAGGATCTCCGTCATAGAGTTCGGAGAATGCTCCGACACCGTGCTTGCCGAGGTCCTCGTAAAATCCTTCGGTGAGCCACTGCGCCCTCTTCCAGAATGAAGCGCCGTGAACCTTGAAGCTGAGCTCTACGAAAGGCTCGAGCAGGAAGGTGCGGGTGCTTCCCTGATGGTATGCAAGGTCTCTTTCGAACTGTGTGCCCTGATATACTCCCTTGTATCTCGAGTCACGCGGCGAGAGGGTACGTACACCACTTGCAGTGATGAGTTCCTTGTCAACCGCCCTGAGTATGACAGGGAAAAGGAGTTCATCCACGGGACTGTACTTGACCCAGATTGCGTAAAGCTGGTTAGGCCTCATCTCGAGATGCTGACCTGCCTCGTCCACATAGTCGGCAAGTATGCCGAGCTTCTCGTTCCAGAACTTAGGCTGGAAGCCCGCGAGAACGCGGTCCCTGATCGGAGTCCATCTTGCGACAAATTCTGCAGAATCTTCGGTCGGGAACTTCTGCTCCATCTCGAGGGCGAAGCATATGCTGTTGTACCAAAATGCGTTGGTTTCCACCTGGTAGCCGGCCCTTTCGGTAACGGCCCTTCCATTTATATATGCATTCATCCAGGTGAGCGCAACTCCGTCAACCCTTGCCCAGAGCAGACCTTCGTCGGTCATTGCAACCTCCTTGCGCACTCCAGGCAGATAGCTCTCGAGCACTCCCCTGACGGTGCTGCCGTATTTCTTCCAAACCTTTGCAGGGTCTGCTCCGAAGTCATCGATGTACTTCTGGAGCACGCTGGCAAGGTAGAGAGGGGCCTCGACCTGGGTCGTGCGGGAGAAGAGACGCTCCTGCTCATCGGCGATGAGATTGTCGAGGATTTCCTCGAAAAGCGCCGGGCTGTGCATACCGTAGAGGGTAAGTCCCGGCAGCGCCTGCAGGGTTTCCCTGAGCAGTCCGGTGTACATCCAGGTAAGTCCGGCATTGATTCTCTTGCGGTTGTTGTGGTCGGTGATGAGCTGGTCCGCATTGCGCAGAAGCACGTCGTGATAGCTGTTCACCGCACCGGCCTTTGCAACGTAGGAGTTGAACCTGCGCTTGAAGGTCTTCGGATCCTCGAGTGCGGTTGAAGCGGAAAATACCACCGACTCGCCCGGCTTGAGCCTGCACTCGAACACGCCCGGAACCAGCAGGTCCTCGCGACAGTCGAAGCCGCGGCGGAATTCGTCCGAATAGGTAATGTTGTTGTACCACTGCGGGTCCTGGCCAAAGACGGCCTTGGCATCGCTAAGCTGCATGTTCAGGTCCGGAAATGCCTGGTAGAGGCGGTATGCGACACCGCCGGGGATTTCGCGGCCTTCGGTGTCGGCTTCGGCGTTCTGATGGGTGAGGCAGTGGATGTTCCTGAATGCGAGGAACGGCTTTAGCTGAAGCGCAAGCGCTGACGGGGCCTCGAGGAGGTCGTAGCGTACAAGCACCTGGTCCTTTTCCGTGGCCAGGACTATGCTCTTGCGCAGAAGTATGTCTCCAACCTTGTAGGTAATCTGCGGAACAGGGTCCGCACTGAAGTCAACGACATATTTATGACCCCTCGGCTCATAGACGTCACCGTAGCAGTGAATGCCGAGATTGAAGCGTTTACCGTCGATTACGAGGCTCTCGTCAAGATCAGAGAGCAGGAGGAACCTGTCTCCGCCGAAACGGTCCAGAGTAACGGCCAGCAAACCGTGGTAGCGGCGGGTGTTGCAGGTCACGATGCTCGTGTTGCAATAGCTGCCGGTCTTGTTTGCGCTCAGAATCTCTCTCTTCAGAGAATACGAGAGATTGACGAGCTCGGATTTGTTGAATTTTAAATATGCCATATTTTATCTGGTTTTCTTCAAAACAACTGCACACCTGCTCGGCAGGTAGAGCGAAAGCTCACCGCCAACAGTAACGTGGCGCTCCCCGTCCTGCAGACGTGGAGAACCCCCCGAAACGCTTTTCATCAGAGTTAAATTCCATTGTATATTCTCCGTCCGGAGCATGGAACCGGAATCCTTCATAGGATGCAGTCGGATGAAAATTGAATGCAAAGGTACTATTTCCGCGCCTAAAAATCAAAACTTTCCGTCCTTCATCGACATAAAGCTGGACAGGCACGTCTTCCAGAACGGCCTCCTTGCGCAGATAATGCACCATACAGATGTCAAAATCATTCAGCATTCCGTAGAGCAGAGAGTCGTCATCGACAAGATGCCACTGCCTGCGGGCATATTTATAGGACCAGCCGTTTCCTTCGCGCGGGAAGTCTATCCACTCCGGATGTCCCCATTCGTTGCCCATAAAGTTAAGGTATCCTCCCCCGCAGGTTGCGGCGGTCACCAGCCTTATCATCTTGTGCAGGGCCAAACCCCTGTCAACCACGAGGTTGCGGGACTGCTTGGACATAGACCAGTACATATCCTTGTCAATGAGCCTGAAGATGATGGTCTTGTCTCCGACGAGGGCCTGGTCGTGGCACTCTGCATAGGAGATGGTGCTTTCGTCCGCCCTCTTGTTGGTGAGTTCCCACCAGATGGCGCCCATACTCCATTCCTCGTCCCTCTGCTCCTTTATCCATTTGATCCAGTGGTCCGCAATACCCATAGCCATCCTGAAGTCAAAGCCCACGCCTCCGCAAGCAAGCGGAGCGGCAAGTCCCGCCATCCCGCTGACGTCCTCCGCAATGGTAATCGCATTTGGATTGAGTTCGTGGATAAGGATGTTTGCGAGTCCGAGATAGCTTACGGCATCCTCGTCAACTCCCTGATTGAAATAGAGTTCGTAGTTGCCGAAGTCGGTGCCGAGGCCGTGGTCGCGGTAAATCATGCTGGTCACTCCGTCGAATCGGAAGCCGTCAAGGTGGAATTCTTCCATCCAGAACTTGCAGTTCGAGAGCAGGAAGTAGCGGACTTCGCTCTTGCCGTAGTCGAAGCAGCGTGAGCCCCAGGCCGGGTGCTGGCCCCTGCCGCCGGCGTGGAAGTAGAGGTCCTCGCGGCCGTCGAAGTGGCTGAGGCCCTCGAGGTCGTTGCTCACCGAGTGTGAGTGTACTATGTCCATTATGACCGCAATTCCCATCCTGTGAGCTTCGTCCACCAGCTGCTTGAACTGCTCCGGCGTGCCGAAACGCGAGCTCAGGGCAAAGAAGTTGGATACCTGATAGCCGAAGGATCCGTAGTAAGGATGCTCCTGCAACGCCATGATCTGCAGGACGTTGTAGCCCAGCTTGTGCACGCGTGGCAGGACTGAGCAGCGGAATTCGTCAAAGGTGCTGACCTTCTCGGCATCGCCTCCCATTCCGATATGGCATTCGTAAATGAAAGGATGCTTGCGCTTGCCGGTACGGCGGTATTTCCAGACATAAGGCTCGGCAGGCTCCCAGACCTGGGCGCAAAACAGATGCGTATCCGGGTCCTGGACTACCCTGCGGACGTACGCCGGAAGCCTTTCGCCGCCACCTCCCGGCCATTCTATCCAGAGTTTGTAAAGGTCTCCGTGCGAAAGGGCTGACGCAGGGAGTTCAAGCTCCCAGTTGCCCTGTCCGACAGGCCGGAAAGCGTACTGGTCGGAGCGCTTCCAGCCATTGAGGTCTCCGAGCAGGAAGAGGCGGGTGGCGTTTGGTGCCCATTCGCGTATCACCCAACCCTTTTCCGTGCGATGAAGGCCATAGTATAAATGGTTGTTGGCTACGTCGGAGAGCCTGCCCTCCGGAGCCATTTCTTCCTTCAGTGAGAGTATCCTCCCCTGCCTTGCATCGATTGCCCCTGACCAGGGTTCCAGCCAGGGATCGGTTTCGTATATCTTCTTCTTTCTCATATATTAAGTGGTCAGTCCTTCTGCATTTCGTCCAGTCTGGTCCTGGCTCCCCTGAGGTATTCGCGACAAGCGCGTATCAGTTCGTCCGCCCTGCGTATGCTTCTCTCCACGTCGGGAAGCGGGACTCCCGGCTGTTCCACGGCTGAGGCTAGCTTTTCGAGTTCCTCAACCGCTGCGTTATAATCAAATTCATTTTCCATAATCAACGTTCTTTACGACACATTGCACCTTTCCGTCCGGAAACGTTACGTCCAAAGCGTCGCCCTGGCTGAATCCGGCTGCGCTCGCCCTGACTATGCCCGAAGCGTCCGAAACCAGGGCGTAGCCCCTCGCAAGCACGCTGCGCGGGTCTGCGGCGCGCAGTCTCTCGGCCATCCTGTCGAGATAGGACTCCTGCAGCAGCAATTTACCTGCAAAGGCCTGCAACACCCTGTGCTGCAAGCGGTCCACCGAGCGCTCCATCTCCGCGAGACGGTTGTTGAATGCCATCCTCAAGCGCGTTCCGAACTGGGAAAGTCGCTCATCTTCAAGGGCGAATGCGTCTATGAGGGCATCTGCAAGCGCAGTCGGCGTCTTGACGGAAACGCAGGCGACCATATCCGCCACGTGCACGTCCCTGTCGTGACCTATGGCGGTCATCACCGGAATGCTGCAGCGGGCTATGGCAGCGCACATAAGCCATTCGTCGAAGCAGGCCAGGTCGAGGACCGACCCGCCGCCTCGCATTATCAGGATTGCGTCATACGGTCCGGCAAGTCCTTCGGCACATTCGTCCTCGATGCGCGAAATGGCGGCCGCCACCGACTCTGGGGCGGACTCGCCCTGCATCAGGGCCTCGTAGAGGGTGAGGGAGAATGAGAATCCCCATTCGTTTGTTTCGAGATGCCTGCAGAAGTCCCCGTAGCCTGCGGCATCGCGGGCGGAAATCACTGCAAGATTGCGAGGAAGGGCGGGCAGATCGAGCTGACTCTGAGCGTCCATCAGGCCTTCCTTTTCCAGACGGGCTATTGTCGCGCGCTTGCGCAATTCCGCCTCCCCGAGCGTCAATTCCGGCTCTATGTCACTGATTATCAAACTCAATCCATAGAGCTCGCTATAATTGACCTGACAGAGGGCAAGTATGCTTATTCCGGGTTTCAGATCGCTTCCGGTAGCCTGCCTGAACGCTCCTGCTATCTGTGGATAAATGCTGCGCCAGATTACCGCCCTCGCCTTGGCAATGACTCCTCGAGAGTCGCTCTGGGATAACTCGATATAGCAATGTCCACCGGCTTTGACCTGAACCGAAGCAAGTTCGGCACGCACCCTGATACGTTCCGGAAAGAGGTCGGCAAGACCTTCTTTCAGACTCGACTGCAGTTCAAACAAAGTAACGGCTTCCATCCCAACTCCATAAAGATTATCTACAAAAATAATAAAAGTTATTTACATGGCAAATAACATAAGCTTACTCGTCATTTGAGATTATTTTCTTAATTTTGCACGATTATTCAGCTACAGGTATTTTATTCACGCAAGCGAAGATGAAAATCTCCGAAGCAAAGTTCGCCGGAAGCAGTGCCAGAGTGCAGGGAAAGCCGAAAAGACGCTTGCCCGAGTTTGCATTTATCGGGCGGTCCAACGTCGGCAAGTCCTCACTAATCAATATGCTGTGCAAAAACAGCAAACTCGCGATGACCTCACAGACGCCGGGCAAGACCAAGGTAGTCAACCACTTCCTTGTCAACGACAGCTGGTATCTTGTAGATCTTCCGGGTTACGGATTTGCAAAGCTCGGACAGAAGGCCAAAGACGAGATACAGGCAGTGGTCAGGGACTATGTATTCAACTCCGAAGAGCTCGTACTGCTTTTCGTGCTGATTGACTCCCGTCACGACCTTGGCGCCGCCGACCTGGACTTCATAACCGACCTCGGCGAGAACGGCATTCCGTTCTCTATCATCTACACCAAATGCGACAAGCAGGGCCCCAACGTGCTCAAGGCCCAGATCGAACGCAACGAAGCCAGACTGTTGCAGGAATGGGAAGAACTTCCCTTCTCCCTGTGCAGTTCATCCCAGACGGGAGCAGGGCGGGAGGAGATACTCGCCTACATTGAACAGATACTGAACCGTATTGATCAATAATATGTTACACACCCATCGAATGGAATTGTTTGCCTGCAGGGCCTCAAAGGGCTTTGCAGAGAAGGTAATCGAATCGCTCAACGCCAATGTAAGACCCGGCGAACAGCCCGTACACCTCGGAGGATTGGAAGTGACCCAGTTCAGCGACGGCGAATTTCAGCCGCTGTTCACCGAGAGCGTGCGCGGAGCGACTGTCTACATCCTCCAGGCGACCATACCGCCTGCCGACAATCTTATGGAACTTCTTCTTTGCATCGATGCAGCCAAAAGAGCATCAGCCGACAAAGTCATAGCCGTCATTCCGTATTTCGGATGGGCGCGTCAGGACCGCAAGGACCGTCCGAGGGTTGCCATCGGAGCCAAGCTCGTGGCAAACCTCCTCACCGCCGCAGGAGCCGATAGGGTAATGACCTGCGACCTGCACGCTGACCAGATCCAGGGCTTCTTTGACATTCCGGTGGACCACGTTTATGCCAGCAAGGTATTTCTCCCGTACATCAAGTCAAGAGGGTTCAGCGACCTTGCCATCGCCGCACCTGACATGGGAGGCGCAAAAAGGGCCAACGCCTACGCGAAGGCGCTCAGCGAAGGCGGAGAATGCGGAGTCATCATCTGCCACAAAACCAGGGAAAAGGCCAATGTGGTTGCCGAAATCAAGGCTATAGGAGAAGTCAAGGGAAAGAACATCATTATCGTGGACGATATGATTGACACGGCGGGCACTCTCTGCAAGGCTGCGGAAGTGCTTATGAGCAACGGAGCGCTCAGCGTAAGGGCCTGCGCGACCCACGGCATACTCTCCGGCAAGGCAATCGAGCGCCTGCACAACTCCGTACTCAGCGAAGTTTACATCACCGACACCATACCTCACCCGGAACTCGAGGGTGACCCGAAGATAAGGATCGTGTCAATGGCGCCTGTATTTGCAAGCATCATCGACAAGGTTTACAATTACGAACCTATCAGTCCTGACTTCATTTACTAGGATATGAAAGTATTTCTCGTTGCAGCCGCACTGGTGGGACTATGCGTTTTCGGAATGTGTTTCAATATCATATTCCGCAAGAAGGAGTTCCCGCACTACGACGTAGGCTCGAACGAGGAGATGCGCAAGCGCGGTATCCGCTGCTATAAGGACGAGGACGCCGCGCTTCACAAAAAACAATGCAACGGGTCCGGAAGCGAAGCCTGCAAGGACTGCGGACTGTACAACCAACATCAAAACATTTAAGATTTTATGAGCCTCGTAGCAATAGTCGGAAGGCCGAACGTCGGCAAATCGACACTTTTCAACCGCCTCGTAGGGATGCGACAAGCGATTGTAGATGACACGGCGGGAGTAACCCGTGACCGCCATTACGGCCGCAGCGACTGGTGCGGACGCGAGTTTTCCGTTGTCGATACCGGCGGCTACACCACCAACTCCGACGACGTGTTCGAGAGCGCCATACGCTCCCAGGTACAGATTGCGATAGACGAGGCTGACCTTGTGCTCTTCATGGTTGAGGCCGCAACCGGAATCACCGACTACGATGCCGAGATAGCCGATGTCCTGCGCCGCAGCAAAAAGCCTGTCATACTCTGCGTCAACAAGGTGGACACGGGCGAAAAGGTATTTGACACTTACCAGTTCTACTCCCTCGGACTGGGCGAGATCTACAGCATCTCCGCCGCCAACGGATCGGGAACCGGCGACCTGCTCGACGCTGTCGTCGCTGCCCTCCCGGAAGAGAAGGAAAACGATAGCAACGACCCCTACGCCGGCCTGCCGCGCATAGCAATCGTCGGCAAGCCTAACGTCGGCAAATCCAGCCTCACAAACGCTCTTCTGGGCACCGACCGCAACATCGTCACTCCCGTAGCCGGAACCACCCGCGACTCCATCGAGTCCCATTACAACAAGTTCGGGCACGAATTCGTCCTTGTCGATACCGCCGGCATACGCCGCAAGGCGAAGGTTCACGAAGACCTCGAATTTTACTCCGTAATGCGTTCGATCAGGGCGATAGAGCACAGCGACGTCTGCATACTGATGATTGATGCGACCCTCGGGCTTGAGGCTCAGGATATGAACATATTCAACCTGATAGTGCGCAACCGCAAGGGCTGCGTGCTTGTGGTGAACAAATGGGACCTCTTCATCAAGGATTCAAACACTCTCAAGGAGTACGAAAGGGGCCTGCGCGCGCGTCTGGCGCCGTTTGATGACGTTCCTATCATTTTTACCTCGGTTCTGAACATGCAGCGCATACAGAACGTACTGGATGCAGTGGCGCTGGTTTATGCCAACTACAGCCGCAAGATTCCTACCGCACGCCTCAACGAGGCCTTGCTTCCTGTTATCGAGGAGACTCCTCCACCGGCGTGGAAGGGCAAATATGTCAAGATCAAGTATCTTACCCAGCTGCCTACAAGATTCCCGGCATTTGCGTTTTTCTGCAACCTGCCGCAGTATGTCAAGGAGCCGTACAAACGCTTCCTTGAGAATCAGCTAAGGAAGAATTTCGACCTGACCGGCTGTCCGGTCCAGATTTACATCAGACAGAAATAGGACAAGAAAAATTTAGAGAGGCTCTACAGCCTCTCTACTTTTAATTGCTGGATTTTGTAGTTGTCGCTTTTGCAACTGACAAATATCGTAACACGGAACTGTTCTCCGCCTGCTACAAGATTGCCGACCGCGTACCTGCTCCTGGCATTGCCTGCCGTATGCACGACACTGAAGTTTCTCGGTGTGTAAGCCTCGAAGAATGACTTGATTATCTGTTTTGCCTGAGCCCTGCTGGCATCGCAGCCCGATTCCAGAACCAAAATCTCGAGCGTATCGTCAAACCAGGCTGAGAGGGCCTCGTCATTGCCTTGTGAAAGATATTTGGTAATAGGCACGAACACATCATATTCAGGCGTTGCGCAACGCGCATCCACACCGCAAAACAGGGCGGCGAGCAGTCCGAAATATGCAAGTCCGAGTCTCATATGACAAGTGCAAATCTTGCAAATACCAGACCATTGAAGAATAATCCCGAAAATCATTGCTATATTTGCAAGGTATGAAGATTGTCCTGCTTACTGTCGGAAAAACGGACGTGAAATGGGTTCGGGAGGGGCTGGAACTATATTGTTCCCGCATAAAGCACTATGTACCTTTCGAACTGCTTGAAATACCCGAACTCAAAAACGTTTCATCCCTTTCCCACGAACAGATCAAACTGAAGGAAGGAGAATTGATACTCAAAAACGTCAAGCCATCCGACAACGTCATCCTGCTGGACGAACGCGGAAAGCAGATGGGCTCGCTTGAATGGGCGCAGCGGCTTGGCAGCATAATGGCCTGCAGCACTCGCAACGTCGTATTTGTAATAGGAGGCGCCTACGGCTTTTCGCCGGAAGTATATGCACGCTGCGACGACAAACTTTCGCTGTCCAAAATGACGTTTTCGCATCAGATGGTTAGAACGATTTTTGCAGAACAGCTTTACCGGGCATTCACCATCCTCAAGGGGGAACCCTACCATCACGAATGAGAAACAAGCGGAAAATTTCATTTATCCTTTCCCTGCTATTCGGGGCGCTCGCCGTCCTGAACCTGCTTATCGGATTGAGAATCAACAGCATACCGGGAGACACCGACAGGTCCGCAAAAAGGGTGGAAAGCATCCTTGCCGAAAGGATGAACCGACTGGAAGGATTCTGCGCCGACCCTCCGCACAAGCTGCCGGAGGATATGGTCATATATGTTTACAGGCTGGACACCCTGGTCGAGTGGCACAACCAGTTTATGGTCCGCAATGACCAGCTGACCCGCCAGGTCCAGATGCAGTACCTGTCAAGTCCGAAAGGACCGAGCAAGCAGCCGCTCGATGCCATATCCGAAGAGCCCGAAATGTTCAACTTCGGGAACAAATTCTACATTGCCAAGCGGAAGGTAATCGACGACAGGCTGGTACTGATGGGCTTGGAGCTGATGGAGAATTCTTCCGCCGACGGGCAGAAGGGCACCATCAACCCGAATTTCAAGCTCTCGTCCGCCGGATACTCGATTGCACCGCTGTCCACCAGCGGCGGAAGCGCAGTGCATCTGGACGGCAAGCCTGTGTTCAAAATATGCTACGACGCGCTTTCCAGCACGACCACCTCAGACTTTGCGCTATACTGGCTGGCCCTTTTCCTGCTGATTGCCGGCTCGTTCCTGGCGATGTATTCGAAACAGGACCTGAAACACTATGCAATAATGGCGCTGCTGATTCTGCTTGCAATCGTTGCAATGTACATAGGGGGCCGACTGTCGCGCGACAGGATTCCCGTCTTTTCCCCAACCCTCTACTCCGGTGACAGTTTCCTTTTCTCTCTCGGTGCCGTTTATCTGGTAAACCTGTGCATCATTTCGCTTGTCGGAGGGCTTGTGCTTACAAGGAAGGACCTGTTTGCAAGGATAAAGTCGCGCCGCCAGATGGCCCTGTGGCTGGCAGCCGACATACTTGCCATCGTTCTGATTGTCATATATTCATACGTATCGCTGAGCAGCATAGTGCTCAACTCCAACATAACCCTGGAACTCTACAAATTCGGCGGACTGTCCATCAACTCGGCTCTGATATACCTCTCATACATCAGTATGCTGGTTTCGGTCCCAATGCTTCTTTACCTCGCCAATCCGGCGCTTTCCAGACTGTTCGGGTTCCACCTGCAGGTCTTTTCATCCTGGGGAAGTCTGCTTGCATCGGCGCTGACCGCAATCTTTATCGTGGTGCTTGCAGCGACGCAGGGATTCCACAAAGAAGAGAGGCGCGCCTCTGTGTGGGCAAACAGGATTGCGGTTGACAGAGACATTTCTCTGGAAATGGACCTTTGCAGGGCTGAAAGCTTGATTGAGTCCGACCCGCTGATAGGGCCTCTCGCAGCGCTTGGCAATTCCGCCTCGGTGGTAAGAAACCGCATCACCGAAAACTATCTCCGGAGGCTCGGGCAGGGCTATGACATAGTCGTAAATGTGCTTGATAATGTCAACGCCTCCTTAACCCAGCGCAACTACCTGAACAGCAGGACTTCAGGAGGATTGCCAATTGCCGACGGCTCGCATTTCCTCTTCCACGAGTCAGACAAGGGAAACATAAGGTACAGCGGCGTGTTTTACTACTATGTAAACGATGTCGGCGTAGTATCAGTACTCATCGAAATAGAGCCCAAGCTTCGTACAGGAATGCTTTCAAGCAACCTGGGTCTGCCGCAGCGTCCGGGAAGCATCACCATCCCGAGCTTCTACTCCTATGCCAGGTACAAGGGTCAGGAGCTGCGTTTTTCTTCCGGCCGCTATGCCTACCCTACCCTGCTGGACAGGGACAGAGATGCGGCCATGATGCAGAAAGAATTGTCTTTCCATCGTGAGGGTTACGTCCACTTCTCCTTCCCTGTATCAGAGGATGAACTGGTAATCTTCTCACGGCCGGAGATGGGATTTTTCGGCTATCTGATTGCCGTGATTTTCGTCACGCTGTTCTCGTTCTTCTACAACCGCATAACTTGCTCGAAACTCGGCAAAAGGCGTGTGATACCCGGACCGAGCTACTTCAGGACCAGAGTAATCTGGATACTTGAGGCTGCGCTCGTGATTGTGCTGGTGATAATGGCAGCTGTCAGCGTACAGTTTGTCTTAAGACTGAACAATGCAACGATGAATTCGGTCATGACGGATAAACTTACCCTTGTTCAGTCGCTCGTTCAGAACCAGATCAGGAACGTGCATAACGAGAGGTCGCTGAGGACTCCGGATTTTGTTACGGTGCTAAATACCGTCAGCGAGAACACGCGTATGGACATTTCGCTCTATTCCGTTGACGGAAGGGCACTGGTTTCCACCGTTCCTGAGCTCTATTCGAGGATGTTGCTGGGCAACAGGATTGATGAAACCGCTTACCATGAAATCATCTTGAGGCGCAAGAGCTATTTCATTCAGAAAGAGAATGTTGGCAAACGGAGCGTAAACTTCCTGTATGCGCCTCTGGTTAACGACAATGCCCAGATTATTGCCATATTGCAGTGTCCTTATTCCGGTCCCGCGTCATACGAACTTGAAAGGGATGCAACCCTGCACAGCGTAACCATTTTGTCGGTATTCTTTATAATGCTTCTGTTCT
>SAMEA3663297__coassemble_904_pt1 | contig 12560 bp, 4 predicted proteins | sample SAMEA3663297__metabat2_high_PE_016 | metagenome-assembled genome bin SAMEA3663297 (sample SAMEA3663297) | pig gut metagenome | biome: pig gut; feature: pig-associated habitat; material: faeces | place: China | collected 2013
ATGTCTTCAACAGACTTGCCCTGAGCGTCAGCAAGCTTCTTGATGTCCTCTTCCTCAGTAGGAACGAATTCGTGCAGAGGCGGGTCAAGCAGGCGGAATACCACCGGCTTGCCGTCCATAACCCTGAGGGTGTTCTTTACGGAAGCCTTGATGAACGGTTCGAGCTCGTCGAGAGCCGCAGCGCGCTCCTCGTCGCAGCTGCTCATAATCATCTTGCGGAGCTTTGCGAGAGGGGTCTCGCTGTTCTTTCCGTAGAACATGTGCTCGATACGGAACAGACCTATGCCTTCCGCACCGAACTGAAGGGCGCGTGCAGCATCCTCAGGAGTATCCGCATTGGTACGGATTCCGAGACGGCGATACCTGTCAACGATGCTCATGAACTTGACGAAGAGAGGGTTTTCGCTTGCGTCCATAGTCTCGATGCGGGTAGCATAAACGTAACCCTTGGAACCGTTGAGCGAGAACCAGTCACCTTCCTTATATACAGTAGGATCAGAACCGAATGAAACGGTCTTTGCTTCAAAGTCGATCTTCATCGACTCGCAACCTACGATGCAGCACTTGCCCCATCCGCGGGCAACGAGAGCAGCGTGGGAGGTCATACCTCCGCGGGTAGTAAGGATACCTGCAGAAGCCCTCATACCCTCGATATCCTCAGGAGAAGTCTCCTCACGGATAAGAATGGTCTTCTTGCCTGCAGCAGCGGCCTCCATGGCAGCCTCTGAAGTAAACACGATAGTACCTACGGCTCCGCCCGGAGATGCAGGAAGTCCCTTTGCAACAACGGCTGCAAGCTTCTCTGACTCAGGCTTGAGGACCGGATGGAGGATTTCGTCGAGCTGGGAAGGAGACACGCGCATAACGGCGGTCTTTTCATCGATCATACCCTCCTCGAGCATATCCATCGCCATCTGGAGAGCGGCGATACCGGTACGCTTGCCGATACGGCACTGCAGCATCCAGAGCTTGCCTTCCTGGATGGTGAATTCTATATCCTGCATATCGTGGAAGTGCTCCTCGAGATGTTTGCGGATTTCGTCGAGCTCCTTGTAAACCTCTGGCATAGCCATCTCAAGAGACTGGAGATCCTTGTTATGCTCGGTCTTGGTAGCCTCGTTGAGCGGGTTAGGGGTCCTGATACCGGCAACCACATCCTCGCCCTGGGCATTGATGAGCCACTCGCCATAGAACTTGTTGTCACCGCTGGCAGGGTTGCGTGAGAATGCCACGCCGGTAGCGGAGCTGCTGCCCATATTGCCAAATACCATCGACTGCACGTTTACGGCAGTACCCCAGTCATCAGGAATCTTCTCGATGCGGCGGTATGCGATTGCGCGCTTTCCGTTCCAGCTCTTGAACACGCCACCGATCGAGCCCCAGAGCTGAGCCTCTGCGGTGTCAGGGAATTCGACCCCGAGAACTTCCTTAACCTTCACCTTGAACCTGTCGCAAAGTTCCTTGAGTTCCTCAGCGGTGATATCGGTATCGGACTTGTAGCCGCGAGCTTCCTTGAGTTCGCCCATCATACGGTCGAGCTGCTGGCGGATTCCCTGGCCGTCGGCAGGTTCGATGCCCTCAGCCTTTTCCATAACGACGTCAGAATACATCATGATCAGACGACGGTATGCGTCATAGACGAAACGCGGGTTGCCTGTTTTTGCAATCATACCAGGAATGGTAGCAGAGCAAAGACCGATATTGAGGATGGTATCCATCATACCCGGCATTGAACTGCGAGCGCCTGAACGGCAGCTAACAAGGAGAGGGTCATTCTCATCGCCGAACTTCTTTCCCATAAGCTGCTCGGTAGCAGCAAGGGCAGAGGCAACTTCCGCCTTAAGTTCATCAGAATAACCGCCACCAAGAGCGTAATTCTCTGCACAGCACTCTGTTGTAATTGTAAATCCTGCCGGAACCGGCATTCCGAGACGGCTCATCTCGGCAAGGTTTGCTCCCTTTCCTCCAAGGAGCTCACGCATTGAACCATCGCCCTCGGCGGTCTTACCACCGAAACGATAGACTCTCTTTTTGCTTTCTAACATCGTATAAATTTTTCTAAGTGTAAATTCAAACCGCGAAGATACAAAAAAACTCCGTAACGGGCAACCTGCCGTTTACAACAACTTCGCAGCAAGATCACTAAGCGCGCTGCGTTCACCCCTGCGCAGGAAAACGTGCTGGAACAGAGGCTGTCCCTCCATTTTCTGCTCAAGATGGGTAAGACCGTTGGACCACTGGTCAAGGTACGGCTGGTCAATCTGGAAAATGTCACCGGTAAAGACCATCTTGGTCCCCTCTCCGGCCCTGGTTATTATGGTTTTGATTTCGTGAGGAGTAAGATTCTGCGCCTCATCTATGATGAAATAGCACTTGCCCATCGAACGGCCGCGTATGTACGCAAGCGGCTCGATGATGAGTTTTTCCTGAGTCAGCATGCTCTCTATCTTGAGAGCCTCGCGCGAGCTTGGCTTGAACTGCTCCTTAATGACGTTGAGATTGTCCATAAGCGGCTGCAAGAACGGAGACATCTTGGTTTTCTGGTCGCCAGGAAGATATCCAATATCCTGATTGCCAAGCACGATTGTAGGCCTTGAGATAACAATCTGGTCGTAATACTTCTCCTGCTGAAGAGCGGCCGCAAGGGCAAGCAGGGTCTTTCCCGTTCCGGCGCCTCCGGTCAAGGCCACCAGAGAAACGTCAGGATTGAGACAGGCGTCAAGAGCGAATTTCTGCTCATCGTTTCTCGGACGGATTCCGTATGCCTCACGCTGCTTTACGAGCACTACCCGGTTGCGGCGGTCATCGAAACGGGCGCATACCGGAGCCGATGCCTTATCCCCCTTCCAGCGCAGCTTGTAGAGCTGATTTGCGGACGGACGGCTGCCGTCAATCCTATCCCACGGAGCGGAACTGTCCGGTCCATAGCAGATATCCTGCATCACGTCATCCTCAACGATGCGTACCTGAACCTCCTTCTGGGCATCCTCGATACGCTTTTCCTCAACCTTGTCGGTAAGGTAGTCCTGAACCTCCATTCCGGCGGCCTTTGCCTTCATCCTGAGGTTCACGTCCTTGGTTACAAGAGCGACGAACCTGTCCTTGTTATTGTCCCTGACCCACATTGCGGTAGCAAGTATCCTGTGATCCTGGATATCGTCCCTGAACAGGTCACGATACTGCTCAGGGAAAGGATGATTCGGCTCTATCTTAATGAGTCCCAAGCCCTTGCCTATGGGGATACCACCATTTCCAAAGTTTCGTCCTTCGGAAATGCGGTCAATGTCTCGCATAAATCCCCTGGCATTGTAAGCCAGCGCATCATTGCCTTTCTTGAATTTGTCAAGTTCCTCAATCACGGCAATGGGAATGACCAGGTCATTGTCCTGAAAATGCCTGATAGCCTTGTGGTCGTGAAGGATAACGTTGGTATCCAACACAAAGATCTTTGATTTTGACATAATATGGTATCAGTTTCAGTGTTTCTACTTTATCAATCTTCGCCCTCCGCCTTCTGCATTAGCGCATCCAATATGGTATGCAGGCCGTTCTTTACCGACTTTTTGACTCTCACGGCAGTCGATCGCACCGAAGGATGTCCAAGGGGAAAATACGCCACATCCTGCAGGAGCAGCTCGGCATCGAGATAATCAAAATCCATATCCCTTATCTGGACCACCACTCCGGGAACCTCCGAAAACAGCAGCCGCACCACATTGTCCTCTTCAAAGGCCCTTGACATCCCCGAAATATCCAAGGTTGCCCCGGGGCCGTCCTTGCACAGCCTGTCAACCGCACCAAGCAATCCGCCTGCGCCTACGCTCACACCTGAAATAACGATTCCATCCTCAACCAGTTCCCTTACAACCTCGTAGCAATCAATGAAATAGTCCGGGTCATTAAGTTGAATGCTAACGCCGCCTCCCAGACCTTGGGACTGGGCAAGCAAACTGCCTCCGAGACGATAATCCGAGGTTTCGAAAGGAATATAAACCAGCCAGCTGGAAGGATCCGGAACCAGATTGCCGGGGCATTTCCTCGCGGCCGACATAGCCGGAAGCTTTTTCCCGTAACGGTCAAAGTCGTCTTCGCTTTCCCAGGAGCGTTGCGAAATCACCGCCTTGAAAGACAAGTCGCAGGCAGCAGCATCACAGCAACGGTAAGACTGCAGAAGCACGCCAAGCGCATCCATATACTCGGTCGCTGCACTTACGGAACGATAAAAAGCGGCATTGGAGCCAACGGGAGCACAATTCCACTTCCACACGCCCTTCAGAGCCAGATTCTGGAGGCCGAAATGTCCCGACTGCCATATCGCATCGATCAGCGAAGAGGCAACACGGCAGCGCGCGGCAACGTCTGCAAACGGCAAAGGGAAACGGAGGCGCGCTGAACGGACGGCCGCAAGATATTCATCAACCTTGCGGGCATCCCAGTCGTGCGCTTCAATGGAAGGATCTATGCTCTCGTCTATGACAATTCTGCCGTCTGCTTCGTCCCCTTGCGCGGGCTTGCACGCATCTTCGGAACCCGGCACCTGCGGACAGGTATCGGCAACGGCTTCCAACAGCTCTTCAGGAGTATATTCCTGAGGGACGCCATCAATCAGATAATGGGCATCAAGCAACATAGATCAAATTTGACAGTTAACAAATATAATCAATTTTTGTCAGCTTGTACACAAATCGGAGCATCAGAATCGTCATTTGCGCAATAATGGTCCGCATAAGTGGAAACGATGCTGACAGGAGGACAGACAAAACGGCCGGAAGCGGAAACATAGAAACTCTCCAAAATCACGCTCTCCTCCTCAGGAAGCACCTCGAGCCAATAATCGCTGCGGTCCCCGGCGACGCTGCGATATGAGCTCTGACGTCCATACAGCGGCAGGTCAAACGACAGATACTGCACTCTGCAGGACCCGGAAAGCGGCTGCACCGGCGTTACGCAGGCAGGACGAGGAGCGCTCAGATGAGCGAAACTGCGATTCTCCCGGCTCCAGATGCGATACCTGACCTCCAGCCTGTCACCGACTGACAGGGAGTCGCCTTCGGCAAGAGGCGAAGTCACAGCTCCCCTGACAAGATACCATTCCCTCTCCACTGACATTTCGTTTCCAGCCTTGCGCACATCCTCAAAAGCCTTAACACCCTGTGCCTCAAGCACGACGACGCTGCAGTCAAGCACGCTGCGCCCGCCTTCAACCACACAGGCAAGTGCCTCTATATAAGCAGGATCGCTCTCCCACTTCTGCGTCTCCTTCTGTACCATTATCCAAAGTCGGATCGCGTCCGCAAGGTCCTTGCGGCCCACGGAATCCATAAGATTGCACAAAAGCGAATGGGCATAGAGTTCGCTCTCCAACAGGCCTCTGAACGGCATAACGGCATTAGGACAATAGCAACCACCGCTCCAATGCGGCCTGATATACTGCTCGAGCGAAGCTATGTCCGCATTGAGCGAACGCCGTATCCTTGCCGAAGGCAATCTCAGGCCCAAATTATCCAGCAAGCGGGCACCATCCTTACAATCAAGCATTTGCAGACTCATAAGACGACGAGCCTTGGCCAGCACCATTCCGTCAAGGCCACGTTCGGTTGACGGAGCAAGGTATGAACGCAACTCCTTTGCAAACAAAGAAAGCTGCTTCTTGTCAGCGCAGGACCTGTCGAAAGGAACTGAAGCATACATCGCCCTCACGTATATGTACTGAGCCATACTGAGGCCCCAGAAGTCACGCAGCAAAGAGTCATTGCCTGCAAAATAACTCTTGTCCAGATACTTGACCGCAGCCGGAATGCGCGCCATAAGGCTTTCAGGAAGTTCAAGACCCATAGAGACTATCGAGTGGATCCGCTCAAGGACTACGGCGGTCACAAGCTGAGAAGAACCCATAGTCTCGAACCAGCTGACACCGCCATCGGCGCAGAAACACTTTTCCAGACGCTCAAGCACCGAAGCCATATCCGCCGCATCGCGCTTCAGCCCCATCTTGTCAACAAGAGCAGCTACATAAACCGCCTCGCTCAAATCAATGGCATTGTCCGACTGAGGAGTGATGCGGGCAGGAACTGCCTCAAGGAGCATATCCTCTATCCTGATTCTGCTCACGACAGCCTGGTCAGGACTGAAGTTAACAAACGCTGCACGCAGGGAATCAACTATACGCTGATAATCGCCATCATCGGTAAGCAAAGCCGAATGTGCCTCAATTACAGGCAGTTCCGCACGCCTCAGCTCAATGCTGTAAAATACTGCGTCAGCAGCGTCCGAAGCATTTTCTGGAGCAAAAGACAGAAGGATGCCGACACGGCTGCCCTTGCAGGCGGGAACTCTGACATTAACGCCAAGACCCTCGTTGCCACCGACTTCAACACTGAAGGATTCACGGGCAAATGGAACGGACTTGCGATAGTCATCTCCTTCGTAAAATGCTGCCGAAAGCACTCCCCTGACATTGTCCGAAGTACTGTTGGACACACTCACCGGAAGCACGCACTCATCCGAAGCCTTGTCCGAACTGCCGACATAAAGGCAAGCCGGAACCGAACTGGAAATGCGCACAGGGATGGTAACGACAAAACTGCTGTCCGCCACTGCCGACTGCATCTTACGGTTATGGGCAAAGACATTTACACGGAATCGCGACAATTTGTCCGAAGCCTTGAAGCTCAGCCTTGCGCGCCCCTCAGAATCTGTCCTCAATGCCGGTTGCCAGCAAAGAACCTCCGAAAAGTCATCCCTTACAGTCTGCGGCACGGAAGGGTCCAGCGCCGAGCCTGCATCCAAAGCAGGCAAGGCATTGACAGACACTGACTCAGCCTCTTCCAAGACAGCACCGTCCTCCATACTTGCAGCAGCAAAAGTCGCTGACTTTCCACGGACAAACGCACTTGGCCGTCCACCATACCCAATAACATACTCAGGCTCAATCAACCTGTCATCGCCCCAGGCAGTACTGTACCGACATTCCGGAAGACGCAGCGGAACCGGCGCAAACGCAGTCCACACGTTGCTCGCCCACTGCTCCATCGCCTCGTCATAAACGGCAACGGCGCACTCCACGTCCGGAGAGGACTGTAGGATTAAAGAGAATTCTCCTCCGGGGCTCACCCTGTCGCGGAAGCCGATGAACGAGAGCGGAAGAGACGCAAAGACTCTGCCGGCCTTCCACTCGTAACTCCAGTTGCCACCGCTGCGGTCCTTGAACCACAAGCAGTTGATTTTCAGCCTTTCGCAAGGATAACTGCGGTCAAGATCGATAACGATGAGACTTTCCTTTCCTGTCGCATCCGGGCCAATGATGCCGTTTGGAACCACCTCTCCCTTGCCGTTTTCCAAATCGGTCACCATCCAAAGCGGCCCTTCGGACGCACCGACAAAAACGCGCCTGCGGCCCTCATCCGGAACGCAAACCAGCGCGGAAATACCTGAAGGAAGGCATTTTGCATCAGGAGAAAGCTTTACAAAGTTCTCCTCTCTTGTCTGTTCAAACACTTTCCCTGAGCTGTTCCTGGCACTCGCCTTGATGACGCATTCGTACAAGCCGTCAGGCAAGGACGCGATATTGAGGTCGAGAACATCCGAATCTAGGTCAGACAGCCTTGCACGACCCTTTTTGAGAGTATCACTTCCCGAAACCATAGCCCAGTCAAACGATATGTCGGAACCGGCAAACTTGTGTGGTTCTGAGAAGGAAACGCTCAGTTTGATGCGAATCCGGTCTGAACATATTATGGAGGCACCATCCAGGCTACAACGCACCGAACCCGGAGAAGAATTGACAACGGAAGAATCGAAATACAATTCCGGCATATAGCACAGCATAGTGCTGAACTGCCGGCTCTCGCCGCTTGCGTCTGTGACGTCTAGCAAAAAGGTATATCTGCCCGTCCTTTCCCCTATGCACACCGGGACGCTGAAACTGCCGTCTGCAGCGAGTTCCACATCGCCGTCTGCAACACTGTTATTCCAGTTCCGGACGGTATATTTGCAACGCAGGGTCGCGAGCGGATGTCCGGAATAGTTGCGGACAAGACCTCTTACCGTGATGGTATCGCCGCTGAATGCGTTTGAAGGGAAGTCATCCCATCGCAGGTCAAACGAAGGCAACTCGCTATCTGTCAATATAATCGACTTATTTTGCAATAATTTGTTCCCTATTTTCACGCGTAGCTGGCAATTGCCGCTCCTTTCAGGTCGCCCTACATTGAAACTGCCGCTTACCGAAGAAAAACTGTCCGTTTCGCGCTTGAGGGAACTGACTTTTCCGTCCGGGTCGGCAAATTCCACCGTAATCATCTCACCGGGGCAGGAGCTCAAGTTCTCCGAACCACGGTACAGGATTGCCTTGAAGGATATGTCCTCGCCGGGTCTGGCCACTTTGCGGTCGGTGAGCAAAGTACAACGCAGGAGATTGTCATCGTTTGACTCAAGCCGTTGAGGCATATATAAATAACAGGCACGAGACTCTCTGCGAACGCCATCCTTTCCCGTCATATAGGCCTTGATGTAGAAATTGCGCCAAGACGGCTTGTCGCCCATCGGAGAAAGGAATTGATCCGAAAGAGGACAATATGTCCTGTCGAGAGTGTAAGTCATTTCGGAAAGAGGCTTGGTGTCGCTCCCGGATCCGAAAAGTTTGAGCGTGCAACTGCCTACCGGTTCGCCCGACCTGCTGTCTGCGACAAATGCTGCAAGGCCGGAAGAGTGTTGCCTCAAGGCAATGGACAAACTGGTACGCTCATAGTCCAGCTTGCGGTTCTGCCCATATCCTTCCAGTTTGACGACATAGCGACCGTCATCAAGGACAGGAAGATCAACCTTCACTGTATCAAACACATAAAAAGGGCTATCCGGATTCTTCAGAGACGATTTGAACACTGGATGCCTTTCATCAGAAGCAGGATATATGAGCACGTTCAGAGAAGGAACGTTACGTAAAGCCAGTATCAGTTTATCGTCATCGATACGGGCGTTGACGTCTTTAGCTTCAAGCCTGTCGATGAGGTTTTTGACATAAAAGCAATACGAAACCAGCTGCTTCTCATCTCCGACATATGAAGCACGCTTTTTTTCATATGCCTTACAATCTTGATACAGAGCAAGATATTCCTTCTCCCCCGCAGCCGCGGATTCCAACTTCGCAAACCGGGCCATCAAAAGGCGCTCGGCAGGGAGCAAAGAGGCGGCCTTGTCCTTATATTTCTCATAAACAGACTCAAGAGCAGCGGTCCTTGCAGCATCCTTCTCCCGATTCGCCTTTTCAAAAGCAATGACAGCCTCCTGGGGATAGACCCCGGCATAATGCCGGCCAAGTTCTCCGAGCTGGCTTTTGCGTTTGAGTCCATACCAGAGGGCAAATTCGTAATCATTTTTTATCTGCTTCGCAATCACCGCCCAATACCCATACCCGGTTTCAAGAATCAGGTTATTGTAGAAACCGGTATTGCAGGCAGACTCCAAAAGCTTACGGTTCTCAAGCGCATACGATTCATAATCAGCAATATCAGTCTTGCTGACAAGATTGATTACAGGACTGTCATACCGGGCAAAATCCTCTGCTACCTTCTTGCGGCTCTCCGATGAAAGCTTCCAGTCCATCCGTGACCTTGCCGCAATCCATTTGACGCTGGCATCGTAATAATCCCAATCAAGACGCCTGCTTTCAGCCTCGGACCTGATTTGCTCGAGAGCAGCAACCATATCGGCAGGTTTGTCCGCACGTTCGGCGGACTCGTATTTAGACCAGAGCCTTGCTAGTTCCTGATTAATTCCAAGTATAAGAGACAGTGAAGTCAACATATAGAGTATCTTATTCATAGTCAGTGGTTTAATTATTAAACAAAGGCAGAGCCTCCGCAACGACAAAAGTACTGCCGCCAATATATATGATGCGGTCAGGCTCAAATTCGTTGCACGAAGAGGCCGCAAAAGTTGAATCAGTAGCGGAAGTGGCAGGACCAGCGGCGGAAGCCGCACCGGCAGCAAACACAGCTCCGGACAGCCGTCCAATAGCGGCAGAGACAGTACCGGCATCGCAGAGTCTCAGGTCCGGACGCAGACTCGAGAGCAGACTCAGCAGGCTGGCCGAAGGCATAGCCCTCGGAGTATCAGGAGCGACCAGCAGGTAGTCCGCCCACAAAGGAAGCAGATGCGCAATCCCCGCGACATCCTTATCCGCCATCACCCCGTACACGATGCTAACCGGCACGCGTCCACCCCCGGAAAGTCTCTCCAGCCGCTCGAAATTCTCCTTCAGCGCTGGCGGATTATGCCCTATGTCAAATATATAAAGAGAACTTCCCCTTCGCCTGCATTCCCATCTGCCCCGAAGTCCAGTAATGGCGGAGAAACTGCCCCAAACCCGCTGCAAATAAGCCAGTTGACTTTCTATATTTACAGTCGAATTCTCCATTGCAGCAGCAGTTGAGCCGGCCTCACCAGGAGCAGACCCAAAGGCAATGCGGGTATCGCCTTCAGCACCAGGAGCAGACCCGGCAGCAGAGTCAAGAGAGCTGCAAGCCGCAGCAAACAAGTCGGTAAGTTCCCCTGCCGCAGCGACCAGACTCGCAGGTCCCTTATCCCCCTGCGCAAGCAGTTCCAGAGCCGCAATGACGGTCGGCGCATTGAGCCGCGACCAGGCATCGTAAGGCAGATCCGGCAGTGTACGGACCAATTCGTCGGCGAAGAACAGCTCGCTCCCCTTTTCCGCCGCGATGCGGGCAAATTCGGGAGCGGTTTCATCGTCGCGGCCGGAGACCAGCGCAGGCACGCCCGGCTTGAAGATTCCGGCTTTTTCCGCGGCAATTTCCTTACGGGAGCCGCCAAGTATCGCACAGTGGTCCAATCCTATGGAAGTAATTATGCTGAGAACGGGATTGACAATATTCGTACTGTCAAGCCTGCCGCCCAGTCCGCACTCCATTACCACGCAATCCGTATCGTTTTGCGCAAACCATAGGAATGCCATTGCCGTCGTTATCTCAAAAAAGCTGTAAGACTGCTCGGGAAGGGCATCGATGATATCAAGGAATTGCATCACCGCCTCGCGCGGAATCATTTCCGAAACGGGAAGTCCGGTATCGTCCGGAGAGAGGTCGGGAACGACTGCAGAAGTGTGGTTTGGAGTAACGGCAGTCTCGGGCAAAAAGAGGCGGAACGGCGGGTTTGCGGCAGGTCCTACAATCTTTATACGCTCCCGAAAATCAAGCATATGGGGAGAAGTATAGAGGCCAACCCGCAAGCCGCAGGATGCCAGAAGGGCTGCAAGCAGAGAACTCACGGTTCCCTTGCCGTTTGTACCTGCAACGTGAATGACGGTCAGACGGGACGACGGATTGCCAAGCCGGCTGTCCAGCATCCTGATGGCATCGAGGCCGGGCTTGTACGCCTGCGAAGAAAAGCCCGCGCTCTGCACGCTCTGGTGCCGTCTGAACAATTCCTCTATCCTCTCGTTATAATTCCGATTCTCCATACCCAAAGATAACAATTATCACATTCTGCACAAAGGCTGGTCAGCGAAAAGTGGCTGCTGTTTGCAGCCTTGAAGATAATACAAAATACGTGCAAAGAAACAAATAAAGATTCGTAAAACTAAATCTTATGTTTACGAATCTGTATTCCATTTGTCCTAATAGAATTCTATTTTTGCAAATGTTCAAACTATAACCAGAATAAGACTATGAACTACTTTCAAGCAAAACAAAACATCGAGGAGAGAGTGTTTGTGGACCTGCTCTCCGATTCGGGATTCAAGGCTGTCTATGCCGATCCGGCAAACAAGCATCTGCTGATAAACTTGCTAAATAATGTACTCCCGGATGATGTGCGCGTGAGTGACATCGTAGAGTACAGGGACCGGGAGCAGCAGACCGACACGATTTTCAGTAAAAAGACAATACTGGACCTGGTGTGTCGGGACTCGGCAGGGAACATATTCGGGATTGAGGTACAGAAGAAGGTCGATAAAGACTTTGCTAAACGCTGCGTTTACTATGCTTCCGGGCAGTACCACTCTCAGTTGAGTAGTGGCGGGCGCTATTCAGAATTGCATCCGGTGTATGAACTTGCGTTCCTGGAAGAGAAGTATCCTCACAGGGATGAGTCAGAATGGGACAGCGAACACATCGTCTCGCATTACCACCTTACAGAAAAGAGAACAGGAGAGAGTCTATGTTCGACTATTTTCATTATCTTCGCAGAGTTGGGACGCTTTACCAAAAGCGCAGAAGATTGCGTTACGACAAGGGATAAGCTGTTCTACTGGTTCAAGCACGCAGGAGACGAGAGAGAAAGTCCATCGTGGCGCGATGACCCAGAGATGCAGGCACTTGTAACGGCTACGGAGATTGCTGCATTCCCAGCGGAGAAGATGGATATTTACATTAAAGACTTTATGAACGAAATGGATATCGAATACCAGAAAGGTATTTGCTACAACGAAGGACGCGAGGAAGGAGCCAGGGAAACTGCCGTCAAAACGGCGAGAGCATTGCTGGAAGAAGGTATCTCCGTTGCAGTCATTGCTCGGTGCACGGGATTGACTATTGATGAGGTAG
>SAMEA3663297__coassemble_980_pt1 | contig 11737 bp, 5 predicted proteins | sample SAMEA3663297__metabat2_high_PE_016 | metagenome-assembled genome bin SAMEA3663297 (sample SAMEA3663297) | pig gut metagenome | biome: pig gut; feature: pig-associated habitat; material: faeces | place: China | collected 2013
GCCGACTCCGAGGGGGTGAAGGATGAGCTGTACCTCAAACTGAGCAGGATGCTCGAAGATCCTTCAGCCGCGGGTGAAGATCCGGGACCTGTCCTGGAAAACTTCGTGGAACTTGTACGGCAGAACGGTCGCCTGGACTATATCTGTCAGATATTCAGGACTTTCCTTGCCTTGTACAGGGAGTCCGAAGGCATCTTGCACGCAAGGCTTACAACGGCAGCAGTCATACCCGGACTCGATGACAGGCTCAAGGCCTCGCTTGAGTCCGCCACGGGGCTGAAGGTCGAGATGGAATGTTCAATCGACCCGGACCTTGTGGGAGGCTTTGTCCTCCGGACGGACGAGCTCCTGCTTGACGCAAGCGTCAGACGCCGCATCGAAGATATTAGACGCAAGTTTGTAATCAACTCCAACAGAATAGTTTAATCCAATCATTCATATGTCTCAGAACAGCATCAGGGCAAGTGAAATTTCCGATATACTGCTCGAAAAACTCAAAGGAATCGACATCACCCCAAAATATGAGGAGATAGGTACCGTATTGAGCGTAAGTGACGGTGTAGCAAGAATATACGGTCTGTCGAACGCCGAGATGGGCGAGCTCGTTGAGTTCCAGTCCGGCATCAAGGGCGTCGTCATGAACCTCGAGGAAGACAATGTCGGCGTCGTGCTTATGGGCCAGACGGACCTGGTCGGCGAAGACATGCAGGTGCGCCGCCTGGGTGTAATCGCCTCCATTCCTGCGGGCGAAGGACTTGTCGGCAGGGTTGTGGATCCTATCGGCACGCCGCTCGACGGGCTTGGCGAAATCCGCGGAGAAAGCATCCTGATGCCGCTTGAGCGCAAGGCCCCTGGAGTAATCTTCCGCGAACCTGTGCACGAACCACTCCAGACCGGCATCAAGGCAATAGATGCGATGATTCCTATCGGCCGCGGGCAGCGCGAGCTCATAATCGGCGACCGCCAGACCGGAAAGACAGCCATAGCCATAGACACCATCATCAACCAGCGCGCCGGCTATCTTGCCGGAGATCCCGTTTATTGCATCTATGTCGCTGTAGGTCAGAAGGGTTCGACCGTCGCCTCGATAGTCCGCACCCTGCGCGAAAAGGGCGCGATGGAATACACGACCGTCATCGCCGCCACTGCCGCCGACCCTGCCGCTCTGCGCTACTACGCCCCGTTTGCCGGAGCCGCTCTGGGCGAATTCTTCCGTGACACCGGGCGTCACGCCCTTGTCGTTTACGATGACCTTTCCAAGCAGGCGGTTGCCTACAGGGAGGTGTCGCTTATCCTGCGCAGGCCGTCGGGAAGGGAGGCGTACCCGGGAGATGTATTCTACCTTCATTCGCGATTGCTCGAGAGGGCTGCAAAAATCATTGGCCAGCAGGAAGTTGCTGAAAAGATGAATGACCTCCCGGCTGTGCTGGAGGGCAAGGTCCGCGCCGGAGGTTCGCTGACTGCCCTGCCTATCATCGAGACCCAGGCGGGCGACGTGTCGGCATACATCCCGACCAATGTCATTTCCATTACTGACGGTCAGATTTATCTGGAGACTTCACTTTTCAATGCTGGTGTGCGTCCTGCGATCAATGTCGGAATCTCGGTGTCCCGCGTAGGCGGCAGCGCCCAGATCAAAAGCATGAAGAAGGTTGCCGGTACGCTGAAGATCGATCAGGCTCAGTATGAGGAACTTGAGTCGTTCAGCAAATTCTCTTCCGATATGGATAAGGTGACCGCGATGACCATAGACAAGGGACGCAAGAACAGCCGCCTGCTGATTCAGCCTCAGTACAGCCCTATGCCTGTGGGAGAGCAGGTTGCAGTGCTTTATTGCGGAACCCACGCGCTGATGACAGGCATCGACGACGATCAGGTGCCTCAGTTCCAGGAACTTTTCCTCGACAGGATGCGCTCGCGCCATCAGGAGGTGCTTGACAGGCTGGGTAGTGGTGAACTTGACGTGGCAGCCTGCAACGTTATCGAGCGTACTGCAGTTGAAGTTTGCAAATCACTTTCAAGAATTTAATATAGGTGCCGACATTAAGGGAGACAAAGGAGCGCATAGCTTCGGTTCGCAATACGCTGAAAATCACTTCGGCGATGAAGCTCGTGGCATCGGCCAAACTGCGCAAGGCACAGAGGTCGATAGAGTCTCTTCGTCCTTATCAGCAGGCTCTCGGAGAGATTCTCTCGGAGTTGTGCAGTCCGGCAGCTGGTGCCGCAACGCCTGTGGAGGACGGTATTTCCGCTCCAGTTCCCGAGCCGGCCGGCACGGCCACTGCACTGCGTCCTGAAGCTGAGGCAAAACCGCGCGGACGGGTGGCCCTGGTCTGCATTTCGTCCAACACCTCGCTCTGCGGGGCGTTCAATGCCAATGTCATACGCAAGACTATGGCAATCCTGAACCGTCTCGACACCAAGCCTGACATATACGCTTTCGGCCGCAAGGTGGGCGATGCGCTGCGCCGGGCGGGCTATCCCATTGAACGCGACTGCTCTGCGATGGTCCAGAACTGCAACTATGACAGTGTGGAAGAATTTGCCCTGCACCTGCTGGACTTGCACCGATCCGGGGTCCTCGACAAGGTTTACCTGATTTACACCGGCTTTGTCTCGACCTCCCGGCAGGAGATAAGGGTGGAGCAGTTCCTGCCTTATGGAAAAGAGGAAGTCGTTGAGAGCAAATTATTCATTGTAGAGCCTTCGGCCGAGTCTCTGGTGTCGGAGCTCAGGCCGCAGGTGCTCGCGCTGCGTCTTTATGCGGCACTGCTCGATTCGGCCGCAGCTGAGCAGGCGGCACGTACTATGGCTATGCAGACGGCATCGGACAATGCGGAGAATCTGCTTTCGGAGCTGTCTCTCGAGTATAACAAGTGCCGTCAGCAACGTATTACAGATGAGATTCTTGACCTTGCGGGTGGTTCCGCAGGAGAGTAGTATGGGTCGGGAATGATGCCCGGAAAGGGCAGAGTTAGGTTAGTTTAAAGTGTCTCTTTTTGTTTTTAACGAATTTTTTGGCTATATTGCGACCGCTTTTGTGTCCAAGGCAACCCTTGGGCGTGATTTTGCTTTGAATATCGTTACGTTAGTTTTTATTAGTTCATTTAACATCAGGTGCTTATGAAAAAAGCCTTTATGCTGTTATGTACAGCCTTGGTGATGTTCTCTGTAACCGCTGTTGCCCAGAATGTTACGGTGACAGGTAGGATTACGGATGCATCTACCGGTGAGGGCATTCCATTTGCCTATGTGCTTCTCAAAAACGAGAAAGTAGGCTCGATGTCGGATGCCAACGGTAATTATTCAATTACCTTGCCAAAAGAAGGTATATTGGTGTATTCTTCTGTTGGTTATCACAGTGCGGAAGTCAAGGTCGGCACTCGCCGTCAGATTGACATTGCACTTAGCCCGGACCTCGAACTCATCGACGAGACCGTGGTCATCGCTTACGGTACGACCACCAAGAAGTCGTTTACCGGTTCGGCCGCAGTCGTTTCCAGCGATGAAATTGCAAAGCGTGTCACTTCGACCGTGACCAACGCCCTTGCAGGTACCACTCCGGGTGTCCAGGTCATCTCTTCAACCGGTGACCCTGCTGCAGGCGGCGGCGCAATCCGTATCCGCGGTATCGGCTCAATGAGCGCAAGCAGCGCGCCTCTCTATGTAGTTGACGGTATGCCTTTCGACGGTTCCATCAGCGACATCAACCCTAATGACGTTGAGTCTATCTCCGTCCTCAAGGATGCATCTGCCAGCGCCATCTACGGTGCCCGTGGTGCAAACGGTGTCGTTCTCATTACCACCAAGAAGGCAGGTCACGGCGTGCCGAACGTAAAGTTTGACGCCAAGGTAGGTTCAAACTCACGACTCATCCCTAATTACGATATCATCACCGAGCCGGGTCTTTACTATGAAACCTGGTACAAGTTGATGTACAACTCGAAGCTGTACTCAGGTTCTTCCGTTGCAGAAGCTTATGCTTATGCCGACAAAAACCTCCTCAATGAGAACAACGGCGGTCTCGGTTACCTCGTTTACACACTCCCTGAGGGACAGAACCTTGTAGGTCACAACTTCAAGCTCAATCCTAACGCTACCCTCGGATACGATGACGGTGAGTACTACTACATTCCAGACAACTGGTATGATGAGGTGTTCCACAACTCGCTCCGTCAGGAGTACAACGTGTCCATCAGCGGCAACTCTGGCGGACTCAACTACTACGCCAGCGTAGGTTACCTCAATGACGGCGGTATCATCAGCAACTCTGACTACAAGAGATACACAGCCCGTATCAATGCCGATTACAGGGCCAAGTCCTGGTTGCGCTTCACCACAAACCTCAGCTACTCTTACTCAGACTCACAGTCTCCGGGATCATACAGTTGGGGTTCATCAGGCAACATCTTCTACATTGCCAACAACATTGCGCCTATCTATCCTCTTTATGTGCGCAATTCCAACACTCACGATATCCTTACCGAGAACGGACGTACCGTTTACGATTCAAACAACACCAATTTCAAGCGTGCCGCATTTACCGGAAACGCTGTCCGTGACAATGAGTACAACGCCAAGCACAACTATGCTGACGTGCTCACCGGAAAGTTCGGTGTAGTCCTCACTCCTGTCAAGGGCCTCGACATTCAGGCAAACCTCGGTCTCACAAACGACAACACCAGGTCCAACGCCCTCTACAGCATGTTCGGTTCTTCTTCAGCTGATGACGGAGCCGCATCTGTTTCCCACTCAAGGCTCTTTACCGTAAACAGCCAGCTCCTTGCCACCTACAAGACCGACTTCGGTGGAAGCAGGCATCATTTCGACGTACTTGCCGGTTACGAGCGTTACAATCTCACTTCTCAGGGTCTGTCAGGTTACAACGACCACCTTTTCAACCCGTTCGTTGGAGAACTCAACAACGCCGACGGTACCAGCAAGCTTGAGGCAACCTCTTCAACCTCATATTATATGACTGAAGGTTTCCTTACCCGTGCCGGATATGACTATGACGAGAAGTATTTCATCAGCGGTTCATTCCGTCGCGATGCATCTTCACGTTTCGCTCCGGGACACCGTTGGGGTAACTTCGGAAGCGTGGGTCTCGCCTGGCTTATGAGCAAGGAAGACTTCCTTAGCGGAGCAGATTGGATCAACACCTTGAAACTCAAGGCAAGCTACGGTCTTCAGGGTAACGATAACCTCGGTTCATACTATCCATACGCAGACCAGTACACCCACTCATACAACGAAGAGACCAAGGAATACAGCGTCACTCTGTCATACAAGGGTAACGAGGAACTTACCTGGGAGTCTTCACACTCTCTGAACGCCGGTCTCGACTTTGAATTGTTCGACTCCCGTCTTTCAGGATCCTTCGAAATCTTCAACAGAATCACCAGCGACCTTCTCTACTCCAAGGAAGTTCCGCTTTCTTCAGGTAACCCTACCGGATTCGTTCCAATCAACGTGGGTTCAATCAGCAACAAGGGATTCGAGCTTGTACTCAACTATGACATCATAAAGACCCAGAACATTCTCTGGTCTGCAAATGCCAACCTCAGCCACTACAAGAACACCATCCTCTCTCTCGACGAGTCAGTATCAGAGACAGGTATCAAGGGAAGCACCCGTATCTACAAGGTCGGAGGCTCTCTCTACGAGTCATACCTCCGCAAGTATGCAGGTGTAAACGAGGAAGGAAAGGCCCTCTATTACAAGAAGGAGAAGGATGCCGAAGGAAAAGAGACCGGCAACATCATCACCACTACCGACTTTACTTCAGCAGACCAGTTCGAGTGCGGAACTACTCTTCCTAAGCTCTTCGGTGGCTTCGGTTCAAGTCTGAGCGCTTACGGTTTCGACCTCTCATTCCAGTGCTCATTCCAGCTTGGTGGCAAGTACTATGATGGTCAGTATCAGGCCCTTATGCTTAGCCAGAACAGTGCTGGACAGGCTATCCACAGGGATATCCTCAATGCCTGGACTCCGGAAAATACCGACACCGACATCCCTCGCCTCGACGGCGACTATACCGTTGGACAGACTGCAGTTGACCGCTTTATGATCAGCAGCAACTACCTCAGCCTTGACAACATTACCCTGGGATATACCTTCCCTGCTTCATTTGCCAAGAAACTGGGCCTTGGTTCACTCAGAGTTTACGTAACCGGTGACAACCTTTATGTACTCTCTGCCCGTCAGGGTGTCGATCCAAGATTCTCTCTCGGTATCGGTAGCTATACTTCAGGCTCCGGTCTCAACAGCAACTCATACTCAGCTATGCGTAATGTTACCGGTGGCGTCACTCTCACTTTCTAACATTTAATCGAACCGTATTATGATTAACAACAAGATAACTTCATTTGTTGCAGTGCTTGCGCTCGCCTCAGTTGCATCCTGCACGTCGATGGATGAGCTTGAGCCTCAGGGTGGCAGCATGCTTGCCAGCCAGTACGAGGCGACGGTTGCAGCCGTGCCGCAGAGAGCCGATGCCGTATTTACCGGTATGTACACAAAACTCGGCGATCCTCTTTCATATGGTAACTTCTCTTCCAGCCGTCCTGATGACTTTGGCTTCATTATGATGGCATTCTCCAATGACCTCGAGGCATCCGATATCGCTATGCCTAACATCGGTTACAACTGGTTCTCAGTATGTGGAGAGCTTACTTCAAGAAACGCAGACTACGCAAACCCTTATATCCGTTATCGTGGCATATATGATGAGGTTGCAAGAGCTCACGACGTGATGAACGCCTATGGCGACGTTACCGAGGAGACCCCCGCTGACGTCAGGGCACGCGTCGGACAGGCATATGCCATCAGGGCATTCTGCTACCTTAATATCGCTCCTTATTTCCAGTTCAGGTACGCTGAACATCAAGAGGATCCTTGCGTTCCTATCGTGACACGTGAAACCGTTGACGTTGCAAATAACCCGCGCGCAACCGTGAAGGAAGTTTACGACCTCATCCTTTCCGACCTCACTACCGCCATCGAGTACCTCGAGGGCTACCAGAGGCCAGACAAGTCAAAGATCGACCAGCAGGTCGCCTATGGACTCCGCGCACGCGCATATCTCAATATGGAGAAATGGGAAGAGGCAGCCGAGGATGCAGCAAAGGCTGCAGCAGGCTACACTCCTTCATCAATCGCCGATTGCAGCAAGCCTTCGTTCTGCAAGATTACCGAGCCTAACTGGCTCTGGGGATATGATATGACTCCTGACGTTGCAAAAACTTACCCTTATGCAACTTCTTCAGCATGGATCCGTTCATTCTCCGCTGACGGTTATACTCCTGCAACCCAGTGCTACGCATTCATCAACAATCTTCTCTATAACAAGATTCCGGATACTGACGTGCGCAAGGGCTGGTGGGTCAACGAAGATCTCTACTCTCCGCTTCTCGAAGGCCTTACCTTCCCTAACCCTGACGGCGGCGTGCTTGTCGGACAGGAAATTGCAACGGCAAACATCGCTGACGTAAAGGCGACCTTCCTTCCTTATACCAATGTCAAGTTTGCTTGCGACCCTATCGGTACCACCCTCAATGATGAAGACTGGCCATTTATGAGGGTTGAGGAAATGCTTCTCATCCAGGCAGAGGCCCTTTACAAGAGCGGCAAGACAGCTGAGGGTATCAAGGTGCTCAACGACTTTGTCAAGACTTACCGTGATCCTGCATACAATGCTGAACTTACCGGACGCAAGTTCGAAGACGAGGTATGGTTCCAGCGCAGGGTCGAGCTTTGGGGTGAAGGATTTGCCAACAACGATACCCGTCGTCTCGGCAAGCCTTTCGTAAGGTTCCACGACAACAATAGCAATATTCCTGACGCTTTCCGCTTCAATGTTGCCGCTGATGACAGATGGCTCCTTATGAGGTTCTGCACAACCGAGCTCAATTTCAACGAGGGTATCGAAGACAACGAGGGTGGCAACCTTCCTGTAATGGGTCAAAATAAGACTCTCCGTGATGGTGTTACCGACTAAAAACCCGATTAACGATGAAAACAATTTATAGATTATTTGCAGCATTCTCTGCTCTTTCGCTCTTTGCGGCTGCTTGTTCTCCTGTAGAAGAGTACAAACCGGGAGTAGAAGACAATACGGACTGCTACGGCGTGTATTTCCCGGCACAGGAAACAGAATTTGTAAGGAGTCCGGAGGAAGCTACCGTCATCACCTTCACCGTGGCTCGTGAAAAGACTGACGGCGACCTTATTGTGCCTATCAATGTAAAAGATACCAGTTCCATCTTCAATATCAAGCCTGTCAACGCTGTGTTTGAGGACGGTCAGTCCGAGACCACCATTTCGTTCGATTATGCAAGAATTGCAGTTGGCCAGGAGTATCTTGTCAGTCTCTCAATCGAAGGTGACGAATTTGTCTCAAAGTATTCTACACTTCCATCCAACCTTGACTTCACAGTTCTCGTTGAGAAATGGAACGATTTGGGTGTAGGTACCTTTACAATGAACGTAGACCTCTGGGACCCGTTCACCTGCGCGGTGCGATTCTTCCAGAGCGACCTCAATCCTGCTATTTACCGCATCAAGATGCACGAAGTTCTTGAAGATGGTACTACGGATTTGATTTTCAGTGAAGAACAGAATACATATCTTTACTTCAAGGTTCTGAAGAAGGGTGACAAGGTATTTGACAATGTTGCTGACAAGGATGACCTCGTATTTTTCGATGTTTTCCATACCGGTATCATTAACAGTACATATAACGCCGAACTTCTTTTCGTTCACCCGGGTTCTTTATCAAGTTTTACTGTTTCAGACTGGTACTATAACAAGGTTATCCAGGTCAAGGAAGACGGCTCACCTGCTGTTATCCAGCTCGCACCGTACATTTTTATGAATGGTATCGGTGGTTGGTCTTTCATCGATCAGGACGAAGCCATCATCCTTGTCCTTCCTGGCTGTCAGCTCGTTAACTACAGTATGGAAATCGAGGCCGGTTACTCTGAGAACGGAGTGCTTCCTGTCAAATTCGAGCTCGGTGCCGACGTTGCAAAGGTTAAGTATGCCATTTATCCGGGCACTCTCAACTCTGCACAGGTTACAAGGTATGCGGGTCAGATTGCCGACGGTTCTGCCGAAGGAATCGCTACACTTCCTGCTGACGGCATCGCAAAGTTAACTCTTCCTGAAACCGGCGTTTACACCGTTGTTGCCGTATCTTTCGACGCAACTGGAGAGGCTCAGGAAACTGCCGCTGCAACAATCAATTACGTGGCTGAGGGTGACAATAAGGACGTTGAGCTTTATTCAGGCCTTGTCGCAACCGGTAAATACGGAAAGGAGTACACTTCTGACAATACCCTCGAGTACTATATCTTCGGACAGGATCTCGTTGACATAAAGATCGGTCTCTTTGAGAAGGGTGTTCTCGAAAATAATTATGAGGCCTGTGTAGAGGAAGTCCTCGCTTCCGAGTCTCTCTCTGAAGAAGATATCGAGGCTGCGAACACTTCATCGTATGTTGCAGTATTCAAGGACTGTGTTCCGGGAACAGAGTATTCGGTTCTTGCTTGGGCATCCAACGGTTACGCTTATGCCTTCGATGTGGCTTCCGCCAAGACAACAGGCAAGCTTGTGGTTAGCCTTGAAGATATGATTGGTGTTTACTCAACTTCTATCACTTCATATTACAATGGTCCGCTCAAACCGCTTCAAATGGTTATCGAACCTAGTGATGATGAATGGTACAATCTTATGGTTACCACGTTCTATGGTATCGAACTCGATGCTCCTATTTACATCGATTTTGATCAGGATACCAACCGTATGCTCTTCTACGACTGGCAGCCTATTCTCGCTGACGAGGAGAATGACCAGGCCATCCTGTTTGCAAGTGCAAGCGATGATGGCAATCCAATCATGTTCACCATTACCGGAAAAGGCAAGTTCAGCCAGCCTTCTGGAATGTTCGGTCTTTACGTTACCGATTACAACGGGACCAAGGGTTTGGGTTGGGCTGACCTGTTCACCTCTTTCTCAGCCACCAAGGTTGGCGATCTGACTTCCGGTGCCTCAGCTGCCGCACCTGCGTCAATCGCAAGCATCGAGGTCAAGGAGTCTGCCAAGGAGCGTTTCTTCCCTGCCAAGCCAAGTTTCCGTTGCAACTATGTTACTATGGATGTAGTAAAGAACGAGGCTGCAAGCAAGACCTCACGCAAGGTTGAGTTCACTCCGAGCGATCTTATCGTAAAATAAGCAAGTATTTTTACTATCTTTGTAGTCCGGCTCGCCAACTGTGGCGTACCGGACTATTTTGTTGTCAGTATGAAACATCTTATAAACATTGCAGGCTTTATTTTCTTCGCTGCGGCCTTGTTCTCGTGTACACAGGAGGTCCAGTTGCAGGAAGAGCATTTCGATACCGTAAAGGTGCTGGGTACAAAATCCTGCGCAGATCCTGCCTCTCTGCTTGTCAAGCTGGAGAATGGAGCCACCGGCGAGCAGATTATGCTTTTGGCTCCGGGAGTCGCATCCGTAAACAGACTGTTCCCTTCCATTCCCGGAAAAGAAGAGCTGGAGGCACAGTTCGGTCTTGACCGCTGGTATGAGCTTTCCCTTGTGCCGGGAACGGACAACGGAGACCTGGCACAGACCCTTGCAGCCAGCAGGTCGGTAGCTTCCGTTCAGTTCAATACATATATGGAAGCCGGGGAGGAACTTCTGTCCGGCCCATATGAGGGACCAGTGGTAGAGCGCGCCGATCCGTTGACCAAGGCGGCTTTGACGTCAATATTCAACGATCCTATGCTCGCCGACCAGTGGCATTACAAGAACAACGGCAGCAAGACAATATGCAATTCCGCATATGCCGGAGCCGATATCAATGTGGAGAGGGTTTGGCAGGAACTTACAACAGGTGACGAGTCTATCATCGTGGCCGTAATCGACGAGGGCGTTAAGTACATACACCCTGACCTTGCGGCAAACATGTGGGTCAATACCAAGGAGAAAAAGGACGGAAGCGATACAGACGGCAACGGCTACATAGATGACATATACGGTTACAACTTCAAGGACAACGGTCCCATAACCTGGTCTGACGAAGGCTCTTCAGGTCACGCTACGCATATCGCCGGAACCATTGCTGCAGTCAATGGAAACGGAAAGGGAGTGTGTGGAATTGCCGGAGGCGGAAACGGTTTGGGCAACGGCTGCAAGATTATGAGCTGCCAGGTATTCTCCCATGGATCGACGGGGTCTTCGGCTTCATTCTCCAGGGCTATCAAATATGCCGCAGACAACGGCGCGTCTGTGATTTCCTGCTCTTACGGACTCCCTATGGCAATAGAGGGCGATGCCGCCTACTACAAGATGAGTGCAGCTGAGATAGACGCGATAAGGTATTTCGAAGCGACTCGCAACAACAGTGTGCTCGACGGCAACATAGCAATATTCGCAGCCGGAAACGAGGGACGCAACAACTGCTCGTATCCCGGTGCAACAAGAGATTTTATCAGCGTTTCAGCATTCGGACCTGATTTCCTGCCGACATATTACACCAACTACGGCCGAGGATGCAACATTACGGCTCCGGGCGGCGAGGCATATCTTGCACCTTTTACCAGTTATGCTTCAATGGTGCTTTCGACTATGCCGTCGGAACTCAATTCAGATACGAAGAATCCTGATTACGGTTATATGCAGGGCACTTCGATGGCCGCGCCTCACGTCAGCGGTGTCGTGGCGCTTGCACTTTCCT
>SAMEA3663297__coassemble_1005_pt1 | contig 11513 bp, 6 predicted proteins | sample SAMEA3663297__metabat2_high_PE_016 | metagenome-assembled genome bin SAMEA3663297 (sample SAMEA3663297) | pig gut metagenome | biome: pig gut; feature: pig-associated habitat; material: faeces | place: China | collected 2013
AAAAATACAAGACAAGGTTGAAAATAATGCTCTGAAATTGTTTTGTGCTGACCACCTGTGCGGAGAGTGTGGCTTAGCGTTAATTTGGCACAAAATACACCATCGTTGCCGGTTTATGTAAATATTTATTACTCAATTATATAGATAATGTAAATAATGCACTAAGTCCGATTCGATATGTGTTCCGTGCTCGTGGACGGGCGAAGACACGGACTGACGATTCAATTTTTAATGCCTAACTTTGCCTCCGGACGCAGCCAGCAACCACATAACACTGAACTCAATTACCGATAGGATTTGTAAGATGAAATCTTTATTGCTATTTGCTTTGTCAGCAATTATTTGTTTTCCTCTTGTTTCCTGCAATCATCCTGACGATGATTCAGAAAATGAGGATGTCAAGTGTGAATTATATCAGTATTCCAACAAGATTGTCCCGTCAAGCTGGTTTTCTGTCGATGTTGAAGGCCGATCCGCCACTGTTCTTGAAACCATTGAGCATGATATCTGTGTTTTTGGTGCTGAAGGGCAGGTTACCGTTGAGGTAGGTGCCTGGCGCGAGCAGATAAGTACCGCCGTAGTCCGTCCTGTTTCGGAAAACATTGATTGCGAGATTGTTGACGGTAAGGCAAGATTCACTCTCAAGCCTTATGACCAGGTAGTTGTGGAACTTAACGGCAACGAAAAGAAATGCCTTTTCATTTTTGTCAATCCAATCGAGACTGGCAAGCCGGACCAAAACGACCCTGACGTGCTGTATTTCAAAGCAGGAACCGTTACTGAAGAAAACATTACCGCCACCTCCGGCAAAACCATTTATATCGAAGGTGGCGCCATAGTAAAGGGCAGCATCAACGCCCCGCAGGAGACCTCCAACGTCAGCATCAGGGGCTGCGGCATCCTTGACTCCCGGGACAAGACCGCGAGGGGAGTGAATATCCACAAAACCAATTCACTCACAATCGAAGGCATCACATTGATCAACAACAATAACTGGAGCACCCTGATTGCCGAAGGAGATGGAGTTGACATCAAGAATTATAAGGTGGTTGCCGTCAGAAGCAATGTCACCGACTCCGGAAAGGAAAATGACGCTCTGGACCTCCTGGGATGCAGGAATGCCGTGGTGTCGGACTGCTTCGCCTACGCGCACGACGACCTTTTCTGCGTCAAATCTCACAAATGGGACTACAAGGGCAAGGTCGATAACGTGCTCTTCCAAAACTGCACGGCCTGGAACGTTTACGGGGGGAATTCTTTCGTTATCGGCGCGGAAATCAACGAGGACGTGAGCAACGTGACCTACCGGAACTGCTGCAGCATCCGCGGCGCCGGCGAGGAGGCTAGCGTGGGTATGTACCGCGGCGGCATCTCGGTGCACAACTGCGCCGGAGGGCACGTCAGCGGAATTCTTTTCGAAAACATCTGGCTTGAGGATTGCCGCGAATACGGTATATGTCTGGATATCAGGAAGTCTTATGTAAAGAATCTTGGCAATGGGGTTGAATACACGCCGGGAACCTGCGACGGAATCACCCTCCGCAACATACATATCCTGAAGGAGCCCCGCTTCGGAAACCTTGTCAAGGGAAAGGATGATGAGCACAGGATTGAGAATGTGCTGCTGGAAGACGTGTTCCAGGAAGGGGAGAAACTTCAAAATTCCGACATAGGAAGCAAAATCAAGGTCAGTTTTGCTGACTGCACAATCAGATAGTTTATATAACGCCAATAATCAAGGATTTATAAAATGAAGCTTTTATTCAGATCGCTTTTTGCGTTACTCGCATTGACCTTTTCGGTCAACCTGTACGCTCAGGATGCCATCACAGGAACGGTGCTGGATGACAGGGGCGAACCGGTAATCGGAGGCGGTGTCGTTTATGTGGGCACGGATATAGGTGTCGTGACAGACATCGACGGCCATTTCTCAATCAAGAGACTGCCGGGCAAGACATTGCAGTTTTCGTCCATAGGAATGCAGACTATGGAGATAGTCATCGACAAGCAGACCGAGCTCAATATCAAGCTCAAGGGCGACAGCCTCATTCTCGAAGATGCGGTCGTCATCGGTTACGGCTCGCTGTCCAAACGGGACTTTACCGGTTCGGTCAGCTCTTTCAAGGCGGAAGACCTTGCCAAGACAGGAAACAAGAATGTGATAGGAGCCCTGCAGGGACAGGTGGCCGGACTCAGCATCACTTCTCAGTCCGGCGAACCGGGATCAGGATTCAGCATCAAGATCCGAGGCAACAACTCCATCTATGCAGGCACAACGCCTCTCTTTGTGATTGATGGTATGCAGATGGATGTCTCTTCGTCAGAAATCGCTACTACCAGTTCTACCGGAAGCGGCTCGTTCGACCCTCTTTCCTTCATAAACCCTAACGACATCGAGTCAATAGAAGTGCTCAAGGATGCCACTGCAACGGCAATTTACGGTTCCAGAGGCGCCAACGGAGTCATCATCATCACCACCAAGAGCGGCGGAGAAGGCGGAGACAGGACTATGGTTGACTTTACGGCAAATTTCGGAATATCCAACGTGCCGAAGTACATACAGATGCTCAGCGCACAGGAATACGTCGACTACCGCTTCAGCCGCAAGGATTACGGCTGGTCCGGTTACGGTCAGGACCTTGACGGCGACGGCAACGCGGACATTCCCCTCGATGCCTCGGCTTACGAATACAACGACTGGCAGAAAATGCTCTACAGGACAGCATTCACCCAGGACTACAATGCCTCGGTAAACGCGATGGTCAACAAAAAGACCCAGTTGCTCTTCAGCGTCGGCTACCTGAATCAGGAGGGACTCGTCATCAACAACGACTACCGCCGCTACACCGGCAATCTCAAGATTGACCACAGCGTAAGCGACAGGGTGCGGATCGGTGCATCTGCAAATGTCGGTAGAACCGTTTCCAACGGTGCCGTATCGTCCGGCGGCGGTGACCTCGGATACGGCGGCCTCATCCAGATGATTTACCTGCGCAGGCCGATCAATCTCTACACGCCGAGCGACACCGAAACCACGGGAGCCTATTCGCTCGTTGCATGCGTGACCGACGAAACCTACAAGAACACCGTCTATTCGCGATATGCGGGCAACACCTACCTGGAGTGGGACATTCTCGATGAACTGACCTTCCGCGCTCAGGCTTCAGGGAACTCTTCCAACTCCAAACTTATGGAATTTTACACCGTAAACAGCCCCTGGGGCTATCCGAAAAACGGTCTGGGTCGCATCAAGACGGTGGATACCTTCAGTTGGAATACCTCAGCTACACTCACTTATAAGAAACGCTGGAGCGATGCGCACAACTTTGACGCGATGATAGGTGTCGAAATGAGTGAGTATCATAACGAGAACCTGAAAATCGGTGCATACGACTTTGCGGACTACTCGACAGGTGTATTTGACATCAGCAAGGGTGGTACTTCGGAAAAACCTGAGGAAGGATACAGTTTCAGCACGATGATGTCAACTTTCGGCCGCGTAAGCTACAACTACAAGCAGAGATATTACGTATCCTTCAATATGAGGGCCGACGGTTCCTCCAAATTCACTGCAGGCAACCGCGTGGGCTATTTCCCTTCGGCTTCATTTGCCTGGAGACTCTCAGAAGAGCCTTTTATGCAGGACGTTGACTGGCTTGACCAGTTCAAGCTGCGCTTCAGTGCAGGTGCTTCCGGAAACGACCGTATCTCCAACTATGCAACGATGTCGCTGCTGACTACCGACTACTATTCCTCAAACGGAACCGAAATTATGGGTATGGCACCGTCTTCTTCGGCAAATACCAGACTCAAGTGGGAAACCACTTATCAGTACGACCTCGGACTTGACGTAAGCCTTTTCAAGAACAGGCTCGACTTTGTAATCGACCTCTATTACAAGGACACCAGAGATATGCTTTATCGCGCAACCCTGCCCGCCCAGACAGGATTCAACCAGCAGTGGCAGAATCTCGGACGTGTCGAGAACAAGGGTGTCGAGATGAGCCTTATGTCCCACAATATCCAGACTAGCCGCTTCTCCTGGTCAACCAACTTCACCTTCGATCTTTCCAGGAACAGGGTGCTCGACATAGGCGGAATCGAATACACCAGCGTAAATATCCCTAACGGACAGCTTTCCACCGACATTTCGCGCATTATGGTCGGACAGCCTATAGGAATCGGTTACGGCTATGTCGCAGACGGCAACTACCAGCTCTCAGACTTCTATGCCTACCGCAAGGGCGTGCCAAACGCAGACCCTCTGCCGGCAGAACTGGTAGCCAATTCTTCCGAAACCTACGATCTCTATGATTACAAGCTCAAGGAAGGAGTCGTAAGCATTGCATCTGTAAACGTACAGCCTGGTGACCGTAAGTACAAGGACATCGCAGGTGACGACAATATCATCACCGCTGCTGACAGGACAGTCATCAGCAACTCCAACCCTGACTTTACTCTCGGTCTTGGCAATACCTTCACTTACAATGGTTTTGAGCTTTCGTTCTTCTTCGAGGGAGTTTGCGGAAGAGACATTCTCAACGAGTTTAAGCTATGCACCGAGTCCGGACAGTCCGGAAATACCCAGTACAACAACCTCCGCAAGGAGGCCTGGGACGGCCATTGGACACCGGAGAATCCTTCAAACACCTACTCCAGACTGCTCAACCAGACCAATACCTGGACTTCTTCATATTATGTCGAAGACGGTTCATATCTGAGATTGCGCAATCTTGTCCTGAGCTATACCTTTGACAGCCCGCTGCTTAAGAAGGCGCATCTTTCGTCGGTCAAGCTCAGCCTCAGTGCCGACAACCTCTTCTTGCTCACAAAGTACAGCGGAATGGATCCTGACGTCAGCACCAACAACGCACTCTTTACAGGATTTGACCGTATGTCCTATCCGAAACCACGCACCTTCACCTTCGGAGCAAATCTCAAATTCTAAAAGACAATGAAAAAGAAACTTACATATTTTTCAGCCATAGTCCTCGCCCTGTCTCTCAGTTCGTGCGAATACGCTTCCTTCCTGGACCAAACCCCGTATTCCCAGACTTCGCCTGAGAATTTCTACAAGACCGAGACCTCGCTCAAGATGGCTCTGACCGCCTGCTACGAGGCCCTCAACACGCATAGCATACCTGGACTGGGCAATGTCCAGAGAGGCAGTTACGAGCAGGGAATGATCTACATAATGAATTGTCCTTCAGACGATCTCGTGGCGCAGACTTCCGGCTCTACCGAGGGACTGGAGATGTCCTGGGCTAACTACGTCGAGAGCACTCAGTGCGTAAGGGAAATGTGGAAGGTGATGTACACCGGCATCAACAGGTGCAACACTATGCTCCACTACATCGACCAGGGCGAGGTAAGCGACGAACTCAAGATACAGTACAAGGCCGAAGCCCGCTTCCTGAGAGCATTCTACTATTATCATCTCGCCTGGAACTTCGGAGGCGTGCCAATCGTGCTGGAATACGATTCCGACGGAACCGAGCCGAGGTCCAGTCTGGAAGAAGTGTACAAGCTCATCTTCGAAGACCTGGACTTTGCCTACGCCAATCTCAAGCCTGTAGGCATACTCTCCACATCTTCTGCAAACAAGTACACCGCTGCAGCCTATATCGCGCGTATCTGCAATTATCTCGCTGCCTGCAAGCGCAACGGCGTAGGCGCGGACCTGGTCGCAGAGCAGCCGCTGAATGACTTCGCTTTCGTGGACGCGGACGCAATGAGCCGCAAGGCCCTCGATGCCTGCAAGGATGTAATAGAGAATTCTTCCTATACCCTTATTCCGGACTACACGAAGCTCTTCCGCGAGACGACAAAGAGCGATCAGTACAAGGAATGCCTTTTCCTTGCAGAACAGGCGCTTTCGGGCTCTGAGGGGCACTGGCCGAACAGCTTCTACCTGCCGACCCCGACCTGCAACGGTGACTCTCCGACCGTCTGGGGCGGACGTTTCGTGCCGACTCCGAGAGCATTCTATATGTACGATCCGGCAGATCCTCGAAGGGACCACAATATGACCGGCCGTTTATCTGACGGAAAGACCGCGGTCAAGGTGGACGATTATACTTATTGGAATCCTGCCCCTCCAAGGACCAGAATCGAGGTTAAGGATGCTTCGGGTAATCCTGTAATGGGTGACGACGGACAGCCTCTTATGACTGATCATCCGCTCTATGATTCTGAAACACAGACATATATGCCTGTTGCCGGGATTCAGGTGTGCCCCGGTAAGTTCCGCCTCTGTGGAATTGACGAAATTCAGCGTATCTATAACCAGCACGCGGTTTCCTATCCTCTGATGCGACTTGCTGACGTCTATCTTATGTATGCAGAAGCTCTTTATTTCTGCGGAGACGAGCCTTTGGCAAGGAAGCAGATAGAGAGCGTCCTCAGACGTGCCTGCGGAAACGATGAACAGCTCTTTGCAAAACTCAATGCAGCATATCACAGGGACAATTTCCTCGAAGAACTTCTTGAAAGCAGGGAGAGGGAACTCGTCTTCGAGTTTTCGCGCAAGTGGGACCTCATCCGATTCAATCTTATCGATGAAAAGATAGCAAGTCTCAATCCGGATATGGTTGAGGAAAAGGTCGATGCAATCGCTGACCCTGAACTGCTCAAATATCCTGCTGACAGTTATCTTAAAACGGGAATCACCATACTGAAGCAGAACTGGCAGCATCACAAGATCTGGCTTCCGATATCCGAAGAACAGCGTGGAGTAAACCCCGGACTTGGACAGAATGCTAATTGGTAATATTATCATAAACACTTAATAATCAAACAAATGAAAAAGTATTTATTTCCTTTGACCATCGCTCTCGTAGCAGTCGCTTCTTGTAAGGAGCCTGTGCCGGGAGGAGAGGACTATCCGACACCGGAAGCCAATGTTGCTTACACCCTTGAGGGAAGCGTAAAGGCAGACGGCTTTGCCTGGAAGGAAGGCGCCGTGCTTGGCGTATTCTCTGAGAAACAGGGCGTTGCATTTAATGCAAAAGCTACCATCAAGGCAGAAGACGCTGGCAAGGCAAGCGCTTGCTTTACCACCATTCCTCTTACTCTCAGCGCCGGCGAGAACAAGTTTATGGTTTACTATCCGCACGACGCCTCCGTGGTTTACCTTAACGGCAAATTCTCCAGCGTTTCCATCGCCGAGGCCCAGAGTCAGGCAGCGCCGAATACCGCTACCGACGGATTTGCCTACGGTTCCGTAAGCGGAATCCCTGGCGTTGACGATACTTTCAAGTTCGAACTCACCCCTCTGACTGCAACCGTTGCAATCAAGATGACTTCGACCGAATTTGCCGACTATGCGCCGAAGAAGATCAGCATTGCCAGCGAGGATGCCGATCTTGCGGGCAAATTCGACATCGAGCCTTCTTCCGGAACAATTACCCCGACGGCAGGTGTCAAGGAAGCTTACGTAAGTGTCGAAGCTGCCAAGAAGTTCAGCGAGGTGGCAGAGCAGACCATCTATCTGCACATCATTCCCGCAAACCTCGACGGAAAGCAGATTACAATGATTGTGGAACTCCAGGGCGACGAGGGCTCGAGGTCTATCCCAATGAGCATTGACGGCAAGAATTTCGTAGCTGGAAAGACAACCGAGATTAACGTAGAGAATCTCAGCGAGAGTATGATCAACGTAAAGTGGTTCGTTACCGACGACAGCCGCTATGTTCCTTCTTCAGGCGTTGCTTACGGTCCTGCCAATACTTTCTTTATCCAGTGCAAGAACGGCCAGACCTACAACGGAGCAACATATTCTGCAAATGCACAGCTCTCTGACGAGGTGACCTTCGATTACAAGGCCCGCGGAAGCTTCGCAAATGCCATCGAGCCGGTAGGAGTAACCTTCGAGTGGATGAAGACCATCAACGGAGACATCTACACCAACGCCGCAAACAACCTGGCAGTGTTTGAGGGGTCAGGTGTCGTTTCAAGCGAATATTCCGAGCCTATCGTAGATACCGAAAACATGACCGTCACCATCAAGAACACCGGTGCATTTGCCGGCTCTCCTATCCTCCTTATGAAAAAGGATGGCAAGGTGCTCTGGGCCTGGACATTCTGGAACGTTGCCGCTGACGGCACCGACCCGTTTGCCAGCGTAAACGTCGGCGGATACGAATTCCTCCCTATGTACATCGGACAGGCGACCACCCAGTATGATACCTGGGTTGCAAACAAGACCAGCAAGGGTAACAACGACCCTGTTTACAGAACAGTAAACTACTATCAGTGGGGTCGTCCTATGCCTACCTTCTGGAACCGCTGGTGGTCACCTGAGTGCGACGAGGAAACCAATATGTTCAACCCTGCAATCTGGGGTCCCGTATCTCTTCAAGACGCGCTTGCGCATCCTGGTGAGATGATCATTGCCAAGAGGGAAAGCTACAACGTATTCCCTGAGTGGTGTACCAATCCTACAACCGACCTCTGGGGCGTTGAGGGAGAAGAGGCTTCCGAAGGTGCCAAGTCGATCTATGATCCGTGTCCAAAGGGTTACAGGGTAATGTCAAAGCCTGCTGTCGATGCTCTTGTAGCTTCAGGTTCAGCAACTTTCACTGCAAACGATGCCACCACCAGAGGCAAGCGCGCAGCTATGGTTGACGGTTTGACCTTCCTTACCGGAGGCCGTCTTGCCTGCAAGTGGGCAAATGCAACAAGCACCCAGCTCCAGTTCTTCTCCTGCGGTGAGGACGGTGGCGCAAATGAGGGCTTTGTATGGACGAACTTCTCCGCTACCCAGGGTCAGACCCTCTATATCAAGATTTCTGACAAACTCTTCCAGAACGGGCAGAACGACCGTGCCAACGCATTGCCTGTCCGTTGCATCAAGGACAATGATAATAGGTAATCTCGGGTTTATTTGTTAATATTGTGTCGGGGATGCCCTTTTTCCGGACATCCCCGGCTTTAAATAATATGCGATGAAGCATTTCTCACTTCTTGTAATTGCCGCTCTTTTCAGCTGTTGTGCGTGTCGTGAACCCCTGCCCGCAGCGGAAGGTCCTCATCCTATGATGATTCGTTTTGAAAAGGACGGTGCTGAAGAGTATTTCAACGTCGCAGTACGAGACTCCGTTGTGGAGGATGCTTTCATCGTTTTCAGGCTCAGGCACTACTGTGACCACGGAGAGTTCAGGTATATGGACCTGTGGCGCATCGACTGGGCATACAGGGGACTTTGGAATGCCGAAACTTCATCTATGACAAAGGTTCTTGACAAGATACTTACCGACGGAGAAAGCGAGTGTGTTGTAAAAGATTACGGGCTGCTTACGGAAAATGGTTCATTCATAGATACTTATGACTTTACTGGCGGCTTCCACGGAGATGAGAGGATAGACCTTGAACCCGGCTGCGGGGTAAGTTTTGTCATGGATGGTCAAGTCATTCCTTCTGACAAGCTTTCTGCTTCTTTCGGATGGACGGAATGTGACAGCTTCGCTTATGAACAAAATTCTACCCTGCACAAGACGGCTCTCAAGATCGATGGCAGGGAGGAGAGGTCGGACCATCACGTTATTGCCGACCACAAAAAGACCACCGTCTTTGGCGATGGCGGATACGAAACGAGAAATACTCTCACGATGAGAGATGAAATACATTTCTTCTGGTACTTCGGAATATGCTGCGCGGGCACTTCCGTGGCTGACTACGGTTGCAGCGCAGACGGAAAGGAAGTCAGATTCAATCGCTCCGGTGCAACGGTGCTGGCAAGTGCCGCCAGCGGGGATTATCACGCCTGGAGCTATTACAACGGAACTGAAATTTACGTGCATTCGCAAATAGATGACGAGCAGATGGAAAAGCAAAGCCGAATGCATATCTGGGATACAGGCAATTATGCCAAATACTACAGACGATATCCTGGAACCGGCCCTCACAAGACTGCTCCCGGCGAGTGTTTCAGCTCATATATGAAAGTGAAATTCAAATGTCTTTGGTAGAGATTATGAAATATATCCTGATGATGATTTTGGTCGGAATTCTGAGTTCCTGTTCGGAATCTACCGCCCAGCCTCCTGTTGAAAATGGCTTTACAATGCCGCGAAAGGCAATAGTGCTTGCGGAGCAGGCATCGGCCTCGGTAGTAATCCTCAATGCTGAAACCAATGTCCCTGTATGGCAGTGGAACCCTGCCGAGGCCGGTTTCAGCGAAGAACAGCTGAAATGGTTTGTCAACCCTAGCGAAGTCAAGCCGGTTTGCGGGGGAAGCTGCGTTCTGATGACGGCTTCCGGCGGAGCAGTGGCCCTTGTCCGCATAAAGGACAAGGAAATTCTGTTCTATGGTAAATGCGGCGAACATCCAAACCCACATTCTGCCGAAATCCTGCCTGACGGTAATATAGTTGCCGTTGAGTCCCGCTACGGACAGGTTTGCCTCTTCATTAGGAGCGAGGACAGCAATACTGCCAAAGCCATTATTGCTGCCGAAGTTCCCAATGCCCACAATGCCGTCTGGAGCAGGGAACACTCCTGCCTTTTTATGACAGGCAAGGCTGAAGACGGCAATCTGACCCTTTACAGATTTGATTATGATGCCACAGTGCCGGCCCTTGTCAATCGCAAGGAAATATGCCATCTTGCAAACGATAAGGGAGGCCACGACTTGTATCCTGTTTACGGAGAGGCCAACAAGCTGTGGATGACTAGCTTAAACGGAGTTTACACCGTGGATGTAAGCGATCCCGATGCCCCGGTGTGCGAAAAGTGTTTCAATATCCTTGATATCAAGAGCGTGAGCAACTCTCCTGACGGCATAATAATGCTCAAGCCGCGCGAGTCCTGGTGGGCCGACCGCCTTATTGACGAAACCGGCAAGACTGTCTATCTCGTGCCGGAAACCAAGATTTACAAGGCGCGCTGGTGGCTGGACAATTCTTTCAGTTATCCTACAGAATAATATATGGGAAGGACATCTCTGAAACTTGTTTTTTTCTGCTTGCTGGCAGTCCTCTTGTCCTGCACGCAGGGAGGCGAAGGAAACGGCAAGAAAGTCTATGCTGACTACCACGGCGTGCGTTACACCCGCGAACACGACGGCAAACTGGGACGTTGGGAGATGTATGCAGATACCCCGCAGTCCTCAACAGGGCGCAAGACACTGTGCTACAATGCAGACCTCATTGACAGTCAGGGTCGTCACGACATAGCCGCCACGGCTTATCCCCTTTGCGGAATGCAGTCAAATCTTGATCCGGAACTGCTTGAGTATCAGATTCTTCAGGCAAAGACTGCAGGTATTGACGGATTCTTTATCGAGTGGGGATTCTTCCCTCACGAAAACGACCTGCTGCTCAAGTCGATGCAGAAAGCCGCAGCGAAATATGACTTTGAAGTGGGAGTCAACTGGTGCGACGGCTGGCTGTATTATAACTGGATAACAAAGATATATCCCGAGATTGACAGCCGCGAGGCCAAGACGGATTATATGGTAAAGTGCTACCAATATCTGATTGACAGCGTGCTGAGTGTATCAACTGCTCCTGTCG